>ENA-UOVV01000141-UOVV01000141.1-compost-metagenome-genome-assembly--contig:-NODE-141-length-108659-cov-35.347915_pt1 | contig 108659 bp, 94 predicted proteins | sample MGYA00238155_ERZ761577 | MGnify/ENA primary metagenome ERZ761577 (study PRJEB28898, sample SAMN06268775) | compost metagenome | isolation source: Emeryville, CA | place: USA:Emeryville, CA | collected...
CGGAAGAGCGCCCCGCCGCTGCGGTGACGCGGCTTATAGGGACCCCAACGGGGGGTGCACAAGCACAAAATTCAAAAATCTTCGGCGTGGTCGGGGAACCGGGTCAGAGCACCCCGAGCGCGCGCAGTTCGGCCGCCAGCCGTGCCGGCAACTCCTCCGTCCCCGCCTCGCCGTTCAGATCCGCGGGGGCCTGGTCCACCGTCAGGTAGCGCCACCCCTGGAACGGCCGGCAGGGCCGGGCCTCCACCCGGTGCAGGCCGGGGGCAAGGCGCAGGCGCATGAAGGGCCGCCCCTCCCCGTCGCGGGACTCGACCAGGTCGACGAGCGGCTGGCGGGCCTGCACGAAGCCCTTGATGACCCAGTAGATCGAACCCCCGTCGAGCAGCTCGGCGCGCCGGCGCGGGATCATGCGGGTGTCGTGCCACAGGTCACCGCTCGCGGCGAGGCGCTGGGCCTGCCAGGATTCCAGGCTCTCGACGCTCTCGCTGCCGACCGACAGCTTGATCAGATGCAGCGGCAAGGGCCGTCAGGCGGCCGCGAGCAGAGACTGCCCGAGGCGGCGCAGATCTCCTTCGTCGTAGGCGCGGCAGTTGGCGTCGATCATCGGCAGGTTCTCCGGCTTCCTGGTCTCGCCCACGAGGCGGTCGAGGGGAAGTTGGTCTTCCGGCAGCCGCAGATCCAGTCCGACCTGGCGCAGAAAGCCGTCGAAGGCCGGCGCCAGAGCCGCCGCGAGTGCGGCATCGTCCTCCCCTTCCAGGCCGAAGGCGCGAGCGACCTCGGCATGGGCGGCGGGCGACGCTTCCGCATTCCCTGCCAGCGCCACCCGCAGGCTCAGGCCGACGGCCCGGCCGTGGTGGACGTGCGCCAGCGCACCCAGGGCATGGCCCAGCGAATGGGCGATGCCCGTCCCGGCCCCGTCTATCGCCTGCCCCGCCAGCCAGGAGGCGATCAGCAGGCTGCCGCGCGCGTCCAGATCGGCCGGCGCCTCGATCGCCCGCGGCAGCCACCGCCGCACCAGGCGAATCGCCTGCAGGGCCGGCGCGTCGCTCAGCGGATGATGACGGCGGTTGGTCGCCGCCTCGATGGCATGCACCAGCGCGTCGACCCCGGTGGCGACGGTCAGGCCGCGGGGCAGCCCGACGGTCAGCTCGGGGTCCAGCAGGGCCACGTCGGCCAGCAGTTCCTCGCCCCAGGTCCAGACCTTGGCGCCGGCGGCCGTGGTGATAATCGCCGTGCGCGTGGCCTCTGACCCCGTGCCCGCCGTCGTTGGAATCAGGATCTTCGGCAGCGGCGGCGGCAGGGGATTGGCGCAGAGCCCATAGTGCTCGGCCGGCGCCGCAGCACCCGCCACTGCGGCCGCCAGCTTCGCGGTGTCGAGCGCCGATCCGCCGCCCAGCCCGACCACCAGCCGAGCGCCCGCCGCCCGTGCCGCCTCGGCCGCCGCGTCGACCTGACTCGCCAGCGGGTCGCTGCGGACGTCGCTGAAGGTCGCCACCTCGAGGCCGGCGCCGGCGAGGGCCTCGGCCGCCTGGTGCGCCAGTGCCGGAATGCCCGGATCAGCCACCAGGAGGACCGGCCCGGTCGCGGCCAGTGGCGCCGCCTCCTCACCCAGGCGCGCGAGGCAGCCGGCGCCAAAGACGAGTCTGGGGCTGCGCGGCAGCGTGGTGGCGGCGATCATGCTGAGTCTCCCTGCTCGCCGGCGCGACGGGCCGGCCGGCGGCGACAGTGGCCGCCCCTCGCCAGGCTGTCTTGCCGATCCGCGCCGCCGGCCGACGCACCGGGGGTAGCGGCGCGGGGGCGATGCGCCGAAAGTGCGTCGCTGCAGACCCACCGCGAGAGGCCGTTTTCATGAAGATCACCCGCATCAGCCAGAGCGTCCACCGGCTGCCGCTCGATCCGCCCTTCCGGCCCTCCTGGGACAGCCGGGCGCGGCACCACTTCGACGTCCATCTGGTCCGGGTGGAGACGGACGAGGGGCTGGTCGGCTTCGGCTCCGGCGACTCCATGGCCGGCTTCAAGGGACACGAGGAGCTCTTCATCGGTCGCGACGCGCGCGACCTCGACCGCCACTTCCGCGTCATCGAGAACCTCTCGTTCCACTACGGCCGCTGCTGGCCGCTCGACTTGGCGCTCTGGGACCTTTACGGAAAGTATTGCGAGGAGCCGGTGTGGCGCCTTCTGGGCGGCCGGTCCGGCCGCGTGCGGGCCTATGCCTCCTCGGGGAGCCTCCGCTCGGCGGGTGAACTCGCCGACCTCGCCCAGATGGTGGTCGAGGAGGGTTTCCCGGCGATGAAGATCCGCTTCCATCGCCCCACCTGGATCGAGGACGTGGAGGTGCTGGCCGCGGTTCGCGATGCGGTGGGCGACAGCCTGGAACTGATGGTGGACTGCAACCAGGGCTGGCGGATGCCCTGGGACACCGCCGCGCCCTGGCCCCTCAAGGAGGCGCTGCAGGTCGCCCGCGAGCTCGAGGCCCTGGACGTCTACTGGATGGAGGAGCCGCTGCACCGCGGCGACTACGACGGCATGCGGACGCTGCGCGAGAGCGTCGACATCCGGATCGCAGGCGCCGAGATGACGCGCGAACTGCACGAGCTTCGGACCCTGATCGACCGGCGCTGCCTGGACGTGCTGCAGCCGGACGCGGCGGTGACGGGCGGGCTCTCGGGCCTGCGGCGGATCGCGGTCCAGGCCTGCGACGCCGGGCTGGAATTCACCCCGCACACCTGGGGCAACGGGATCGGCGTGGTCGCCAACGCGCACCTCGCGGCCGGCGTGGCGGGATCGGCCTTCCTGGAGTTCCCCTTCGACCCGCCGAGCTGGACGCCGGAACGGCGCGACTATCCGATGCTCAAGCCCCTGGTCACCGACGCCGAAGGCTGGGTGGACCTGGGGGAGGCCCCGGGACTGGGAATCGAGCTGGACGAGGCGCGCCTGGAGGCGACCCGGATCGGCTGACGGCCGCCGCCTTCAGCGCGCCTGATAGGGAACGTCCGCCGGCCAGGGCTCGTCCGGCGTGAAGTCGACGTGGATGTGGTTGCCGTCCGGATCGTGGAAGTTCACCTGCCGCAGCTTGAAGCCCGGCACCTCCACCATCCGGAACGGCACCTCGTTCTCCCGCAGGCGCGCGATGAAGTCCGAGAGGCCCCTGGCACTGAAGGCGAAGTGGGTGATGCGGGGGTCGTCGGCCTTCGGCTGGCTCTCGACCCGCACGAGATGGACGACGGGCTGGTCGCCGCAGTAGAGCCAGGCGCCCTCGAAGGAGAAGGACGGGCGCGGCCCGGGGGCCAGGTCCAGGATCCTGCCGTAGAAGTCGATCAGCTCCGCGAGATTGGTGGTCCAGAGGTTCACGTGATCCAGACGCTGGATGGCGACGCTCATCAACCGATCCTCCCTTGTCTTCCGGCTAGCTGTAGCAGCGCCGCCGTTCGGCGTCATCCGTGCCGCACGCCACTGGAAAGCCGGCGGGAAAGCCTCTAATCCTGCCTCGATCAACGAAGGATCTGGAATGGATACGTCGCAAGACCGTCGGCGGCTACTGCAGACCATGGCGGCCGGACTGCCGCTGCTCGCCGCCGGAGCGCCGGCCCTTGCGCAGGAGGCACCGTCGGCGCGTCTCGGCCCGCGCCAGGCCTTCTCCTACGACAAGCTGATCGATCAGGCCCGCGAGCTGGCGCGGCAGCCCTATGCCGAGCCGCCGACGCCGCATTTCGACCTGCTCGACCGCCTCGACGGCGAGGCCTACCAGGGCATTCACTTCCGCAGCGAACTCTCCCTCTGGGCCGACGACGCCCTCTTCCCGCTGCAGCTTCAGCATCCGGGCAAGTGGTTCAAGCGCCCCGTGCGGATCTCCCTGCTGGAAAACGGCGAGGCGCGGGAGATCCTCTTCTCGAAGGACTACTTCGCCTACGCCGATCCCGAGGTGGAGGCGAGCATCCCGGAGGACCTGGGGTTCGCGGGCTTTCGTCTGATGACGCCGAACGAGCCGTCGCGCGACTGGCTGTCTTTCCTGGGGGCGAGCTATTTCCGCAGTTCGGGCGAGCTCGACCAGTTCGGCGCGTCGGCCCGGGGGCTGGCGATCGACACGGCCCTGCCGAAGCCCGAGGAGTTTCCGCGCTTCTCCCAGTTCTGGCTGCAGCGGCCGGCGCCGGAGTCCCGGTCGATCACGATCTTCGCCCTGCTGGAAGGCCCCAGCGTCACCGGCGCCTACCGCTTCGACTGCCTCAACGAGGGGCGGATCGTCACCGAGGTCACCGCCCGCGTCTTTTTCCGCAAGGCGGTGGAGCGGGTCGGCATCGCCCCGCTCACCTCGATGTACTGGTACGGCCCAACCAACCGCTGGCAGGCCACGGACTGGCGCCCGGCCGTCCATGACAGCGAAGGCCTGTCGATCTGGACGGGCCAGGACGAGCGCATCTGGCGACCGCTGAACAACCCGCCGACCCTGCGGAGCAGCTGGTTCGTCGACAAGGACCCGAAAGGCTTCGGCCTGGCCCAGCGGACGCGCGCCTTCGCCGGCTACCAGGACGACAGCCTGTTCTACGAGCGCCGTCCGACGATCTGGGTGGAGCCCCTCGACGCCTGGGGCGAGGGGGCGGTGCAGCTGGTCGAGCTGCCGACCGACGACGAGGTGACCGACAACGTGGTGGCCTACTGGCTGCCGAAGAAGCTGCCGGAGGCGGGCGACGACCTCTCCCTGCACTACCGCCTGCACTGGGTGGCGCAACTGCCCTTCCCGGCGCGCGACCTGGCCCGCGTCGCCGCCACCCGGATCGGCAAGGGCGGCCCGGTCGGCCGGCCTCGCCCGCGCGGGCTCAGGCGCTTCGTGATCGATTTCCAGGGCGGCCCGCTGGACAGCTGGGAGCGCGACGCCCCCGTCGACTTCGAGTTGAGTGCGTCGCGCGGCACCATTGCCAACGCCTACGACCACCAGGTCGTCGGCTCGAAGGTCTGGCGGGTCTCCTTCGAACTGGCGGTCGACGGCCAGCAGCCGGTCGATCTGCGACTGGCCCTGCTCAACGGCGGCACCCGCATCTCGGAGACCTGGATCTTTCAGTACAACCCCTTCTTCTACCCCGGAGAGGAGTGAGCGGGCGGCCGTTCAGCTCTCGGGGCGGCGCGGCCGCTGCTGCGGGATGCCCTGGGGGCCCTCGTCCCGCCAGCGCCGGGTCGCCGGTGCATCCAGATCGAAGAGGTCGAGGACGCGCCCGACCGACTGGTCGACCAGGTCCTCCACCGTCTCCGGGCGGGCATAGAAGGCGGGCACGGGCGGCGCGATAATGGCACCGGCCTCGGCCAGCGCCAGGAGGTTCCGCAGATGCCCGGCATGGAGCGGCGTCTCGCGCACCATCAGGACCAGCCGGCGGCGTTCCTTCAGGATCACGTCGGCCGCCCGCGTCAGCAGGCTGTTTGTGACCCCGCAGGCGATCTCCGACATGGTCTTGATCGAGCAGGGCGCGACGACCATTCCCAGCGTCCTGAACGAGCCGCTGGCAATCGACGCGCCGATGTCGGCGAAGGGATGCACCCGGTCCGCCAACGCCTCCAGATCGGCGAGCTTCAGATCGGTCTCGTAGGCCAGGGTCCGCTGCGCCGCGGGGCTCACCACCAGATGCGTCTCCACCGGCAGCGCGCGAAGCTGGCGCAGCAGCCGCACCGCATAGATCGAGCCGCTCGCGCCGCTCACCCCGACGATCAGCCGCACGGTCACGGAATTGCCCTCCGGGCGCCTTGGCAAGCCGCGAGAAGGCGGCGTAGCATTTCGGTCATCGATCACCTCGAGGAGGCAGGATGATGTCAGCTGTCGAACACGTCGAAGCGTTGCGGCGCAAGCACGCGCACATCGAGAAGGTCATCGAGGAAGAATACATCCGCCCCCATCCGGACGAAGGCCGAATCCATGAGCTGAAGCGCGAAAAGCTGCGCCTCAAGGATCAGATCACCGCTCTCGCCGGCGACAGCCGACACTGACAGACCGCGGCCGCGCCGGCTGCGAGGCCGGATGCGGCCGCCCCTTTCCCTGCGATCACCCTCACACCGCCCGCGCCCGATCCCGCAGAACGAACTTCTGGATCTTGCCGGTGGAGGTCTTCGGCAGCGGCTCGAAGACGAAGACGCGCGGGCACTTGAAGTGCGCCAGCCGGCCGCGGCAGTAGGCCGACAGCTCCTCGGCGGTGGCGCTCTGGCCGTCGCGCAACTCCACGAAGGCGCAGGGCGTCTCGCCCCACTTCTCGTCGGGCTTCGCCACCACTGCGACGGCGGCGACCGCCGGATGCCCGTAGAGGACGTCCTCCACCTCGATCGACGAGATGTTCTCCCCGCCCGAAATGATGATGTCCTTCGAGCGGTCCTTCAGTTCCACGTAGCCGTCCGGGTGCATCACCCCCAGGTCGCCGGTGTGGAACCAGCCCCCCTCGAAGGCCCGCTCCGTCGACGCCGGGTTCTTGAGATAGCCCTTCATCACCACGTTGCCGCGCAGCATCACCTCACCCATGGCGGCGCCGTCCGCGACGACGGGCTCCATGGTGGCCGGATCGCGCACGCTCACCCCTTCGAGCACGGGATAGGCGACGCCCTGCCGCGCCTTGAGCCGCGCCTGCTCCTCGATCGGCAGGTCGTTCCACTCGTCGTGCCAAGCGCAGACCACCACCGGCCCGTAGACCTCGGTCAGGCCGTAGACGTGGGTCACCTCGAAGCCCGCCTGCTGCATGGAGGCCAGAACCGGCGCCGGCGGCGGTGCCGCCGCCGTCATCATCTGCACCTTGTGGTTGAAGCTAGAGCGCTCCGCCTCCCCCGCGGTCAGGATCATCTGCATCACGATGGGCGCGCCGCAGAGGTGGGTCACGCCATGCTCGGCGATCGCCTGGAAGATGGTGCGCATCTCGACGCGCCGCAGGCAGACGTGGGTGCCGGCCAGCGCCGTGACGGTCCACGGGAAGCACCAGCCGTTGCAGTGGAACATCGGCAGGGTCCAGAGATAGACCGGGTGGGCCGGCATGGACCAGGTCAGCACGTTTCCCAGGGCGTTCAGGTAGGCGCCCCTGTGGTGGTAGACGACGCCCTTCGGATCGCCGGTCGTACCCGAGGTGTAGTTGAGCGCGATGGCGTCCCACTCGTCGTCCGGCAGCCGCGGGTCGAAGGCCGGATCCGCCGCGGCCAGGAAGGCCTCGTAGTCCATCTCGCCCAGCCGCTCGCCGCCCGGGCCTTCCGAATCGTCCAGGTCGATCACCAGGATCGGCCGGTCCAGCAGAGCCAGCGCCTCGCGCATCACGCCGTGGAACTCGGTGTCGGTGATCAGCACCTTCGCCTCGCCGTGGCGCAGGATGAAGGCGAGCGCGGCGGCGTCGAGCCGGACGTTGAGGGCGTTGAGCACCGCGCCGGTCATCGGCACGGCGAAGTGCGCCTCCAGCACCGCGGGGATGTTGGGCGCCATGATGGCGACGGTATCGTCCTTGCCCACGCCGTGCGCGGCCAGGGCGGCGGCGAAGCGCCGGCAGCGCTCCCAGGTCTCCTTCCAGGTCCGGCGGATGCGGCCGTGGACGACCGCCGTGCGGTCGGGGTAGACGGCGGCGGCGCGCGGCAGGAAGGACAGAGGCGACAGGGGAACGTGGTTCGCCGCCGTCTTGTCGAGATGCAGCTCGTAGGGGGACGTCGTCATGGCACCGCCGCTTCGTTGGTCCGCAGGCTGTCTTAGCAAAGCGGCCAAGGCTTTGCCATCGGCCCTGCTGCTGGCGGTGGTGGCAGTTGCGCCATGGCCCGCGAAGGCCACGGAGGTCGACTGCCGGCTCGAGGGGCCGGTGTGGTCGCAGACCCGGCCGCCGATCAACCTGACCCATGTCTTCTGCGGCGAGGTCAACCGGCGGGGCCGCCCGGTCGGCTATCACGCCCTGGCCGGCGAACGGACGCCCGGGGAGGCAGAGATCGTCGAACGCCGGCCGGCCGCCGGCCCGGACGCGCCCTACGAAGCGCAGATCTGCGTGCAGCCCGACGAGGGCGGCCGGCCACGCTGCAAGCGGTCCACGCTCTTTCCCGACGACTGGTCGCAGGACGAGGTGGTGGCGGCGATCCTGCAGGCCTGGCGGGACCGCACCCGCCTCAGCCGGGCGGGACAGTGGTGCGGCCCGTCGGGCCGGGGCTTCACCGTCGCAGGCTGGCTGCTGCCGGGACGCGAGGCGATCAATACGGCCTACCCGGACCTGTCCGGCTGCCCGGACTGAGCTTCCCCGTCACTCCATCAGAATCGCCGGGCCCGCGTCCCGCCGCGCGCCGGAGAGGGCGGACCAGACCTGCCGGGCGATCTCGCCGTAGGCCTTCGCGTGCGGGCTGTCCGGCTGCGAGACGACGATGGGCCGGCCGCCGTCCGAGGTCTCGCGGATGGCGATATCGAGCGGGATCTCGCCGAGGAAGGGCACACCGAGCTTCTCCGCCTCGCGGCGCGCGCCGCCGTGGCCGAAGATATGCGCCTCGTGGCCGCAGTTCGGGCAGGCGTAGTAGCTCATGTTCTCGACGATGCCGAGCACGGGCACGTCGACCTTGCGGAACATGTTCAGCCCCTTGCGGGCGTCGATCAGGGCGATGTCCTGCGGGGTCGAGACGATGACCGCGCCGGCCAACGGCACCTGCTGGGCCATGGTCAGCTGCGCGTCGCCGGTGCCCGGCGGCATGTCGACGATCAGCACGTCGAGCTCGCCCCAGGCCACGTCGCGCAGCATCTGCTGCAGGGCGGACTGCACCATGGGTCCGCGCCAGATCATCGGAGTGTCCTCGGCGACGAGGAAGCCCATGGACATGCACTTGACGCCGTAGTTCTCCATCGGCCGCAGGATCTTGCCGTCCGCGGAGTGGGGCCGCCCGGCGATCCCCATCATGCGCGGCTGCGAGGGGCCGTAGATGTCGGCGTCGAGCAGCCCCGTCTTCAGCCCCAAGGCGGCCAGCGCCAGCACCAGGTTGACCGCCGTGGTCGACTTGCCGACGCCGCCCTTGCCGCTCGCCACCGCGACGATGTGCTTCACGCCGGGCGCCAGCGGGCGGGCCTGCTGGGCCTGAGCCTGCGCACCATGGCCCTGCGCACCATGCCCGTGCGCTGCGTGACCCTGTGCGCCATGGCCGTGCCGGTGAGCACCCTGAGCCGGCGACGCGCCGGCCGCCCCTGCCGGCGCCCCGCGATGCGCGGTCAGCACGGCAGTGACAGACAGGACTCCCGGAACCGCCTGCACGGCCTTCTCCGCCGCCCGGCGGACCGGCTCCATCTGCGCCGCGGCTCTCGGGTCCACCTCGAGGGAAAAGCCCACGTGGCCATCCCGGATCACCAGGCCCGAGACCATGCCGGCCTCGACCAGGTCTGCGCCCTCCGGGCCGGCGCGCACCGTCCCGAGAGCCTGGAGAACCGCCGCTTCGCTGGGTCCGCTCATGCTTGATTTTGCTTCCCTAGGGCCAATATGGTTCGCCGACAGCGCGCAATGCAGGGCTGTCATGCGCCGTGGAAATGGGGCCACCTGTCGTAGAGACAACGGTGCGCGGCGACAAGAGATCCTCAGAACGAAGGGAAACGATAGCAAGATGCCTTGGCAGTCCTCGGGCGGTCCTTGGGGCGGCGGATCCGGCGGTGGAAGCGGCGGCCCCTGGGGCGGCGGCGGAGGCGGCAACTCTCCATGGGGACGCGGCTCGGGCGGGGGTGGCGGCGGTGGCAACCGGCCCCCCGACATCGAAGACATGATCCGCCAGTCGCAGGACCGGCTGCGCCGTCTGCTGCCGGGTGGTTTCGGCGGCGGGCGGGCCATCGGCCTGGCGGTCCTGGCCCTGGTGGTGATCTGGCTGCTCTCCGGCTTCTATCGCGTGCAGCCCGATCAGCAGGGCGTGGTGCTCCGGTTCGGCCAGTGGGTGGAGACCACCCAGCCGGGCCTGAACTGGCACATCCCCTACCCCATCGAGACGGTGCTCACGCCCTCGGTCGAGGCGATCAACGCCATCGAGGTCGGCTTCCGTGGCGCCACCGGCTCGTCCGCGGCCAACCGCTCGGTGCGGGACGTGCCGGACGAATCGCTGATGCTCACCGGCGACCAGAACATCATCGACATCGACTTCACCGTGTTCTGGAAGATTTCCGACGCCGGTGCCTACCTCTTCAACGTGCGCGATCCCGAGGCGACGGTGAAGACGGCGGCGGAAGCGGCGATGCGCGAGATCATCGGGCGCACCGACATCCAGCGCGCGCTCACCGAGAGCCGCCAGGACATCGAGATCCAGACCCGCGAGCTGCTGCAGACCATCCTCAACAGCTACAACGCCGGCATCGAGATCACCCAGGTGCAGCTGCAGCAGGTGCAGCCGCCCCAGGAGGTGATCGACGCCTTCAACGACGTGCAGCGGGCCCTGCAGGACAGAGACCGGCTGCGCAACCAGGCCGAGGCCTACCGCAACGACGTGCTGCCGCGCGCCCGCGGTGAAGCCCAGCAGATGATCCAGGAGGCCAATGCCTACAAGGAACGGCTGGTGAACGAAGCCCAGGGTGAGGCGAACCGCTTCGTCTCCGTCTACGACGCCTACCGCCAGTCCCCTGAGGTCACCGAGCGCCGGCTGTACATCGAGACCCTGCAGGGCATCTACGGCGACACCGGCAAGGTCATCATCGGCAAGGGCACCGAGGGCGTCGTTCCCTACCTTCCGCTCAACGAGCTGCGTCGGCAGCTGGGGACCGAAAGGGCTGCGAGCGGTGCCGCTCAGCGGCCGCAGAACAACGCCGCCAGCGGCACCGGAAACCGCTGAGGCAGGAGGAAAGAAACAGTGCGTCCGAAGATTCTCCTGCCGCTGGCGATCCTGCTGATCGTCCTGGCGATCGTCGCCTCCTCTTCGCTCTTCGTCGTCAGCCAGACCCAGCAGGCGCTGGTGCTGCAGTTCGGCGAGCCGGTCCGGCTGATCGAGCAGCCGGGCCTGAAGGTGAAGACGCCCTTCATTCAGAACGTGCTCTATTACGACAAGCGCGTCCTCAATCTCGACCCGCCGACGCAGCGGGTGCTGCTGGCGGACCAGAAGCCGCTGCTGGTCGATTCCTACGCGCGCTATCGGATCGTCGACCCTCTGCGGTTCTATCAGACCGTCAGGACCGAGAGCACCGCGAACAACCGGCTCGACGCCATCGTCAACGCCACCATGCGCGGCGTGCTCGGCAACGTGAACCTCACCTCCGTCCTCTCCGACGAACGCACCGCGATCATGGAGGACATCCGCAAGCAGGTGAATGACGAGGCGCGGCGGCTGGGCATCGACATCGTCGACGTCCGCATCAGACGTTCGGACCTGCCGGACGAGACCAGCCAGGCGGTGTACGAGCGCATGAAGTCGGAGCGCGAGCGGGAGGCGGCGGAGTTCCGGGCCCAGGGCTACGAGCAGGCCCAACGGATCCGGGCCACCGCCGACCGCGAGGCGACCGTCATCCGCGCCGAGGCGACCCGGGAATCGGAGACCCTGCGCGGTGAAGGCGACGCCCAGCGGACGGTCATCCTCTCGGAGGCCTACGGCCGGTCGCCGAGCTTCTTCGAGTTCTATCGCTCGCTGGAGGCCTACAAGGACGCCGTGAAGGGCGACAACACGCTGCTGGTCGTACCGCCCGACAACCAGTTCTTCAGGTACTTCAACAACCCCGACGCCGCGCCGACGGCGGACCTGGCCAACCTGCGGCCGATCACGCCGCCCGCCGGCGGGTCGACGACGGACGCGGCATCGAGCGGTGCTGCCAGCATGGCTCCGAGCACGGGCGCTCAGGCGGGCGCGAGCGGCGGGGCGGGCAGTCCGGCCGCACCCGCCGCGGATGCGCCGGTCGCCGCCCCTGCGACGCCGCCCGCGCCGGCGCCCGGCTCGACCGCACAGTAGGACGACGTGCCCCTCCCCCACACCGGGGAGGGGCCGTTCCTGCGGGGACCATGAGCGACCTCCTCACCGCACTCGCGCTCATCCTGGTCATCGAGGGCCTGTTGATCGCGGTCTTTCCCTCCTGGCCGTTGCGCGCCCTGGCGGCACTCGCCTCCGCTCCGCCCGAGAAACTCCGGGTGGGCGGGGTCGTCATGCTGGCCGCCGGCGTCTTCTTCGTCTGGCTGCTGCGCCGCTGACCTTCCGACGCGGCGCTTTCGCTCCGCGTGGCAGCCCTGTTAGTCTTTCGATCGAACAATCGCCTCTGGGACGTCCGAAGCAATCGATGCACAAGAATCCCCGCGCCCTCCCCCGCTCCCAATCCACCGCCGTGTCGGGCCGAGGCCGTCTCCTCGCGGCTATCCTTCTGCTGCTGACCTTCGCGCTGGTCGCCGCTCCCGCGGCCGAGGTCCAGGCGCGAGCCGCGCCCGACTCCTTCGCCGATCTGGCCGAGAAGCTGCTGCCGACGGTGGTGAACATCTCGACGACCCAGCAGGTCGAGAGCAGCGAAGGCGGCATTCCCGACGACTTCCGGGACCTGTTCCGGGACTTCTTCGAAAGGCGCGGCCAGCGCGGGCAGGAACCGCAACCGGCACCGCCGATCATGCGGCGCGCCACCGCGCTGGGGTCCGGATTCATCATCGATCCCAGCGGCTACATCGTGACGAACTTCCACGTCGTCGACGGCGCCGACGAGATCACCGTCCGCCTGGCCGACGACACGAACCTCAAGGCCAAGCTGATCGGCGGCGACGACAAGACCGACCTCGCTCTGCTGAAGGTGGAGAGCCCGAAGCCCCTGCCGGCCGCTCACTGGGGCGACAGCGACTCGATCCGGGTCGGCGACTGGGTGCTGGCGATCGGCAACCCCTTCGGCCTGGGCGGCACGGTCACCGCCGGCATCATCTCGGCCCGCCAGCGCGACATCAATGCCGGCCCCTATGACGACTTCCTGCAGACCGACGCCTCGATCAACCGCGGCAACTCCGGCGGTCCCACGTTCAACATGGAAGGCGAGGTCGTCGGCGTGAACACGGCGATCTACTCGCCGTCGGGCGGCTCGATCGGCATCGGTTTCGCCATTCCCTCCGTCATGGCGCGCAACATCATCGACTCCCTCCGCCGCTTCGGCGAGGTGCGCCGCGGCTGGCTGGGCGTCCGCATCCAGACCGTGACCGAAGAGCTGGCGGAGGGCCTGCGCCTTCCGAACACCCATGGCGCCCTGGTCGCCTCGGTCTCGCCGACCGGCCCGGCGGCCGAGGCCGGCATCGAGCAAGGCGACGTGATCCTCGAGTTCAACGGCCGCCCCGTGGTCGAGATGCGCAACCTGCCGCGCCTGGTGGCCGAGACGCCCGTGGGCGACAAGGTCGACGTCGACCTGTGGCGGAAGGGAGAGCGGAAGACCGTGCAGGTGACGGTCGGCCTGCTCGACGAGGCCGCGGTCGCCGCCCTGACGCCGGAGAGCCCGCCCAAGGAGGGACAGGTCCCCACGGAGCAGTCGCTCGAGGGTCTGGGGCTGACGCTCGGGGAGCTGACGTCCGATACACGCCAGCGCTTCGGGCTGGCGGACGACAGCAAGGGCGTGCTGGTGACCGGCGTGACCCCAGCGGGCCCGGCCGCCGAGAAGGGCTTCCGACCCGGCGACCTGATCATCGAGGTCGATCAGGAGGCGGTGACGACCCCGGAGGACGTGTCGCAGCGCATCGCCAAGGCCAAGTCGGAAGGCTTCCGGGTCGTGACGGTGCTGGTACGGCGCGCCTCCGGCGGGGACGTCGAATGGGTCGCCCTGCCCATCACCGGCAGCTGACCCCCCGAGGGGTTGCCGCTGCCGGTGCGGCGTGACAAGAGGAAACGAAAGGGCCCGTAGTTCAGCGGTCAGAACCCGCCGCTCATAACGGTGTTGTCGCAGGTTCGAATCCTGCCGGGCCCACCAGATCTCGGACGCCCCCCTGCACCGGCAGTTGTCGCTTCCCCTCGGCCGCACCGAACTGGCGAAGCGCACGGCGTTCCCCTAAGCTTTCGTCGTTCGCTGCATATCAAGTCATCGAGAACGGGAACCCGCTGTGAGGACAAGAAAAGCGCGCGCGGGATCTTCCCCCCGACAGCCGAGCCGGCCCGCCCCGCCCCCGGTCATGGACCGCCAGATGCTGGTCTACGGGATCGACCTGACCCAGCAGAACCAGAGCTTTTCGTTCAGGATGCGGGAGATCACCAAGCTCTTCGCCCGCGCCATGAACGAGCACCTGAAGCGGTTCGGGGTCACCACGGGACAGTGGTACTTCCTGCGCGCCCTGTGGGAACGGGAAGGCGTCTCCCAGCAGTATCTGAGCAACCGCCTGGGCATGAGTTCGGCGGCGACGGTCTTCTCGATCAACCTGCTCGAACGGGACAAGCTGGCCGAACGCCTGCCCGACCACACCGATAAGCGTCGCTACTGCATCTATCTGACGCCGCGGGGCAAGCACCTGCGGGAAGAATTGCTGCCCTTCGCCCGCGAGGTTCAGCTTCGGGCCCTCGACGGCTTCACCGACGCCGAAGTCCGCCAGCTGAGCGAAATGCTCGGCCGCATCAAGGTGAACCTGGAAGGGATCATCACCGAGCAGGGCGGCGAGCCGGAGTAGCTTTCCTCGGCCTCGCCGCGATAGGGATCGGGTCTTTCGCACGCCCAAAATCGCTATACATTTAGCATCATATCATGTAGGCATGGAAAAGCCGGGCGAGAACTTGCTGTGTCGCGAGATAGGCAATCCTCTTCCAATAATGTGGAGGTATATAAAATATAGAATCGTATAATATGTACGATTCTAAGCGAAAGACAGTCGAAGACCGGTTCCCGGCCTGTTGGACGGCCGTGAAGACGCAGAGGCGCTCAACCGCCCGTCACGGCAGCCGGCGATCATCGCCAAGACAAACGTCATGGGAGGAACGAACGAGAATGACTTCACTCATCCCCTCGAAAGGCCGCCGTGCCCTGATCCTCGCGCCCTGCGCACTGGCCGCGACCCTGGCCCTGGCGCCGTGGGCACATGCGGAGTCGATCGACCAAGTCTACGAAGCCGCCAAGCAGGAAGGCAAAGTGGTCTTCTGGTCCGCCCTCGACGGGCCGGTGGTGCGCGACATGGCCGCCGCCTTCAACAAGGAGTACCCCGGGATCGAGGTGGAGCACTTCGAGATCCAGCCGGGCCCTGCGCTGCAGCGGATCGTGTCGGAGGCCCAGGCGGGGCAGGTGACGGTCGATGCCTACGACACGCCGCTCAGTTACCTGCCTCTGCTCACCGAGCGCGGCCTCATGGACACCTCGACCGACTGGAAGGGGACGTTCGGCGTCTCCGACACCGAGATCCTCGCGGACGGCGGCGTCCTCCACTTCTACGATCTCGACGTGCCGATCGCCATCAACACCAGCGTGATCGAGCCCGACAGCGTGAAGGGCTGGGACGACCTGACCAAGCCGGAGATGAAGGGGAAGGTGATCGTCGAATCCCGCGGCATCGCCTTCGTCATGCTGTCGGAAGCCTGGGGCGAGGAACGCACGCACGAGTACCTCGCCAAGCTGCTGGACAACGACCCCATCATCATCCGTGGCGGCACCCCCGTGGGCGAAGCCCTGGCCGGTGGACAGGCGGGCGCCGCAGTAGGCACCTACAGCGGTCGCGTCCAGCTCTACAAGGAGATGGGGGCCCCGGTCGACTGGGTCCCGGTCGATCCCATTCCCACGATGCTCTATGTGGCCGGCGTGCCCAAGGGCGCTCCGCACCCGAATGCCGGCAAGCTCTGGGTCTACTGGCTGTCGACCAGCGAAGCGGCGCAGCACGAGCTCTATGAAGGGCATCGCTTCGGCCGCCTGACCGGCGACAACATCTCGCCGGCCGGAGAGCGGGTGAAGGAAGCTGGGGCGAGCGTGGTCTACGAATCGGAGGATCTGGCGAAGAGCCGGCGCCTGCTGGAGTCCTTCAGCGGGCAGATCGCCGCCCACTAGCCGTCCGCCCGCAAGACGCGTCCCGCCCGATCCCCGGGGCGGGACGCCTGTCGCCGATGATCCGCGGCGCCTTCCCGGTGCCGGCCTCCCAGGACCGGTAGCATGTCCAGGTCGTCCTCCCCCGTCTTCGGCGCCCCCCGCCTGCTGTTCTTCATCGTGTTCGGGGTGCTCGCCTACATCACGCTGATCCCGCTGGCGATGTTGCTCTTCAGCACCTTCTCCGGCGACCCGAGCCACCTGCCCTTCGAGGCTCAGACGCTTTCCCTGGCGAACTATGTCGCCACCTTCGCCGCGGCGGAGACCTACCAGCTGCTCTGGACCACCCTGGTCTTCGCGGTCTGCGCCACGGGCCTCGGCATCGGCCTGGCGGTCGCCGTAGCGTGGCTGGTCGAGCGCACCGACATCTTCGGGCGTCAGTTCATCTTCGCGGTGATGATCGCCCCCATGGCGATCCCCGGGATGATCTACGCGATGGCCTGGACGCAGCTGTTCAACCCGACGAACGGCTTCATCAACGTGACCCTCACGAATGCCGGCCTCGACTGGCTCACCTTCGACATCTTTTCGCTGCCCGGCATCATCGTCGTCCAGGGGATCGCCCTGTCCTCCCATGCCTACCTGCTGGTCGCCGCACCCTTCCGGATGCTCGATCCGACCTGGGAGGAGCAGTCGGCCATAGCCGGCCGGGGCATTCTCAGCACGCTGCGCCGCATCACCCTGCCGATCATGACGCCGGCCCTGCTGGCCGCCGCCATCTTCTTCACCATCGTCTCGATGGAGACCTTCGACATCCCCGGGACGATCGGCCTGACGGCACGCATCGACGTCCTGAGCACGAAGGTCTACTGGCTCACCCATCCCGAGGGAGGCCAGTTGCCCAACTACGGGATGGCCAGCACCCTGGCGCTCATCCTCCTGGCCATCGCCTTCGGCTTCATCCTTCTCTACCGCCGCCAGACGCGCAGCGCCCGCCGCTACGTCACCGTCACCGGCAAGGCCTTCCGGGCCAAGCGGATCAGTCTCGGCGCCTGGCGGTGGCCGGTCTTCGCCCTGGTGTGCGTCTACCTCGTTCTGGCGAGCATCCTGCCGATCGCCATCCTGATCTGGCGGAGCCTGATCCCCTTCTACGCCTACCCGTCCGAGATGGCGCTGCGGATGGTGAGCCTGAAAGCCTACCACGGCCTGCTCTTCCAGGAGGGGCTGGGGCAGGTCGTGTGGAACACGGGCGTCATGGGAATCACCGCCTCGATCGCGACGGTCGCCCTCGCCTCGATCACCGCATGGCTGGTGATGCACGCCCCCGTCCACCGCCGCTACCGCGGCTGGATGAACGCCCTCGCCTTCTTCCCTCAGGCGATCCCGAGCATCGTCATCGGCCTCGCCCTGGTCTTCTTCTATCTCTGGATACCGAACCCGATCTACGGGACCGTCTGGATCATCGCCCTGGCGATGGTGACGAAGTACATCGCCTATTCGACCGGCACGATGATGGCCGCCCACATCCAGGTTTCCTCCGACCTCGAGGAAGCTTCGCAGATCACGGGGGCCTCCTGGTTCCGCACCTACCGCCGGATCTACGTCCCCCTGCTGGCGCCCGCCCTCTTCAGCGTCTCCCTGTGGGTCTTCATCCACGTGGTTCGGGAGCTGGCCGTCGCGCTGATGCTGTACAGCCCGGATTCGATCGTTCTCTCCACCCAGGTCTGGGGGCTCTGGGAAGGCGGCCACGTCGGCCAAGCCTCGGCCCTGGGCGTGCTGACCATCGCCGTCCTGCTGCTGCTGCTGTCCGTCCCCAGCCTGCTGTCCGCGACCCGGCTGGTCGTGAACCGCTTCAGGGACTCCCGAGTGGGGCAGCCGAGCATCGCCGGCGCCGTCGACTGAAAAAGGTTTCCCGAGGATGATCACCGTCAAGCAGCTGCAGAAGACCTTCGTCGGCGACAACGGCAGCCGAACCAGGATCCTCAACGGCGTCTCCTTCACCGTCGCGGCCGGGTCCGTCTTCACCCTCCTGGGTCCGAGCGGGTGCGGCAAGACCACCTCGATGCGGTGCATCGCCGGCATCGAGCACCCCGACGAAGGAGAGATCCTGCTCTCCGACCAGGTCGTCTTCTCCGGCGCCCGGCGGATCAATCTCGGCCCGGAGAAGCGCCGGGTCGGCATGGTCTTCCAGTCCTACGCGATCTGGCCGCACATGACGGTGGCCGAGAACGTCGCCTATCCGCTGGAGAGCCGGGGGGTCGCCAGGCACGAGATCCGCGAACGCGTGCTGCGCGCACTCGGCCTGGTCGGCCTGGAGCACCTGGCCGACCGGCCGGCGCCGAACCTGAGCGGCGGCCAGCAGCAGCGGGTGGCCGTGGCCCGCGCGGTGGTCGCCGAGCCGGAGGTGCTGCTGCTCGACGAGCCGCTGTCCAACCTCGACGCGAAGCTGCGCGAGCAGATGCGCTTCGAGCTCGCCGCCATGCAGCGCCGGCTCGGCCATACCGTCGTCTACGTCACCCACGACCAGGAGGAGGCCCTCGCGCTGTCCGACCGCATCGCCCTGATGAAGGACGGCGTCATCGTCGAGGAAGGCCGGCCGGCGGACCTCTACAACTTCCCGCACGAGGAGTTCACCGCGAGCTTCCTCGGCGCGGCGAACTTCATGGAGGCCCGGGTGACGGGGACCTCCCGGGTCGGCGACACGGCCTCCGTCGAGACGCCCTTCGGCCGTTTCACCGGCGTCACCCGGCGGGCTAGGGGCGATCAGGCAAAGGTCTTCTTCCGGCCCCACCACGCCGTCGTGCGCGCCGTCGGACAGCCGGCCGAGAACGTGGGCACGGCGACGGTCACCGATGCGACCTTCCTGGGCGACCGCTTCGAGCTGCTGGTCCGCGCCGGGGAGGAGAGCCTTCGCCTGCGCGCGCCCCCGACCTTCGAGGTGCGGCTGGGCCAGGAGATCGCCTTCGAGGTCGACCCGGCCTTCAACACCCTGTTCGTACCCAACGCACAAGGCTGAGCCATGAAAAGCAACTACGTCCTCGTCGACGGCATCCGGACCCACTACCTGGAAGCGGGAGAAGGCCCCACCCTGGTGCTGCTGCACAGCGGCGAGTTCGGCGCCTGTGCCGAACTGACGTGGGAGTTCAACATCGATGCGCTGGCGAAGCACTTCCATGTGCTCGCACCGGATTGGCTCGGCTATGGCAGGACAGAGAAGCTCTTCAGCTTCGACGACATGTGGGGGCGCCGGGTCCGGCACATCCAGGCCTTCCTGCGCACCCTCTGCGTGGACAAGGCGCACTTCATGGGCAACTCGATGGGCGGCAGTGCCCTGATCACCGTCGCGGCCATGGAGCCCAACCCCTGGCCGATGGACCGGATCGTCGTGGTGAGCGGCGGCGGCTTCGCGCCCGACAACGAGGTGCGGCAGATCCTGAACAGCTACGACTGCTCTCTCGAGCACATGCGCCGCATCGTCGAGCTCATCTTCGTCAATCCGGCCATCCGCAACGACGAGGCCTACGTGCGGCGCCGCCACGAGCTCTCCCTGGAGCCGGGGGCCTGGGAATGCACCGCCGCGGTCCGATTCAAGGCGCCTGGACGCGCCTCCGGCGCCGCCTTCCGGCCGAAGTCCTACGCCACGATCGGCGTCCCCACCCTGATCGTCGCAGGCGAACAGGACAATCTGCGGGAACCGGGCTACGCGCAGGCGCTACAGGCGGAGATCCCGGGGGCCGCCCTTCAGGTCATGGCGGATGCCGGGCACTGTCCACAGATCGACCGTCCGGAGGAGTTCAACCGGATCGTGGTCAATTTCCTCGAGCGGGAGTAGGCAACGTGGATTTTCGCTCGCTTCCCGAGGAATCCGTCCTGCCGGCCGACGCGCTGGCGACCCTCCAGGAGAAGTGGTCGGATCGCCGCGACAGCGGCTTCGGCCAGGAGGTTCGCTTCTTCGACTTCGAAGCGAACGGCAAGCCCTTCACGCAGGTCGCCGTCGTACTGACACCCGAGCGCCCGCTGCTGGTCGACGGCCGCAGGGTGGTCGTGATCGCGTCGGAGGGGGGGCACGACAACGGGCGCGAGTTCATCGTTGACACCGCGGGGGAAGAAGGCGCCGGTCCCTGGCTCGCCCGCCGGGGCGTGACCTTCATCGCGCTTTGCCGGCTCGGACGCTGGAACTTCCTGTCCGACGACCCCCTGGGTTCCTGGATCGACGTCCCGCTCGACCGGCGAATGCCGGTGTTCCATCGCGGCCAGGCGGCGCACTGGAGCCCGGACGACTTCATCACGGTCGGGGCGGAGGGGGTTTCGAGCCCGACGGGGAGCCCGCTCTGCCGGCTGCCACGGGAGGGGACCGAACTCGAAGACCACATGCTGGCCCTGACGCCCGAGGTCGCGCTGCAGGGCTTCGAAATGGCGGCCGCCGCCTGTCTGGGAGAGACTCCCGACGATCAGCTGCTGCGTCTCTACTGGGGCTTCTCGACGGGGGCGACCTATCTCTGGTCGTTCGCCAAGCGGCGCCCGCCGGACGGCGTCCTGGGGTACGGCAGCGCCGGCATTCCCTTCGGCCACTTCGCCAGCCGCGCCGCCAGGGACGAGTTCGGCTGGCTCTACGACCGCTCCGCCCTGCGCGTGCGGCAACGCGGCCTCAGCGACTTCGACTTCTACAACGGCCATCTCCAAGGCGAGGAGCGCGAGCGGCACTGGCAGGCGGCGCTGCATTCGCCCCAGTTCAAGAGCTACGAAGACACCTTCATGTTCTACAACGTAGCCGCGCAGTCGGAGGCGCTCTGTCGGCTGTGGAACAAGCCGTTCCTGCCGGAGGCGGTGCGGCAGAGGGGGCAGAGCGACCTGCTGCGCGCGAACCTCGACCTCGCCTTTCCCGACCGCTCGCTGGCGTCCGTCAAAGTGCTGGACGTCTTCGGCACGCGGGACCAGATCCTGCCGCCGCCGGTGGCCCGCGCGAACGCGCAGGAGATCCGTCCGTTCAGCAGCGATTACCGCCTTCTGTTTCTGGACGGCTACTGGCACTCGGTCTCGCGACGCCACGTGGAGGCCTTCGGCGCGGTCTGGCTGGAGGCGGCGACGCAGGGCCTGTTCACGCCGGAGCACCGATGAGGCCCTGCGAGAGGGGTGCCATCGGGTGACGGCGGTGGCGGACCCGGCGCCGCCTCGTGCCGCGGTGCCGGCGACCTACGCGAGCGCCTTCTTCAGCCTGAGCGCGGTGCCGATGATCTCGCTGGCGGTTCCCCTGTGGGCCGCCCAACTGGCACTTTCCCCCGTCCTGATCGGCATCGCGATGGGGGTGCCGGCGCTCATCCCTCTGGCCTACTCGATCCAGGTCGGCGGCCTGATGGATCGCTTCGGCGTCCGCCGCCTGATGCTCGGGTTCTCGCTCTGCGGCACCGCCGCCCCCCTGCTCTACCCCCTGCTCCCGAACGCCCCGGGCCTGATCGTCCTGCAGATGCTGACCGGCTTCGCCTATTCGATGAACTGGGTCGGCGCCCAGACCGCGATCGGGCGGCTCGCCAGGGGAAGCCCCGGACACGCCGGCCGGTTCGGCTTCGCCAGCAGCGCCGGCACCTTCGTCGGTCCGCTCCTGGTCGGCTGGACCTGGGACCAGGGCGGTGCCTGGCCGGCCTTCGGCCTGATCGGTGCGTGGAGCGCCGCGCTCTTCGCCGCCGTCTGGTTCCTCCCGGTGCGGCAGGGGCCGGCGGGGCACCCCCCCGACCGCCTGCGCTGGTCCGACGTCATACCGGACATCGGCGTCTACCTGACCGCCGCGAGGATGCTGGTCAGCGCGCAGGTCCAGTTCGTGATCTACTGCACCTTCACCAGGATCTGCGTCGTCAGCATCCAGGCGTCGTTCTATACGGTCTATCTGGAGCAGACCCGCTTCTCCGCCGCCGAGATCGGCTTCCTCATCGCGGTCAGTTCGCTGGTCAGTTCGCCGGCGACGCTGGTGGCCGGGCTGCTGGCGCGTCTGCTGCCGATCCGTCTGGTCCTGCTGGCCAGCATCGGCGCCGGCGCCGCTGCTCTCGCGCTGACGCCGGTGCTCGACTCCCTCGTGGCTCTGACCCTGGCGTCGATGCTCCTCGGTTTCGGAGTCGGGGTCAGCTTCCCCCTCACGCTGGCGAGTCTCTCCTCGGCCACGAGCCGGGAGGCTCAGGGGCTCGGCATGGGCCTTCGCGCGACGGCGAACCGGGCGGCGTCCCTCGCGCTGCCTGTAGTCATGGGGCTCGTCGTTCAGGCCGCAGGCATCACAGCCGCCTTCTGGATCGTCGGCGGCACCCTGCTGGTCGCCATCGCCTGGATCGGCGTGGCCTTCTCGGCCGGCCGGAGACACCCGGAGGAAGCTTCCGGCGGCTAGGCTCGGCCTGCCGATGGCCTGTCGGATGTGAAAGGACTTTCGCTAGATATCTAATTAGTGCAAATTATGAGCCTGTCGAGAAGGGGAGGAACGACATGGCGGAACCCTGTGTCGAAAGCAAAAGCAGGCTGGAGAGCCATCTCCACACCCTGGCCGGTGCGGACATCGAGGTCTTCCAGGGGGGGGGCGGGCGCCCGCTCCTCTTCCTCCACGGCGCCGGCGGCTTCGATCCCGACGCACCCTTCGTCGAGCGGCTCTGCCAGCAGTTCCGTCTGATCGCCCCACGACACCCCGGTTTCGGCAGGTCCGTGCTGCTGGACTGGATGAGCACGGCGGACGACTTCGCCTATCTCTATCTCGAACTCCTGGATAAGCTCGATATCAAGGATGTCGTGGTGGTCGGATCGTCGATCGGTGGCTGGATCGCCGCCGAGATGGCGACCAAGTCGACGATCCGGATGGCAGCCCTCGTTCTGGTGTCCCCCGTCGGGATCAAGGTAGGCCCCAGGGATCGCCTCGACATTCCCGATATCTTCGCGATGGAGCAGGCGAAGCTGGAGAGGCTTCTCTACCACGAACCGGAGAAGTGGCGGTTCGACCCCTCGTCAAAGACGGACGAGGACCTGATGGCGATCGCTAGAGGGCGAGAGACTTTGGCGCTCATCGCCTGGGAACCCTACATGCACGACCCCAAGCTGAAGCACCGCCTGCATCGGATCGACCGGCCCACCCTGCTGCTGCGCGGCGAAAGCGATGGCCTGGTCTCACGCAGCTACGCCGAGGCCTACGCCGCCCTGATCCCGGGCGCCCGGCTGGAGCACATCGCCCGGGCCGGCCACGCGCCCCAGATCGAACGTCCCGATGTCTTCGCCGAGAGCATCGGCAGGTTCGTCGCCCAACGGGCCGAATAGGTCGAGGAGAGCCCCATGAAGACCTGGCATTTCTCAGAGTCCGCCTACCACCATTTCCCGCCGGAGGAGGAATACGAGTCCGTCCGCGTGACGATGCCGTCACGCCACTACGATCCGAAGATCGGGGCGGACCTCTATCACCGCTTCATCGACGAGTGGTGCCTCGCGGACGAGGAGGGCCTGAACGTGATGATCAACGAGCATCACCAGACCCCCACCTGCGTCGACCCGGCGGCACCGATCATGCTCGGCATTCTCGCGCGCGTCACCAAGAAGGCGCGCCTGCTCATCCTGGGCAATCCGATCGCCAACCGCTCCCAGCCCGTGCGGGTCGCGGAGGAGATGGCGATGGTCGACGTGATCTCCCGGGGCCGCGTCGAATGCGGCTTCGTGAAGAGCGTTCCCTACGAGGTGGCGGCGGGAAACAGCCTGCCGGTGCGTATGAACGAGCGGATGTGGGAGGCGCACGACCTCATCCTGAAGGCCTGGACCAGCCATGACGGCCCCTTCTCGTTCGAGGGCAACTTCTTCCATCACCGCATGGTGAACGTCTGGCCGAGACCCTATCAGTCACCGCATCCGCCGATCTGGGTGGCCTCCATGAGCCCCTTCGGTGCCCGCCCCGTCGGGGAGCGAGGCTACGTCCTCGCCTCCTTCCTGACCGGCTACGGCCACACGAGAAACGTCTGGGCCGGCTACCGCGACGGCTGGCGGCGCGGCGGGCATCCGGGCGAGCCGCCCCTCGACCGCTTCGCCTACGCCGGCCTGGTCTACACCGGCGAGACCGACGCCGAGGGACGGGCCGGCGCCGAGAAGCTGCTCTGGTACCTCGGCCACAACAAGGTCCCGCTGCACTTCCGCAATCCCCCCGGCTACAACCACGTGTCCGCCAACGTCGCGGCGCTGCGCACGGGGCGGATCGGGCGGAACGCCGACGTCAAACCCGACCTCGACGAGCAGATCGAGAAGGGCGTTATCTTCTGCGGCAGTCCGGACACGGTCTACAAGCAGATCAAGAAGCTGCACGACCACGTGGGCGGCATCGGCCATCTGCTGTCGATGGGACAGGCAGGTTACCTCGACCACGAGGAGACGGCGAAAAGCATCCGCCTGTTCGCCCGCGAGGTCCAGCCGCGTCTCGACGAGCTGCCGCTGCCAGAGCAGGCGGCGGCCTGAGGATGGAGAGCAGTCGGCGGAAACGCCGACTGCCTCAATGCCGTCACTTTCGGAAAGACGCCCATGCAAGCCCCACCGCAGTCATTGAAACCGCTGATCGTTGGCATTGGCGGGACGACACGCGCAGGCTCGGCGACCGAGAAGGCCCTTCGCTATGCCTTGCGTGTCGCCGAAAATTTCGGCGCCAGAACCGAAGTGGTCGCCGGGCCCGACCTCGCCATGCCGCTCTACGAGCCGCACAATCCCGAGCGCACTCCCGCAGCATCGCGCCTCATCGACCTTCTCAGGAGATGCCAGGGCGTCATCATCGCAACGCCCAGCTACCACGGATCGGTGTCCGGTTTGATCAAGAATGCCCTCGACTATACCGAGGACATGCGCTCCGACGAGTTCCCCTATCTCCACAGCAAGCCGGTGGGCTGCATCGTCTGCGCCGGCGGACCACAGGCGATCGGAGCGACCCTCGCCGGGCTGCGCTTCATCATCCACGCCCTGCGTGGCTGGCCCACTCCTCTCGGTGTGGCGGTCCTCGCGAGCGGGAAGCCCGCCTTCGACGACGATGGCGGCTGCACCGATGCGTCGGTCACCGAACAGATGGCGGCGATGAACACACAGATCATCAAGTTCGCGCAGATGCGGATGCTCGCGCGGGCCAGCGAGAGATGGAAAGACATCTGGCCGGTGACCCCGACCGGCCACTACTGAAGGATCCTGGCGCCCCGGAAGGAGTGCTCGGCCCGCCGGCTAGACGCCCTCGATACGCCGCGCCCACTCGCGATAGAACGCGTGGAAGACTGTCTCGTTCTGCACCAGGAAGTCCCCTTCCACACTCGTCTCGGGCCGCGCACCGAACAGCTCGGCGACCGCATTGCTGCCTTCGCGGGTCAGGCCCTGGCCCCGGGCGTAGCCCTGCTGCCAGTCCAGGTCGCGGGTGGCGGCGAAGCCCTCCTGGCAGTCCTCGTAGCAGGTGGCGTCGTCCGGCGTCGCGAGGCCGCTGACGTTGAAGAAGTCCTCGTGCTGGCGGATCCGCTTCTCGCGCAGGTCTACGGGCTCGCCGACCGGCGCCAGGCAGTGCAGGCGCACCTCCGTACGGTCGACGGCGAGCGGCTGGATCGCCCGCAGGATGAGGGACGTCGAATCCGCGAGCTGCAGGCTGGGGAAGATCGTCAGGTTGCGCAGGTTGAGCATCCACTCGGCCTTCACCGGGCCGACCCGCCGGACGAGGTCGTCCCACTGGCCGTGCAGCGGCCGATCGTCAGGCGCCGGGTTCTCCGCCCAGATCAGGCTGTGACCGTGCTCGAAGGTGAACATGCCGGCGCGCTTCTTCAGGCGCTTGTTGAAGTCGGGCGAGCGGACCTGACGATTCTGGCTCTCGCCCGCCTGCCGGCGGGAGACAATGTCGACGAAGGTCGGATGGGTCGAGGTCAGGTGATAGAAGTCCGAGCCGTTCTCCATCTGGAGCTTCCAGTTGGCCCGGTAGGCGAAGTCGGTGCGGCCCGGCACGAACTCCATGCCTTCCGCCCCCTGGTCCATCACCAGGTCCACGAAGGGGCGCGCCTCGCCGAGATAGTCGATCAGGCTCGGCGCGGCCGGGTCGAGGCAGCCGAAGACCAGCCCCTTGTAGCTCTCCACCCGCGGCACCGGGACGAGGTCGTGGCTCTCGCCGGAGAAGCGGCTGCCGTAGCAGGCGGGCCCGTCGTCCTTGATCGACACGCTGCGGCCGCTGCAGTCGTAGGCCCAGCCGTGATAGGGGCAGACCAGATAGCGCCGGTTGCCGGTGGCGCTGCGGGCGACCTTGGCGCCCTTGTGCCGGCAGCTGTTGAGCAGGGCGTTGATCTCGCCGTCCTTGCCGCGGGTCACCACCACCGGCTGCCGGCCGATGCTGCAGGTCATGAAGTCGAAGGCTCTGGGGATCTGGCTCTCCAGGCAGAGGAAGATCCAGCAGCGTTCGAAGATCTCCACCATCTCGCGCTCGAACAGCGCCGGCTCGGTGAAGACCTGCCGCCGTACCTGCAGGTCGTGGGCCTCCCGGTCGTCACGGACCCAGTCTTCCCGATTCGCCAGCATGGTTCCTCCTTGCCCTCCGGACGGTTGAGTCTAAGCCGAGGGACTGTTAGTTAGTCAACTAACTTATTGGAGGGCCGATGGCGGGGGAAGCGAAGAGACAGGCCGACGAGGCGATCGGCCCGCCGGCGCCGCTGGCCGACGTCAGCCTGCCCTTCGGCATGGCCTACCTGCTGCGTCGGCTGCACAGGGTCTTCTCCCGGCGGCTGGAAGCCGAGGCCGGGCGGCTGGGGGTGACGGCCCAGCAGTGGTTCTTCCTGCGCGAGCTCTACGAACGCGACGGCCAGACCCAGAGCGAGCTGGCCCGCGCCCTGTCGATCGAACGGGCGACGGCCACCACGGCCTTGGCCGGGATGGAGCGCCAGGGCCTGGTCCGCCGCCGGACCGAGGCCCGCGACCGGCGCAAGACCCTGGTTTTCCTCACCCCGCGGGCCCGGGCCCTGCAGCCGGAACTCTTCGCCTGCGCCGAGCGGGTCAACGCCGAGGCGCTGCGGGGCTTCGCGCCGGGCGAAGTCGACGCCCTGCGCCAGGGGGCCCTGCGGATGATGACGAACCTCATCACGATCGAGACGACGGGAGAGCAGCAATGAGCGAAGCGGACGCACTGCAGGCCGGCGAGCGGCTGCTGCGGCAGGAGGCAGCCGCCCTCGACGAGCGCGACTGGGACGGCTGGCTCGCCCTCTACACACCCGACTGCGAACTCTGGGTTCCGAGCTGGCGGGACGAGGAGACGCTGACGGAAGACCCGAAGGCCGAGCTGTCCCACATGTACTACGCCTCCCGCGGCGGTCTGGAGGACAGGGTGTGGCGGCTGCGCACCGGGCGCGCCCCGGCCCTCATCCCCCTGCCCCGCACGAGCCACATGCTGAGCGCGGTGCTGCCGCTGCCGGACAGGGCCGACGGCCTGACCTGGTTGCGCAGCAGCTGGGCGACCCACGTCTACTTCCCCCACGAGAAGGCAGCCCGGACCTTCTTCGGCCGCGCCGCCTACGGCCTGTTGCCGACAGACGAGGGATTGAAGATCCGCCGCAAGACGGTGGTGCTGCACAACGACCTGGTGCCCCGTGTCCTGGAGGTGATCTTCCTCTGACGCAGGCGGCGCTGGCGAGGGGCCTGCGAAACTTCAGGCTGCGCCGCGACGCAGCCGTGCCCGCTCCAGCCTGTCCATGCCGACGTTGACCACCACGGCCACCGCAAAGGTCAGCAGCAGCACCGCGTACATGTCGGCGATCTTGAAGTGGTTGTAGTACTGGATGATCAGGTAGCCGAGGCCGGCGTTCGACAGCTTGATCTGGGCCAGCAGGGTGCCGATGATCGCGACCGCGATGCCGAGGCGGAAGCCGGTGATGACCGGCAAGGTGATCGACGGCAGGTAGACCTTGCGGATCGTCTGCCAGTGCCCGGCGTTGAAGCTGCGGGCCACGCGGAGATGGACGGGGTTCACCTGCTGCATCCCCGCGAAGGTCGCGACCGCGACCGGGAAGAAGCACGACAGTCCGGCCATCGCGATCTTCGAGCCCGAGCCGACGCCGAAGAGGATCAGCAGGATCGGCAGCAGGATGACCTTCGGCATCGGCGCGAAATAGTTCACGAAGGGCTCGAGCATCCCGCCGACGAAGGGCGCGATGCGGAAGAGCACGCCGACCGCCAGGCCGATCAGCCCGCCGATCGCCGCGCCGACGATCACCTGATAGAAGGTGACGGCGAAGTGATAGTAGAACTCGGCCGACGCCAAGCGGTCCACGACCGAACTGAAGATGGCGCCGAGTCCCGGGAAGACACCGACGTAGACCAGTCCCGAGCGGGACAGCCCCTCCCACGCCAGCAGGATGACGACGATGGTGAGGAGGCGTACGCGGGCCGTCCTGCTCATCCGGACCTCCTCAAGCGGCCCGCCGGTCGACCAGCCGCGACAGGCGGCCGACCAGGGCGAAGTAGATCATGGTGACGAAAATGACCGAGAGGACGGCGGCGTACATGCCGGCGATGTTGTAGCGGTCGTACATCTCGCCGACCAGGAAGCCGAGCCCCCCGAAGTCGACGAGGTACTCGATCGCGATGACGTTGATCATGGTGTAGATGAAGCTCAGGCGGATGCCGGTCAGCAGCGCCGGCAGGGCCGACGGCAGCAGCACCTTGGCGAAGGTCTGCCACTCGGTGGCGTTGAAGGTGCGGGCCACGCTGAGCTGCACCCCCGGCACCGCCCGGAACCCCTCCAAAGTCTTGAGGGCCACCGGAATGATCGCCACCAGGAAGCCCATGACCAGGATCATCAGCGGCGTGCGCCCGAAGAGCACCAGGAATATCGGATAGAGCAGCACGATCGGGGCCGAGAAGGCAGCCGCCAGCCAGCTCTGGAAGGCCTCCCCCAGCACGCGGCTGCGGAACAGCAGGTAGCCGATCCCCACCCCGACCACCGTCGCCAGCACGAGGGCGCCGAAGACGAGGCCGGAGGTGGAGAGAAAGGCCTGTACCAGCCGCTCGTTCAGCAGCATGAGCCAGGCCTGCTCGGCGATCGCGCTCGGCGCAGCCACCACGAAGGGAGAGATGACGCCGCCCGACACCAGCACCTGCAGCAGCGCGATGATGGCGACCAGAAGCGCCAGCCCGGCGAGCTTCGGTGCTGTCACGGCACGCCTCCCTCCCCCGGCCGGACGATCAGGACGCGGGCTTCAGCTTGGCGACCTCGGCGGCGTAGTCCTTCATCTGCTCGTCCGTCAGCGGCTTGGACAGGTGCTTCGAGGCCACAGCGTCCTTCACGCTCTGCTCCAGCCCGCCGATCGGCGCCAGGCGCAGCATCTCCTTCGAGACGAACTTGTCGCGCACCTGCTTGGCCGTGCTCTCGCTGATGCCGGATGCCTCGGCGTAGACCTTGATGGCGTTCGGATCGCTGTAGAACCAGTCAATCGTCTCCTGCAGCGCGTCGAGGAACTTCTTCACCGTGTCGGGATGCTCCTTCAGGAAGTCCCGGTTGGCGATGTTCACCCGCACCGTCAGGTCACGCAGCTCCGGCACGTCGTTGCCGGTGGCGATCACCCGGACGTCGCCCGCATCGACCTGTTCGAGGGTGGCCGGCACGGCCGACCAGCCGACGTCGATCTGGCCGGACATGACCTGGGTCAGGGTGGCCGAGGGTCCACCTGCCGCCACCATCTTGGCGTCGATGCCCGCGTTCCGCACCAGGGAGTCGGCGACGAACTCGGAGGAGGCGCCCGGCCTGGAGAAGGAGACGGTCTTGCCCCCGGCGTCCGACATCGCCTGGATCGGGCTGTCGGAGCGGACGTAGAAGTAGATGTCGTTGGCTCCGGTCATGGAGGCGCTGATCACCTCGATCGGCGCACCCTGCTCGTAGGCCGCGAGCGTGCCGAGCAGGCCCGTCGCCATCCCGAGGTCCATCGAGCCCGACACCACCGCCTGCTGGGTGTCGGAGCCGCCGCGGGTCCAGAAGATCTCGACCTCGATGCCCTTGTCCTTGAAGAAGCCGGCCTTGTCGGCGAGCAGGACCAGGGTCGGGTCCAGCACGCCTTTGTGGCTGCTCGCCACCCGCACCTTCTCCGCCGCGGAAGCCGTGCCCACCGAACAGGCCGCCAGCAGCGCCGCCGCTGCGAAGACCAGACGCCCCATCTTCTCCATGTCGCTTCTCCCTAGATGACTGTTTAGATTTTCACCGGGCGGCTTCCGCCGCATCGAGACCCTTGCTGGCTTCCGCCCTCAGGTCTTGCCAGATGTCGGCGACATAGCCGCCGAACTCGGGCGAAGAGACGATTTCGGACGACCTGGGCCGCGCCAGCTTGACGTCCACGGTGCGCAGGATACGGCCGGGACGGAACGACATGATCGCGACCCGGTCGCTGAGCTGGACGGCCTCTGTGATCGAGTGCGTGATCAACAGCGTCGTCTGTTTCAGCTCGCGGCAGATCTCCAGGATCTTGTCCCCCAGCAGCAGACGCGTCTGCTCGTCCAGGGCGGCGAAAGGCTCGTCCATCAGCAGGATCTTGGGTTCGGCCGCCAGGGTGCGCGCCAGCGCCGTGCGTTGGCGCATGCCGCCGGAAAGTTCGGCAGGATAGCGGCCTTCGAACCCGTTCAGGCCCACCAGGCGGATTACCCGCTTGGCGCGCTCTTCCCGCTCACGCCGCGCCACGCCGGCGATCTCCAGGGGAAAGGCCACGTTCTCCAGTACGGTACGCCAGGGGAAGGTCGATTCCTCCTGGAAGACCATTCCGATGTCCTGATGCGAGCCCTGCACCGGATGGCCCGCCACGGCGATCCGGCCGCCGTCCGGCACCTCGAGGCCGCCGATGAGCTTGAAGAGCGTCGACTTCCCGCAGCCGCTCGGGCCGATGATGGAGACGAACTCGCCCTCGGCAACGCTCAGCGACGTCTCCAGCAGTGCCGTCAGACTGTCGCCGGTCGGCAGTCTGTAGGTCTTGGAGACCCCGTCGACCTGGAGGAGCGAGGCTGCCGCCTTCTCGCCTCTGTCGGACCCGCGCCCAGCCTTGTTCATGGCCACGACCGTCGCCATTCCTCCTCCCCGCTATCCGGACGCGCTCTTGCCGGCGCCTCGCGCCGGCCCGTGCGATCCGACGCTTCGAAGACTAATCGTTTTGAAGATAATGAGAAGCCGGCGAGGATCAACCCGCAAACCGCGTCGCCTGCGCCGGAAGCGCCCAGCCGCCTTCTCTATACCCCCCCGGCGTATTATCTGGAGGTCGAACCGAGCAGAGGATGCGGCCATGGCCGAGCCCCACGATCACGCAGCCGGTGGCTGCTGCCACCATCACGCCCCCAGGCCGGCCCAGCCGCGCCTCGACGACGGGCGGGTCAAGGACCCGGTGTGCGGCATGAGCGTCGATCCGGCCAAGAGCCAGCACCGCCACGACCTGAACGGCGCGCCCTGGTTCTTCTGCTCCGCCGGCTGCAAGGCGAAGTTCGCTGCCGATCCTCAGCGCTTTCTGGCGCCGCCGGCAGAAGAGGCTGCCGCCCCGGCGGACCCGGGCGCCACCTACACCTGCCCGATGCATCCCGAGGTGCGACAGATCGGGCCCGGCTCCTGCCCCATCTGCGGCATGGCGCTGGAGCCCGAGATGGTGACGGCCGAGGCGCCTCCGAACCCGGAGCTGGCCGACATGCGGCGGCGCTTCCTGGTCGGCCTCTGCCTCGCCCTGCCCGTGTTCGTCCTGGAAATGGGCAGCCACCTCTTCGCCGTCGACCACCTTGTCGCGCCCGGCGTCTCCGCCTGGGTCCAGTTCGTCCTGGCGACCCCCGTGGTGCTCTGGGCCGGCTGGCCGTTCTTCGTGCGCGGCTGGCAGTCGCTACGGACCGGCAACCTCAACATGTTCACCCTGATCGCCCTCGGCACGGGCGTCGCCTGGCTCTACAGCGTCGTGGCCCTGCTCGCGCCAAGCATCTTCCCGGCCGCCTTCCGCGGCCCGGAGGGGCATGTCGCCGTCTACTTCGAGGCGGCGGCCGTCATCACCGTCCTGGTCCTGCTGGGACAGGTGCTGGAGCTGCGCGCCCGGGAGCGGACGTCCGGCTCGATCCGGGCGCTGCTGAACCTGGCGCCGAAGACGGCACGCCGGATCGGCCCGTCGGGTGCGGACGAGGAGGTGCCGGTCGACGCCTTGCGGATCGGTGATCGGCTGCGGGTACGCCCCGGCGACAAGGTGCCGGTGGACGGAGAGATCGCCGACGGCCGCGGCACCCTGGACGAGTCGATGGTGACGGGCGAGTCCCTGCCGGTCGACAAGACGACGGGCGACGCCGTGGTGGCCGGGACCCTGCTGCAGAGCGGCGGCTTCGTCATGCGCGCCGACAAGGTGGGGGCCGAGACCCTGCTGTCCCAGATCGTGCAGCTCGTCGCCCAGGCGCAGCGTTCGCGCGCACCGATACAGCGGCTCGCCGACCGCGTCGCCGGCTGGTTCGTCCCGCTGGTCGTCGCCTGCGCCCTGCTCGCCTTCGCCGCCTGGGCGGTCTGGGGGCCGGAGCCGCGGCTCGCCTACGCCCTGGTCGCCGCCGTCTCGGTGCTGATCATCGCCTGCCCCTGTGCGCTTGGCCTGGCGACGCCGATGTCGATCATGGTCGGCGTCGGCCGCGGCGCCGGCGCCGGCGTGCTGATCAAGAACGCCGAGGCGCTGGAACGGCTGGAACGGGTCGACACGCTCGTCGTCGACAAGACCGGCACCCTGACCGAGGGCCGGCCGGCGGTCACCGCCATCGTCCCGGCCGGCGGCGTCGCCGAGGAGGATCTGCTGCGGCTGGCGGCAAGCCTGGAGCGCAGCAGCGCCCATCCCCTCGCCGACGCCGTGGTGCGGGCGGCCAGCGACCGCGGCCTGACACTGACCGAACCCGGGGAGGTGGAGAGCCCGGCCGGAAAGGGTGTCCACGGGATCGTCGACGGCCGTCGCCTGCTGGTGGGCAGCGCGGACTTCCTGACCGAGGCGGGCATTTCCGTGGCCGCGTTGCAGGACCGGGCCGAAACCCTCCGGGCCGATGGGGCGACCGCCATCTTCGTCGCCATCGACGGCGCCCTGGCGGGGGTGCTCGCCATCACCGACCCGGTGAAGGAGACGACCCGCGGCGCGGTCCAGGCCCTGCAGCGGCAGGGCCTGACCATCGTCATGCTGACCGGCGACAACGCGACGACGGCCGCCGCCGTGGCCAGGGCCCTGGGCATCACCGAGGTCGAGGCGGGCGTGCTGCCCGAACGGAAGGGCCAGGTGGTGGAACGGCTGCGCAGCCAGGGCCGCGTCGTCGCCATGGCCGGCGACGGGGTGAACGACGCGCCGGCTCTGGCCGCCGCCGACGTGGGCATCGCCATGGGGACGGGCACCGACGTTGCCATCGAGAGCGCCGGCGTAACGCTCCTCGGCGGCGACCTGACCGGCATCGTGCGGGCCCGGAAGCTGTCGCGGAAGGTGATGGGCAACATCCGCCAGAACCTCTTCTTCGCCTTCGTCTACAACGCGGCCGGCGTGCCCATCGCCGCCGGGGTGCTCTACCCCCTGTTCGGCCTGCTGCTGTCGCCGGTCATCGCGGCGGCCGCGATGGCGTTGTCCTCGGTCAGCGTCATCGGCAACGCCCTGAGGCTGCGCATGACGCCGCTCGACTGATCCGTCACCCGATCAGGCGACAGCCAGCGGCGGGACGGCCCTTGTAGGGTACCGCCGCATCGCGCATGTCCTTCAGTGAACGCGCGGAAGAAGCCCCTTTCGGGAGAGACGAGATGGCCAAGAGCTTCGCTTCGGCAGGCGACCTCGAGGAGAAGTTGATCTCCTTCACCGAACTCGGCGAAGGCCTCTATGCCTTCACCGCGCAGGGCGATCCCAACAGCGGCATCATCATCGGCGACGACGGCGTCATGGTGATCGACACCCAGGCGACCCCGAAGATGGCCGACAAGGTGATCGAGGCGGTGCGCGGGGTGACCGACAAGCCGATCAAGTACGTGGTGCTCAGCCACTATCACGCCGTGCGCGTGCTCGGCGCCGCCGCCTACGGCGCCGAGGCCGTGCTGGCCTCGGACGCGACGCGCTCGATGATCGCCGAGCGCGGCCAGGAGGACTGGGACTCGGAGTACGGCCGCTTCCCCCGCCTGTTCAGCGCCGCGGAGACCATTCCGGGCCTCACCTGGCCCACCATGACCTTCCCCACCCGCCTGTCCGTCTTTCTCGGCCGGCGCCGGGTCGACCTCATGCACCTCGGCCGCGGCCATACCGCCGGCGACACCGTCGCCTGGGTGCCGGACTCGGGCGTGATGTTCTCCGGCGACCTGGTCGAGTACCACTCGGCCTGCTACTGCGGCGACGCCCACCTGCAGGAGTGGCCGCACACCCTGGACAAGCTGGAGGCCTTCAAGCCGCGGGCGGTCGTGCCCGGACGCGGCGACGCGCTCGCCCAGCCGGACGAGGTGCGCGACGGTCTGGAGATGACCCGCGATTTCCTGCGGACTCTGTATGGATCAGTGGAGCAGAGTGCGTTGAAGGGCCTCGGCCTGAAGGAGGCCTACGACCGGGCCTACGAGGCGATGCAGCCCCGCTTCGGCAATTTCGCGATCTTCGACCACTGCATGCCCTTCAACGTCGCCCGGGCCTACGACGAGGCCCGTGGCATCCATCATCCCCGGATCTGGACGGCCCAGCGGGACCGCGAGATGTGGACGGCACTTCAGGGTTGATCCCGGCCGGGACCTCCCTCTTACCAAGACGAAGCGAGCAGGGAAGCGCCGGCTCCGCTCATTTGACTACGGAGAATCCGCTGTCTTCGATCCCCTTGCGCAATTGATAGGAAGAATGACTGTCGTGTCCCCTAGCGGGCCGGCGCCGGTCCTTGACGCCGGGCCAACAGCACAGGGGGAACAAACATGGCTGCTCTGTCCCGCCGGTCGGCGCTCAAGATCGCTTCAGCTTTCGGCCTTTCCGCCGCAGCAGCCGGACTCGCGCCCGGTCGTGCCAGAGCCGCCTCGGTCGACTACGGCGTCGCCTCCATCGACCCGATCTACTCCGTGGCCTACGTCACCTTCAAGAAGGGCTATTTCGGAGAGGCCGGGCTGTCCTGCAACTACCTGAACACCCAGAGCGGCCCGCGCGGCAAGCAGATGCTGGCCGCCGGCTAGATCTTCGCCACGACGACCGGCGCCAGCGATTCCATCGCGCTCACCATCGCCGGCAAGCCCTCGAAGCTGATCTTCGGCCTCGACACCAAGATCACCTACGCCAACCTTCTCGTCCGCAAGGCCGACTACGACAGCGGCAAGATCACCAAGATTAAGGACCTGGCGGGGCAGACCATCGCCGTGACGCAGCCGCAGTCCGCGACCTGGCTGATGGCCACCTACATGTGCGACAAGGAGGGCATCCTGAAGAGCGTGGACATCCGGGGGCTCGGCAGCCTCTCGACCATGCTCGGCGCCCTCAAGTCCGGGCAGGTCGGCGCCTCGATCGCCACCCTCGGCATGGTCGAGGCGGCGGTGAAGGAAGGCTGGGCGACGCCGCTTCTGGACGTCACCGAGGCGGCGGCCTGGACCGAGGTCTTCGGCGGCGACGTGCCGGGTCTCGGGACCTACGTGCTGCAGGAGACGATCGACGAGCAGCGCGACCAGGTGCAGGCCTTCGTCACCGCCCTCTGCAAGGGCCAGGACTTCATCAGCGGCAACGACGCCGAGACGGTGGCCGCCCTGATCCACGACGACTATCTGCCGTCCGTGCCGATGGACGGTCTGGTGCGCACCATCCAGACCTACAAGGACTCGGTCTGGAACAAGACCAACCTGATTTCCGAGGACGCCTACAACCGCCTGCTGGCCATCATGGGCGACGGGCGGCAGTACTCCAACGAGCAGCTGGCCCAGGTGCCCTACGACAAGGCGGTCGACATGTCCTTCATCCGCAAGGCCCGCGGCCTCTAGGTGGCGGCGCCGTCGGCCGCCCCGGCCGCTCCGCGGATCGAGCTGGACGCGGTCGCCAAGGTCTATCAGACCGCCGAGCGGGACGTCCTGGCGATCGGCGACGTGGGCTTCCGCGTCGCCGACGGTCAGTTCGTCTCGATCGTCGGACCGTCCGGCTGCGGCAAGAGCACGGTCCTCAACATGATCGCGGGCTTCCTCGGTCCGACGAAGGGCGCGGTGCGGGTGGACGGCCGCGAGGTGGCGGGCAGCATTCCCGACGGACTCGGCTACATCTTCCAGAAGGACACGGTGCTGCCCTGGTACTCGGTGCGGAGCAACATCGCGCTTGGCCTTCGTTTCCGCGGCGCCGACCGGCGGGAGGCCCGCCGGAAGGTCGACGAACTGCTTCGCCTCGGCCGCCTGGAGGGCTTCGCCGAGGCCTACCCGCACCAGCTTTCCGGCGGCATGCGCCGGCGCCTCGCGCTGCTGATGAGCCTGGCCTGCGATCCGACGATCCTGCTGCTGGACGAGCCTTTCGGCGCCCTCGACACTCACACCAAGACGAGCCTGCACAGCGAACTCGTCCGCCTGCGGCAGGCGCTCGGCCAGACGATCGTGATGGTGACCCACGACCTGGACGAGGCCATCACCCTGTCCGACCGGGTGATCGTGCTGTCAGGGCCGCCGAGCCGCGTGCTGCTGGACGAGGCGATCGACATCCCGCACCCGCGTGACGTCTTCACCATCCGCGAGAGCCCCGCTTTCGGCCGCCACTACGGCCGCATCTGGCACGTCCTCGGCCAGGAGTTCGCCAAGGTGCAGGCGGATGGCTGACGCACCGCCGGCGACCTTGCCGCCGACACCGTCGCTGGCGGCGGCTGCCGCCGCCGAGCGCAGCGGGCGCCGGCGGGAGCGCGGCAGGATCGTCGCCTGGCAGCTCGTCCTGCTGCTCCTCTTCCTCGCCGCCTGGGAAGGCCTCACGCGGATCCCCTGGTTCGTGAAGAACACCTTCCTCGACCCCTTCTTCATCAGCCAGCCCAGCCAGGTGGCTCTCAAGCTGTGGGACTGGACCTTCGGGGCCCAGGCGGGCTTCCTCTGGCCGCACCTCGTCGCCACCGTCTGGGCGACCTTCCTGGGCTTCGTGGTCGGCGTCGGCACCGGCTTCGCGGCGGGGCTGATCCTATCGCAGAACCAGACCCTCAACCGCGTGCTGCACCCCTTCATCATCGCGACCAACTCGATGCCCCGGGTGGCCTTCGTGCCGCTCATCACGATGATCTTCGGCCTCGGCGTCCTCTCGAAGGTGGTCACCGCCTGGTTCGTCGTCTTCTTCCTGGTGTTCTTCAACGCCTACAAGGGGGCGGTCTCGGTCGAGCGCGAGATGCTGGACTTCTGCCGCACCCGGGGCGCGAACGGCCGGCAGCTCACCTGGTCGGTGCGGGTGCCGATGGCGGCGGCCTGGACCTTCGCCTCGCTGCCCAACGCCGTCAGCTTCTCGCTGATCGGCGTGGTGATCGCCGAGTTCGTCGGCGCCAACTACGGAATGGGCTATCTCATCATCGTTTCGCTTGCCATGCTGAACGCGGCGGAGATGTTCGCCGCGCTGACCGTGTTGAGCGCGGTGGGTCTGGGGCTGGTGGTGCTGATCGGCTGGGTCGAGAGGAAGCTGCTCCACTGGTCGCCCGAGTTCCGCAACAGCGTCTAGCCTCCCGCCGGAAGGAGAGAGCCATGACCGAGACCGTCACCTCCGCCTGCCCGCACGACTGCCCGTCGGCCTGCGTGCTGTCGGTCGAGCGGCTGTCGCCGACCCGCATCGGCCGGATCCACGGCAACAAGGGCTTCGACTACACGGCCGGCGTCCTCTGCGCCAAGGTGGCGCGCTATGCCGAGCGGGTGCACCATCCCGACCGCCTGCGCCAGCCGCTCAGGCGCGTCGGCGCCAAGGGCGAGGGGCGCTTCGAGCCGATCGGCTGGGACGCCGCCCTCGACGAGGTGGCCGAAGCCTTCGTTCGCGAGACCCAGCGGCACGGCAGCGAGGCGGTCTGGCCCTACCACTCCGGCGGCACGATGGGGATCGTGCAGCGCTGGGGCCTGGACCGCCTGCGCCACGTCATGCGCTATTCCCGGCAGAAGACGACGATCTGCGTGACCCCGGCGGAAAGCGGCTGGCGCGCGGGCGTGGGCAAGGTGCAGGGCACCGACCCGCGCGAGATGGCCCAGTCCGACCTGATCGTCGTCTGGGGCTCGAACCCGGTGTCCACCCAGGTCAACCTGATGGGCCACATCCAGCGCGCGCGGAAGGCCCGCGGGGCCAGGCTGGTGGTGGTTGACTGCTACCGGACCCCGACTGTCGAGGCCGCGGACATCGCCCTGGTCCTGCGCCCGGGCACCGACGCGGCGCTGGCCTGCGCCGTCATGCAGGTCATGCTGACGGAGGGCCTCGCCGACCGCGACTACCTGGCCGGCTGCACCGATTTCGACGAGACGGTGGAAAGCCACCTGCGCGCCTGCACCCCTGCCTGGGCGGCCGCCATCACCGGCCTGACGGAGCAGCAGATCGTCGACTTCGCCCGGCTCTACGGCAGCACGCCGGCCAGCTTCCTGCGGCTGGGCTTCGGCTTCACCCGGGCGCGCAACGGCGCGGCCAACATGCACGCCGTCACCTGCCTGCCGGCCGTCAGCGGCGCCTGGCGCCACGAGGGGGGCGGCGCCTTCTTCATCAACCTGGACAACTGGGGCCTCGACACCCGCCTCGTCTGGGGGACGGACCTGGCGGATCCGACGGTCCGCATGCTGGACCAGTCGCGCATCGGCCCTGTGCTGTGCGGCGACCCCGAGGCCCTGCAGCACGGCCCGCCGGTGACCGCCATGCTGATGCAGAACGCCAATTCGGCGACCGTGGCGCCGGACAGCCGGGCCGTCCGCCGGGGCCTGAGCCGCGAGGACCTGTTCCTCTGCGTCCACGAGCAGTTCATGACCTCGACCGCCCGCTACGCGGACATCCTGCTGCCGGCGGCCATGTTCCTGGAGTACGACGACATCTACTTCGGGCTCGGGCACACGGCCATGACCATGAGCCAGAAGGTGCTGGAGCGCTACGAGGACACCCGCACCAACCACGAGGTGGTGTGCGGCCTCGCCGAGCGGCTGGGTGCCGACCATCCCGGCTTCCGGATGACGGCCTGGGAACTGGTCGACCACACCCTGCAGGCCTCCGGCTACGGTCCTGCCGCCGAGGTGGCCGAGCGCGGCTTCGCCGACCGGCGGCCGGGCTTCGCCGGCGGCCACTTCACCGAAGGCTTCCCCAATCCGACCGGCCGGTTCCGCTTCCGGCCGGACTGGAGCGCGCTCGGTCCCTACCATCAGTCCATGCCGTCGCTGCCGTCCTTCATGCCGGCGATCGAGATGGCCAGCGAGGAGCATCCCTTCCGGCTGGTGGCGCCGCCGGCGCGCAACTTCCTCAACACCAGCTTCACCGAAACCCCCTCCTCCCGCGAGCGGGAGCAGCGGCCGACGGTGCGGATCCACCCGCGGGATGCCGAGCGCCTGGGCATCGAGGAGGGCGCCCGTGTGACGCTCGGCAATGCCCGCGGCAGCCTCAGCCTGCCCGCGGTGCTGTTCGACGGCATGGTGCCGGGGACGCTGATCGTCGAGGGCATCTGGCCGAACGCCGACTTCGAGGGCGGCCTGGGGGTGAACCAGCTGATCGGCGCCGACCCGGTCCCGCCGGCCGGGGGCGTGGCCTTCCACGACAGCGCGGTCTGGCTGCGCCGTGCCGTGGCGAGCGGTGCCGGCGAGACCACCGCCATCGCCGCCGAGTAGCCTGCCCTCAGTCCCGGCTGAGCTGGACGTGGCGGTCCAGCCGCAGCCCCGCCATCAGCGCGGCCAGCAGCAGCGTGCACCCCATCATCGGCACGAAAGCCGCCGCCGGGACAGCGCTGAGGTCCCAGGCGACGCCGCAGATCGCCGCGATCACGGGCGTCACCGTATAGCTGATGGTGAACATCGCTGCCGACATACGGGCCACGTCCTGTGGCTGGCTGAGCAGCGGCGGGAAGGTCAGCCCGAGGATCAGGGTGGCGGCGAGAAAGCAGCCGATCAGGCCGGCGAACAGCCAGGTGAGCGGTCCGACGAAGAGCACCAGCCCGGCGAGGCTCGCCGTCGCCACCAGACCGGTCATCACGAAAGGCCAGGACTTGCGCTCCAGCCGCCTGGCGATCCCGAGGATCACCAGCGAGGCGGGCAGCTGGCCGAAATTGAGGGCGGAAAGCGCGAGACTCACCAGATCCTCCCGCCCCTGGCTGACGAGGTAGGGCGGCAGGAAGGCGTTCACCGAGAAGTAGGTGGCGTTGATCGTGCCGAAGGCGATGCCCAGCCGCCAGATCAGCGGGTCGTGCCAGCTCGGCCACCAGCGCCCGCTCTGCGGCGCCAGGGTGATCGGCGCCGCCCCCCGCGGCGCGAAGGCCAGCACCGCCAGGGCGGTGACGGCGATGGGGAGCGACCAGAAGACGAGATCGAGCCGCCAGCTGCCGTCCAGCATCGGCAGCACCAGCGGGCCGGTCAGCACCACCGGCAGGATCTCCGACATGATCAGGCCGTTGGTGTAGATCGCGGTGGCCAGTCCGATCCGCTGCGGTGCCCAGCGGCGCACCGCGGCCGGCATGGCGGGCTGCATGACGGCGACCCCCGCCCCCATCACCAGGGTGGCTGCGATGATGAAGACCGCGCCGTCGGCGAGGCTGCGCAGCGCCGAACCGGCCGCGATCACCGTCAGGCCGATCAGGATCGCCCGCACCAGTCCCAGCCGGGACACCAGCAGGGCCCCTGGAAGCGCCGCCAGGGCGAAGACGCCGATCGGCAGGCCGGCCAGCAGGCCGACCTCCGTCGCCGACAGGCCGAGGTCGGCGCGCACCATCGGCAGCACCGGCGGGACCGCCAGGAGCGTCAGGCGCAGCGCCCCGCCGCACAGCCAGAGCAGCGCGAGGCTGACGAGGAAACGACTCTGGGTCACGATCCTGGCGCGACCTGCGCCGGCCGGCCCGGCATGAACTCCGCCAGCCGCCGGCGCTGCCGGCCGTCGGCGGCGAAGTTTGCCGGGTCGAGCCAGGCCTCGAAGGCGGCGCGGATGGCCGGCCAGTCCCGGTCGACGATGGCGAACCAGGTGGTGTCGCGGTTGCGCCCCTTGGTCACGATCGCCTGCCGGAACAGGCCCTCGTAGGTGAAGCCGAGACGCAGCGCGGCGCGACGCGACGGTGCGTTCAGGCTGTCGCACTTCCACTCGTAACGGCGGTAGCCGAGCTCGTCGAAGGCCCGGCGCATCATGAGGAACATCGCCTCCGTCGCCGCCGGATGCCGCTGCAGCGTCGGCGAGTAGTTGATGTTGCCGACCTCGATGACGCCGTTCGCCCTGTCGATCCGCAGATAGGAGGCCACGCCCACCGGCCGACCGGTCGCCGTCTCCACGATCGTGTGGAACAGCGGGTCGTCGCCGGCGGTCATCTTCTCGAGCCAGGCCCGGTAGTCGTCGAGGGAGGCGGGCCTGTCGATCGACAGGTAGGTCCAGTTGCGGCCATCCGGATCGGCCGCGTTGGCCTCGAACAGATCCGCCGCATGGGCCGCCGGGTCGAGGGGGACGACGCTGCACAGCCGCCCGGCGATGGGCGTGCGCGGCGGCAACGGCCTCGGCGACCAGCCGGGGACGGCCTCGCCGATCGGCTGGCCGAAGTCGTTGAGGCGCTGGGACATGGATCGGATGACCTGAAGAAAGGAAGCGGAGCTGTTCGTGTCATAGCGAAAGCCGGGCGCGCCGCACAGCACCACAAGGCGGCGGCGCCTGGGGCCACCCGCGCGCCGTGCCGCAGGGGGGCACACTTCAATAAGACCGGAGCCCCGGTTAGGGATAGGGGGTTGCAGGCGAGCCGGGAGAGCATTGATGGCGCAGGCGGAGAGCGATCCGGAACGCAACGGCTCCGTCGGCCCCGCGTGGCACGCCCGATCGCCGGAAGCGGCGCTGGAGGGCCTCGATGCGACGACGGCCGGCCTGACGGGGCCGGAGGCGGCGCGGCGGCTCGAAGCCTATGGGCCGAACCGCCTGCCCGCCGGCCGGCGTCAGACCCTGCTGCAGCGCTTCCTGGCCCAGTTCCGCAACCTGCTGATCTACGTCCTGCTTGGCTCGGCCGCGGTGTCGCTGTGGCTCGGCCACCCGATCGACGCGGCGGTCATCCTGCTCGTGGTCCTCGCCAACGCCGTTGTCGGCGTGGTGCAGGAAGGGCGGGCCGAACGGGCGCTGGAAGCGATCCGTGACATGGTGAGCCCGCAGGCGGCCGTGCTGCGAGACGGCCGCCGGACGCGCATCCCGGTCGAGGAGCTCGTGCCGGGCGACATTCTCCTGCTCGAGCCCGGCGACCGGATCGGCGCCGATGCGCGCCTGCTCAGGGCCAGCGGCCTGCGGATCGACGAGGCGATCCTGACCGGCGAATCCGTCCCCGTCGACAAGACGACGGCGGCGGTGGACGAAGCCGCGCCGGTCGGCGACCGCCTCTGCATGACCTTCTCGGGAACGATGGTGGTCGCCGGCCAGGGCCTGGGGCTGGTGACCGCCACCGGCCGGCACTCGGAACTGGGCCGGATCTCGACCCTGCTCGGACGGGTGGAGACCTTGACCACCCCGCTGCTGGCGCAGATGGACCGCTTCGGCCGGCAGCTCACCGGCGTGATCCTCGCCGCCTCGGCGCTGGTCTTCGGCTTCGCGATCCTGGCGCGCGGCTACGGCCTCGACGAAGCCTTCATGACCGTTGTCGGCATCGCCGTGGCGGCCATTCCGGAAGGCCTGCCGGCGGTCATGACCATCACCCTGGCGATCGGGGTGCAGCGCATGGCCCGCCGGAAGGCCATCATCCGCCGGCTGCCGGCCGTCGAGACCCTGGGCTCGGTCTCGATCATCTGTTCCGACAAGACCGGCACCCTCACTCGCAACGAGATGATGGTGCGCCAGGTGCTTACGCCCGCCGGCGCCTACGACGTCTCCGGTAACGGCTACAGCCCCGACGGCCGGATCGCACCGTCGCGGGAAGACCTCTCGGAGGAATTCTCCGCGCAGTTCCTGGCAGCCCTCGTTCTCTGCAACGATTCGGATGTGCACCGCGCCGGCGAGGACTGGCGGGTCGAAGGCGATCCGATGGAAGGCGCACTGCTCGTCCTGGCGGCGAAGGCCGGTCTCGCCGTGCCCGAACTCCGCGCCGCACGGACACGCCTCGCGGAGATCCCCTTCGATGCACGCCACCGCCTCATGGCCACCCTGAACGGGGGCGACGACGGCCGACCGTCGATCTTCGTGAAGGGCGCGCCCGAACGGATCATCGACCTCTGCACCCTGGAGGACGATCCGCAGGGGCCGCGTCCTCTCGCGGGCGAAGCCTGGCATGCGGCCGCCGAGGCCATGGCGGCCGACGGCCTGCGCGTGCTGGCACTGGCCTGGAAGCCGGCCGACGCGCCGGAGCTGGACTTCCACGCCCTGGAGAGCGGACTGCGGCTGCTCGCCCTCGTCGGCCTGCTGGACCCGCCGCGGGAGGAGACGATGGGCGCCATCGCCGAGTGCGGCTCGGCCGGCATCGGCGTCAAGATGATCACCGGCGACCACGCCGAGACGGCCAGTGCCATCGCCCGGGCGCTCGGCATTCCCCATGCCGCCGCGGTCTGCCGCGGCGCGGAGGTCGATGCCATGGACGGCGCCGCGCTGGCTGAACGGGCCGGGCAGACAGCCGTCTTCGCCCGCACCAGTCCCGAGCACAAGCTGCGCATCGTCGAGGCGCTGCAGAGCCGCCGGCAGATCGTGGCCATGACCGGCGACGGGGTGAACGACGCGCCCGCCCTCAAGCGCGCGGACGTGGGTGTGGCCATGGGACGCAAGGGCACCGAGACGGCGAAGGAGGCGGCGCAGATCGTGCTGGCGGACGACAACTTCGCGTCGATCGTCGCGGCGGTCCGGGAGGGCCGAACGGTCTACGACAACCTGAAGAAGGTCATCGCCTGGACGCTGCCGACCAACGGCGGGGAGGCGTTGGCCATCATCGCCTCGCTGCTGCTGGGGTTGACGCTGCCGCTGTCGCCGCTGCAGATCCTGTGGATCAACCTCGTCACGGCGGCCTGCCTCGGCCTCACCCTGGCCTTCGAGCCGACCGAGGCGGACGTCATGCGACGGCCGCCGCGACGGCCGAGCGAGCCGATCCTCTCGGGCTTCCTCGTCTGGCGCGTGGCGTTCGTCTCCTGCCTCGTGCTGCTCTTCGTCGGCGGCGTCTTCGCCTGGGCCCGCGACGGCGGCCGCGACCTGGAGACCGCCCGCACGCTGGCAACCAACACCATCGTCGTGCTGGAGATCTTCTACCTCTTCTCCATCCGCTACCTGCGCAGCACCTCGCTGACCTGGCGCGGCCTCATGGGCACGCCGGCCGTCCTGATCGGCGTCGGCGCCACGGTCGCGCTGCAGCTGCTCTTCACCTACCTGCCCTGGATGAACCTGCTCTTCGCCTCCCGGCCCCTGAGCTGGCTCGAAGGCGCGATCGCGATCGGCCTCGGCATCGTCTTCTTCGCGATCCTGGAGATCGAGAAGCTGATGCGAAGGGCCGTCCGGAGACGGCAGGCTTAGGAGCCACACAGGTTTTTTCGTCATCCGGATCCGGAGTACGGGGACCCGGCGCCGGCACCAGTTTCACCGAAGCCGGCAACAGCACCACCGTCGGCTTCGGCGGCAGCAGCGCCGAGGTGCGGCTCATCGGGATCGCCGCCGCGGACCTCGGACAGGACGACTTGCTCTTCGCCTGACCGGCCGAGCCGACGGCTGTGGTCGAGGCCACCGCCAACGCAATCGTCAAGCGACGAAAGCCGGTCCCTCGAATTTTATCTACCCAGCGCCCTCTTGCGGGTAAGCTTCGCAGCGGCAACCACTACCAGCGCGGGACGAGGACGGAAGGATGATCGGCGACAGGACGCGCGAGGTGGTCTTCAGCGGCGCCGAGATCCGCTATTCCAGCCCCTTCGCCGCCACCATGCTGAACGACGGTGGCGTCGTCGTCGCCTACACCAGCCGGAATCTCTACGGAGAGATCGTCTACAACTATAGCGGCGACGACTACTTCTACGGTCACCAGACCGTATACGGCTACAGCCTGGACGATCCCGGCGGCGGGGGAGATGTCACCCCGATCGAAGGCTACTACGTCTCCGGGGAAGCGGCGGGGTCGGGCGCGGCGGGATCGTCGCTGACCGGTTCCTACTCCCTCGGCGTTTTCCTGCCCTCGGTGACGGCCCTGCCCACTGGCGCGGCTGTCGCGGCGTTCAACCGCCCCTTCGGTGTCGACAGGATCGAGGGTTTCAATTCTGAAACCGGCGGCCCTGGCGACCTCGCCACCGGCGACATCCGCTGGGCAACCGTCTTTGGCACCGCCTACGGCTTCTTCACCATCCTGATCGACGACACCGGTGCTCGCGACGGCACCCTGGTGCTGCAGAGCCACACGCTGGACGGCACCCGGATCGGCGACGGCCTCGAAGTCGCCGCACTCGGCAGTGGCGCATCGGTGCTGCCCGGTGCGGCCGTCCTGCGCTACGGCGACGTCGCACTGGCCTGGGTCGCCGAGGCCGACGACGGCTCGGACGTGCTGCAGGTTCAGCGCGTCGACGGCGGCGGCTGGACGATCGGCGACGTCGTCAGCTTCGGTCCCGTAGCGCCCGCCCCCGGCGAACGGGCGGTCCTCGTCGAAGCCCTGCCCGACGGCACCTTCGTCACGCTGCTGCACGAAGGCGACGCGTTGATCCTGCGCCATCACGCCGCCGATGGCACGCTGCTGGCATCGCCCCAGGCCCTCGTCACCGTCGCCGACAGCGTCGCCCCCGACGGCCCGGCCGCATCGGTCCCCTATGCCATGCGGCATGTGAAGGAAGGGCTCCTCGCCATCGTCTGGACGGAGCCCGATGCCCCCGGCTCGACCGACACCGACCTCTGGTTCGGCTATTTCACGGCCGACGGCACGGCCGTCGGGGAGCCGATGCGGCTCAACGACGAGCAGGCCGGCCTCCAGTCCGCGCCGGTGCTCACCCGGGCCGTCGGCGACCGCCTCTTCTATGCCTACGGTCAGGCCAGGGACGATGCGCTCGGTGTGCCGGATCGCTTTGTCGGGGCCTTCCTGACCGTTCCCGACGAGGTGCAGATCGGCGGGATCGGACCCAACAGCCTGACGGGCTCGAAGCTGAACGACCTGCTGGTCGGCGGCCCGGCATCCGACAGCCTCGACGGCGACGACGGCGACGACTGGCTGTTCGGCGGAGATGGCGACGATCAGCTGATCGGCGGGTGGGGCAGCGACCGCCTGACGGACGGCAACGGTGACGACAGCCTCGACGGGGGTCCGGGGGCCGACCACATGGCCGGCGGCGGAGGCAACGATTCCTATGTCGTCGGCGAGGCCGGCGACAGCGTCGTGGAGCAGGCCGGCGAAGGGAGCGCCGACAGCGTCGCCTCGAGCGTGTCCTACGTCCTGCCCGACAACGTCGAAAACCTGTCTCTCCTGGGCAGTGCCGCCATCGACGGCACCGGCAATGCCCTGGCGAATGTGATCACCGGCAATGGCGCCGCCAACGCCTTGCTGGGCCTCGGCGCAGACGATGTACTTGTCGGCGCAGGCGGCGATGACGTCGTGAACGGCGGGGCCGGCGGCGACGATATGGCCGGTGGGGCCGGCAATGACCGCTACCTCGTCGACGATGCCGGCGACAGGGTCCACGAAGTTGCGGGAGAAGGCGACGCCGATACGGTCGTGACAGTGATCGACTACGTCCTGCCTCACGCCGTCGAGCGCCTGACGCTCTCCGGTACCGCCCCCGTGGACGGTACGGGCAACGCCGACGCCAACATCATCGTCGGAAACCAGGGGGCGAACCGGCTCGTCGGCCTCGGCGGCGACGACCGGCTGCTGGGCAATGGCGGCGACGACATTCTCATCGGCGGCACCGGCGCCGACGTCATGATCGGCGGCGCCGGGGACGACCGCTATCTGGTCGACGACCTCGGCGACAGGGTGACGGAGATCGGCCCGGAAGGCCTCGCCGACACGATCGTTGCCAGCGTCACCTGGACGCTTCCGACCTACGTAGAGCGCCTGACGCTGATCGGCGACGCCGCCATCGACGGCACCGGCAGTGGCAAGGCCAACATCATCAACGGCAACGACGCCGCCAACGTACTCGCCGGCCTTGACGCCGACGACAGGCTGAATGGCGGCGGCGGCGGCGACAGGCTGATCGGCGGCAGCGGCGACGACGTCCTGATCGGCGGTGGCGGCGCGGACGTCTTCGTCTTCGATGCCTCGTCCGGGAGCGACCGGGTCTCGGATTTCGACGCCGATGCCGCGGGCGGCCAGGACCTGCTCGATGTCTCGGCCTTCGGCTGGACGGACTTCGCCGACCTGGTTGCCGCCGGCACCACCTTCACCGAAACCGGCAACAGCACCACCGTCGGCTTCGGCGGCAGCAGCGCCAAGGTCAGGCTCATCGGGGTGAGCACCGCCGACCTCGGCCAGGAAGACTTTCTCTTCGCCTGACTGCCACGCCGGCTCCCGTGGCTGCCGGCGAGCAGAAGACCGGACCCGCCGACCACCGCTTTCGCCACTCCGGCCCGACCTGCGGGTAGTCTGCCCAATTCTCTCCAGTTCAGGTGGAACTACATCTGGGGCGAGCATGTTGCACTCCCAGCCTGTGCGAACGGTGACCGCGGCTCCCTCGTGAAGTGCGGCTCCCGAGAAGCACGGATCACTGGGAATGGGAGCGACAGACATGACGACTTGGACCGGCACACTGCTGGCGGACGTCATCACGCCCAACTACGTCTCCGTCGGCGTCCTGCCGTCGCCGTTGATCGGTGCCGGCTTCTCCGGCGACGACACGATCTACGGCCTCGCCGGCGGTGACGTCCTCGACGGCGGGACCGGCAACGACGTGATCGAGGGGGGCTCGGGCGACGACGTACTCCGAGGAAGCGAGGGCGACGACGCCCTCTATGGAGGCGATGACGACGACCTCCTGGACGGCGGTCTCGGGGTCGACACCCTTTCCGGTGGTCAGGGCAACGACAGCTATCTCGTCGACATAGCAGGCGATCAGGTCATCGAGGAGGCCGACCAGGGCCTGGATCTCGTCACCGCCACACTGTCCTACACGCTGCCCGCCAACGTCGAACGCCTGATTCTCATGGGGCCCGCCGCAGTGGAGGGCACGGGCAACAACCTGGACAACATCATCAACGGCAGCGGGGTGGACAGCAGCCTCAACGGACTCGCCGGCGACGACCGGCTGAACGGGGCAACCGGCAGCGACCTGCTCGACGGCGGCGAGGGTAACGACATCCTCAATGGCGGCGCCGGCGTAGACACCATGGCAGGCGGAACCGGCGACGACCGCTACATCGTCGACAATCCCGGCGACGTGGTGATCGAGAACGCCGGCGAAGGCGACACCGACCTGGTCGTCAGCACTGTCGACTACAGCCTGTCGGCGAACGTCGAGCGGCTGGTGCTCGACGGGAACGACGGGATCAGCGGCACCGGGAATGGCGAGGCCAACCTCATCAGCGGCAACGACGCCGGCAACCAGCTCTACGGGCTCGACGGCGACGACAGGCTGGTAGGGAACGGCGGAGACGACGTTCTGGATGGCGGAGCCGGCGTCGACTTCATGGCGGGCGGGGCCGGCGACGACCGCTACCTCGTTGACGACAGCGGCGACCGGGTGATCGAGCTCGCCGGCGAAGGCGACGCGGACACCGTGATCTCCGCCATTGACGGTTACACCCTGCCGGACAGCGTCGAGCGCCTGTCCCTCACCGGCTCCGCAGCCCTCGATGGCTTCGGCAACGCCGAGGACAACGTCATCAACGGCAACGACGAGGCAAATCAGCTTCTGGGCTTCGCAGGCGATGACCAGATCAACGGCAACAGCGGCGACGACGTGCTGATCGGCGGTACCGGCGCCGATACGCTGGTCGGTGGTTCCGGCGACGACCGCTACCTTGTCGACGACGCCGGCGACACCACCACCGAAAGCGCAGGCGAAGGCATGGCCGACACGGTCGTTGCGGAAGTCGACTGGACCTTGTCGGCCAACATCGAGCGGCTGACGCTGATCGGAACGGCGGCCATCGACGGCAGTGGCAACGCCGATGCCAACATCATCAACGGCAACAGCGGCGACAACGTCCTCAACGGCTTCGGCGGCGACGACAGACTGGCCGGCGGCGGCGGAGACGACGTCTTCGTCTTCGATGCCTCCTCCGGCAGCGACCGCGTCTCGGACTTCGACGCGGACGCCGCGGGCGGCCAGGACCACATCGACGTCTCCGCCTTCGGCTGGGTGGACTTCGACGACATGCTCGGGGCCGGGACCACCTTCACCGAGAGCGGCGGCAACACCACGGTCGCCTTCGGCGGCTCCAGCGCCGAGGTCACGCTGATGGCGGTCGCCGCCGCCGATCTCGGCCAGGACGACTTCCTCTTCGCCTGAGGCGCCCCGCCTCTCCGCCCGCCGGACGAACGACCCGTTCCCCGCCTCTCGATGGCGGGGTGAAAGGCGGCGGCCTTTGCTAGTATGGGAACGACCGCCGAGTCCGGCGGGCCGGGAGGAGGGATAGAGATGAAGTCTGCCAGTGCAACCGTCGCCTTGTGTACAGCCGTCCTCGCGGCGCCCGCCGCAGAGGCCGCCGATATCGCCGTCGACGCGCCACCGCTCTACGGCACCTACAGCCTCACCGGCGGCTTCTCCCCCGACCCGATGGCGATCGACCTGGAGGCGGGCGGCATGGAGGAGGCGGGGCCTCTGGGGCCGGACTGCGCCGGCTTCATCAACGCCGAGAACCCGGACGTCGCCCTCGACTTCTCCCACGCGACGAAGCCCCTGCGGCTCTACGTGATCTCCGGCGCGGACACGAGCCTGGCGGTGCACCAGCCCAACGGCCAGTGGCGCTGCAACGACGACGCGAACGACGTGAACCCGCTGGTGACGATCGCCAAGCCGGCGCCCGGCCGCTACGGCATCTGGGTCGGCGTGCACGACAGCGAAGCCTTCCAGCAGGCGACACTCTACGTCACCGAAGGCGAGCCGGACTGGAGCGCCGGTGCCGCGCCGGCGCTGGTGGCGGACGCGCCGCCGCGTGCCGGCCTGCTGCAGGTGGGCGCCGCCGACCTGCCGGTCGTCCTCTCGACCACTGCCGTCGGCGGCGACGCCGATGCATCGATCGAAGGGCCCGGCTGTGCCGGCGCCATCACCACGAGCGCGCCCGACGTCCGGCTCGTGCTGGACGACGCCGTCCAGGATCTGACCCTGGCGCTGGCCACGCCGGCCGACACGACCCTGCTGGTGCTGCAGCCGGACGGATCGGTGCTCTGCAACGACGACGCCGACGGCACGGACCCGGCCGTCCATATCCCGGAGGCACAGGCCGGCACCTACGCCGTCTGGTTCGGCCTGCTGTCAGGCGACGGCGAGGTGCCGGCGGCCCTCTCCGTCGGCACCGGCCAGCCCGACTGGATGGGTTTGCGGGCCGGCCTGCCAGCCGCCTCCCCGAGCGAGGAGGCCCCTTCCCCGCTGCGGAGCCTCGATCTCACCGGCCTCACGGCCTTCCAGGCGATGCAGGCGCTGGCGAAGAGCGACGGCGGCGGAACGCTCCGCTTCGACTCCGGCGAGGCCATCGGTGAAGAGGGTTTCGAGCTGCGCGGCGTCACGATCGCCGACCCGGAATCGCCCGACGACCAGCCCCTGACCATGGCGAGCCTGCGTGTCGAGCAGGTCGACATGGCGGCGATGCGGGCCGGCAAGGCGCCCGACTACCTCACGCTCTCGATCCGCGGCCTCGACGTGCCCGAGGAGGCGCTCAAGTCGGGCGAGGACATCGCCCCGTTCCAGGGGATAGAGGACGCCAAGCTGGATGTGGACCTCGCCTACCGCGCCGACACCGCCACGGGCAAACTCGACGTCCAGACGATCCGGGTGGCCCTGCCGGGCCTGCTGGCGATCGACCTGGGCCTGTCGATCGACGGCTACCAGAACCTGCCGCTCAACGACATGGAACAGGCGCCGCTGCTGGCCATGACCCTGTCGCTTGCCAAGGCGAGCCTGACGATCGAGGACAAGTCCTACCTCAAGCGCATGCTCGACGCGGAGGCGGAACGCCAGGGCAAGACCCCCGACGCGATCCTGGCGCAGTGGCTGGACGAGATCAGCTCGGCCCCTGACGCGGTGGAAGGCGCCGCCGGCACCGAGAGCCAGGCCCTGCTGGCCGTGGTCCAGAATTTCGTCCGCGGCGCCGCGGAGAAGGGCAGCGGCACGCTGCGCCTGCGGATGGATCCCGCCCAGCCCCTGTCGCCCCTCGCGCTGATGATGAGCCCACAGACGCCGGCGGAGAAGCTGGCGCAGGCGAAGGTCACCGCCGTCTATGAGCCCTGAGAGACTCCGCGGCCGGCGGCTTCACGGCTGACGGCCCGGCCATGGCGGTCTATACCCGGTGATCATGCTCGTGATCACCGAAACCGCCCCCCTCGCCGACTTCTGCGGCCGCCTGGCCACCGTCCCCTGGTTCACGATCGACACCGAGTTCATCCGGGAGTCGACCTACTACCCGCGGCTCTGCCTGATCCAGCTGGCGGGGCCGGACCAGGGGCAGGAGGCGATCGTCGATCCGCTGGCGCCGGGCCTCGACCTGGCGCCGCTCGTCGACCTGCTGGACAAGCCGGACGTGGTGAAGGTGTTCCACGCCGCCCGGCAGGACCTGGAGATCTTCTACCACCTCAACGGCCGGCTGCCGGCGCCGCTCTTCGACACCCAGGTCGCCGCCATGGTCTGCGGCTTCGGTGACCAGGTCAGCTACGAAAAGCTGGCCGGGGCGCTCGCCGGTACGCAGATCGACAAGTCCGCCCGCTTCACCGACTGGGCACGCCGGCCGCTGGCCAAGCGGGCCCTCGACTACGCGCTGTCCGACGTCACCCACCTGCGGAAGGTCTACCGCAAGCTCTGCGAGCAGCTGGTGCAGAGCGATCGCATCGGCTGGCTCGCCGAGGAGATGGCGATCCTCGCCGACCCGGCCACCTACCGCACCGAGCCGGAGCAGGCCTGGAAGCGCCTCAAGCCCCGCGGACGCAGCCGGAAGCAGTTCGCCCTGCTGCAGGCGCTGGCGGCGTGGCGCGAGCGGACGGCCCAGCAGAAGGATCTTCCCCGCAACCGGGTGATCAAGGACGAGCAGCTCTTCGACCTGGCCGCCCAGGCTCCGACCACGGCGGAAGCCCTGGCCGCCACCCGCGGCCTGTCGGCCGACTTCTCCCGCTCGAAGATGGGCCGGGAGATCGTCGAAACGGTCGCCGGTGTGCTGGCCCAGCCCTCGGAAAGCTGGCCGGCGCCGCCGGCCGACGACAACCTGGCGCCGGTGCCCGGGCCGCTGGTCGAGCTGCTGAAGGTCCTGCTCAAGCAGCGCTGCGACGAGGCCCAGGTGGCGCCGAAGCTGGTGGCCGGCGTGTCGGACCTGGAGGCGATCCTGCGCGACGACGAGGCCGATGTCCCGGCCCTGCACGGCTGGCGCCGCGCGCTCTTCGGCAACGACGCCCTGGCCCTCAAGCACGGCCGGCTGGCCTTGGCGGCCGGCGGCGGTCAGGTCAGGGTGGTGCCCGTCCCCGAGGGCTGAGGGGCGGTTTCAGCCCTCGCGCAGCCAGGGCGTCAGCGCCCGGCCGACACGGTCGACCAGGGCGTAGAGCAGCAGCGCGAAGGCCGCAAGCACCAGCAAGGCGGCGAACATCAGGTCGATCTGCAGGCGGGCGTTGGCGTTCAGCATAAGGTGGCCGAGCCCGGCGCTGGAGCCGACCCATTCGCCGACGACCGCGCCGATCGGCGCGACCGCCGCGGCCACCCGGAGGCCCGACGCGAGCGCCGGCAGGGCTGCCGGCAGGCGCAGGTGCCAGAGGACCGACAGACGGTCGGCCCCCATGATCCCGGCGAGATCCAGCCAGGCCGGCTCCGTGCGCCGGAGGCCGTCGTGAAAGGCCGCCGTGACCGGGAAGAAGATGATCAGGGTCGCCATGGCGACCTTCGAGGCAAGGCCGTAGCCCAGCCAGAGCACCAGCATCGGTGCCAGGGCGAAGACCGGTATGGCCTGGCTGGCGACCAGCACGGGCAGCAGCCAGCGCCGGAGCACCGGCGAAAAGGTCAGTACCAGTGCCGCCGACGCACCCAGCAGCAGGCCGAGCACGAGCCCCAGCACGATCTCCAGGGCGGTGACCGCGGCGTTCGCCGCGATCAGGCCGGGCTGGGCGAGCAGCACCGCCCCTACCCTCGCCGGCCCGGGCAGGATATATGCCGGCAGATCTGCGAGGCTCACCACCGCCTGCCAGAGGATCAGCAGCCCTGCGGCGATGGCCAGAGACCGCAGGACGCTCATCGCCCGGCCCCTTCCGCCGGCCGCAGGGCCTCGAGCAGATCGGCCTGGCGCCGGAGCAGGTCGGCGTCGCGCACGTCGCGCGGCGGCCGGTGCTCCGGGCGAAGGTCGAAGATCAGGCGCGCCGGGCGCCCCGCCAGCACGAGCAGGCGGTGGCCCAGCCGCAGGGCCTCCATGGGGTCGTGGGTGACCATCACCACCGTCCGGTCCTGCAGCAGGCGCGCCGCCAGATCCTGCAGGGTCAGGCGCGTGACGGCGTCCAGGGCCGAGAAGGGTTCGTCCATCAGAACGATCGGCCGATCCTCGTAGAGGGTGCGGGCCAGCGCCACCCGCTGGCGCATGCCGCCCGAGAGGGCAGCCGGCCGCAGGTCCCGTTCCGCCGCCAGCCCGACGCCCGCCAGCAGCGCCCCGACCCTCTCCCGATCACCCGGCCGGCGGCGCAGGCGCGCGCCCAGCGCGACGTTCTCCGACACGGTGAGCCACGGCAGCAGCAGGTCGCTCTGGGCCATCCAGGCCAGCCGACCGGCAAGCGGTCGCCCGTCGTCGGCCGCCACCGCGCCCGCCGCCCCGTGGGCCAGTCCGGCGACCAGACGCAGCAGGCTGGACTTGCCGACGCCCGACGGCCCGAGGATGCAGGTCGTCTCGCCGCCCGCCAGGGTCAGGTCGAGCCGGTCGAACAGCAGCGTGCCGGCGTAGGCGAGGCTGGCCCCGCGCAGGATCAGTCCGGGAGACGACATGCGCGCCGTCATGCCCTTGCCGAGCGGCGACCGCCAGTGCATTTCGGCAGGGGTGAGTATGCAAGGCCCTTCCCCCCGCTTCCTCGGCCACGAGATCTACCGCCGCTCGACCTACGGCGACCGGCATCCGCTGGCGATCCCGCGCGTCTCCACGGTGATGGACCTGGTGCGCGCCCTGGGCTGGCTGCCCGACGACCTCTTCGTCGAGAGCCCCCTGGCGACGCCCGGGCAGCTCGCGCGCTTCCATACGCCGGCCTACGTCGCGGCCGTGATGGAGGCGGAACGACGCCAGTCGGTCGACGAGGAGACCCGGCGGCGGCACGGGCTCGGCGCCAACGGCAATCCCGTCTATCCGGAGGTCTTCCGCCGGCCGGCCACCTCGGCCGGCGGCTCGCTGCGCGCCGCGGACCTGATCCTCGCCGGCCACGACGTCCACCACCCCGCCGGCGGGACGCACCATGGCCAGCGCGACCGGGCCAGCGGCTTCTGCTACTTCAACGACCCGGTCCTGGCGATCCTGAGGCTGCTCGACGGCGGCCTGCGGAGGGTCTTCTACCTCGATATCGATGCCCACCACGGTGACGGCGTACAAATCGCCTTCGAGGACGAACCGCGCGTCTTCACCCTGTCGATCCATGAGCGGGGACGCTGGCCGATGCAGCCCGGCGGCAGCGGCGAGCTGGACGACCGCGGCGGCGGCCAGGCCCGCAACCTGCCCGTGCCGGCCGGATTCAACGACAGCGAGATGGCCTGCCTGCTGGAGTCGGCCGTCCTCCCCCTGATCGACGCCTTTTCTCCGGAGGCGGTGGTCCTGCAGTGCGGCGCCGACGGCCTGGAGGACGATCCCCTCAGCAAGCTGTCCCTCTCCAACGGGGCATTGTGGAGCGTCCTGCTCGCGGTCCGACGGCAGGCGCCGCGGCTGCTGGTGCTCGGCGGCGGCGGCTACAATCCCTGGTCCGTCGCCCGGGCCTGGACAGGCAACTGGGGGCTGCTGACCGGCCAGCCGCTGCCGGACCGGCTGCCGCCGGCGGCCGAGGCGGTGCTGCGTTCCCTGACCTGGCGCCACAGCCGAGGCCGGAACCCGCCGGAGCACTGGTTCACGACGCTCGCGGACCCGCCGCGGCATGGACCTGTCCGGCCGGAAATCCGCGCCGCCGCCAGAGCCGTCTTGGCCTGAACGCCGCCCGGCGCTAAACCAGCCTCATGCTTCGATCCTCGCGCCTCCTCAGCCTCGTCGCCCTGCTGCTGCTGGCCGCCTGCGCTGCGCCCGTCCCGCCCGTCGCCGCCCAGGCGGCAGGCACACCGAACGACATGGCCTTCCAGCACGCCAAGCTGGCCATCGAGACCAAGGATGGCCGGCACAGCTTCGACGTCGAACTGGCGCTCACCCCCGACCAGCAGGCCCGCGGCCTGATGTTCCGGCGCGAGATGGCAGCCGACGCCGGCATGCTGTTCATCTATCCCGGCACCAGCCGGATCTCCATGTGGATGGCGAACACCCTGCTGCCGCTCGACATGCTGTTCATCGCGCCCGACGGCACGATCACCCGGATCGTCGAACGGACCGTGCCGCTGAGCCGCGACACGATCTCCTCCGGCGGCTTCATCAAGGCGGTGCTGGAACTCAATGCCGGCACGGCCTCGCGGCTCGGCATCAAGCGCGGCGACAAGGTGATCTACGAGGCCTTCGGCACCGAATAGCCACCCCCGGCCCGCGCCGGTCGGCCGGGATCCAGGCGGACGATCCAGTAGAGCAGCACCAGGCCGGGCACCGCGAGCAGGGTCGTGGCGACGAAGAACGGCCCCCAGCCGATCTGGTCGACCAGCCAGCCGCTGCCGGTCGACAGCAGCGTCCGGCCGAAGGCCATGAAGGACGACAGCAGGGCGTACTGCGTGCCTGTGAAGGCTACGTTGCACAGGCTGGAGAGGTAGGCGACGAAGGCAGCCGAGCCGACCCCGCCGGTGAAGTTGTCCGCGCCCACGACCACCGCCAGCAGGCCCAGGTCCTTGCCGCTGTAGGCCATCCAGGCATAGAGCAGGTTGGTCACGGCCTGGAGCAGCCCGCCGATCACCAGTGCGCGGACGATGCCGAAGCGCGCGCAGAGGGCGCCGCCGACGAAGACGCCCACCAGCGTGGCCACCACGCCGAACACCTTGGTGACGCTGCCGATCTCCAGGCCGGTGAAGCCGAGCTCCTGGTAGAAGGGGTTGGCCATCGCGCCGGCCACCGCATCGCCGTACTTGTACAGCAGCACGAAGAGCAGGATCAGCAGCCAGCCCGGCCGGGTCAGGAAATCGGCGAAGGGATCGACCACGGCGCGCTTCAGCCAGCGTCCGGCCTGCGACAGACCGCCGGTGGCGGCCGCATCGCTTTCCGGCTCGTCGACCCGCTCGGGCTCCGGCCCGATGAGGGCGCCGGCCATGCCGATGACCACAAGGGCCGCCATGATGGCGTAGACCACCGTCCAGGGCAGCAGGTCGCTGAGCGCCAGCGCCCCGGCCCCTGCCGCGATCATCCCGATACGGTAGCCGAACTGGGTCACCGCCGAACCGGCCCCCTGCTCGTCGGAGCGCAGCACCTCGATCCGGTAGGCGTCGACCACGATGTCCTGACTGGCGGACAGGAAGGCGACCAGGACGGCGATGGCCGCCATTCCCGCCGGGTCGCCGAGGGGATCGCTGGTCCCCAGCCAGGCGATGGCGCCGGCCAGCAGGATCTGCAGGAAGAGCATCCAGCCGCGTCGACGGCCGAAGAGCCGCTGGAAGACCGGCAGGCGAACCTGGTCGATCAGCGGCGCCCAGGCGAACTTGAAGGCGTAGGGCGTCGCGACGGCTGCGAACAGGCCGATGGTGGTGCGATCCACCCCTTCCGCGGATAGCCAGTACGACAGGGTGGAGAAGCCCAGCAGCAACGGCAGGCCGCTGGAGAACCCCATCAGCAGGATGGCCAGCATCCGGCGGTCACCATAGACCGCGAAGCTCGACAACAGACCAGCCCGCCGCGCCATGCGCGTCTCCCTCACCCTGTCCCTGTGGCTAAGCACAACGCCGGGAGTCGGGAAAGTGCAGGTTCCCCTCGACGCAGTCGCGAAGGGAGGCCGTCAGATGGCCTCCCTCTGGCGCGCCTCCTTCTTGCGGGCGTGCGGGTCGAGCAGCCGCTTGCGCAGACGGATCGACTTGGGCGTCACCTCGACGAGCTCGTCGTCCTCGATGTAGGCGATCGCCTGCTCCAGGCTCATCTGCCGCGGCGTGGTGAGCCGCACCGCCTCGTCCTTGCCCGCCGCCCGGATGTTGGTGAGCTGCTTCGCCTTGAGAGGATTGACCTCCAGGTCGTTGCCGCGGCTGTGCTCGCCGATGATCATCCCCTCGTAGACCGGGATGCCGGCACCGATGAACATGGCGCCGCGGTCCTCCAGGTTCCACAGGGCGTAGGCCACCGAGTCGCCGGTCGCGTTGGAGATGAGCACGCCGTTGCGGCGACCCTGGATCGGGCCGCGGTAGGGGCCGTAGCTATGGAAGCTGCGGTTCATGATGCCGGTGCCGCGGGTGTCGGTCAGGAACTCGCCGTGATAGCCGATCAGGCCGCGCGCCGGTGCGAGGAACGTCACCCGCTGCTTGCCGCCGCCGGACGGCCGCATGTCGGTCATCTCGGAGCGCCGCAGGCTCATCTTCTCCACGACGACGCCCGAGAACTCCTCGTCGACGTCGATCTGGACCTCCTCGATCGGCTCCAGCCGCTGGCCGTTCTCGGTGCGGAACAGCACCCGCGGCCGGCTGATCGACAGCTCGAAGCCCTCGCGCCGCATGATCTCGATCAGCACGCCGAGCTGCAGCTCGCCCCGACCGGCGACCTCGTAGGCGTCCTTATCCTCGGTCTCGCGCACCCGCAGGGCGACGTTCCCCTCGGCCTCGCGCAGCAGCCGGTCACGGATCATCCGGCTGGTGACCTTGTCCCCCTCCCGGCCGGCGAGCGGCGAGTCGTTGACGGAGAAGGTCATCGCCAGCGTCGGCGGATCGATCGGCTGCGACGGCAGAGGCGCCTCGACCGACAGCTCGCAGAGAGTGTCGGCGACGGTCGACTGGGTCACCCCGGCGACGGCGATGATATCGCCCGCGCGTGCCTCCTCCACCGGAACCCGCTGCAGGCCGCTGAAGGTCAGCAGTTTCGTCAGGCGGCCCTGCTCCAGCAGGCGTCCGTCCCGGCCGAGCGCCTTGACCGGCATGTTCTGCCGGGCGACGCCGGAGTAGATGCGCCCGGTCAGGATGCGGCCCAGGTAGGGGTCGGCCTCCACGGTCGTCGCCAGCATGCGGAACGGCCCCTCCTCCGCCTCCGGCGCCGGCACGCGGGAGACGATCACCTCGAACAGGGCGTCCAGGGACTCGCGCGGCGCCTCCAGGTCGGTCACCGCCCAGCCCTGCTTGGCCGAAGCGAAGACCGTCGGGAAGTCGAGCTGCTCCTCGTTGGCGTCGAGCACCGAGAAGAGGTCGAAAACCTCGTTCTGCACCTCGTAGGGCCGCGCGTCCGGCTTGTCGGCCTTGTTGACGACCAGGATCGGCTTCAGGCCCCGCGCCAGGGCCTTCATGGTGACGAACTTCGTCTGCGGCATCGGCCCTTCGGAAGCGTCGACCAGCAGCAGCACGCCATCGACCATCGACAGGATCCGCTCGACCTCGCCGCCGAAGTCGGCGTGGCCGGGGGTGTCGACGATGTTGATCTTCATCCCCTTCCAGTCCACGGCCGTGCACTTGGCGAGAATGGTGATGCCCCGCTCCCGCTCCAGGTCGTTGGAGTCCATGGCACGCTCGGCCACCTGCTGGTTGGCGCGGAAGGCCCCGGACTGCTTCAGGAGCTGGTCGACCAGGGTGGTCTTCCCGTGGTCCACGTGGGCAATGATCGCGATATTTCGGAGTTCGGCTGCTTTCACCGTCTCGCCTCAGGCAATAACACTGGCTGTTCGTCAGGTCAGGATTTCGGGAACCAGCTCGTGGAGCGCGCGCTGGGGGCGCGGTCCGACGTGGCTGATGCATTCGGCTGCCGCCAGGGAACCGAGCCGGGCGCAGACATCAAGGCTATGTTGGTGCGTCCAGCCGAAAAGGAAGCCCGCGGCATAGAGGTCCCCGGCGCCCGTGGTGTCGACCACGCCGCCCAGGCGCACGGCAGGAACGGCCAGACGCTGGTCGCCCGCCACCACCACCGAACCATGCTCGCTGCGCGTCAGCGCCGCCACCTGGGCCTCCTCCCGGACGCGCGAGGCCGCCTGCTCGAAACTGTCGGTCTGGTAGAGCGACAGGATCTCGCTCTCGTTGGCGAACAGCAGGTCGACGTGCTCGGCGACGAGGGCCCGGAAGCCGTCGCGGTGGCGGTCGACGCAGAAGGGGTCGGAAAGGGACAGGGCGACCTTCACGCCGTTCGCCTTGGCCGTCTCCGCAGCGGCGACGAAGGCCTTCTTGGCCGGCTCCTTGTCCCAGAGATAGCCTTCCAGGTAGAGCACCTGCGCAGACGCGATCAAGTCATGATCGAGATCATCGGGACCGAAGTTCACTGACGCCCCGAGGTAGGTCGACATGGTCCGCTGGGCATCCGGGGTCACGACGATCATGCACCGCGCCGTCGACGGCCCGTCCGTCGCGGCAGGCGTGTCGAACAGGGTCCCGACCGAACGGATGTCGTGGCGGAAGATCGCGCCGAGCTGGTCGTCGCGCACCTTGCCGATGAATCCGCCGCGCCCACCCAGGGACGACAGCCCCGCCAGGGTGTTCGCCGCCGATCCGCCCGAGGTTTCGATCGCCGGGCCGAGCCGACGATAGAGGGCCTCGGCCTGAGCCTCGTCGATCAGGGTCATGGTGCCCTTGGCGAGCTTCTGCGCCTCCAGGAAGGCGTCGTCGCCTTGCGCGATGACGTCGACGATGGCATTGCCGATTCCCACGACATCGATCTTCTTGTCGGGCATCTCGCCTCCGGGTTCTTTTGCTGCGGTGCGGCAAACTACCCGGGGACGCCCCCGCCGTCGAGGCCTCCCGCACGCGGCCCAGCCCCGCCAATCGCAGGGGGCTCGAGCGGCCGGCACCCCGACTGTTGCGCTCCGCCGCCATTGCGCGTCAAAAGCAATAAGCGACCTCCGGCGGAAAAGAGGGCCAGAACGTCATGTCCGAAGACTACGACATCATAACCGAGGCTCTGGCCAGCATCTCTCAGGGCGTGCTGATCGTCGATCCGTCCGAGCGCGTGGTCTTCGTCAATGGTCCCTACAGGGCCTTCTTCGACCTGCCCCCCGCCCTCAGCCGGCGCGGAACGCCGGTGCGCGACATGCTTCATCACCTTGCGATCACGGGCCAGTACGGCTCGGGCGATGCCGACCAACTTGTCGACCTGCGCATCGCGCCCCTCCGTGAGCGCAGGCACTGGGAGCTCGACCGGCGGCTGGCCGACGGCCGCTATGTCCATGTGACCGGCACGCCCCTGGAGTCCGGTGGCTACGTCTACACCTTCACCGACGTCACCCAGCGGACCCAGGAACTGCAGCAACTCGCCGCCGCGGAAGAGAGTTTCCGCAGCATCTTCGAGAACGCCGCCGAAGGCCTGTTCCAGGCGGAAGGAGACGGCAGCCTGCTCGTCGCCAATCCCGCCCTCGCCCGCATCCTCGGCTACCCGGACCCGGACACGCTGCTCGCCGATCAGCCCAACGTCCTGTCCCTGCTCGTGGACACCGCGGACGCCAAGGCGATCGAGCGGGACCTCGCGGAGGCGGGCCGGGCGGCGAAGCGCCAGGTCGTGGTGAGACGCCGCGACGGCCGCCAAGTCAGCGTGCTGGCGGACCTGCAGCTGCTGGACCGCGAGGACGAGGCCGACGCGCGTATCGAAGGGATGCTCGAAGACATTTCGGAGCGCCTCGCCGCGGAACGCGCCGAACGCGGACGGGAGGCGGCGGAGGCCGCGAGCCACGCCAAGAGCGAATTTCTGGCGAACATGAGCCATGAGATCCGCACCCCGATGAACGCGATCATCGGGCTCACGCACCTCGCCCTGCGCACCGAGCTGACGGACAAGCAGCGAGACTACCTGAACAAGGTCCACACCTCCGCCACGACCCTGCTGGGACTGCTCAACGACATCCTCGATTTCTCCAAGATCGAAGCGGGGCGCCTCGAACTGGAGGAGACGGTCTTCGACCTGCCCTCCGTGCTGCGCAACGTCTCGGACCTCGCCGGTCTGCGCGCCGAGGAGAAGAGGCTCGAACTGGTGCTGGCCATCGAGCCGCGCGTGCCCATGCGCCTCGTGGGGGATCCTCTGCGCCTGGGCCAGGTGCTGCTGAACCTCGTCGGAAACGCCGTGAAGTTCACCGAGGAGGGCGAGGTGGTGGTCGGCGTCAGGATGGTGGCGCGGCGAGAGAGCAACGTGACCCTGTCCTTCGCCGTACGTGACACCGGCATCGGCATGAGCCGCGACCAGCAGGCCAGGCTGTTCTCGGCCTTCTCCCAGGCGGACAGCTCCACGACCCGGCGGTTCGGCGGCACGGGACTGGGCCTGGCGATCTCGCGGCAGATCGTCGAACTGATGGGCGGCACGATCGACGTGGAGAGCCGCGTCGGAGCGGGCAGCACCTTCCGCTTCACCGTCACCCTGGAGATCGCGGCCGATCCCGCCGACCTGCGCCCTTCCACCTCGCTCGACGGCATCAGAGCGCTGGTGGTCGACGACAACGAAACCGCCCGGGAGATCCTGGTCCAGGTCCTCGAAGGCTGGGGCGTGACAGCCGACGCGGTCGCCTCCGGCACCGAGTGCATCGCCGCACTCGAACGCGCCGCGAACGGAGGAGAGAGGCCCTACGACCTGGTGCTGATGGACTGGCGGATGCCCGGGCTGGACGGCCTGGAGACGATCCGCCGGATCCAGGCCGATCCCGACCTGCCGCAGACGCCCAAGCTCTTCCTCGTGACCGGCTACGGCCGGGAGGAAATCGCCGCCCAGGCCGCCCGGCTCGGGATCGCGGGTTATCTGACCAAGCCGATCGACCCCTCGCTGCTGCTCGACGCCCTGGTGTCGACCCTCCGCGAGCCGTCCAGCGAGGCCAGCGCGAGTGCTCCGGCCGGCGCCGGAGAGGTTGCCTCGCCGGCGCTCTCGGGGCGGCGCGTGCTCGTCGCGGAAGACAACGAGATCAACCAGCAGGTGGCACGCGAGTTGCTCGAAGCCGCGGGGATGACGGTCACCCTGGTGGGCGACGGCCAGGAGGCTGTCGACAGGATCCTGCCGAAGCCCGGCGCGTTCGACGCCGTGCTGATGGACGTGCAGATGCCCGTCATGGATGGGCTGGAGGCAACCCGGCGCATCCGGGAGCAGGTCCCCCCATCGGCCCTGCCGATCATCGCGATGACCGCGCACGCCCTGGAGCAGGAGCGACAGCGCTGCCTCGCGGCGGGCATGAACGACCACGTCGCGAAGCCGATCTCCCCCACCATACTCATGAAGACACTGGCGAAATGGCTCGGATCTCGTCCCGGCGCCGAGGGTCCGCCGGTGCCTGCCGCGCCGGCCGTCGCCCCGGCACCGCCTTCTGCCGACGACATCCTGGCCGGAGGCGCCCTCCCTCCGTTCGACCTCCCGCTGGCCCTCTCGCACGTCAACAACAACCCGCAGCTGCTCCGCCGGCTTCTGGTCGACTTTGCCGACGGCTTCGCCGGCACGGTCGACGAGATCATGCGCGCCCTGTCCCAGGAGAAGCCGGGCGACGCCCTGCGCCTCGCCCACACCCTCAAGGGCGTCGCGGCCACGCTCGGATTGCCGCATCTGGCCGAGGAGGCGGGTCTGGTCGAGGCTGCGCTGCGTGCCGACCCCATCCCCGCCCCGGAAACGCTGGACCGGCTGCGCACCCTGCTGGATCCCGCCGTGGCCGCCGCGGGCAGCCTTCGTCCGGCGACCGTCGAGGCGCCACCTGGACAGCTTCCGCCCGATGTCCTGGCCACCAGGCTCGCAGAGGTCCGCCCGCTGCTCGCCGAGGTCGACAGGCTGCTCAAGCAACGCAGCTTCAAGGTGAAGAAGAGCCTGCCGCAACTCTGGGCCCTGCTCAGCGGCTCCGGCGCTGACGAGGCCCTCGATGCCTTGGCGCAACGCATTGAGAAGCTCGACGTGGCGGGCGCGCAGCACAACCTCGATCGACTGAACGCACGACTGAGCGAGTTGGAGCAGACACTGTGAGCGAAGAAAGGCCCTTGGTGCTGATCGTCGACGACGAGCCGAGCAACATCGAGATCCTGTCCGAAGTCCTCGACGAACAGCACGACATCGCCTTCGCATCCGGTGGAGAGGAGGCGGTGGAGGCGGCGATTCAGCTCGCGCCGGATCTGATCCTGCTCGACGTCCTCATGCCGGCCCCCGATGGTCACGAGGTTTGCCGACGTCTGCAGACCGAGCCGGCCACCAAGGGAATCCCGATCATCTTCGTCACCGCTCTCAGCGACGTCGAGGACGAGGCCCGCGGCCTCGAACTCGGAGCGGTCGACTACGTCACCAAGCCGATTTCCCCACCGATCGTGCGGGCTCGCGTGCGCAACCACATCGAGCTCAAGCGCGCACGAGACACTCTGGCGAAGCTCGCGGCCACCGACGGGCTGACGGGGCTGGGCAACCGGCGCAGCTTCGAGCAGGGCCTGCACCGGGAGTGGTCGCGGCATCTGCGCAGCGGCAATCCGCTGTCGCTGGTCCTGCTCGACATCGATCACTTCAAGGCCTTCAACGACCGCTACGGCCACTTGGCCGGCGACGACTGCCTGCGGGCGGTGGCCCGGACGCTACCGCTCGTGGTGAAGCGCGGCACCGACGTCGTCGCCCGGTACGGCGGCGAGGAGTTCGCCTGCCTCATGCCGGACACCGATGCCGCCTCCGCCGCCGCCCTGGCGGAGGAACTGCGGGACGCGATCGCCGGCCTGGGCATCGAACACCGGGCCTCGACCGTCGCACCCTGCGTCACGGCGAGCCTGGGCGTGGCCAGTGTCGACGGCGAGTTCGACGGTGACCCGACGAGCCTCGTCGCGGCCGCCGACGCCGCCCTCTATCGCGCCAAGGAAGCGGGGCGCAACCGGGTCGCCAGATAGCCGGCGCGTCTGCCGAGGGCGCCCCGCTCGGCTCAGACGAAGTGGCAGGCGGCCTTGCGGCCCGGGGCGATCTCCCGCAGCGGCGGCATTGTCCGGCAGGCGTCCGCGGCGAGCGGGCAGCGCGGCATGAAGGGGCAGGCACCGGCCGGAGCGGCGGCCATGTCGGCGATGGCGCGCGCCGCCGGCCGGCGGCGCGGATCCAGGCGCGGCACCGCATCCAGCAGCATCCTCGTGTAAGGGTGCGCAGGTGCCCGGAAGATCTCGGCCGTCGGCCCCGTCTCGACGAAGCGTCCGAGATACATCACCGCCAGCGCCCGGGAGACCTGCTCGACGACGGCGAGGTTGTGGCTGATCAGCAGGTAGGCGAGCCCGTGCCGCGCCTGCAGATCGAGCAGGAGATTGAGCACCTGGGCCTGCACCGACAGGTCGAGCGCCGACACCGGCTCGTCGGCGACGATGAGGCTGGGCCGGCCGATGAGGGCGCGGGCGATGGCGATGCGCTGTCGCTGCCCCCCGGAGAACTCGTGCGGGTAGCGGCCGGCATCGGTCGCCTTCAGCCCGACGTCCTCCAGAGCCTGGTGAACCGCCGCCTGCCGCGCCCCGCCGTCCATCTCGGCGAGATGCAGCGGTTCCACGACGATCCGCCCGACCGACAGACGCGGGTCCAGCGAATCGTACGGGTCCTGGAAGACCATCTGGAAGTGCCGCCGCAGCGCCTTCAGGTCGCGCCGCGACTGCGTGGCCAGATCACGGCCGCGGAAGAGCACCTGCCCCGCCGTGGGACGGTCGAGCGCCACGACCAGACGGGCCAGGGTCGACTTGCCGCAGCCGCTCTCGCCGACGATCGCGAAGGACTGCCCTTCCTCGACGATCAGGTCCACCCCGGCGACCGCCGTGAGGCGGGGCGCGCGGCCGAAGCCGGTGCGGGACGGCAGCGCATAGTCCCGCGTGAGCCCGCGGACCTGAAGCAGCCGGTCGTTCACGACGCGCCCTCCGGCCTGAAGCAGCGCACGCTGCGATTCTCGCCCGCAGGCGCCCACTCCGGCGATCGCTCCCGGCACAGCGCGACCGCGCGCTCGCAGCGGTCGGAGAAGCGACAGCCCTCGGGCCTTCTCCAAGGATCCGGGACGGCGCCCGGAATCGTCTGCAGGCGCGAGCCATAGGGCACGGTGCCCGGGACGGCGGCGAAGAGGCCGCGGGTGTAGGGATGCGCCGGCGCCTCGAAGATCGACGCCGTGTCTCCCTGCTCGACGGCCGCACCGGCGTAGAGGACCAGCGTCTCGTCCGCCGTCTCCGCGATCACACCCAGGTCGTGGCTGATGATGATCAGCCCCATCCCGTAGCTGCCGACCAGCCCACGCAGAAGGTCCAGGATCTGTGCCTGCACGGTCACGTCGAGGGCCGTCGTCGGCTCGTCGGCGATCAGCAGCGTCGGCCGGCAGGCGAGCGCGATGGCGATCCCCACCCGCTGCCGCTGGCCGCCCGAGAGCTGGTGGGGATAGGCGTCCAGACGCCGCCGCGCATCGGGGATGCCCACCTGCTCCATCAGGCCCAGCGCTTCGTGGCGGGCCTCCCGGCGCGACAGCCCCAGGTGCCAGCGCTTGGCCTCGGCGATCTGCTCGCCGACCGTCATCGCCGGATTGAGGGCGGTCATCGGCTCCTGGAAGACCATGCCGATGCGGTTCCCGCGCACGTGGCAGAGTTCTGCTTCGGAAAGGCCGATCAGCTCCCGGCCCTCGAGCCGGACCGAACCGGAGGCGCTCGCCGACGGCGGCAGCAGGCCCATGATCGCGAGCGCCAGCATCGACTTGCCGGAGCCGGATTCGCCGACGATGCCGAGCGTGCGGCCGGCCTCCAGGGTGAAGGAGAGCGGCGCCAGGATCTCCAGACGCCCTGTCGGCGCCTCGAGCGTGATCGCCAGATCGCCGACCGCCAGCATGGTCACCGCCGACGCCGCAGCTTGGGGTCGATGAGGTCGCGCAAGCCGTCCCCGAGCAGATTGAGGCCCAGCACGGCGGTCGCGATGGCCAGGCCCGGCAGGATGGCGAGGTGCGGCGCCTTGCCGAGATAGGTCTGGGCATCGCTCAGCATGCGACCCCAGCTCGGACTGGGCGGCGGCACCCCGATGCCGAGGAACGAGAGGCCGGCCTCGGTGAGGATGGCGAGGGCCAGCTGGATCGTCGCCTGGACGACCAGCAGGCCCGCAACGTTGGGCAGCACGTGCTCCAGGCTGATGCGCAGCGTCCCCTTGCCGGCGAGCCGGGCGGCCCGGATGAAGTCGCGCGACCAGATCTGCAGCGCGGCACTCCGGGTCACGCGCGCGAAGACCGGCACGTTGAAGATGGCGATGGCCAGCACGGCGGTGAGCGCCCCCGGTCCCAGCAGGGCGCCGATCATCACCGCCGAGAGCAGTGCCGGGAAGGCGAAGGTGACGTCGGCGAGCCGCATGATCACCTCGTCGAGAAGCCCCCGTTCCGCCGCCGCCAGCAAGCCGAGCAGCACGCCTGCCGACAACCCGAGGGTCACGGCCAGGAACGAGATGGACAGGGAGTTCCAGGCGCCGACCATCAGCTGCGAGGCGAGATCGCGGCCGAAGTGGTCGGCCCCCAGCAGCCCGGCTTCCAGCGGCCCCTTGAGCCGCTGGGCGATGTGCATCTTCGTCGGCTGATCCGGCGTCCAGACCAGCGACAGCAGCGCGACGGCGAGCAGCAGCAGCGTAATGCCGCCGCCGATCAGCAGGTTCGCGTGACGCCGCAGGAGAACCGCCACCCTCAGCCTCCCTTCAGGCGGGGGTCGAGATAGGCGTAGAGCAGGTCGACCAGGAAGTTCACCAGGATCACCAGGGCCGCCAGCAGCAGGACCACGTCCTTGATCACCACCAGGTCGCGCTGCGCCAGCGCCTGGAACACGAGACGGCCAAGGCCCGGCAGGGTGAAGACGTTCTCCACCAGAATCGCGCCGGCGACGAGGAAGGAGAACTGCAGCCCCATGATGGTGGCGATCGGCACCAGAGCGTTGCGCAGCACGTGCCTGCGCAAGGTGACGGCGCGGCTCAGGCCCTTCGCCCGCGCCGTCCGCACGAAGTCCTCCTGCAGCACGTCGAGCACGGCCGAGCGCGTCACGCGGGCGAGGATCGCCGCCTGGGGCAGGGCCAGGGCGACGGCCGGCAGCAGCAGCGCCTGCAGCGCCGGCAGCACCCCCTCCGACCAGCCGGGGAAGCCGCCGGCCGAGAACCAGCCGAGATAGGTGGAGAAGAAGAGGATCAGCAGCAGGCCGAACCAGAAGTTGGGAATCGCCACGCCGATCTGGCTGAAGACCATGACCGCCCGGTCCCCAACCTTCTCGTGGTTCGCCGCCGCCAGCACACCGAGCGGCACCGCGAGGGCAGTCGAGAGGACTATCGCCAGCAGCGCCAGGGGGATGGTGATCGCCAGCCGGTCCGCCACGAGATCGGCCACCGGCACACGGTAGGTCATCGAGATCCCGAGATCACCCTGGGCCATTCCGGCCAGCCAGGCCACGTACCGCTCCGCCGGGGGCCGGTCGAGGCCGAGTTCCGTGCGCAGGGCCGCCAGCGTGTCCTCGCGCGCGGACGTGCCGAGCTGGATTGCCGCCGGGTCGCCGGGCAGCACTTCGAGCACGAGGAAGATGGCGGCGGACGCCAGCAGAAGGGTGAGGACCAGCGACAGCAGGCGCCTGAGGATCAGGGCGCCCAAGCAGGCCTCCGCTCAGCGGGTCGGGACGGGCGTGTCGCCGCTGTAGTCATAGAAGCCGCGTCCGACCTTGCGCCCGACCCAGCCGGCCTCGACGTACTTCACCAGCAGGGGGCACGGACGGTACTTGCTGTCGGCCAGGCCTTCGTAGAGGACCTGCATCACGGCCAGACAGGTATCCAGCCCGATGAAGTCGGCCAACTCGAGCGGGCCCATGGGATGGTTGGCGCCGAGCCGCATCGCCGTGTCGATCGCATCGACCGAGCCGACCCCCTCGTAGAGGGTGTAGACCGCCTCGTTGATCATCGGCAGCAGGATGCGGTTCACGATGAAGGCGGGAAAATCCTCGGCCGCAACGGGTGTCTTGCCGAGCCGGACGGTGAGCTCGCGCACCGCCGAGAAGGTCGCCTCATGGGTGGCGATGCCCCGGATCAGCTCGACGAGCTGCATCACCGGGACGGGATTCATGAAGTGCATCCCCATGAACCGTTCGGGCCGGTCCGAGGTGGCCGCGAGCCGGGTCACCGATATCGACGAGGTGTTCGTGCAGATCAGCGCCGACGGCTTCAGATTGCGGCAGAGCGACTGGAAGATCGACCGCTTCACCTCCTCCTTCTCGGTCGCCGCCTCGATCACCAGGTCGCAGTCCGCGAGATCGTCGAGGGAGACGCAGGTGGAGATGTGCGACAGCGCGGCCGCCTTCTCCTCGGCGGTGATCTTCTCGCGCTGGACCTGTCGGTCGAGGTTCTTGGAGATGGTGCCCAGCGCCTTGTCCAGCGGCCCCTGCGCGATGTCCTGCAGCCGGATGTCGTACCCCGCCAGGGCGCAGACGTGGGCGATCCCGCTGCCCATCTGCCCCGCGCCGATCACGCCGATGGACGAGATGCTGTCGACGGTGGCGGCGCTGGGGGCTTTGTCGGACATGGAGTTACTCGGTTCTGCCAGAAGACGGAGGGCCAGGAAACGGGAGGTCGCGCCCGGGCGGGCCGGGTCAGCCGAGCTGACTCTCCAGCTCCGGGATCGCCTTGAAGAGATCGGCGACCAGGCCATAGTCCGCCACCTGGAAGATCGGCGCGTCCTCGTCCTTGTTGATCGCGACGATGACCTTGCTGTCCTTCATGCCGGCAAGGTGCTGGATCGCCCCCGAAATGCCGACGGCGAGGTAGAGTTCGGGCGCCACGACCTTGCCGGTCTGGCCGACCTGGTAGTCGTTCGGCACGAAGCCGGCGTCCACGGCCGCGCGCGAGGCGCCCACCGCGGCCCCCAGCTTGTCGGCCACGCGCTCCAGCATCGCGAAGTTCTCGCCGGACTGCATGCCGCGACCGCCGGAGATGACGATGCGGGCGCTGGTCAGCTCCGGCCGCTCCGACTTCGTCAACTCGGAGCCGACCCACCCCGAAAGGCCGGCGTCGTCGGCACCGCCGATTTCCTCGATCGAGGCGGAGCCGCCCTCGGCCGCGACGGCGTCGAAGGCCGTGGTGCGCGCGGTCAGCAGCTTCTTCGAGTCGCTGGACTGAACGGTGGCCAGGGCATTGCCCGCGTAGATCGGGCGCACGAAGGTGTCCGGGCCTTCGACTTCGATCACGTCCGAGATCGGCTGCACGTCGAGCAGGGCGCCGATGCGCGGCAGCACGTTCTTGCCGAAGGTGGACGTGGGGGCGACGACATAGTCGTAGTCCCCGGCGACCTTGGCGATGAACGGCGCGACGTTCTCCGCCAGCAGATGATCGAAGGCGGGGGAGTCGGCCAGCAGCACCTTGGCGACGCCCTCGCAGCGGGCGCCGGCTTCGGCAGCGCCGCGGCAGCCGCTGCCGGCCACCAGCAGGTGGATCTCGCCGCCTGCCTTCTCCGCGATGGCCTTGGCGGCCGCGAGGATGTTCAGGGTGACGGGCTTCAGCGCACCGCCGTCGTGCTCCGCGAGGACCAGGATGGACATCAGATGACCTTCGCTTCGTTCTTCAGCTTCTCGACCAGTTCGGCGACCGAACCGACCTTGACGCCGGCCTGGCGGGCCGGCGGCTCGCCGACCTTCAGGGTCTTCAGACGCGGCGCCGGATCGACCCCGAGGTCGGCCGGCGACAGCACCTCGATCGGCTTCTTCTTCGCCTTCATGATGTTCGGCAGCGAGGCATAGCGCGGCTCGTTGAGGCGCAGGTCGGCGGTGATCACCGCCGGCAGCTTGACGGTGATGGTCTCAAGGCCGCCGTCGATCTCACGCGTCACCTTCAGTTCCTCGTCGACCTTCTCGATCTTCGAGGCGAAGGTGGCCTGCGACCAGCCCAGCAGCGCGGCCAGCATCTGGCCGGTCTGATTGAAGTCGTTGTCGACGGCCTGCTTGCCGAGCAGCACGATCCCCGGCTGCTCCTTGTCGACGACCCCCTTCAGCAGCTTGGCGATCGCCAGCGGCTGCAGTTCGCCGTCGTGCTGTACCAGCACGCCGCGGTCGGCCCCCATGGCGAGCGCCGTGCGGATCGTCTCCTGGCTCTGCTGGGTGCCGCAGGACACCGCGACGATCTCCGTCGCCACGCCCCGCTCCTTCAGGCGCACCGCCTCCTCGACCGCGATCTCGCAGAAGGGGTTCATCGACATCTTGACGTTGGCCGTCTCGACGCCGCTGCCGTCCGCCTTGACCCTGACCTTGACGTAGGCGTCGATCACGCGCTTGACCGCGACCAGAACTTTCATCGATCCGCTAAATCCTCGTACCGTCGCCGGGGCCAGCCCGGAGCACCCGAGAGGCGCTAGGCTGAACGACGCAGCATGCCGCCGTTGACCATCCGGCATTTCGCACGTGCACCATAGGTAGGTGAACGTTCGGTGTCAATCATTCGGCCCGACTGCAGGAAATACCTATAGACCGTTGCTAACGCTCGATAATCAGCGATTCTTGCCGGGCACCCAGAGTACATCGGCGGCACCCTTTTCATTGCAGTGCCGCGCCATGACGAACAGGAGATCGGAGAGCCGGTTGAGATAGCGCAGCGCCTCGGGATTGACCGGCTCCTGGTCCATCAGCGCGGTGCAGTCCCGCTCCGCGCGGCGCGTCACCGTGCGGGCCATGTGCAGCCAGGCCGATCCGGCCGAACCGCCGGGTAGCACGAAGGACTTGAGGGGCTCCAGGTCGGCGTTCAGGCGGTCGATCTCGCCTTCCAGCCACTCGACCTGTGTCGCCACCACCCGCAGCGGCGGGTAGGCCGGCGCCTCCGCCTCGGGCGTCGCCAGATCGGCGCCTACATCGAACAGGTCGTTCTGTATACGACCCAGAAGCGGATCGTAGTCGGCGCCCGCGTGGAGACGCGCCGTCCCGATGACGGCGTTGGCCTCGTCCACCGTTCCGTAGGCGGCAACCCGCAGATCGTGTTTCGGCACGCGGCGGCCATCGGCCAGGGACGTCCGCCCCTTGTCGCCGCCGCGCGTGTAGATCCGGGTCAGCTGGACCACGTTTCGCTCGCGAAGGGGATCAGCCGCCGCGGCTCATCATGGCCAGCGCGAAGAGCAGCAGGGCCGCCCCCTGCGCCATCACGCGCCAGCGCATCAGCTTGTTGCCGTACTTCTCGTTGAACTCCCCGCCCCTCGCCATCGCGAAGAGGCCGGTGAAGAGCACCCCGAGGGTGATCAGCATCGCGATCACCACCAGGATCATCAGAAAGCCACTCATGACGTCATGATAGGACTGCCGGGACCGATCGGCCAGCCGTCCTGCGACCGCCCGCCGCGGAAGAACCCGGGCTCATTCCCCGGGCTGGGGATGAGGCCGGGGGGCGGGCTTGCGCTCTTCCGCCTCCAGCCTCTCCAGGTCCAGTTCCACCGCGTTCGCGGAGCGGGTGAAGCGCGCCAGCAGGTCGTAGAGCACCGGAATGATGAACAGCGTCAGGACCGTCGCGAAGGATACCCCGCCGACCACGACCGCCCCGATCGCCCCCCGGCTCTCGGCGCCGGCGCCGCCGTAGAGGATCAGCGGCAGAGCGCCGGTGACGGTGGCGATCGACGTCATGAGGATCGGCCGGAAGCGCAGGATCGACGCCTCGAGAACCGCCTCGCGCACGGTGCAGCCTTCGTCGCGAAGCTGGTTGGCGAACTCCACGATCAGGATGCCGTTCTTGGTCATCAGTCCGATCAGCAGCACCATGCCGATCTGGCTGTAGGTGTTCAGCGAGATCCCCGCCAGCAGCAGCGCGAGCAGTGCGCCGGTCACCGCCAGCGGCACCGACAGCATGATGATCATCGGGTGGACGAAGGACTCGAACTGGGCCGCCAGGACCAGATAGACGATCAGCAGGGCGAGGCCGAAGGTCACGAAGATCGCGCTGCTGTTTTCGGTGAACTCCCGCGACTGCCCCTGATAGGACAGGCGGGCTTCCGGCGGCAGTTCCTCCGCCGCGATCTTCTGGAAGAAGCGCAGGGCGCTGCCCAGATCGTAGTCCGGCGCCAGCGATGCGCTGACCGTGATGGACGGCAGGCGGTCGACACGGGTCAGCCGCGGCGGCGCCCCCTGTTCGGAGAAGCTGACCAGGCTGGACAGCGGGATCAGGTCACCCGACGCGCTCCGCAGGAAGATGTTGGCGAGGTCCCCGGGCGAGATGCGGTCCTCGGGGCGGGCCTGGACGATGACGTCGTACTCGCGGCCGCGATCGACATAGGACCCGACGGTGCGGGAGGCCAGCATGGTCTGCAGCGTCCTGGCGATATCCTCCGCCCGGATTCCCAGGTCCGCGGCCCGGCGCCGGTCGATCTGCACGTCGAGCTGCGGGCGCGTCTGCTCGTAGTTGGTGTCGACGTTGACGAGGCCCGGGTTCTCCTCCGCCCGCGCCACCAGACGATCCGTCCAGGTCTTCACGGTCTCGTAGTTCGGGCCGCCGATGACGACCTGCACCGGCTGGCTGAAGGAGCTCTGGCCGAGGCCGGGCGGGTTGACGGCGAAGGCCCGCACCCCCGGTATCTGCGCCAGCTTCGGGAAGAGCTGCTGGGTCACGGCCTGCTGCTTGATGTCCCGCTCGCCCCAGGGCACGAGGCCGAGGATCGAGAAGCCGCGGTTGACCACCCCGCCCCAGCCGACGACCGAGAGCCGGCGCTGCACGATCCCCTGGTCGACGAAGGGCTGGACCGCGTCCTCGATCTCCAGCAGCGACTGGAAGGTGGCGCCGGGCGTGGTGCCTTCCGGTGCCGTGCTCGGCATGATGATGACGCCGCGGTCCTCGGTCGGCGCCAGTTCCTGCGGCAGCATCTGATAGAGCTGGTAGGACAGGGCCGAGAAGAACAGGCCGATGGCCAGGACCACCACCGGTGCGCCGAGGCTGACCCGCAGCAGCCAGCTGTAGCCGCGGGTGGCGGCGTTCAGCGCCGTCTCGCCGCCGCGGTGGAACCAGCCCTCGCCGCTGACCCGGCGCAGCCACTTCGAGCAGAGCATCGGTGCGAGGGTGAGGGCGACGAAGCCGGAGATCGCCACGGCCACCGCCATCACGAAGCCGAACTCGCTGAACAGGCGCCCGACGTTGCCCTGCATGAAGGAGATCGGAATGAACACCGCGACGAGGGTGATGGTCGTCGCGATGATCGCGAAGGCGACCTGGCGCGCGCCGCGGTAGGCGGCCAGGAGAGGTGGCTCGCCCTGGTCTATGCGCCGCTGGATGTTCTCCAGCATGACGATGGCGTCGTCCACCACCAGCCCCACCGCCAGGATCAGCGCCAGCAGGGTGAGCACGTTGATGGAGAAGCCGAGGGTCGGCATCAGCATGAAGGCGCCGATGATCGACACGGGGATGGTGAAGGCCGGGATGAGGGTGGCCCGCAGGGTCCTCAGGAAGAGGAAGATGACGACGATGACGAGGGCCACCGCCTCGCCGAGCGTCTCGAGGACGCGCTCCACGGCCGCCCGGATGAACAGCGACTCGTCGTAGCTGACCTTCATGGTGACGCCTTCGGGCAAGGTCGCCGAGATGGTCTTCACCGCTTCCCGCACCCGGTCGGACACCTCGATGGTGTTGGCCTGCGACTGGCGGATCATGCCCAGGCCGATCGACGGCTGGCCGTCCGCACGGAAGATGGTGCGGTCGTCGGCCACGCCGCGCTCGACCCGGGCGATCTCGCCGAGCAGGATCTGGTAGTCGCCCTGCTTGCGGATGACGAGCTGGGCGAACTGCTCCGGCGTCGACAGACGGCTGTCCGCCTTCACCGTCAGTTCCCGCGCGTCCGACTCGACCCGCCCCGAAGGCAGCTCGACGTTTCCCGCCCGCAGCGCCGCCTCCACGTCGGCGACGGTCAGGTTCCGGGCCGCCATGGCCTGGCGATCGAGCCAGATGCGCATGGCGTAGACCCGCTCGCCGCTGATGCGGACGTTCGCCACGCCATCGATGACGGAGAGGCGGTCGATCAGGTTGCGCCGGGCATAGTCGGTCAGTTCGGCCGGCGAATAGAGCTCGCTGGACAGGGCGATCCAGATCACCGGCCGCGCATCGGCATCGGCCTTGCGGACAACCGGGGGGTCGGCATCCTCCGGCAGATCGTCCAGGATCCGGCTGATCGCGTCGCGGATGTCGTTGGCGGCGATGTCGACGTCCCGGCTGAGGTTGAACTCGACCGTCGTCTGCCCCCTGCCCTCGCGGCTCTCGGAGGTGATCGAGCGGATGCCCTCGACCGCCGCCACGGCGCCCTCGACCACCTCGGTGATCTGGGTGTCGATGATCTCGGGCCCGGCCCCGACGTACTCGGTCGTGATCGAGACCACCGGCGGGTCGATGTTGGGATACTCCCGCACCGGCAGGTCGATCAGGGCGGCGGCTCCGACCACGACGATGATCAGGCTCATCACGATCGCCAGGACCGGACGCTTCACCGAGATGTCCGACAGCACCATCTTCGTCTTCCCCGCCCCCTGCCCGTCAGAGCCTCAGCTGCTCGGCGCCGTCGTCCTGTCCGTCGTGCGCTGCACCGTGACCGAAGCGCCGTCACGCAGGCGCTGGACGCCCTCCGTCACCACCTGCTCGCCCGGCGTCAGCCCCCGGGTGATCTCCACCTCGCCGCGGCGGCGCACGCCCGTCGTCACCTCACGGCGCTCCGCCTTGTCGTTCGCGACCACGTAGACGTACTGCTTGTCGCCGATCGGGATGAGGGCCTGCTCCGGGATCACCACGGCGTCGGGCCGCTCCGCCAGCACCAGCGAGACGTTGAGGAACATGCCGGGCAGCAGCGCCCCGTCGTCGTTGGGCAGCCGGCCCTGCACCCGGACCGAACGGGTGGCCGGATCGATGCGGGTGTTGATCTCGTCGACCGAGCCTTGGAACGTCCGATCGGGAAAGGCGGCGCTCCGGGCGGCCAGAGGCACCCCGGTCTTCAACTGCCCGAGGAATCGCTCGGGGACGGAGAAATCGAGCCGCAGCTGCGACAGGTCGTCGAGGGTCGTGATCACCCTGTTGTCGTCGACCACGGCGCCGAGGCTGACCTCGCGCAGGCCGACCACGCCGGCGAAGGGCGCCCGGATCTGCTTGTCCTCGACCAACGACTCGACGCGGTTCACCCGTGCGTTGGCGGCGGCGAGCGCGGCGCGCAACTCGTCGACACGGGCCGGTGCCACGTTCCGGCTGCTCAGCAGCTGGCGGGAGCGGTCGAGCTGCCGCTCGGCGTCGTCGCGCAGGGCCTTGAGCTCCTGCAGCTGCGCCTTCTCCGCCTCAGCGTCGAGCTCGACGAGCAGATGCCCCGCCTCGACCCGCTGGCCTTCCTTGAAGTTGATGGCGGAGACCCGACCCGAGGTCTCGGAGGTGATGTTCACCGCCTCCCAGGCCCGCGTGGTTCCGACCGCCTCGACGCGATCGGCGATCGGCGAAGTCCCCACCACCGTGGTCCGGACGACCACCGGCGCGCGCGCGGAGGAGGCCGGCTGTGCGCTCTGGGCATCCTCCTGCAGATACTGCCAGCCCGCCCAAGCGGCGGCGGCGACCAGCACCAGAACCAGAACCTGCAGAAGCAGTCGCCGCATGCGCGCTATCACCGTCGTCGGTTGGAGTGGAAATCGGACCGATCCGCGGCCATGCGGCAGCACCGCACTTCAGCCCCTACGCAGCGGGGGGCCCCGGCATCCCCGCTGCGTAGCGATTTAGTTCCACGATAGCGAAAGCCAATCGTCTGCGGGCAGCTCAGGCGTCCTGGCGCCAGACCGGGCGGGTCGCCTCGATGCCGAGGAACAGGCTCCGGCGGCAGGTGAGAACCACGATCTGCATCTTTCGCCCCGCGAGGGCGAGGATGTCGAAGAGGGCCTGGATCCGGTCGTCGTCGGAGAAGACGAGCGCGTCGTCGAGCACGATCGCCGCCGGCCTGCCCTGTTCCGCCAGAAGCTCGCCGAAGGCCAGTCGCACGAGCACCGCCAACTGCTCGCGGGTGCCTTCGGACAGGCGCTCCACCGCCTCCTCGTGTCCGCCGGCGCGATGCAGCGTCACGAGCGAGAGGTTCTCGTCGAGGCGCAGTTCCGCGCCGGGAAAGAGAACGTCGAGGTAGCGGGCGAGCCGCCGGCCGATCGGCGCCAGATAGCGCTGCTGCGCCTGCGCCTCCGCCTTGCGCAGTTCGTCGCGCAGCAGCTGCAGGACCTGCGCTTCCCGCTCCAGGCGCGCCGCCTCCCGGCGCACGATCTCCAGTTCCGCCTCGGCCTCGGCGACAGCCTCGTCGAGGCCCTCGCTCTCGCGGGCGATCAGGGTCGCCTCCGCCGCGCGCATCTCCTCCCGTGCCCGCCCCCGCTCCCGCGCGAGATTGTCCAGCGCCGCCTGGCAGCTGCGCACCCGCTGGTCCAGCACCGTCTCGTCCTCCGGACCACGCGCCTCGCGCAGGTCCCGCACCGCCGCCTCGGCGGCCTGCACCTGCGCCCAGCACCGCTGGGCGGCAGCGCGCAGTTCCGCTGCCGGTACGGCCGTCTCGGCCTCGGCCAGATCGCGCGCCAGAGCCGCCGCGCGGGCGGCGAGATCATCCGCCCTGGTCCGGGCCGTAAGGGCCTCCGCCGCCGTGACTTCCGCCCGCTTGCGCGGGACCGCGGCTTCCGCCTCGGCCTCCGCCAGCCTTTCCCGCGCCGCCCGCCGCCTGCGCTCCGCCTCCGTCAGAGCCGCTTCGGCATGATCCAGGGTCGGCGCCGCGTCCGGGCCGCCGGCGCTCGGACGCAGCCTGTCGAGCCGCGCGCGGAGCGGCCGGAGTTCCTCCTCCAGGGCCGAGACAGCGCTCTCAGGCGAGCGGCCGGGCGCGAGCAGGGCCAGGCGCTGCTCCGCCGCGCGGGCCGCCTCCCGGTGCCCCTGCCGAACGGACAGCAGGCGCCGGGCCTCGTCGAGGTTCTCGACCTGCAGACGGGTCCGCAGCCCTTCGTAGGCGACGACGGCCGCCCGCGCCTCCGCCCGCAGCCGCTCGGCGTCGGCGATCCTCGGCGCGAGGTGGATCGAGCCGATCCCCTCTATGGTCAGCAGGCTGGCCTCCAGCAGGGCGAGCCGCTCGTCCGGCGCGACGGCTCGACCATCGACACGCACGCGTTCCACCGACTCGGGCCGGAGATCGAAGGTCACCTCCAGCGCGACCGCCCGCAGCCCCGCCCGGCTCTCCCGAACCGCCCGCTCCGCCTGCTCCAGCCGCTCCACGTCACGCTCGTCGAGACGGACGGCTTCCGCGTCCGAGCGCGCCTGCCGGCACTCCCGCCACGCCGCACGGGCCTGGTCGAGGCGGGCGGAGAGGTCGCCGACGGTGACCGCCAGACGCACAGCCTCGCGTTCCTCGATCGCAGCCTCGAAGGCCTGGTCCGTTTCCTGCGAGACCTCGGCCGCCTCCCGTCGCGCCGTCTCGGCCGCCTTCAGCCGGGTGGCGGCCTGGTCGGCGACGCCAGCCGCCTCGGCCGCGCGGCGCTCTGCCTGCGCCGCCGTCTCGCGCGCCGTCCGTGCCTCCTCGATCAGCCGGTCCCGAACCAGCACCGCGGCATGGCCACGTTCTTCTGCCAGCCGGGACGCACCGAGGGTCTGCTCCGCCTCGCCGAGCCGCCGGGAAAGTGCTGCCGCGGCGGCATAGCGTTGCCGCGCCTCTTCCAGGCGGGCCGCGGCTTCGCTCTCCCGCGCGGGGTCGGTCAGGCGCTGGACCTCGGTGCGCAGGCGCGGCAGGTCGGCCAGCAGGCGCTCGAAGGAGTCGCGCCGCGCCCGCAGATCGCGCAGCCGGGCCTCCAGCGCCGCCAGCCCGTCCTGCGCCGACTTGAGGGCTTTGCGCGGCCGGCCGGTCCCCGGCGTGACGAGCTCGTAGAGCGCGGCCTCGACCTTCTCCGTCAGGGCCCGGGCCCGCCGCCCGCCGGTGATCTGGCCCACCTCCGCCGAGAGTGCGCCCTGCAGGGCTTCGCGCGCCGTCGACGACAGCGGCGGCAGAGAGAAGGACTGTCCCTGCTCCACCCAGAGCACCCCCCAGGCGCCGAGGCTGTCGATGGTGGCCCCCCTGGTGCCCGCGGGCAGGAACCCCAGCGCCTCCTGCAGCGCGTCCTCGGCGGCACCGCCCTCCAGCCGGCGTCCGTCCGGCAGCTCCAGGCGCGCATAAGCCCCGCGCAGGAACTGCTTCTCGATGCGGAAGCGCCCGGCGGCGGTCTCGAAGACGAGGGCCACCCAGGGCGAGGTGTCGTTGCGGTCGTGCCGGAGGGCGACGATCGCCTGGCTCTTCGAGGCGTACCGCTCGAACAGCACGGCACGCAGCGCCGCCAGGAGGGTGGACTTGCCGCGCTCGTTCGGCCCATCGATCACGTTCAGGCCGGGGCCGAAGCCGGTGATCGTCACCGGCTCGACGAAACGCTTGAAGTCGCGCAGCGTGAGCTCGACCAGCCGCATGGCTCAGTCCCCTCCGCCGAGCAGGCGGTACTCCAGGACCAGCCGCTCCAGGGCCGCACGCGCAAGAGCCGCCTGCGCCGGGTCCGCCCCGGGCGCTGCCATGACCTGCAGCCGCTCCGCGGTCAGCCGAAGGACGCCCCCGGCCCCGAAGGTGTCCAGGTCGTCGGCCGTCATCTCCCCGCTCAGCAGCGCGTCCTCGACCTCGATGTGGAAGAGCGCTGAACCCGCTGCGACGACCACCCGCTCCTGCCACGCGGCGCGCGCCGGCACCGACAGCGCCCCCTCGACGCGCAGGCGCAGCAGAGCGCAGCCGGGGTCCGGCGCGAGCGTCCGCACCAGTCGCTCCAGGCGCTCGATGTCATCGGGACCGGTCAGGCGCTCGGCCCGCTCGTACCAGCCGAACCGCCCCACCGGCCGCCGTTCGACCAAAGGCGGCGCCTCGCCACGCAGCGTCACCAGGGCACAGCAGCCGGCGTTCTCCTGCCCGAAGGCGTCCGGCTCGGGCGCACCGCTGTAGACACTCCGCTCGTCGAAGGCGACCCAGCCGTGCCAGTCGCCGAGCGCCAGGTAGCTGAGGCCCGCCCGCAGGGCCCGGTCGGCGGCGATCCGGTTGGGCGTGGGGCGCCCCTCGCCGAAGTCCCGCAGGGCCCCATGGGCGAGCCCGATCCGGGGCACGCCTGCTGGCGTCTCCAAGGCGTCGAAATGCTCCGTCGGATCCTGCAGGCTCTGTTTGCGCACCAGCGGCGCCGGCAGGATCGACACCAGTCCGTCGGCGGCGGCGACGGTCCGGGGTGTCGTCAGCGCGTGCACGTTCTCCGGCAGGCCGGCCCGCATCAGCCGCTCCCACAGGCCGCCGGCACGCGCCGGGTCGTGGTTGCCGGGCAGCAGATACCAGTCGATGCCGGGGAAGGCGCGCATGCGTTCCAGCGGCGCGCGCAGCGTCCGCTCCGTCGGGGTCTCCAGGTCGTAGACGTCGCCCGCCACCAGGACGAAACGGCAAGCTTCGCTCTGCGCCAGCCGGCCGAGGGCGGAGACCGCCTCCAGCCGCGCCTCCTGCAGCACGGCCGCCCGGTCGGCCGGCAAATGGCGGAAGACCTTGCCGATCTGCCAGTCGGAGCTGTGCAGGAAGCGCAGCGGCAGGCCTCCGGTCATTCCCGCCGCCTCACGGCCGCAGCTCGACGACCTCGCCGTTGCGTGCGCAGGCCGGCAGCGCCAGTTCCACGAAGGCCTCGGCGACGGCTTCGGGTGGCCGCAGCTCGGTCGGGTCCTCGCCCGGGAAGGCCTTGGCACGCATTGCCGTCCGGATCGGCCCCGGCGAGACCAGATTGGCCTTCACGCCGAATGTCTCGACCTCGGCGGCGTAGCTGCGCACCAGCGCCTCGAGCGCCGCCTTGGTCGCGGCGTAGAGGGACCAGTAGGCGCCCGCCTTCCGGGCCGCGCCGGAGGTGACGAAGATCGCCCGCCCCGCTTCCGAGCGGCGCAGCAGGGGATCGAGGCTGCGCAACAGGCGGTAGTTGGCGGTCACGTTGACGGCGAAGGCCTCGTCCCAGGCCTCGGGTTTGATGTGGCCGACGGGCGAGAGCGGCCCGAGCACGCCGGCATTGCCGACCAGCACGTCCAGCCTGCCCCACCGCTCGTAGAGGGCCGCGCCGAGGCGGTCGAGGGCCGTGCCGTCCCGCAGGTCCAGCGGCACCAGGGTGGCCGCCTCGCCGCCGGCGGCCCGCACCGCGTCGTCGACCTCCTCCAGGGCGCCGACGGTGCGGGCGATCAGCACGAGGTGGGCGCCTTCGGCCGCGTAGCGCAATGCCACCGCACGGCCGATGCCGCGCGAGGCCCCGGTGACGAGGGCGATCCGGCCGGCGAGGCGGCCGCCGGCCGCCTCAGGGTTCGAAGGTCGGGTCCCGGCGTTCCCCGACGAAGGGGTCGCCGGCGGGCTCTCGGGTCGATCGGACAAGGACGGGCCTCCGCTTTCTACGTACCGCCCGATAGCAGGCCCGCCCCCCGCGTTCCAGCCCGGCCAGCAGCATGAGCCCGACCAGCAGGCCGACGCCACCGTAGACCAGCCCCTCGACTGCGAGGGGAAGCGCCGGCTGGAAATGGTCGAAGGTCGCCTGGGCGATGGCGGGATCGACCACCTGCAGCAGCACGAAGGGGCGTTCGACCGGCCCGGCGGCCATGAGGGTGTCGTAGGCCTGCTGCAGGTGCTGCATGCGCTGGTACGTGTTGAGCGCATCCTCGACAGGCGCGCGGGCGTAGCCCACGGCGTCCTGGGCGGCCCGGTTCAGGTAGTCGGGCAGCGACAGGCCCAGTTCCGCCGCCTGCCTGGTGGAGGCGCTCAGATCCTCCCGGGTCTGCGCCAGGCGCCCGGCGAGCTGCTGGAGGTACTGCGCCTGGAAGGCCGGCCCCTGACTGACGAGGCCCGCCCCGCCCACCGCCGCGAGACCATTCGCGAGGCGCGCCAGCATGAGGCCGGCCCCGCCGCCTCAGGCCCGCTTCAACTCGGCGAGCAGCGAAAGCTGGGCCGCCTGCGGGAAGTCCCGGTCAGTCAGCTGCGTCGGATAGTGACCGGTGAAGCAGGCGTCGCAGTAGCGTTCGCCCGAGCCGTCCGCATCCGTGGGTCCCACGGCCCGGTAAAGGCCGTCGATCGAGATGAAGGAGAGGCTGTCGACGTCCAGAGCCGTCGCCATCTCCTCCACCGTCATGCTTGCGGCCATGAGCTGCGAGCGCTCGGGCGTGTCGACGCCGTAGTAGCAGGAGTTGGTGATGGGCGGCGACGCGATCCGCATGTGGACCTCGGTCGCGCCGGCGGCCCGGACCATCTGCACGATCTTGCGCGAGGTGGTGCCGCGGACGATCGAATCGTCCACCAGGATGACCCGCCGGCCCTGCAGCTTGGCGCGGTTGGCGTTGTGCTTCAGCTTGACCCCGAGATTGCGGATCTCCTGGCCCGGCTCGATGAAGGTCCGGCCGACGTAGTGGTTGCGGATGATGCCGTACTCGAATGGGATGCCGGAGGCCTCGGAATAGCCGAGGGCGGACGGCACGCCGGAATCGGGCACCGGCACCACGACGTCGGCATCGACACCGTTCTCGCCGGCCAGTTCCCGGCCGATCTGCTTGCGCGCGTCGTAGACCGAGGTGCCCTCCATGATCGAATCCGGCCGCGCGAAGTAGATGTACTCGAAGACGCAGAAGCGCCGCTGGCGCGGCGGCGAGATGCGCAGGGACCGCGGCTCGCCGCCGTCCAGAACGACCATCTCCCCGGGGTCCAGGTCCCGGACCACTTCGGCTCCGATGATGTCGAAGGCGACGCTCTCGGAGGCGAACATGTAGGAGTCGCCGAGCTTGCCGAGCACCAGGGGCCGCACGCCGAGCGGGTCGCGCACCCCGATCAGGGCGTTCTCGGTCAGCATCACCAGCGAATAGGCCCCCTCGATCTGGCGCAGGGCCGCGACGATCCGGTCGACGATCGTCGCCGCCACCGAAGTCGCGATGAGGTGGACGATGACCTCGGTGTCCATGGTCGACTGGAACAGCGATCCGCGGCGCACCAGTTCGCGCCGCAGCGTCGCCGCGTTGGTCAGGTTGCCGTTGTGCGCCAGGGCGAGGCCGCCGAACTCCAGGTCGGCGAAGAGCGGCTGGACATTCCGGATCAGGGTCGCGCCGGTCGTGGCGTAGCGGTTGTGGCCGATCGCACTCTGGCCGCGCAGCCGCTGCATCACCGATTCGCTGCCGAAGATGTCGCCGACCAGCCCGAGATCCCGGTGCGCGTTGAACTGCTGACCATCCCAGGTGACGATGCCCGACGCCTCCTGCCCCCGGTGCTGCAGTGCATGCAGCCCCAGGGCCGTGTGCGCGGCGGCGTCAGGATGGCCGAAGATCCCGAAAATGGCGCACTCCTCGCGGAGCTTGTCGTCCGCGAAGGGGTTTGTGGTCAGCATGCCTTGCTGGTCCTACTGCTGCGTCTCGATGAGACGGTCGAGTTCGCGCCGCTGCTGCTCGTTGTAGCCTGCCGGCGGCTGAGCGGCAGAGCCACCGGCGCCCGACTGGGGCGCCAGCAGGGGCTGCAGGTTCTGCACCCCGCGGGAGACGTCCTTCGCCTGCTCCATGGCGCGCTCGCCCTGCAGCCGAAGCTCGGGCGGCGCGAGATCCTGCAACCAGTTGGCCCCGGCCTGCAGCAAGGGCAAGCTCCGTGCTTCGCGAATCCACACGGGCCGCTCCGGCGGCGGCAGCAGCCAGGCCACCAGCATCCAGACCAGGCAGGCGATCACCGCGCCGCGGACCAGGCCGAACAGCACGCCCAGCGACCGGTCCAGCATCGACAGGCTGCTGGCCTGGACGCGTCGCCCGACGAAGCCTGCGATGATCGACAGGATGACCAGCGAGACGAGGAAGATGCACACGCCGGCCGCCACGTCCGCCAGCAGGTCGATGGAGATGAGCTGCCGGGCGTAGACCTGCACGTCGGCGAAGAGATAGAGCGTGGTCAGCGCGGCGCCGACCCAGGCGAAGACCCCGAGCACCTCGTGAACGAATCCACGCGCCAGAGCGATCAGCGCCGAGAGGACGACGATGACCAGCACGATGATGTCGGTGAGGTTGATCGGCAGCCCCTCCACGGCGGCGCCCCTCAGACGGACGCCACGGGCGCGGACGCGCCGTCGACGACCCACCCGACCAGATCGCCCAGGTGCGGCACGACGATCCGGGGCAGGTCGCCTGACACCTTGCGGCCGCGTTGCGGTGGGGTCACCGCCCGTGCGAAACCGAGCTTGGCCGCTTCCTTGAGGCGCAGGTCCGTCTGCCCGACAGGCCGCACCTCCCCCGACAGGCCGATCTCGCCGAACACCACGCAGTCCTCCGGAACGGGCCGATCCCTCAGCGCGGAGACCAGAGCCGCGGCCACCGCCAGATCCGCCGCGGGTTCGCCGATCCGCAGGCCCCCCGCGACGTTGAGATAGACGTCCTTTCCGGCCATCACAAGCCCGCACCGCGCCTCCAGGACCGCCAGCACCATGGCGAGGCGGCCGCTGTCCCAGCCCACCACCGTGCGCCGTGGCGTGGCCAGCGACGAACCGCCCACCAGCGCCTGCACTTCGACCAGCACCGGCCGGGTCCCCTCGAGCCCGGCGAAGACGGCGGACCCCGAAACATTGCCACGCCGCTCGGCGAGGAACAGCGCCGAGGGGTTGGCGACCTCCGCCAGCCCGGCATCCGTCATCTCGAAAACACCGATCTCGTCCGTCGGCCCGAAGCGGTTCTTGCTGGTGCGCAGGATGCGGAACTGGTGGCCGCGCTCGCCCTCGAAGGTGAGCACCGTGTCGACCATGTGCTCGAGCACCTTGGGGCCGGCGATCATGCCGTCCTTGGTCACGTGCCCGACGAGCAGCAGAGCGAAGCCGCGCCGCTTCGCCAAGCCGATCAGGGCCTGCGCGCTCGCCCGCACCTGTCCGACGGTGCCGGCGGCGGACTCCAGGGATTCGACCTGCATGGTCTGGATCGAGTCGATCACCACCACCTTCGGCCCCTGGGGCCTGTCGAAGGCCGCGAGCAGATCCGCGACCGAGGTGGCCGAGGCAAGGGCGAGCGGCGCCGACTCGAGCCCCAGCCTGCGCGCCCGCAGCCGCACCTGGTCGATTGCCTCCTCGCCGGAGACGTAGGCGGCGAAGTCGGGCCCGCCGTTGCGGGCATAGGCCGCCATGGCCTGCAGCAGCAGCGTCGACTTGCCGATGCCCGGGTCGCCGCCGATCAGCACCGCCGAGCCCGGCACCAACCCGCCGCCCAGGGTGCGGTCGAACTCGTCGATGCCCGAGACCACCCGCGGCGCCGGCTGCGCTTCGCCGGTCAGCCCGACGAACTGCACCCGGCTCGCGGCGGTGCGCCGCGTCGACCGAGCTCCCGGCACCGGTGCCACCGCCTCTTCGGAGATCGAGTTCCAGGCACCGCACGCCTCGCAGCGGCCGGACCAGCGGGCGCTGACCGAACCGCATGACTGGCAGACGTACTGAGAGGTGGCCTTGGCCACGAAAGCGCCTCCTGCCGGGCGCAGGCCGCCCGGCGTTCACGGGTTGACGGGTATCGGCCCTTCCGTCGCACCTGTGACGAACTGCTCTACGTAGGGGTTACCGGAGTCGTCCAACTTTTCGGGCGGCCCGCTCCAGAGGACCTTGCCGCCATAGAGCAGGGCGACCCGGTCGCCGACCCGGCGCGCGCTCGCCATGTCATGGGTGATCGTGATGGCGGTCGCCCCCAACTCCCGGGTACACTTGACGATCAGCCGGTCGATCATGTCGCCCATGATCGGGTCCAGCCCGGTCGTCGGCTCGTCGAAGAACAGGATCTCCGGCCTCGCGGCGATGGCTCTCGCCAGGCCGACGCGCTTGCGCATCCCGCCCGAGAGATCCGCGACCGGCAGGTCGGCGGCCTCCTCGTCCAGGCCGACCTCCGCCAGGTGCTCCAGCGAGTCCTGCCGGGCCTGCCTGCGGCTGCGGCCGTCGCGCAGCAGCGTGAAGGCGACGTTTTCCCAGACGGTCATGGAATCGAACAGCGCGGCCGCCTGGAAGAGCATGCCGATCCGGCGGTGGACGGTCCGGCGCGCATGCTCCGAGAGATGCGTCACCTCCGTACCGTCGATGCGGATCGAACCGGAGTCCGGCGACAGAAGCCCGATGATGCACTTCAGCAGCACCGACTTGCCGGTGCCCGAGCCGCCGATCACCACCAGCGACTCACCCTTGGCGACGTCGAGATCCAGATCCGACAGTACGACGTGGGACTCGAAGGCCTTGGTCAGGCCGCGGATGGCGATCTTGGGCTCCGTCATCGGGCGAAGAAGAGCTCCGTCAGCACGTAGTCGAAGCCGAGGATCATGATCGAGGCGGAGACGACGGCATTGGTCGTGGCAGCGCCGACGCCCTGGGCACCGCCCTTGGAGTAGTAGCCGTTGTAGCAGCCCATCACCGTGATGATGAAACCGAAGACGGCGGCTTTGACCACGCCCGCCAGCACGTCGTCGAACTGCAGGAAGTCGATCGTGTTGGCGATGTAGGTCGCCGCATTGAAGTCCAGCTTCTGGGTCGACACAAGATAGCCGCCGAGGACGCCGATGGTGTCGGCGACCAGCACGAGCAGGGGCAGCATGGTGACGCCGGCGATTACCCGCGGTGCCACGAGGTACTTGAAGGGGTTCGTCGCCAGAGTGACGAGCGCGTCGATCTGCTCGGTCACCCGCATGGTGCCGATCTCGGCCGCCATGGCCGCGCCGATCCGGCCGGCGACCATCAGGCCCGCGAGCACAGGGCCGAGTTCGCGGGTGAGGGAGATGACGACGACGTTCGGGATGGCGCTCTCGGCGGAGAAGCGCGCGAAGCCGGTGTAGCTCTGCAGGGCCAGCACCATGCCGGTGAAGATCGCGGTGAGGCCGACGACGGGCAGCGAGTAGTACCCGATCTCGACCATCTGCCGCAGGATCAAGCGCGGATAGAAGGGCGGCCTGACGCAGTGGGAGACTGTCTGCAGGATGAACAGGCTGAGCCGCCCGACGACTTCGAGGAAGCCGAGAAAGGCACGGCCGACGGGAGTGAGGATCGGAACCATCGGTCAGCCCAGATAGACGCGGTGAAAGCGACGCCCGAGGGCGGTGAGGATCTCGTAGCCGATCGTACCGGCGGCCGAGGCCACCGCATCGACAGGCTGGGCGGCTCCGATGCAGGTGACCAGATCGCCCGGCCGTGGCTGGCCGGGCGGCAGTCGGGACACGTCCAACGTCACCAGATCCATGGACACTCGCCCCGCGACTGGAACCGGCACATCGCCTACGAACACGCATCCGCTGTTCGACAGCGAGCGCAGATAACCGTCGGCGTAGCCCAGGGAAATGGTCGCGATCCGACTGCCCGCGACCCCGGAGAAGGTCGCACCGTATCCGACGGTCGGAATCCGGTCAAGTTCACGAACCTGAAGGACTCTCGCTTTCAGATCAATCACTTGCGCCATCGGGTTGGGGCGACCGGGGGTGGGATTGCCGCCATAGAGGGCGATGCCCGGCCGCACCTCTCCGCAGTGGAAGTCCGGCCCGAGGAATATCGCAGAGGAGGCGGCGAGGCTGGTGCGCGGCGCCGCGAGCCGGCCGGCGAGCCTGCGGAAGTGGGCGAGCTGCGCCTGATTGAGGTGGTGGTCCGGCTCGTCGGCGCAGGCCATGTGGCTCATCACCGTCAGAACCTGCAGCGGTGCCAGCAGTTCGGGCCGCGCGAGCAGCGTTTCGAGTTCCACTTCCGGCAGGCCCAGCCGGTTCATGCCCGTGTCGATCTGGATGACCGCCGGAAGCGGCTTCCTCCCGGAAGACGCGAACCGCGACCATTGTTCAACCTGCCCCAGATCGTTCAGCACGGGCCAGAGGCGCGCGTCCAGCAATGCCTGCTCCAGGCCGGGGAACAGGCCGTTCAGCACGAAGATCTCGGCATCCGGCAGGGTGCGTCGCAGGCGGAAGCCCTCTTCCGGCAACGCGACGTAGAAGCGGCGCGCGCCCGCGCGGTGCAGCGCAGCCCCAACCCGCTCCAGCCCAAGGCCGTAGCCGTCGGCCTTGACCACGGCGGCGCAGACGGCGGGAGCGACCCGGCCGGCCAGCAGGCGCCAGTTCGCCACCAGCGCCGACAGATCGATGGTCAGGATGCCGCCGGCGGCGGCCGCGGGGTCCACGTCAGTGGGCATCCGGCAGGAACTCGTCGGGCAGGTAGTCCGAGAACCGCGTGGTGCGCCCGTCGAACGCGAGGCGGCGGGTGCCGATCGGACCGTGCCGCTGCTTGGCGACGATCACCTCGGCCAGGCCGTAGACCTCCTCGCAGCGCTGCTGCCAGCGCTGGTAGCGCTCCTGGTACTTGTCCTCCGTCTCGCTCTCCCGCTGCATCGGCTGGGCCCGTTCGAGGTAGTACTGCTCGCGGAAGACGAACATGACCACGTCCGCATCCTGCTCGATGGAGCCCGATTCACGCAGGTCGGCAAGCTGCGGCCGCTTGTCCTCGCGCTGCTCCACCGCACGGGAGAGCTGGGACAGAGCGATTACCGGCACGTCCAGTTCCTTGGCGATCGCCTTGAGCCCGCGGGTGATCTCCGAAATCTCCTGGACGCGGTTGTCGACCTTCACTCCCGGCGAGGCCGTCATGAGCTGCAGGTAGTCCACGACGATCATGCTGAGGCCGTGCTGGCGCTTCAGCCGCCGGGCGCGGGTCCGCATGGCCGAGACGGAGATGGCGGGGGTGTCGTCGATGAACAGCCGCAGGGACTGCATCTCGCGGGCGGCTTCGAAGATCTGGTCGTATTGCTCGGCCGTGATCGCACCCTTGCGCAGGGAATCCGACTCGATGCCCGACTTCTCCGACAGGATGCGGCCGGCAAGCTGCTCGGCGGACATTTCCAGCGAAAAGAAGGCGACGGTCTCGGGCTGCTCGAACAGGCTGCCGTCGGCCGAACGCTCCAGGCGTTTGGAGCCGGCGATGAAGGCGGCGATGTTGGTCGCCAGCGCGGTCTTTCCCATCGAAGGCCGCCCCGCAAGGATCAGCAGGTCCGAGCGGTGCAGGCCGCCGAGCAGCTGGTCCAGGTCCTTCAACCCCGTGGCGACGCCGGCCAGCGCGCCATCGCGGCGGTATGCCGCCTCGATCGAATCGACCGCGGCGGTCAGCGCCTTGCCGAAGTCGGTGAGCCCCCCTTCCGTCTGGCCGCGTTCCCCGAGATTGTAGAGCTGCTGTTCCGCGGCTTCGATCTGCACCGAGGCGTCGCGGGCGAGGTCGATCTCGAAGGCGTCGTTGACGATCCGCTCGCCCAGGTCGATCAGCTGACGACGGAGATAGAGGTCATGGACGATCCGGGCATAGTGCCGGGCGTCGATGATGTTGACGAAGGCCGACTGCAGCTGGGCGAGGTACTGCGCCCCTCCCACGTCGGCCAGATCGCCGTCCTGATCGAACTTGTTCTTGAGGGTGATGGCCGAGGCGATCTGCCCGCGCTCGATCAGCGTGCGGCAGGCTTCGAAGATTCGCCCGTGCGCGGCGTCGGCGAAGTGCTCGGCGAGCAGGAAGTCCGCCACCCGGTCGAAGACCTGGTTGTTGGCCAGGATCGCCGCCAGAAGCGACTGCTCAGCTTCGAGATTGGCGGGCGGCAGCCGGGAGGGCAGCAACTCGTCGGCGGACAAGGGAAAGGTGCGGCTGGCGTTCTCCATGGGCAGAGCTTACGCCCATCCACAGGAAGGGTCACCGCTGTGGAAAACGGGGGGAACGGGGAGAAGCGCCCTCCGCCCTGCTATTTCAGAGGCTTACTCCGCGGCCCGCGCGGCCGGGCGGGCCAGTTCGCGTTCCCGCTCGAACATGTAGTCCCGGGTGAGCGGCAGGGTCTCCAGCTTCTTGGTCAACTGGACCTGGATGTTCATCAGGCCCTGGTGGCGGAAGCCCATCTCGCAGCCCAGGAGATAGATCTCCCACATCCGGCAGAAGCGTTCGTCGTACAGCGCCTTGATCGCCTCCCGATTCTCCAGGAAGCGCTGGTGCCAGTGCCGAAGCGTCTCCGCATAGTGCAGCCGCAGGACCTCGATGTCGGTGATGAAGAGGCCGCTCCGCTCGATCGAGGCCGTCACCTCCGAGAGGGCCGGCACGTCAGCGCCCGGGAAGATGTACTTGCGGATGAACGGATTGATCGGCGAGGGCTCGTCGAAGCGGCCGATCGAGTGCAGCACGCACACGCCGTCGTCGGCCAGGAGGTCGTAGACCTTCGAGAAGAACTCGTCGTAGTTGGCCTTGCCGACATGCTCGAACATGCCGACCGAGATGATGCGGTCGTACGGGCCGCGCTGGTGGCGGTAGTCCTCGAGCAGGAAGCGGCAGTGATCCGAGAGCTGGTGGTCGCGGGCGCGCTGCTCGCTGAGCTTGTGCTGCTCGACCGAGAGGGTGACGCCGGTCACGTCGCACCCCAACTCGCCGGCGAGGTAGAGGCCCAGGCCACCCCATCCCGAACCGATGTCCAGGGTCTTCATCCCGGGCCGCGTGACATAGAGCTTCGAAGCGAGGTGACGCTTCTTGTCGAGCTGCGCCTGCTCGAGGGTGACGTCCGGCGACACGAAGTAGGCGCAGGAATACTGCCGGTCACTGTCGAGGAAGAGATCGTAGAGCTGCCCCGAGAGATCGTAGTGGTGGGCGACGTTCTGCTGTGCCTTGCCGACCGGATTGAACTGCTTGAGGCGCCGTCCCTGGCGGAGCAGCGCGTTGGACCAGATGACGAGCTTCTGCCTCTCCAGGGCGGGCCAGTTGATCGCGATGATCTCCAGCAGGTCGCGCAGGCTGCCTTCCTCGATGGTGAGGAGGCCGTCCATGTAGGCCTCCGGCACCCGTACGGAGGGATTTACCGCCAGACTCCATTCGAGCTTTTTGTCGTGAAGCCGGACCGCCGCCTTCGGTCCTTTGCCGTCGCCCAGCATCGTCGCCTTGCCGGCCGGGTCGATGTAGCGCAGCGAGCCCTTCTGAATCATCTTCGTCAGAAGACTGCGAAAGATCATCGTTCACGGACCTCCAAGGAAACCAGCCTTCGTTACTGAAGCACGGCCGAATTGTCGCGCAAGCTCTGCGAGCGACGCAACCCCCAGCACCGCACAGTGCCTATTCCACAATGTCGAGGACACCCTATTGCTGCAGAAGCCGGTCGCATTGCCGCGCAACGCCACCTCCGAGGGATTCGTTCCGCACGGGTGGATGCGCCGGCAGGTGACGGCCGCCGGAGCGGCGGATAGCTTCGAGGCGGATGACAGCTGCAGGACCCGGCTTTGGACGACAGACTTCGACTGCTCGTGATCGACGGCAACACCCGGGCGACCAATGCCCACAACCTCGCTGCCGGCGGCAGCGCCACCGGTCCCGCCTACCGGGAGGTACTGGAGTCGCTGGGCCAGCCGGTCGACGTAACGATCCTCGAAGCGGCCGAAGCCGACACCGCCCTGCCCCAGGGGGTGCGGCTCGGCGATTTCGACGGGGTCGCCTGGTCCGGCTCGGCCTTGAACATCTACGAGGCCTCGCCGCCGGTCGAACGGCAGATCGCGCTCGCCCGTGACGTCTTCGCCGCCGGGGTTCCGATCTTCGGCAGCTGCTGGGGCCTGCAGGTCACGGCCGTGGCCGCCGGCGGTGTGGTGCGCCGCAACCCGCGGGGCCGGGAACTGGGCGTCGCGCGCCATGTGACACTCAGCGACGCCGGCCGCGACCACCCGCTCTATCGCGGCCGGCCCTGCGTGTTCGACGCCCTCTGCGTGCACCTAGACGAGGTCGAGACCCTGCCGCCGCAGTCGGTGGTGCTCGCCGGGAACCGGGTGAGCAGTATCCAGGCGGCCGAGATCCGCAGCGGGGGCGGGGTCTGCTGGGGCGTGCAGTATCATCCGGAATTCGACTTCGCGACCATCGCCACCGTGGTGACCCGCTACGGCCACAGGCTGGTCGAGAGCGGCTTCTTCCCCGACGACGCGGCCCAGGCCCGCTTCGTCGCCGACTGGCGGCAGCTGCAGCAGCAGCCGGAGCGTCGGGATCTCGCCTGGATCTACGGCCTGGAACCGAGCGTCACCGACGCCGCCGAACGGCGGCGCGACCTGGCGAACTGGCTGGAGCACATGGTGAAGCCCCGCGCCGCCGCGCGCACTTGATGGCCGAAGCCGATCGGTCCACCTTGACCGGCATGAAGACGCCATCGTTCCTGACCCTTGGCCGCTGCGGCCTGACAGTGCTGTTGCTGGCCGCCACCCCTGCCCTGGCGGCCGGCGGCCCCAGCGCCGGCCCCGCGGCGGCGACCGTCCCCGTAGAGGCCCCGAGATCCGGCGCCTTCGGCGACTATCTGGCCGCGCTCGCCGCCGAGCGCATCGGCGACTTCGGCTCGGCCTCCCGGCTGATGCTGCGGGCGAGCGACGCCGACCCCGACAACGGCCAGCTCGCCAACCATGCCTTCGCGCTGCTGGTGGCCGACAATCAGGTCAGCCGCGCCCTGACCTTGGCGCGACGCCTGCAGGACAGCGGCCAGCAGACCATTCCCCTGGTACGGATCGCGCTCGCTGCCGACGCGATGCGCACCGGGGACGTCGGAAAGGCCCGCGACCTCCTCTCCGCCAAGCCCAGCAATGGCCTCGAACAGCTCGCCCTGCCGCTGCTGAGCGCCTGGGCCGCAGTCGGCGAGAAGGATCGGCCGGCGATGGCGGCGGCCCTGAGCAGCCTGGAGTCCGAGCCGTCCCTCGCCCCGCTCGTCGCGCTGCATCGCTGGCTCATGCTGCGCGTGCTCGGCGACGAGGCGGCGGCCCGGACGGCGCTGGACCAGGTCGTGACGGTGACGACGGCGCCGTCGCTGCGCTTCGTGCTGCTGGTCGGGCCGCCGCTGGCGGCGGCCGGCGAGCAGGCGACCGCGCAGTCGCTCTACGACTCCTTCCGGGCCCGCCAGGCGGACAGCGCCATGGCGCTCGACGACCTGATGGCGGAGAAGAATGCGATCGAGCCGGTCGACACGGCCGCCGCCGGCATGGCGACCGCCCTGTTCGACCTCGGCTCGCTGCTCGCCCAGCAGCAGCTGAACCAGATCGCGCTCAACTACGTGCGGCTGGCTCAGTACATGCAGCCGGACCTGCCGATCGCCGGGCTGCTGGTCGGTGAGATCCAGGAAGCGCAGGGACGCGACGCGGCCGCCACCGAGACCTTCCGGACCCTGGCCGAGGAGCCCGCCTACGGCTGGATCGCCGGCCTGCGGCTGGCTGACAGTCTGGCGGCCCAGGACCGTATCGACGAGGCTCTGGAGGTTCTCGACAAGCTGATCGTCGCCCGGCCGGACCGCTACGAGGCGGCCTTCCGGAAAGGCAATATCCTCCGCTCGGTCGATCGCTTCGCGGAGGCGGTCGACGCCTACGATCTGGCCGTGGCGCGGATCAAGCCGGTGGAGCCGGTCGACTGGCCGGTCTTCTACTTCCGCGGCATCGCCCTGGAACGCAGCAAGCAGTGGAGCAAGGCGGAAGCCGACTTCCGCAAGGCCCTCGAGCTCGAGCCGGACCAGCCCTTCGTCCTGAACTACCTCGCCTACAGCTGGGTGGACAGGAACCTGAACCTGGAGCAGGCGGAGAAGATGCTGTTGCGCGCGGTCGAGCTGCGCCCGCGCGACGGCTTCATCGTCGACTCCCTCGGCTGGGTCTACTACCGGATGGGGCGCTACGCCGAAGCCGTGTCCGCGCTCGAGAATGCGATCTCGCTGGAGCCGAGCGACCCCACGATCAACGACCACCTCGGCGATGCCTACTGGCGTGACGGCCGCAAACGCGAGGCCAGGGTGCAGTGGCGCCGGGCGCTTTCCTTCGAGCCGGAGGCGGAGGACGCGGAGAAGATCCGCGAGAAGCTGCAGTCCGGCCTGCCGCCGGTGGTAGAGCCGGCGAAGGGACGTGACATCTGACAGCCGGGCGGTGATCGACGTCCGCGCTCCGGCGAAGGTCAATCTGACCCTGCGCATCGTCGGTCGCCGCGCCGACGGCTATCACCTGCTGGACAGTTTGGTGATCTTCGCGGGGGCCGCCGACCGCTTGCGGGTGGCGGACGCGGACCGGCTCTCCCTCAGGGTGGAAGGGCCTTTCGCCGGAAGCATCGCCGACCCCGAAAGCAATCTCGTCGTGCAGGCATGCAGGCTGCTCGCCGAACGGCTGGAACGGCCCGCCGCCGGAGCCTTCGTGCTGGACAAGCGCCTGCCCGTCGCCGCCGGGCTGGGGGGCGGCTCGGCCGACGCCGCCGCCACGCTGCGCGCTCTTCTGAGCCTCTGGGATGCGCGGATCCCGCCGGCCGACCTCGCTGCGCTGGCCCTGCGCCTCGGGGCGGACGTGCCCGCCTGCCTGACCGGACGCCCGCTGCGGATGGCGGGTGTCGGCGAGGACTTGGCTCCCCTGCCCGACCTCCCGCCGTTCGGCCTGCTGCTGGCCAATCCCCGCGTGCCGCTGTCGACGGCCGCGGTCTTCAAGGCACGCCGGGGCGCCTTTTCCGGGCCGGAAGCGCCACCGGCCTTCGACGGCCTGGAGAGTCTCCTCGCCTTCCTGGCGGCCAGCGGCAACGACCTGCAGGCGACCGCAGTCGCCCTCTGTCCGGCCGTGGGTACGGTGCTCACGGCAGTCGCCGCGCTCCCCGGTTGCCGGATCGCCCGCATGAGCGGCAGCGGCCCCACCTGCTTCGGACTGTTCGCGACGGCCGCCGAGGCGAAGGCAGCCGCCGCACTCCTGACCCGCAGCCATCCGGACTGGTGGGTCGATGCCTGAGCGTCAGTGGACGGCACTTCGCTCCAGCACCCGGGCCAGCCGCTCCACGCCGTCGCGCATCTGCCCCTCCGGCACCGCGGCGAAGCCGAGCAGGAGGGCGGGACAGGCCGCCTCCGCACCCACCTGCGGAGGGTTGGCGTAGTAGTCGCTGAGCGCCGGCGCGACCAGACCCACGTCGAGCAGTTCCGTCGACAGGCGGCGGTCGTCCGACCCCGCCGGGAGCCGGGCGAGCAGGTGCAGGCCGGCCTCCTGCCGATCCACCTCGACCGCCCCCTCCAACTTGTCGTGCAGCGCCTCGAACAGGGCGGCCTGCCGGCCGGCGTAGACCGCACGCATACGCCGTACGTGAGCGGCGAAGTGGCCCTCCGCGATGAAGCGCGCCAGGACGGGCTGGACCATGACCGGCGGATGATCCTCCAGGGCGGCGCGCGCCCGCGAGACCACCTCCACCAGCGCAGGCGGCACCACGAGATAGCCCAGGCGCAGCGAGGGGAACATGACCTTGGAGAAGCTGCCGACATAGACGACGCGGCCCGCTGCCGCCTGCAGGCTCATCAAGGGGGCCAACGGCCGGCCGGCGTAGCGGTACTCGCTGTCGTAGTCGTCTTCCACCAGCCAGGCGCCGGCCGCCTTGGCCCAGTCGATCAGCTCCAGACGCCGGGACAGCGACAGGCTGATGCCCAGGGGGTACTGGCGCGCCGGGGTCACCAGCGCCATCCGGGCGCCCGGGCAGAGGCGGCGCCCCGCCTCGACGCAGAGGCCCTCCTGATCCACCGGCACCGGCACGATCCGTGCCCCGGCCGCGAGCAGCGGCCCGCGCAGGCCCGAGTAGCCGGGGTCCTCGATCCACACCGGCTCGTCCGGGTCGAGCAGCACGCGCACGATCAGATCCAGTGCCTGCTGTGCGCCGGAGGTGACGAAGATCTGCTCCGGCTCCACGCACAGCGCCCGCACCCCGCGCAGATAGTCCGCGATCGCGCTGCGCAGGGCCGGGTGCCCCGCCGGCATGCCGTGCCTGAGGAGCCCCACCGTGGGGTTGCGCCACTGCTGGGCCAGCAGGCGCCCCCACAGGTCGAAGGGAAAGAGCGAGAGCTCGGGCAGGCCGGGCACGAAGGCGGGTCCGACGCCGCGGCGGGCGGCGGCTCCCGGCGGCGACAGGGCCGCGAGCGCGGCGCCGCGCCGGCCGATCCGCGGCAGGTTCTCAGGTTCCGGGGGCGGCGCCGGCACGGCCGGAGCCACCGGTAGCAGATCCTCCGGCAGGACGCGCGATACGTAGCTGCCGGACCCGACCTGCCCCTCGATGTAGCCTTCGGCGAAAAGCTGATCGAAGGCCCCGACGACGGTATTGCGCGAGCACTGCAACTCGTTCGCCAGGGTCCGGGTCGACGGCAGCCGCGCGCCGGCCGGCAGCCGCCCCTCGAGCACGCCGCTGCGGACCTGCTGGTAGATCTGCCGGTGCAGCGGCTCCGCCCCGAGCGTGCGGTCGAGCGAGAGAGTGAGAAGCGGCGCTGTAGAGACACGCCGGCGCAACGGCAGGCCCTCCGGCAGGAAGTAATGGCCCTACCAGCTAGCGACATGCGGCCCTTGGGACACAACCACTTTCCACCGAGGGTGCCGGCAAAGGTGCCATGAAGGAGTCACATGACCATGCCCGCCGACGCCACGCCGGACCGCCTGCCGGTCACCGAGCGCACCAGAATCAAGCGTCTGGCGAAGCGTGCCGTCTTCGACAGGGCCACCGTCTTCGCGGTGCTCGACGCCGGTTTCGCCTGCCACGTCGGCTACGTCATCGACGGCCAGCCCTACGTCACCCCGACTGCCTACGTGCGGATGGGCGAGCGCGTCTACTGGCACGGCTCCTCGGCGAGCCGCATGCTGCGGCAATTGGCCGAAGGGGTGCCGGTCTGCTTCACGGTCAGCCTGTTCGACGGGCTGGTCTTCGCGCGCTCCGGCTTCAACAGCTCGATCAACTACCGCTCGGTCATGGCTTTCGGCCAGGCCGAGCTGGTGGAGGACGAGGACGAGCGCCTGGCGATGCTGGAAGCCTTCACAGAGCGCCTGACACCCGGTCGCTGGGCGGAGCTGCGGCCGCCGACGCGACAGGAGCTCAAGGCCACCAAGATCCTGTCGCTCGAACTGACCGAGGTCGCCTGCAAGATCAGGAACGGCCCGCCGGGAGACGGCGAGGAGGAGGCCGACTATCCGATCTGGGCCGGCGTCGTACCCGTGCGGCTCGCGACCGGCGCCCCGCAGGACGACCCGCACCTTCGTCCCGGCCTCACGCCGCCGGCCTACCTCGCGGACATCGTCCTGGGCTGAAGCCTCAGGCGCTCGCTTCGGCGCCCTCGGCGTGGTGGTGACCGGTGTGGTCGCGCAGCGGCCGCACACCGACCTTGAGGAAAATCACCCACGACGCGGCGAAGAGGGCGAGGATCGCCAGAAAGACAACGCTGAAGGCGTTGGCCACGATGGCGCGATCGGCCGGCGCCAGGGGCTGGCGCACGAGATCCTCCAGGCCGGCCACTCCGCCGATCTCCGGCAGTCGGACGACCACGAGCCCCAGCAGCAGAGCCGAGAGCGCGGCGGTCACGGTGGCACCGCCCAGGGCGCGGAAAAAGGCCAGTGCGCCCGTGGCGGTCCCCATCTCGCGCGGATGCGCCGCGTTCTGCACGGCCAGCAGCGAGGTCGGGAAGGTCGTGCCCAGGCCCAGGCCGACCAGCACCAGCAGCCCGGCCGCCGTCAGCGGTGACAGCGAGCTCGCCCAGATGGCCATGACCAGGAGGGCGGCACAGGAGACCGGGATGCCCACCAGCGGGGGACGCTTGTAGTCGCCCGTCCTGCGCATGTGCCGTCCGGTGATCGAGGCCGCCACCGGCGCCGACAGGGTCAGGGGGATGAGCAGCAGGCCCACCTCGGCCACCGACACCTGTCGCGCCACCTGGAGGTACGTCGGAATCAGCACCACCAGCGAAAGATAGCCGCCGAAGATCAGGAAGACCGTCGGCAGCACCCGGCCGATCACGTCGTCCGAGAAGTAGTGCAGCGGCAGAATCGGCTCGCCGGTGCGCGCCTGCCGGAACAGGAAGGCGCCGCCGGCGAGGATCGCGGCGAGGAAGGCCCCGAGCACCCACGCCGACAGCCAGGGATGGGCGACGCCGCCCCAGGTGACCGCCAGCAACAGTGCGGTCGAACCGATGGTGAAGAGCAGGATCGAGCCGTAGTCGATCCGCGCCGGCCGCCGCGGAAAGGGCACGCGCCTGAGCACGCGATGGACCACCAGCAGGACGACGAGACCGATCGGCACGTTGATCCAGAAGATCCAGTGCCAGCCGACGGTGGCGGTCAGGAAGCCGCCCAGGGTGGGGCCGGCGACGGCGGCAGTGGCCCAGACGCTGGCGAAGTAGGCGATGTAGCGGCCGCGGTCCCGCGGCGAGACGAGATCGCCGATGATCGCCTGCACCAGGGTGATGAGAGCACCGCCGCCGATGCCCTGGAGGGCGCGCGCCCCGATCAGGGACAGCATGTCGGGCGCCAGGGCGCAGATGACCGAGCCGACGAGGAAGGTGACAAGGGCGATGTTGAGCAGCAGCGGCCGCCCGTAGATGTCGCTCAGCTTGCCGAGGATCGGCGTGCTGCAGGTGGCGGTCAGCAGGTAGCTGGTGACCACCCAGGACAGCAGGTCGAAGTTGCCCAGGTCCGCCGCGATCGACGGCAGCGCCGTGGCGACGATGGTCTGATCCAGCGCGGCCAGGAAGAGTGCGGACAGAATGCTTGCCAGGACGACGCGGAACTCGGCGTGGGAGAGGGACATGCGATCCGTCTGTCGGTGAGACCCGGGGAGGAACTAGCGCTCCCGTCTCGCCGCGTCACCCCGCCCTGACCGCAATGCAGGTCAGCTTCCGACGGCGAGGCACCAGGCCGCACGCTCCCGGTGGCCCCCGTGGTACGCGCGCCCCAGGCCCGCCTCGATCATCAGATTCGCCAGATTCCGGCCCTCCCACGTCGCCGTGGTGGCCAGGATCCGGCCACCGTACTTGTCGTACTTGAGGTCGGTCAGTCTGACCGCCGAACCGGGCGGCGCCTCTGCCGCCAGCCGATCGCGCGCGGCCCGGGCGAGTTCCTTCTCCCGCTCGCAGGCGCCACGCAGCTCGGGGGTGTCGAGATCGGCGATCCGCACCACGGTCTGCACGGACTGGCCCAGCCAGATCGTCGCCCGCACCTCCAGCGAATCGCCGTCGATCACCCGCACGACCTCGGCCGGAACGGGGCCCGGCAGGTAGTCGCCGTCCACCGGGTAGTCGGGCGGCAGGGAGGTGGCCCCCATCAGGACCATCACCGACGTCAGCACCTGCAGCCGCACTCTTTCCTCGCTCTCTTCCAGCGCCGCCGCATTCGAACAAAGACGGAACTGTCGGGCAAGGGGGTGATCAGCCCGGCAGAACGACCACGCGCCCCCCGGCGGCATCGGCATCGGCCGGATCGTGGGTCACCAGCAGAGTCGGCAGGCGCGCCTCGGCTGCATGGGCGAAGACGAAGGCACGAAACCGCTCCCGCAGAGCCACGTCGAGCTTGGAGAAGGGTTCGTCGAGCAGCAGCACCCGCGGCTCCGACAGCAGGACCCGCATGACCGCGACCCGCGCCCGCTGGCCCCCGGAGAGCGTCGCGGGGTCGGCCTCGGCGAAGCCCGGCAGGCCCGCTTCCGCAAGGGCGGCTTCGACCCGTGCACGCCTCGCCCGGCGGTCGCGCAGCCGGCGGGCGAGGCCGAAGGCCAGATTGTCGCCGACCGACAGGTGCGGAAAGAGCAGGTCGTCCTGGAACAGGATGCCCACCCGCCGGTCCTCCGGTGCCAGGTCCGTGACGTCGGCGCCGTCGATGAAGACTCGCCCGAGAGGCGTGAACTCCCGCGCAAGCGTCCCGCAGATCCACGACAGCAGGCTGGACTTGCCGGCACCGCTGGGTCCCATGAGCGTCACCACCTCGGCCGGCGCGACAGACAGGTCGAGCGGGGCCGTGAGTTCCTGGGCGCCGATCCGCAGGCTCGCGCCGCGCAGACAGAGACCGGCCGTCATGCCCGCACCTCCAGCCCGCGTCGCCGCCCCTGCACGGCCGCCGGCAGGCCAAGCGCCAGGCCGAAGGCGGCCAGCGGCAGCAGAAGCTGCAGCACCGCGTAGACCCCGATGATCCGACGGTCGCCGCCCGCCGCCAGGCCCACCGCCTCCGTGGTCAGTGTGGAGAAGCGACCGGCGCCGGCCAGGAGGGTCGGGATGTACTGCGCCAGGCTGACGACGAAGCCGACGGCGGCCGCGGTGCAGATCGGGCGCAGCAGCATCGGCAGCTTCACCCGCCGGAAGACTTCGCCCGGCCCCGCCCCGAGGCAGGCGGCGGTTCTGCCGTAGCGCGGATCCCATGCCCGGAACGGATCGGCCAGCGACAGCAGCACGTAGGGAAGCACGACGAGGAGGTGCGCCCACACCAGTGCCGGCCAGGCACCGTCGAGGTCGAGGACGACCAGCAGGACCTGAACGCCGAAGAAGAACGCGATCTGCGGGACCAGAAGAGGCAGGTAGACGATCCAGAGCGGCAGCCGGCCGCCGCGCCTCACCTCGCTCTCCAGAGTACCCAGGGCCAGCACAACCGCGAGTGCGGCACTGACCAACCCGAGCAGGGCGCCGTGGAGCGCCGGCCCCAGGGCGCTCCCCCCGAACCTCGCCCAGTTCGACAGGGTGAGGGTCGGCGGCCAGGCATCGGGAAAGCGCCAGAAGGTGACGAAGGACCAGAGGGCGATGCCCGCAAGACCGGCGAAGGCCAGCAGAGCCACGAGGGCGACCGTCCAGGCTGCCGCCGCGCCGACCCACCGGTCGGCCAGCCTGCGCCCTCCGGCCCTCGTCCAGACTCCGAGAAGCCGGCCGGCCAGCAACTCGGCAAACCGCCAGCACGCGATCGCGGCGGCGACCAGTGCGAGCTGCAGCAGGGCTCCGGCACAGGCGACGAAGCGTTGGTCGAGATCGGGATCGTTGAAAAGCTGCAGCAGCCGCACGGCCAGGGGTGCCGGCGCTGTCGGTGCCAGCACGATCGCCATGTCGACGGTGGACAGGGCGTAGGCGAGCACCGCGTAGACCGGCAGCCGGATCTGCGGATAGACGGACGGCAACACCGCCTTGACCCACGCCGTGAGCGGCCCGTAGCCGAGGGTCCGGGCCACGCGGCGTCGCCGTTCGGCGTCGGCCTGCGGCAGCGCCGCCAGGATCACGAGCAGCAGGAAGGGCACCTCCTTCACCACGAGGCCGGCGACCAGCACCAGCCCCAGGGGATCGTGGACGATCAAGAGGTCGGGCGGACGCTGCCATCCCGTCAGCCAGGGCGAGAGCAGCCGCACCAGCCAGCCGCTGGGCGTCAGCAGGAAGGCGAGGCCGAAGGCGACGGTGACGTGCGGGATCGACAGCAGGGGCGACAGCAGGCGCCGGAGGATGGCGAAGCCGCGGCTTCCCTGCCACGCGCCGACGAAGGCGAGCGTGACCACGAGAGCGATCAAGGTGGCGGCAAATCCCGTCGTCACCGTCAGACGGATGGAGGTCCACAGGCCGGGCAGCGCCAGGAGGTCCCGCCAGGGCTCCAGCGACAGCCGCTGGCCGCCCAGCGCAGGCAGCCAGCCGAAGGCCGGCAGCGCGGTCCAGGCGAGGCCCGCCACGAGAGGTACGAGCATGAGGGCGAGAACCAGCCCCGGCACGACTCCCGGCGGCCTCCATCGCGACGTCCGCCATGCCGGCGGCCGCGCCGGGCCGACCGCTTCGGAGCCGTGGGCGCTCAGCGACCGCTGGCGTAGCGCGTCTGCCACTCTTCCTCCAGCCGATCGGTCCAGCTGGGATGCGGTTCCGGCAGCGTCCTTCCGAGTTGATCGGGCGGCAGGGTGGCCACCCCGAGCGGCAGGTCGGCGAAGAGGCGGCGGTCCGCCGGGGCGAGCCTGTCGAGATCGAGGACCGTCATGCTGCCGAGCACCCGCGGGTCCAGCTTGCGGGCCTGCGCCTCCGGCGACAGCAGGAAGTTGGCCAGCACCATGGCGCCTTCCTTCGCGGACGCATTGAAGGGGATGGCGACGAAGTTGGTGTTGCCGAGCGTCCCGCCCGACAGGACGAAGGTCCTGATGCTTTCGGGAAACTCGCCGTTGGCGATCGCGGTCGAAGCCTCGCCGGGGTTGAAGGAGATCGCGAGATCGATCTCCCCATCCGCGATCAGCCTCCGCTGGGCGGGGCCGCTCTGGGGAAAGACCCGCCCGGAACGCCAGAGCACCGGGTGCAGGGCGTCGAGATAGCTCCACAGCGGTGCGGTGACCGCCGCGAAGTCGGCCTTGTCGACGGGCGACTGCAGGCGAGTCGGGTCCGGCGCCAGCTCGAGCAGCGCCTGTTTCAGGAAGGTCGTGCCGAGGAAGTTCGGCGGCTGCGGATAGGTGAAGCGGCCCGGATGGGCCTTCGCCCACTCCAGGATCGCCGGGATCGTCCGCGGCGGGGTGTCGATGATCGCGCTGTCGTACATGAAGACGACCTGCGCCATCCCCCAGGGTGATTCGAGGCCGTCCACCGGCACGGTGAAGTCGCTGGCCGTGGTGGGCTTGCCCGTCACGTCGACCAGCCGGAAGTTGGGCAGGCGTTGCGTGAAGGGGCCGAACAGCAGGCCGTTCCGTTTCATGGCGGCGAAGTTCTCGCCGTTGATCCAGATCAGGTCGACCGAGCCGCCGTCCTCACGGCCCGCCGCCTTCTCCGCCACCACCCGCGCCACGGCTTCGGCCGTGTCGTTGAGCTTCACCTGCTCGACCGTCACGCCCCAGCGCCGCTCCACCTCTTCTCCGGCCCACGCGATGTAGTCGTTGGTCCGGGGATCGCCGCCCCAGGCGTTCCAGTAGACCGTCTGCCCCTTCGCCCCTGCGAGCAGGTCGGCCCAGTCGTCCGCCGCGGCCGGAAGGGCGGCCGCCAGGAGAGCGCCCAGGCCGAGCAGGGCCCGCAGGAAGGCTGCCATCTTCATCTCCTGCCGGTCACGCGGCCGCGCGGCGCGCGGCGCGGCGCTCCTCGCGCAGCCGCTGCAGCACCGGCCCCAGGACCTCCTCATGGAAGCGGTCGCAGCCGATGCAGAGGTTCCGGTACGGCCGCCCCGACGGAGTCTGCGTGGCGCACCTCTCGAGAAACCGTTCCCGCGACCAGCCGTGGCTCAGCCCCATGCGCTCCGGGTGGCCCATGGCGATGGCCTCGTAGACCGGGTGCCCGGCCAGGCTGTCCAGGATGTCGGTCAGCCGTTCCTCCAGAAGGTTCCCGATGGGGTACCTGGTCTTCATGCAGCAGGGATAGACGTCGCCGCTGGGCTCGATCGAGACTTCGGAGCCTGCCCAGCCATGGTTCAGGAAGTTCAGGCCGCCGGACCAGGCATTGCAGAAGTTGTCTTCGATGCCCGCCTGCGACAAGTCGTTCTCCCAGGCCCGGCCGCGCGGCCAGAGCTTGCCGATCCACGACTCCGGGGTCGCCCCGAAGAAGGAGTAGAGCGGTCCGGGATCGTCCTGCCACTTCCGCTCCCGCGCGCTCAGACCCGAAGCCCTCAGGCCCGCCCGCTCGAACATGGCGGTCAGGTGGTCGACCAGGCGATCGCGCTTGTCGCCGCGAATGCCGACGTGAAAGTCGTCGATGCCCGAGATCGAGATCTGCCACAGCCCGCGTGCCAGCAGCTCGTCGAGGATCGTGGGCGTCACGAGGTCCCCGGTCGTCTGGACCACGAGCTTCACCCCGCCCTGTCCTGCATAGCGGTCGGACAGGCGCTCCATGGCGGGGTAGAGAACCGATTCGCGGGTCGGCTCCACCAGCACTTCGCCGCCGGAGAGGATGATCCGGCCGGTCCGCTCCACCGGGCGGCGGGCCTCGTCCAGCGTCGCCGGGTCGCGATAGCGCATGGTCTCCGGCAGATTGTCGATCACCGCCGGGAAGTTCGCACGCGCCTCGCCGACGACCGCCTCCAGCTCGCTGCGACGATAGGGCCGGAAGCGGCTGTCGTAGCAGTGCTTGCAGCGGCGGTGACAGAGCCAGGAGAGGACGTAGTAGATCGATTCCATGAGCGGCAGGCCAAGCGTGGGTCCAGCCGGAGCATAGGGATCGCCGCTGCCGCCGCCAGCCGTCGCGGGCCGGGTCACATCCTTTTGAGATCGTCCGCAGGCCCCGCGAGGTCGAGCAGATGCGGCCCGAGCTCCTGAACCGACAGGCACCCGAGCAGGCGCAGCGTCCGCTCCAGCTCGTCCTGCAGGATCGCCAGGGCCCGCGCCGCGCCGGCTTCTCCCGCCGCCGCCAACCCGTAGAGCGGCGCCCGCCCCACCAGTACCCCCCGTGCCCCGAGAGCGAGAGCCTTGGCGACGTCCGCACCGCGGCGGATGCCGCCGTCCACCAGCACCGTCAGTCCCTTCCCCGCCGCGACGACTTCCGGCAGCGCGCGGCGGGAGGCCACCGCCCCGTCGAGCTGCCGGCCGCCGTGGTTGGAGACCACCACCCCGTCGAGACCGAGGCGGACACAGCGATCCGCGTCCTCCCCCGACAGCACGCCCTTGAGCAGCAGAGGGCCTTTCCACTGCTCGCGCAGCCGGGCCAGATCGTCCCAGGAGAAGGCCGGGTTGCGCTGCGCGCGGGTGAAGTCCGCCAGCGCATCGGCCGTCGCGCCGGCCGGCAGGAACTCGGCGATGTTCTCGAACCGCGGCATGCCGTGGCGCAGCCAGACCGCCAGCAGCCAGCGCGGATGCAGCAGTCCGTCCAGCGCCACCCGCGGCGTGATCCGCACCTTGTGCGAGAAACGGTTGCGCAGATCGCGTTCCCGCTTGCCCGGCACCAGAGAGTCGACCGTCACGATCAGCGCCTCGTACCCGGCCGCAGCGGCGCGCTGCATCAGCCGCGCAGAGAGCTCCGCCTTCCCCCACGGGTAGAGCTGGAACCACTTCGGCCCCGGCATCTCAGCCAGGGACTCCATCGCCCGATTCGCGGCAGTCGAAACGCAGAAGGTCACCTTCGCCCCCTCCGCGGCACGGGCCAGGGCACGATCGGCGTCGGGCCAGAAGATTCCGTTCAGACCGGTGGGGGCGATCAGGAGCGGCCAGGGATGGCGGCGGCCGAAGATCTCCACCGAGGCCTCGCAGCCCCCCGCCCCCGGCAGGAGGCGTGGGCGGAAGCGGAGATCCTGCCAGGCGCGGCGGTTGGCAGCGAGGGTCGTCTCGTCCTCGGCGCCGCCGTCGAGGTAGTCGAACACCACCCGCGGCAGGCGCCGACGGGCGCGACCGCGCAGCTCGTCGACATTGACCACGGACTCGATGCCCACCGCCCGCCCCTTCGCTTCGTATCCTAAGCTTCTGCCGACGAAGAAGAGCGCCCGCAAGCCGCGCGGGGCGGCGAGCCGTCAGAAATCCGTGCAGATGCCTTTGCGCTCCCAGTCGCCGTAGCGTGTCGGCTCCGGTCCCTCCGGGCCGCCGAGCTCGGCTGGACGCTCGGCGTCGGCCTGCCGGCGACGCCGCTCCTCCGCCTCCGCGAGGGCACGGCGGACGGTCTCCGGGTCCGGCCGGCGCACCTGCGGGGTCTGGATCGCCGCGGTCTGCGGCTTCGGCGGCGCCGGACTGTGGCTGCGAAAGAGCTTCATGGCCCCGATATGCGGCGATCGGGACCGCCTGCCAAGGGGGCCGTCCATCTTGAACGGCGCGCGCCGCTGACCACCTGATCGCTCGCCATGAACAACACCTTCCGAACGGGCCTTCTGCTCGCCGCCATGACCGGCCTCTTCCTGGCGGCCGGGTGGCTGCTGGGCGGCCAGGGCGGCATGCTGCTGGCGCTGCTCTTCGCCGTCGGCACCAACCTCTTCGCCTACTGGAACGCGGACAAGATCGTCCTGCGGATGTACAAGGCCCGGGAAGTCGACCGCGGGAGCGCTCCGCAGTTCTACGATCTCGTGGCCCGGCTGGCGCAGAACGCAGGGCTGCCGATGCCGCGCGTCTACATCATCGACAGCCCGCAGCCCAACGCCTTCGCCACGGGGCGCAACCCGCAGAACGCGGCCGTCGCCGCGACCACGGGCCTGCTGCAACGGCTCGACTGGAACGAGGTCGCCGGCGTGATGGCGCACGAGCTGGCCCACGTCCGCCACCGCGACACCCTGACGATGACGATGACGGCGACGCTCGCGGGCGCGATCTCCATGCTGGCCAACATCGCGATGTTCTCCGGCCTGATGGGCGGCAACAACCGCAACAGCCCCCTCGGCGGCCTGGGCGCCATTCTGGTGATGATCCTCGCCCCGCTCGGCGCTATGCTCGTGCAGATGGCGATTTCGCGGACACGGGAATATGAAGCGGACAAGGGCGGCGCCGAGATCTGCGGCCATCCGCTCTGGCTCGCCAGCGCCCTGGAAAAGATCCACATGGCCACTGGACGGATCCCCAACCCGACCGCGGAGCGCAACCCCGCCAGCGCGCAGCTCTTCATTGCCAACCCGCTGAGCGGCCAGGGCGCGGACAGCCTCTTCTCCACCCACCCCAGCCTCGCCAACCGCGTCGCGCGCCTGCGGGCCATGGCGGGGCAAGGCGGCTTCGTCGAAGAGGGCCGGCGCGGACCATGGGGCTGACGCAGAGGGTCTGGCGGCTCTGCAGGATCGCTGCCGTCGTTCTGGTCGCCACCGCGCCTCTGGCCCACCCCGCCGGTCTCGGCGCGCAGGCCCTGCAGTACGACCCGGACAGGGGGGTGATCACGGCAGCCGGCGTGCTGTCGCAGATAACGCCTTCGGTGGTGAACATCTCGGTCCGTCAGCAGGTGCCGATCCGGCAGAACCCGCTGCTCCAGGACCCCTTCTTCCGCCGGTTCCTCGGCATTCCCGACCTGCCGCAGGCCTCGCGCCAGGTCCTGGCCGCCGGCTCCGGGGTGATCGTCGACGCCGTGAACGGCTACGTCGTCACCAACCATCACGTGGCGGAGAACGCCTCGCAGCTGGTCGTGACCTTGAAGGACGGCCGGCGCTTCCAGGCACGCGTGCTGGGGAGCGATCCGCCGACCGACATCGCCCTGCTGCAGATCAAGCCGGAGAACCTCGTCGCCGTCCCGCTGGGCAATTCGGACACGCTGCAGGTGGGCGACCTGGTCTTCGCGATCGGCAATCCCTTCGGACTCGGCCAGACGGTCACCAGCGGCATCATCAGCGCCCTCGGCCGCACGGGTATCAGCGACGGGGGGTACGAGGACTTCATTCAGACCGACGCGTCGATCAATCCCGGCAATTCGGGCGGCGCGCTCGTCGATTCGCGCGGGCGCCTGATCGGCATCAACACGGCGATCCTAAGCCGCAACGGCGGCCCGGTCGGCATCGGCTTCGCGGTGCCGTCCAACCTGGTGCGCCAGGTCATGGACCAGCTCGCCGCCCACGGTCACGTGGAGCGTGGCAGGATCGGCGTGACGATGCAGGACCTGACCCCCGACCTGGCCGAAGGCTTCGGCGTGGCCGGACAGCAGGGCGCGCTCATCACGGCGGTACAGCCGGCCTCTCCCGCGGCCGCCGCGGGATTGCAGCGCGGGGACATCGTGGTCGCGATCAACAACGAGGTGGTCAGGAACGCCGCCAATCTGCGGACGCGTCTGGGCATGCTGCAGATCGGTCAGCAGGTCCACCTGCGCGTCCTGCGCGGCGGCAGGGTCTACGAGCTGGTCGCCCAGATGGCGGCGCTCTGAACGCGCACCTCGCCGTCAGGCCGAAACCTGGTCGACGAGCTCTCCATCGGGCAGGAAGCAGGCTGCGACCAGTGGGCCACCGAAGCCGCAGCCGCCGTCCACGGTCGCCGTGAAGGCCTCCAGCGCGATCCCGGGGTGGCTGCGTTCGTAGCCGCGGATCACCCGCCGGTAGTTGGCGAAGGGCTCCTGCATGCGGCTGAAGGCAGGGCTGCCCCACCAGAAGGTGTCCCGCTGGGTCTCCAGCGGTCGGCCCGGATCCACGCCGGCATGGACACAGAGCAGCGTTCCCTCGCGGGTCATCGCCGCTCGCCGCAGATGATCCATGAACGCCACGTGCCCCGGGTGGGCATGCATCCGCGCCCGCAATCCCTGGGTCCAGCGGGCGATCCCCACGGCTCCCGCGCCGGCTGCGCGGCGCGCCTCTTCAGCGTTTCCGCCGTACGCGCGAAGGGTACCGTCCACTCCTTGGGAGAGCATCCATTCCAACACCCCGCGGGGATCCGTGGCGAACTGCAACTGCAACAGCTTCTGCCACATCTCCTCCTGTGTGCCGCGGAGGAAGCCGACCTGGGGCGGCTCCGCCGGCTCCAGGGTCATGACGGCACGCCGGAAGGAAAGCAGTTCGTCGATCGTCTCCGCCACCCGCGGGTCACGCCCCATGACGTTTCCCAGGTAGACGAGCCGGTCCCCCGGCTGCAGGCGCGGCCACAGTGCCTGGTGCAGGCGCGCCGTCTTCTCCAGGTCGCCATGGATGGCGCCCACCACCCAGAGGCGGACGGTTCCCTGGAGGACGAGGAAACGCCTCTCAGCCAGCAGCGTGTTCGTCACAAGCCTCCGCCCGGTCGAGGAGCGGTCCCGCAAGTCCGCCGGTACTGCGCACAAGGAACGCCCCGACGCCCGGCCAACCCGGGCGCCGCGAGAAGCTTAGAGCCCACGCCCCGAGCCATTCAAGGGGCGGCCGGCCGGATACCCGCGGGAATCAGGCGGCCTTGAGAAGCAGTTCCAGCTTCTCGGCGGCGGCGCTCTCCTCGATCCGCTCCAAGGCAGCGAGTTCCCGCGCCAGCCGATCCAGCGCCGCCTGGTACATCTGACGTTCGCTGTAGGACTGCTCCGGCTGATCGTCGGCACGGAAGAGGTCGCGAACCACCTCGGCGATGGCCACGGGATCGCCGGAATTGATCTTCGCTTCGTACTCCTGGGCGCGGCGGCTCCACATGGTCCGCTTGGCGCGGCTCTTCCCCTTGAGCGTGGTCAGGGCCGTATCCATCAGCTTCCGGGACGAGAGGCGCCGCAGACCCGAACGCTCCGCCTTCTCCACCGGAACCCGCAGCGTCATCCGATCCTTCTCGAACTTGATGACGATCAGCTCGACCTCGAACTCGGCTATCTTCTGGTTCTCGATACCGATCACCCGACCAACCCCATGGGTCGGGTAAACGACGAAGTCGCCTTCCTCGAATTCGAGCTTCTTAGCCATCCTCGGTCATCTCCCGTGCCAAACAGAACGCCGGACGACGATGTCGTCCCCACAGCCGACACGACAGGCGATCGGGCCGCCGACCTCACGGACGGCGGCAAGGGGGCACGCGCGGCGACTTCTACGGGGCGCCGCACGACCTCTCGACCCAGACAGAGTTGTGATTAAAGAGCGGTCGGCCACAGGAAGCCTGAGGCTGCACCTTTCACATGAAATGCCTGTCGCGTGGGAGAAAATACTACTTTCGCGACGATAATTCAACAGTCGCGACTCTTGGCCGCAACAGGAGGCGGTCGCAAGCGTCGCCTGTGACGGCGTCAGGATCCCTGGCCGGGGGTGGCGGAAAAGTACTTCTCGAACTTGTCGGCCTCGCCCTGGTGCGCCTCGGCATCGGCCGGCGGTTCCCCCTTGCGGCGGATGTTCGGCCACTCCCCGCTGTAGGTCCGGTTCAGTTCGAGCCAGCGGTCGGCCTGGGGATCGTTGTCCGGCACGATGGCTTCGGGGGGGCACTCCGGCTCGCAGACGCCGCAGTCGATGCACTCGTCGGGATGGATGACGAGCATGTTCTCGCCCTCGTAGAAGCAGTCCACCGGGC
>ENA-UOVV01000143-UOVV01000143.1-compost-metagenome-genome-assembly--contig:-NODE-143-length-107600-cov-9.643042_pt1 | contig 107600 bp, 90 predicted proteins | sample MGYA00238155_ERZ761577 | MGnify/ENA primary metagenome ERZ761577 (study PRJEB28898, sample SAMN06268775) | compost metagenome | isolation source: Emeryville, CA | place: USA:Emeryville, CA | collected...
ATGAAATCGCCTGAACCAGTGTTGTAAGGCGGATCGATGAGGATGCACTTGATGCACCCTTTGTGCGAAATACTCAGAGCGCGCAGGGCATCATAATTATCTCCCTCGATTAAGACGTTTTGCCACGGTCCGCTTCCCACGGATAGATTCGAGTCCGCTTCAAACACAACGAAATCGTTGTTCAGCGAATGATCGACACCGATCAGCGATTGGTCCCGCTCCCAGACCAAACCGAACCTTCGTTTGTCCCGGGCGTGCAGCAGGGCAATCAATTGCTCTCGAGAAAGATCATCGTAGTTGCGCGCCATGGACCGAACTACCTCGCACCACCAATAAAGGGGTGTCGAGAAAAACACTACCGCAAGAGGGGTTCATGAGTTGGCCGGCCGCGACTAGTCTCGGTCGTGAGCAACGACCTGGCAAAACGGCTGATGGAGCGCGTGCGACGCCTCCGGGAGAATCTTGGGCTGACCCAAGAGACCTTCGCCGAACGCGCCGGACTCAAATACAAACACTACCAGTCCGTCGAAGCCGGCCGTAAGACCAACATCAAGTTGGAGACTTTGATCAAGATGGCTCACGCTTGCGGCTTGGAGCCGTGGGAATTGCTCAACTTCGATCGCGACGTGGAGTCGTTCCAGCCGATCGTGAGCGAATCCAAAGCCTCCCGCCGTACTCGCAAGACCGCGAAAACGTCGCGCTCTCGCCGTCGGGCCGGTTGAGACGATCGCGACGTCCAGCAACGTCCACTCATCTCGCGCCTTCTCCTCTCCGTGCTCTCTGCGTCAACACGCAGTGTCCTCTGCGACCACTCCGTTTTCGCCTCCGGCTTGGCGCTAACCATCATTCGCTACCTTTCGCCCGCCGCGCTTCGCGAAACCATTTCGGCCCTTCCGTCATTCCCTTTCGGCGCCTTTCGTGTATTTCGTGGGCCCCCTTCCTCATGCTTTCCGAAGAACTCTGGATCCTCGGCCTCCGGCTGGCCGGCGCGTTTCACCTTGTGACGCTCATCCTCGCCTGGTTCACGCCGATCCCGCCCGATTGGGATAAAAACCTCGCGTCGTTGCCTCCGATTCACCGCCGCTTCGCCATTGCGCAAAACGCCTCCATCGGCGCCGCCATCGCCGCGCTCGGTTTAGTCAGCCTCCTCTTTGCGCCGCACCTCGTCACCGGCCACCCACTCGCCCGCGTGCTCTGCGCACTCATCGCTCTTTTCTGGGGAGGTCGCCTCGTCGTGCTGCCCTGGCTCCGCGTGCAATCCACCCTCACCACGACGCTCCTCCGTCTAGGCTACGGCCTGCTTCTGACTCAATGCCTGCTCTACGCCACCGCCTACGGCTGGCTGGCGGTGCGGCCTGCCGTGTAAACCGCCTGCGCGCAAACGCTAACCAACCGGTCCTCCGCGCAAACGCCTTCGTGTTTCACTCGCCGCGCGCGCGACTCATCGCATAATCTCCACAAAACCGCTTGGCAGGCGCGACCCGAGCGCTTTTCGTTTGGCTTTAATGTCCTCACCCAAGCAAGGAATACTCGCCCTCGAAGACGGATCTATTTTCCGCGGCATAGCGTTTGGCGCCGACGCCACCATCACGGGCGAATGTGTGTTCAACACCTCGATGACCGGTTATCAGGAGATCATCACCGATCCTTCCTATTTCGGTCAGATCGTTACCATGACTGCTCCTCAGATCGGCAATTATGGTATCACCGCCGAGGACGATGAGTCGCGACTCCCGGTTTGCGCGGGTTTGGTCGTGCGTGAACTTTCCCCCATCGTGAGCAACTGGCGAGGCCAGATCGGCTTACACGATTATCTCCTGAAGTACGGCATCCCCGGCTTGAGCGAAATCGATACGCGCGCGCTCACCAAAAAGCTCCGCGTCGAAGGCGCGATGAAGTGCTGCCTGAGCACGTTGCCCATTTCCGACGAAGAAGCCGTTCGCCTCGCGAAAACCGGCCGCGACATCAAGGGCGCCGATTACGTCAAAGAAGTTTCCGCCAAAGAGCCCTACATCTGGCATCCGGACGATCCCAAGAATTACAACGCGCCGTTCCTGCCCGTCGGCACCACGATGAACGCGCCCGGCATCCCGGCAAAACGCTTCCGCGTGGCCGCTTTCGATTTCGGCGCGAAACACACCATTTTCCGCAAACTGATCCGCCACGGTTTCGACGTGCAGGTGTTCCCCTCCACGTACACCGCCGAACAGATCAATGAGTACAAACCCGACGCGGTCTTCCTCTCCAACGGTCCCGGCGATCCGGCCGCGCTCCCGTACATCCATAAGACCGTGAGCGCGCTTCTGCCGAATTACCCGATCTTCGGCATTTGCCTCGGCCACCAGATGCTCACCCACGCGCTGGGCGGCACGACCTACAAACTCAAATTTGGCCATCGCGGCGGCAACCAACCGGTGAAAAACCTCGAAACCGGCAAGGTCTCCATCACCGCGCAAAACCACGGCTTCGCGACCGACGCCCGCTCGATCGAAAAAGCCGGCGGCAAGGTCACCGAAATCAATCTCAACGACGGCACCGTCGAAGGCCTGCGTCACACCTCTCTGCCCGTCTTCTCGGTTCAATACCATCCCGAAGCCGCTCCCGGCCCCAACGACGCCGATCCGCTCTTCGTCGATTTCTACAAGATGATCGAAGCGCGCAAAGCGGGCAAAATCTAAGCCCACGCGCTCCCTTCCCGCTTACGTCAAAGGCCGGCCTCATCCGCCGGCCTTTTTCATGCGCCTTCCGGCGTATTCAGAAAACAAATACACCGCGTCGCGACTGCGCGGAGTCGCGGCGCCCTCAACCCAGCGCGCTCTCAAACTTCGCGGCATCCTCCGGCGTATCCACGCCGATAGTCGGATCCGTCGTCGCGCCCACGGCGATGTCGAAACCGTTTTCCAGCACGCGGAGTTGCTCGAGTTTTTCGATCCGTTCCAAACGGCCCACCGGCAGACTCGCGAAACGCTCGAGCAGATCGGCCTTGTACGCGTAAAGACCCAAGTGACGCAGGCAACCGTTGGCGCGCACCCAGTTATCGTCGACACGTCCGCCCAGATCGCGCGCGTAGGGCATCGGCGAACGGGAGAAATAAAGCGCGCGTCCGTCGTTGCGCAGCACGACCTTCACTTGATTCGGATTCGCGAAATCCGCCGCCGTCGTGAACGGCGTGGCCAGCGTCGCCATCGCCACCGGTCCCGCGATCAACGCCGCGAGCTGGCGTATTTGCGCGCCGGATACAAGCGGCTCGTCCGCCTGCACATTAATCACATGCGAAGCGCCGATCGAACGATTCGCCTCCGCGATGCGATCCGTGCCGCTTTGATGCGCCACGCTCGTCTCGATCGCGCGAAAACCCGCGCTCGTGAGCGGCTCCGCCAGCAGAGGGTCGTCCACCGCGAAATACAGCGGAAACTCCGGCGCCTCGCGCGCGATTCGCTCCGCCACCCAGAGCAACAACGGCTTGCCTTTGATGAGATGCAGCAGCTTGCGCGGGAAACGCGTCGATTCGAGCCGGCAGGGAACGATGATGGCGGTCAACGGCATGGGGCGACGAGGCTGAGTGGTGGTTTTTGGAGTTGCAAGCCGGGCGCGGGCGAAGCGACCATAGGGCGCATCTTAAATCGAACGAATGGATAAAAACGACGTCACGACGACCGGAAAGCCTCTTTCCAAGGAGCTGGTGGTTCAAAACAAGATGGGCATTCATGCCCGGCCCGCAGCCATGATCGTGCGTATCACCAACAAGTTCAAAGCCGACGTTTTCGTCGAAAAGGACGATGAACAGGTGAACGGCAAAAGCATCATGGGCTTGATGATGCTCGCCGCGGGGAAAGGTTCGAAGGTCAAGTTCCTCGCCACCGGTGAGGATGCCGGCCAGATGCTCACCGAGCTCGAACAACTCTTCGCTCGCAAATTCGACGAAGCCTGAATCACCGCGCCGATCTCCCGTTTTCCCAGGCGGCCCCGGCCGCCTTTTACCGCGCCGATCTCCCGTTTTCCCAGGCGGCCCCGGCCGCCTTTTTTATTGGCGCGCGGCGTGCCCGCTCACCGAGCCGCTCCGCCAAACTAGTTGTTGAAATGCCGGTCCGCGGCCTCTCATTCTCATCCGTTGTGGCAGACAAAAAAAAACAGGAGCCTTCCTTCGAGGCGGCACTTTCCCAGTTGGAATCCATCGTCGAAGCGATGGAAGCCGGCGACGTGCCCCTGGCCGAATTGATGGCCAAATTTGAAGACGGCACCAAACTGCTCAAAATCTGCGAAGCTCGCCTCAAGGAGGCCGAACTCAAGATCGAGCTTCTCAAAAAACAAGCGGACGGCGCCTCCTTCGCGCCCTTCGTTTCGCCTTCCGAGAGCTGAGCGCCCGCCCGCCGCCTCGCCCGTGTCTCCGTATCCGACTCGATGAATCCTCCCGCCGACGCGTCCGCAGCCTCCGCAACGCCCTTGCCTCGCCTGCTCGATTCCATCCGCGGCCCGGACGACGTCAAAAAACTTGCCGCCGCCCAGCTCCCGCAGCTCGCGCAGGAAATCCGCGACGAGATCATCGAAGTGACTTCGCGCAATGGCGGCCATGTCGGCCCCAACCTCGGCGTCGTCGAGCTGACCATCGCGCTGCATCGCGTCTTTAATACGCCCACCGATCAGTTCGTCTTCGACGTCGCCCACCAAGGCTACGTGCACAAACTGCTCACCGGCCGCGGCGGCGAATTTTTTAGAAACCTCCGCCAGACCAATGGCGCGTCCGGTTTCCTCAGCCGCGCCGAAAGCCCGCATGATGCGTTTGGCGCCGGTCACGCGGGCACCGCCCTCAGCGCCGCGCTCGGCATGGCCACCGCGCGCGATTTGCGCGGATCTTCGGAACACGTCGTCGCCCTCTGCGGCGATGCCGCCTTCACCTGCGGCGTCACACTCGAAGCGCTCAACAATGTCGTCACATCGACCAAGCGTCTCATCGTCATCCTCAACGACAACGAGTGGTCCATCGCCAAAAACGTCGGCGCGATCGCCAAATACCTCAATCGCCTCAGCACGCATCCCACGTACAACAAGATCCACAGCGATCTGGAGCGTTTTTTCACGAGTCTCCCGCATGGCCCCGACATGCATCGCCTGTGGTTGAAGTGGAAACGTGAGACCAAGGATTTCTTTGTCGAGTCGAGCCTCTTCGAAAAATTCGGTCTGCGCTACATCGGCCCGATTAACGGACACAATTTCGACGAGCTCGTGAAGAACCTCGAGTTCGCGAAAAACGCGGACAGCCCCGTCGTGCTTCACGTGCTCACCAAGAAAGGTCGCGGCCTGCCCGCTGCGATCGAGCATCCCGAGCGCTTTCACGGCGCGAGCCCGTACGATCCCGCCACCGGCGAAACCAAAAAATCCGCCAGGCCGACGCCGCCCAATTATCAGGAAGTTTTCGGTCGCGCGCTCGTGCGCTTCGCCAAAGCCAGCCCCAACATCGTCGGCATCACGGGCGCGATGCCCAGCGGCACGAGTCTCAACTACCTCGCCGCCGAATGCCCGCGTCAGTTCTTCGATGTCGGCATCGCCGAAGAGCATGCGGTGTTGTTTGCCGCCGGCCTCGCCACGAAAGGCATCCATCCGGTCTGCGCGATTTATTCGACGTTCCTTCAGCGCGGCTTCGATCAAGTCGTGCACGATGTCTGTCTGCAAAATCTACCCGTCACGTTCTGCATGGACCGCGCCGGTCTTTCACCCAACGACGGCGCGACCCATCACGGCCTCTTCGACCTCGCATATCTCCGCTGCGTACCCAATGCGACGGTGATGCAGCCAAAGGACGAGGACGAACTCGTAGACATGCTCCACACCTGTCTGCAGACGAAATCGCCGACCTTCATCCGTTATCCGCGCGGCGCCGGCGTGGGCGTGGAACTCAAGGAATCGCCGGCGGCCGTCCCCATCGGCCAGGCGGAAGTTCTTCGCGAAGGTTCGCAGGTCCAAATCTGGGCGCTCGGCCCGTTGGTCGCAGAAGCGCACGCGCTGGCCGAACGGCTCGCCGCGGAACACTCGCTCTCCGTCGGCGTCGTCAACGCCCGATTCGTCAAACCGCTCGACCGCGAACTCCTGCTCAGCCAGGCCGGCTCGGCCTCGCTCATCGTCACGATGGAAGACCACGTGCTCGCGGGCGGCTTCGGCAGCGCGGTGATCGAGACGCTCCAGGACGCCAATATATCCGCCCCGGTGGAGCGTATTGGCTGGCCGGATACATTTGTCGAACACGGCAGCTCCGTCGAAACGCTGCGCGCCGCCTACAAGCTCTCGCCCGAGGACAATTATCAACGCGTCGTCGCTCGCTGGAAATCGCTGGCCGCCGTCGGCGTGGTCACTGGCGTGTGATTTCCTGCGCAGCGAACTCCGCTGGCGCGCCGGCCTGGCCGGCTTTTCGATCATGCCGGCGCTCCCCAGCGATGAAACGTCAGCGCACTCCAACACTCTGCACGCTCGCGTCTTTCACCGACGGATTCTGGAGCATGCTATCCACGAGATTCTGCCCGCGCATTTGAATCACCGCAGGATTATTCGCGAATTGCTTCATGATTTTCTCCACGAGCTTGCGAGCATCGTCGGTGCGACCGAGACGGACCATAACCGCCGCAGGTTCCAACACCGCGTTGAGATCATCGGGCGCTTTTTTCGCGGCCTTCTCACGAATGGCGAGTTCGCGTTTGTACGCAGCGATAGCACCGGATTTGTCGTTAAGTTTTAAGCGGGTGTAACCGAGATGAAACCAGTATTCGGCTTCCTCGGGATCGAGCTCCGTCGCGCGGAGATAGCCTTTCTCGGCTTCCTTGTAATCGCGCAGCGTGAAGTTCACGCGCGCTTCGGAAGCGAGGTAGAGAGCCTCGGCTTTGGTCTGTTTCTGGTCCTCGTTGTCCTTCCGTTTGCAGGCGGTAAGCGGGAAGAGCAGTGCGAGAATAATGAGCAGGCTGGAAAGGCGCATAAAGCGGGCAGATTCAAAGATCGGGCGGCACTGTGGCAATCGATTCTTCCATCGTGGTCACGCCTTCTTTGACCTTCAGCATGCTGTCTTGGTGAAGCGTCTTCATGCCATGGCGCATCGCGATTTTCTTCAACTCGGCCGACTCCAACTCCTTGTTGATGCCTTCCACCAACTCCTCGCTGATCGTCATGAGTTCATGGATACCGACGCGGCCTTTGTAGCCCGTGCCGCCGCATTTCGGACAACCCGTCGGGTTGGCTTTGGGAATGCGTCCGCTCCAACCAATCGCGCGTTCCAAAATCTCCGCTTCACGCGGCGTGGGGTCGACCTCGAGTTTGCAGGTCTTGCACACGCGGCGCATGAGACGCTGCGCGCACACGCAGAGCAGCGACGACGAAATCATGAAGGGCTCGATGCCCATGTCGGTCAGACGCGCGATCGTGCTCGGCGCGTCATTGGTGTGTAGCGTGCTGATGAGCAAGTGACCGGTGAGCGCGGCTTCGACCGCGATGTTGGCGGTTTCTTTATCGCGAATTTCACCGACGAGAATGATGTCGGGATCTTGACGCAGAAACGCGCGCAGCGCGGTCGCAAATGTGAGCCCGATCTGGCGGTGCATCTGCATCTGGTTGATGCCGGGCAGTGTGTATTCGATCGGGTCTTCGGCGGTGCGAATGACGATCTCGGGCGAATTGATTTCGTTGAGCGCCGAATACAGCGTCATCGATTTGCCGGAGCCGGTCGGACCGCAATGCAGGATCATGCCATACGGCTGGCGAATGACCTCGCGGTATTTCGCGAGATTTTCTTCGGAGAAGCCGAGCATCGGCAGCGGCAGCGTGGACTTCTGCTTGTCGAGAATACGCATGACCACGCCTTCGCCGTGATTGAGCGGCGCGGTCGAAACACGCAGGTCGATATCGATCGATTTTTTGGTGAACTGCTTGAAGACGATACGTCCGTCCTGCGGCAACCGTCGCTCGGCGATGTCGAGGTTGCACATGATCTTGAGACGTGCGACGAGCGCGGGACCGACCTTGGACGGCAGGCGCAGTTTTTCCACACACACACCGTCGATGCGGTAGCGCACCACGACTTCTTTCTCACCGGGCTCGATATGAATATCGCTCGTGCCCGCGTAATACGCGTCTTCGATGATGCGATTCGCGAGCTGGATGATCGGACCGGATTCTTCCGCGCCTTCGTCGGTGATCTCGAGATCGCCTTCGTTGACGCCAAACTCTTCGCCGATCTTCGAGACGACATCGTCGAAGCCCGCGGCCTGCGCCGAGACGTTGAACTTCTCTTTGATGTCCTTCTCGCGTCCGAGCATGCGCACGACACGCATGCCAGTCATCTCCTGGATCTTCGCCGGCAGCGAAACTTCGAACGGATTCGCGAACGCAACGAGCAGGAAATCGCCCACCTGCCCCACCGGAATGATCTGATGTTCCTGACAAAAATCCTGCGGCAGCCGCTCGAAGGTCGATGGCGTGGTGCGGAAGCGGGAGACGTTGAATGGCGCGAGACCGAAGGCCCGTCCCTTCGCAGTCAGCAACTGAAACGACGAGATGCGATACTCTTCCTGCAGCAGTTTATCCAACTGGTCGCCGTTGAGCTCCTCGGGCATCTCCGCGATCTGGTCGCGTTGCGCCTCTTCGAGGCGGCCCATCTCGACGAGTTTATTGACGATCTGTAACTGAAATTTTCCGAGTGCCATGGCGGTGCGTCCTCAGCGATTGCGGCTGGAGTTTTCGATTTTCTCGAGGAAGTCCCCGATCATCTCCAACGTCGTGCCGTACCAGATGATCGGCCCTTCGTATTTCTTTTCCCAATACGTGCGCACCGCCGGGCTGAGATAATAGGCGGTGGCCACGAGGTGAAAATCGTCTTCGCGGTCGAACGGCACGGTCCACGTCGCCCAACACGCGCCGATATCCAGCGTCTTCTTCAACTCTTCCGACGCGTCGTAATTGCGCAGGTCCACCAAGCCGAGTCCGTGTTCGTCGACGAGGTGTTGCAGCACATCTTCTTCGCGCAGCGCCTTGAGTTTGTAAGCGAGGATGCCGAGCACCGTGGTCTGGCGTGGCTGCTCGCTGGCCACCAACTCGAGCAACTGCTCGTTGGCGGTTTCCAGATCCTCGATTTTCACGAGGTTCTGCTCGACCAGGCTGGCGCCGAGCAGACGGTTGGCGCGCATGAGGAGCGGACGATGTTCGGAAGACATGATCGATAAAGGGAACTAGTCGGCGGCCGGCTTCTTGATCGCGGCGGGACGCTTGGCGCGAACGCGACGGCGCAACTCTTCTTTGAGTTCGTCCAATCCGTCGCCCGTCACACAGGAGATCGTGAGGATGTCCACCTTGTGACGACGGCGGAACTTCGTGAGATTCGCCTTAGCCGTGTCGAGGTCCATCTTGTTGGCCACGACGATGCGCGGCTTCTTGAGCAACGCGGGATCGTACAGTTTCAGCTCGTTGAGCAGAGTGGCGTAATCATCGCGCGGGTCGCGGTTGTCGACGCCAGCCATGTCGATGAGGAACATGAGCAACGCGCAACGCTCGATGTGGCGCAGGAAACGATGACCCAAGCCGCGGTTCTCGCTCGCGCCTTCGATGAGACCGGGCACGTCGGCGAGAAGCAGTCTGTCATACTTTTTTGGATACTCGATCACGCCGATCTGCGGATGCAGCGTCGTGAACGGATAGGCCGCGGTCTTCGGACGCACTTTGGTGATTTGCTTCGTAAGCGAGGACTTGCCGGCGTTGGGAAATCCCACGAGGCCGATGTCCGCGATACTTTTAAGCACGAGGCGAAACGTACCGCCTTCACCCGGCTGACCGGGATTGGCGCGCTTCGGCGCACGATTGGTGGATGTCTTGAAACGTGTGTTACCCCAGCCGCCGTTGCCGCCTTTGCACAGGACGATTTCTTCGCCGTCCTCGATCACTTCGGCCACGACCTTGCCGGTGCTTTCGTCGATCACGACCGTGCCCAACGGCATCTTCAAACGAGCGGGTTTTCCATCGCGTCCGTGGCAATCGGAACCCTGGCCGTGTTCGCCGCGCTCGCCTTTCCAGTGCGGCTGGAACTTGTAGTCCACCAAGTTGTTGGTGTCGTCGTCGCCGACGAGAATCACATCGCCGCCACGACCGCCGTCGCCGCCGTTGGGGCCGCCCCACGGCTCGTATTTTTCGCGGCGAAAACTAATGCAACCGCGTCCACCGTCGCCGGCCTGAACTTTGATGACACACTCGTCGATAAACATGGCGGAGATTTACACGGGGATGATTTCACGGACACAAACCAATAGCATGCGCGGCAGGAAGACGCAGCGCAGTGTGCGGGAAACCATCGGAAGGAAATACACGGTTGCCCGGCTTATCGGCACAATCCGGCCGCAGTGAAACGTCCGGCCGGTTTTGCCAGCAAAAGGCATTTATGCCGCCAACGCGCGGCGGTGCTCAGAACGAGATCTTGATGCCTTTGCGGAGATACGTCGGCACGTCCAAATCCTGACCTTCGAAGAGATTCCGGTCGGTCTTGTCGAAAAATCCGCGGCGTTCGACTTCGCCAAAGAGGAACTCGTCCTGCGCAGGTTTCGCGGTGTGCGTCTGCAAAGGCAGTTCGGCGGTGACGGCGACGCCTTTGCGTCCGCTCGAAGCCGTCGTCGTGGACACCACGACTCCATCGCTGACAGCTTCGCGCGATGTGCGCTCCGGCGCGCTTTGGCGTCCGCGCACCGCCGGCGTCGTGCGACGCGGCGAGATGCCGCGCGTCCCGAGATCCGTCGCGCCGATGACGCAAATTTCCACCTCGTTTTGCAGGCTCTCATCGATCACCGCGCCCATGATGATGTGGGAATCGCGGCCAAACTGATCCGTCACCGCGGTCATGATTTCGTTGACCTTCGGGAGCGTGAGATCAGTGCCGCCGATGATGTTGACGAGCAGGCGGTCGGCTTTGCGCGAAAACTCCGGCGTGTGCAGCAGCGGGCAGAGTTTTAAATTCTCGATCGCATCCGCGACGGCGTTTTCGCCCGAGCCGTTGGCGAGACCGAAGAGCGTCTTCGCACCGCGCTGCGTAAACACCTGCCGCAGCGCCGAGAAATCGAGGTTGATGAGTCCGGTGCGGAACAACATCGACCAGATCGAGCGCACGCCGCGACCGATCCACGCATCGGCCCGCGCAAACGAATCGAGCGCCGTCTCGCCCTCTTCCGCTTCTTGGAGAAGCATGTCGTTCGGCAACGGGATCACCGCGTCGCAGACTTTGCGCAGCGCGTGGAGACCGTCCTCCGCCTGTTTGATGCGACGGCCGCCTTCGAAGCTGAACGGCATCGTCGCAAACGCGATCACGAGCGCTCCGCTTTCCGCCGCGATCTCCGCCACAATCGGCGCGGCGCCGCTGCCCGTACCGCCGCCCATGCCGGCGATGAGGAAAACCAGATCACAGTTTTTCACGACCGCGGCGATCTTCTCGCGATCGGCCTCGGCCGCTTCGCGACCCAATTCAGGATCGCCCCCCGCACCGAGCCCGCGCGTGATGCCGGTTCCGATCAACACCTTGTCCTGCACCGGCGAAGTCGAGAGAGCCTGATAATCGGTATTGATCACCGCCATCTGGAGACGATCGAGATTCTCCATCTTCAAGCGGTCCACGGCATTCGAGCCCGCGCCACCGACGCCGACCAATTTGATCGCGATGTTGCGGTCCGTCAGGATCTCGGTGGTCAGGGGAAGTTCGTTCGGAGTCATCGGGAAAGTAGTTGAAAAATGGATACGCGAGAAACCGGCTTTGCGCTCAGGCGGTTGCGAAGAGCTTGCTGAAGAAACCTCCGCTGCGGCGGCGGGCCGGGGCGGCGGTTTCCGAGCGGGAGTTGAGGCCGAAGTAAAGCAAACCGAGTCCGGTCGCGTAGCCGGGATCGCGCAGGCTTTCGTTGATGTAGGCGGGGACTTCGCCGACGCGGGCCGTGACGTCGAACACTTTGGCCGCGGCCTCCGCGATGCCAGGCATGCGCGCGGTTCCACCGGTGACAACCACGCCGCCAGCGATGCGCTCGGGTTCAAACGCGGGGCCGAGTTTCTTTTTCACCACTTCAAAAATTTCCCAGATGCGCAGCGACGCGATTTGCTCGATCGTCTGCTTGGGAAACTGACGATCGCCGATCGCGAAATCACCGTTGAGCCAGACTTTTTCCGTCTTGTCGCGCGTCGTGATCGTGGCGCGGCCAAAGCGATGTTTCATCTTTTCTGCCTGCCCTTCCGTGAGGCGCAGGCCGAGGCTCAAGTCGTTGGTCACATGACTGCCGCCCACGGGCAACACGCCGGTGAGGAATGCGCAGCCATCGCGATACAACACGTAGTCCGTCGTGCCCGCGCCGATATCGAGCACCAGCACGCCATTCTGACGATCTTCGGCGGAGGTCACCATCGTGCCTGCGGCCAGGCTCGAGAGAATCAATTCGGCAACCGGCACATTGAAGCCGCGGATCACGTGTATGTTGTCCGCAATCTTGTTCTCCTGACCATGCACGGTCCAGTAACCGACATCGAGCCGCTGGCCGACGAGATGCTCGGGATCCGGCACAAGACGTCCATCGAGGCGGAACGGACGTCGGATGTTGTGCACAACCATGCGGCCTTCGGGGAGATTCTTGGCTTTCGCCAGGCGACACACGGTGTCGATGTCCATCGCGCTGACCATGTTGTTCGCCGCGGAAACATTCACCGTGGCCTCGTTGTAGAAGCCTTCGAGATGGCCACCCGTCTGCGCGAGGAAGACTTCGTCGATGCGCACGCCCGCGCTCTGCTCCGCCGCCAGCAACGCGCTATGCGTCGCATCGCTCGCCGCGCGAAAATCCACTACCGCACCTTTGATCACGCCGCGCGACTGACATTCGCCATAACCGATGATCGAGAGTGAACGGCCGTGGGAAATTTCGCCAATGAGGACGGTGACTTTGGAGGTGCCGATTTCGACGGCTCCGATGTAGCGGGTTTTTGCGGTCACGTTTTTTTAGTAAAGAGAAGGACGCTGCGGTTGGAAAAAGGCGGAAGGACGAGTCGGCTGACTGCGCTGGGTGGGCGTGAGCGCGCCGCGGTTGGGCGTATCCGACAGGGCGGCAGCTGCGGGCGGCTCCGCGTACACGACGGGCACCAACACGCCATTGGCCGAATGGCCCACGGAAAGATTCACCGATGCAAGCGTGCGACCATCGGCGCGCTGCCGCGTGCGATCCACGATGAGATCCAGTTGGGCGAGTTGTTTATAAAAGTCGTCGCGCGTACCAAAGGTGATCTCCGGCACTTCGGTCGAACGCACTACCAACACACCATCGCTGCGCAGACGCGCGAGCGACACCGATCGCCAGCCTGAATAAAGATCCGGCGTATTGGCGCGTGCCGTGAGCAGCAGATCGCTCACCGTCTCCATCCCTTCGATGGGCGCGAAACCTCTGTCGGCACGACGCAGGGTGATGCCGTCGAGATAAGGCAGCGTGCTCACCACATCGTTGGCGAAATTGATTCCCGGAAAAACCGTGCCGTCGCGCGCAACCAGCAAATCGGCCATCTCGCCTTCGGGAGTTTGCACGCGCACGCGCGCCACCGGCATGCGTTCTTCCAAAACAACCGAGAGTTTGTCCGGCAGGCGTCGCGCGAGCACCGCGGTGCGCACTTGCGGATGCGCGAGCAAGCGTTCGCGGAGCGCGTACAAATCCAACGCCATCAAGTCCGCTTCCGGCGCGAGCTCCAAAGTGCGCATCACCCAATCGTGATCGATCGGCCCGTCGCTTTGCAGCACGAGCTCGCGCATCGGCGTGCTCTTCACCGGCGCGTGCAGTTTCACCGGATCGTCCTTCCACAGGCGGAACAACTCGTATCCACCCCACAACGACGCGCACCCGATCGAGATCAGCCCGATGGTTTTCAGTGTCGCGAACGCCAGCCGCTTCCGGCCTTCGCCCGACATGGCTCGCGGCGCGATGTCCTGCTGGATGTCGCGCCAGCTGCGAGCCGGAGGGGGGATGTTGGCGGAGGCGTTCATGATTTCAGCAAATGACCGGCTGCGCGAAAACGACCCATCGCGGGTGTCACGAGTTCTCTGACCAAGGTCGGGAAATCCATTCCGACACAGCGCGCGCTCATCGGCAGCAAGCTGGTTTCTTTCATGCCGGGCAGCGTGTTGATTTCCAGTAAAAACAGGCCCGCGCGCTCAGAAAGTATGAAGTCCACACGCGCATAATCGCGACAGCCACACGCCTCGAACGCGAGCTCCGCCGCGCGCTGCGCTTCGCGTGTGTTTTCTTCGCTCAACGGAGCCGGCGCAAAATACTCCGTCATCCCTTTCGTGTACTTGCTCGTGAAGTCATACACGCCCGACTTCGGACGAATCTCGACCACTCCCAGCGCGCGCCCGCCAATCACGCCGACCGAGAGCTCGCGGCCGAAGATGCGCTTCTCGATCAACCAGCTTCCCGAGGTCGCTTGCGCGAGCGCCAACTCCAGTTCGCTGCGGTTGGAAATCAGATGCAGTCCCACGCTGCTGCCTTGATCGTTGGGTTTCATCACCACGCTCTCGCCAAGCGCAGCGTCGACTTCGCCGACGCTCGGTTTTTTCGACGCGTGAAACGCGATGCCGGGAGCGCTGCGCACACCACGTGTTGCGGCGGCCGCTTTGGTCAGGGCTTTGTCCATCGTGAGCGCGCTGCTCTGCGGATCGCAGCCCGCGTACGCGATGCCCGCGGCTTCAAGCAATCGCTGCATTCCGCCGTCTTCACCGAAGGTGCCGTGCAAGGTGGAAAACACCACGTGCTGCTGCGGATCGAGCCCGGCCGGCAGCGCTTCTTCATCCACTTGAAAAAACCGCGTGGGATAGCTGCGCGCCAGCGCCTGCGCACAAGCCGCGCCCGAACCGAGCGAAACTTCGCGCTCCGAAGACACGCCTCCTGCGAGCACGGCGATGATGGGATCCGAATTCTTCATGGGGATGAAAGCGGGCGGATGTCGTGAGAAAATGGATACATCAAAGCACGTCCTTCCATTCGCGTCCGTAGAGGATCGCTTCGGGTTCGAGTTTCACACCTTTGGCTCGCTCTACGCGCGCGCGGATCCGACGCACCAGCGCAATCACGTCCGCACTCGTGGCTCGGCCGCGATTGACGATGAAATTCGCATGCACGGGAGAGACCTCGGCATCGCCGATGCGTTCGCCTTTCAGTCCCGATTGGTCGATGAGCAGTCCCGCTGAGTTGCCTGGTGGATTTTTGAAAATGCAACCCGCGCTCGGCTCGCGCGGCTGAGTCTTGTGACGTTTGTCGCGGTAAACATCGATCTGGCGCGCGATGCTGTCCGACTCCGACAACGCCGAGGGCCGCAGCCACGCTTCGAGCGCGATGCCTTCGTGCAACTCCGCGCAGTGTCGATAGTCCACATGCATCTCCCCGCGCGCCAGCACACGCTCTTCGCCGTCACGCGTCATCAAACGCACGGATTCCACAACATCGAACATCCAGCCATCCATCGCGCCCGCATTCATGCGCAGCGCTCCGCCGACGTTGCCGGGAATACCTTCCAGAAATTCAAAACCCGCCAGCCCTGCCTTCGTCGCGAGGCCGCAGAGATTCTTCAATCGCAAGCCGGCTCCCACGCGCACGCGTCCATCCGGCAGGATTTCAAATCCGTGCCAATTTGGGTGATGAAAAGCTATCACCACGGCGTCCACACCATCGTCCGGAATCAACAGATTCGATCCGCGTCCCAACACTTGTACCGGGATGCCGCGACTGCGCGCTTCTCGCAACACGCAGCGCAAACCCTCCGCGCTCGCCGGTTCCACATAAACGCGCGCCGGACCGCCGACTCGCATCGTGGTTTTTTCCGCGAGCGACTCCTCACGCTTCACCTTGGTGCCGGGCGCGAGTTGCGCGCTCAGCGCCGCAGCCAATTCGTCCCAGCGATCCTGCTTCGGTCCGTTTAAGATTTCGACAAACGCACGTCCCGCCCGGTCGATGTCGCCCGCTCCGACGAACGCAATCAGGTCGCCCGGTTTCACGTTGCGGGCCAAAGTTTCTAGCCAGCCGGTGCTGTATCCAGGATGGAAATACAGCGACTTCACCACACCTGCACTGCGCATTTCGGCATAAAGTTCCGTCGTCGTTCCTTCCTCGATGCGTGCCTCCCCCGCCGGATACACGTCCATCAGGTGAACTTCGTCCGCAAGCGCCAGCGATTCCGCAAACGCCTTCCTGAACTGCGCCGTGCGACTGAAGCGATGCGGTTGAAAAACCGTCACGAGCCGGCCACCGGCGCTCACGCGGCGCCGAAGTGCTTGGAGCAACGCGCGGATCTCCGAAGGATGATGCGCATAATCTTCGATCACCGCGACTCCCTCCGCGGAGTGCAGCACCGTTTGCCGGCGCCGCACTCCCGGGTAGTCAGCAAGCATGGAGGCTAAAAGTGGAGCCCCCATGAGAGTCGCTGCCGCCAACGCCGCAGTGGCGTTGAGCGCGTTAAAATCACCTTGCGCACGGACGTTCGCCGTCTGCTGCGGGAATCGTCCGCCAAGCGCCAGTGTCTGGCCGTTTTCTCCGACAGCCTGCGTCGAAGCGCGGTAATCACCGTCATGTCCGAATGTATTCACGGCGTCACTACGGACATTCCTGACGAGCTTCGCGGAAAGCGCGCAGGACGCGTTGATAAGCACGGATTGGCTCGTGCGTTCGAGCAGTGCCGCGAACGTTTCCTCCAGGTCCTCCTGCCGACGATAGAAATCGGGATGATCCCAATCGAAATTCACGACCACGCTGATCGTTGGCGAGAAGCGAGAGATGGTGCCGTCGCTCTCGTCGATTTCAGCGACAAGCCATTCATTTCTTCCCGCCGCCGCCGGCGGAATCGACTCGCTGGCGAATAATCCGCCGAGCACGTAACCCGCTTGGAAATTCGCAGCGCGCAGCGCGGTGACGAGCATCGCCGTCGTGGTGGTTTTGCCGTGCGAACCGCAAACGGCCACGAGCTTCTTGCTCTTGGCGACTTCGGCCAGCAATTCGCCGCGGCGCACGACGGGAATGTTCCGCGCGGCGGCCTGCGCGAGGATCGGATGCATAGAGGAAACCGCGGAGGAAATCGCCACGAGTTCACAGCCGGCCGGCAACGTTCCCGAAGCAACGAGGCTGATCCCGGCGCGCTCGAGCTGCACGCGCATGGGTTCGACCATCGAATCGTCTTCACCGCTCACGTTCAGACCGAGTCGCGCGAGGTAAATCGCCAGCGGCCCCAATCCCATCCCGGCGATACCGACGCAGTGGATGGATCTGATTTCGCGAGAGAAAAGTGTCATCGTCGCGGCGGGCATCGTCAGGCGTTGCGATTCCGGCGAGCCGGAAGAGAAATCGTTTCGAGATCGGCGAGCATGCGTCCGAGCGCATCGGTTTCGTCCAAGCGCCGCAGCGATCCGCGATGACGTGCCAAAGCCTCGCGATCGTTGATCAACGCGCGCACAAGCGGCGTCAGTTCCTCGATGCCGGTTTGCGGCACGACAACCCCGCCGCCCTGCTGCGCGAAATAGCGCGCGTTGGCCTCTTGGTGATTATCGGCGGCATGTGGAAAGGGCACGAGCACGGCCGGCGTGCCACAGCGCGCGAGCTCCGCCAAGGTGCCGGCCCCTGCACGCGAGACCACAAGATCGGCGGCCGACATCAGCGTACCCATGCGATCGCAGAAAGGCGTGAACACCACACGCGCGACACCGCCATCGCGACGACGGTACTCGATCATCTCACCAGGATTTTTGCCAAGACCGGTCACGCAGCAGAGCTGAATCCCGTCCTGCGCAAACTCCGCGGCGTGTTGACGCGCCCAATCGTTGAGCGCCGTCGCTCCCTGACTTCCGCCGAGCACGACAATCGTCGGCAACGCTGGATCGAGATCGAAAGACTTCCGCGCCGCCGCCGAATCTTCGCGTACAATCTCGCGCCGGACAGGCATGCCGAGCGCGCGTAGTTTATTTTCGGATACACCAGGCAGCTCGACACCCGGCGGCAAATACACGCGGCGGGCGAAACGGCTGAGACGACGAATCGCGCGTCCGGGCACGTGATTGGCTTCGTGCAAAGCGACCGGAACTTTATGCAGCACGCCCGCGACGACGATGCTCGCGGTGGTGAAACCGCCGAAACCGATGATCGCATGCGGCCGTTCGCGGCGTACCAATTTAAGACCGAAAACGAGTCCTTTCACCTGCTGCCATACGAAGCGAATCACGCCGGCCGGTTTCCAGGTGAATGGCGCGCCCGGGATACGCTCGAAACGGAAGTGCGGATATTTTTCCACCAACTTCGCATCCACTTTCTTGTGGCTGATCAGCAGCACAACGCGATGGCCGTCATCCACGAGTCCTTCGGCGAGCGCGATACCCGGCGAAAGATGTCCGCCGGTGCCGCCGCAGGCGATGAGGAATGTCTTAGATCCGATCATGGCCCACCCTTCCCAAGAGAAACATTCCAAAGGCCAAAATCCAAACGCCAAAGAAATTCCAAAGGCCAAAGGCTCCCGCAGAAACATATCTCAGGCCTTTGAGCTGTCGGCTTTTTTTGGCGTTTGAACCTTTGGCCTTTGGAATTTCTCCGATCATATGCCCGTCACCTCCTGCATGGTGCGGGTCTTGCGCGAGAGTTTGGAGCGCGGCCAACTCCGCTGACTGTTTACGATGATGCCGATGGCGGCACCCATCAGCAGCAGATTGGACAAGCCCGCGCTGATAAACGGCAGCGACATGCCCTTGGTCGGGAAAATACCGGTGACGACGCCGAGATTGATGATCGCTTGCAGGCTGATCAGGAGCACGCAGCCAGCGACAAGGAGGAACTGAAAGAGATTGGGCGCGCGTCGCAGATGCAGGACGCCCGCGATGAAAATCACAATAAACACACCCACCACACCGAGCGTGAAAATCATGCCGAGTTCCTCGCCCACCACCGCAAAGATAAAGTCGGTGTGCGCCTCCGGCAGAAAGTTGATTTGTTGTCTGCCCTGCCCCAAGCCCGCGCCATCGACACCGCCCGCCGCAAATGCCGCGAGCGACTGATAAAGCTGATACGTGCCTGCTTGTTTGTTGGCCTCGACGTCGAGAAACGCGAGGAAACGGCGGGCGCGATTCTCGTTGTTCATAACGAGCACGGCGAAGGCGACGACGGCGACGCCTACCGTCGGCAGGATGTAGCGCCAGCGAGCGCCTGCGAGGAACAGCAGCACGAGACCGACGCACAACGCGAGCGCCGCGGTGCCGAAGTCGGGCTCCAGAAGGATGAGTCCGGCGAACCCGCCGATCATCACCAGCGGAAGGACGAAGCCGCGTTTGAGTTCGGAGATTTTCGTCTGATTGAGCGCGAGGTAGTGCGCGAGACAGAAAACCATCGCTAGCTTGCCGAGCTCGGAAACTTGGAAGCGCACCGGCCCTAAACCCAACCACCGCCGGCTGCCATTCACCGAAATGCCGATGTGTGGAATCAGCACCGCGATCAATGCCAGCGCCGCACCGATGCCGATGAACCACACATAACGCCGCATGTACTCGAGGTCCACGCGGCTGACCACCCACGCCACGATCACGGCGAGCACCACGCCGATGATCTGTTTGTTCAAATAATAATATGGCCCCTGCTTAAACGAAGCACTCGCGCTAAACAGAATAGTGAGCCCCAAAAACGTGAGTGCGATCGCACAGATCACGATGACCGCTGCGGGATTGAGCGCGAAATGTCCTCGCGCGGATCCGGATGCTTTGGGTGCGGCCAGGGCGGCTGTCCTCATTTTTTGGATACAGCAGGAGAAACGGGCCTCAGTTACCCGGAGTAATCGGCGAAAGACCTTCCACCGGCACCACCGGAGGTTGATCCGACGGAGCAGAGATCGGGCTCTGGCCCGCCGGGCTAACGGGAGAAATCGGCGAAACAGGCGAAATCGGCGTTTGAACCGGCGCAGGCGTCTGCACGGGCGCGACTGGTTGCGGTTCCGGCTCGCGCGTGACGGGCGCGGGAGTTCCCGCGGGACGGCTCACGGGGCGATTGGCAGCGCCGGGGATGATCAACTTCTGGCCCGCGCGAAGGAGATTGGGATTGGCGATGTTGTTGGCCGTACCGATCGAGCGCGCCGTCACCCCGAAACGATTGGCGATCGACTCGAGCGAGTCGTTGGGCTGCACCGTGTATTCGAGATCGGAAGCGCCTGGCTTCGCCGCCGGGCGCGACATATTGCTGGAGCTTGCGAACGGCGTGCCGGATTCAGGATTGGAAGGCAGCGTGAGTTTTTGTCCGACCGAAATATTGTCGCCCTTGAGTTTGTTGAGCGCGCGGATGGCGGCGACGGTGGTGCCGTGCCTGCGCGCGATCGCGCCGAGCGTGTCACCCGATTTCACTTCATAAATCATGACATCGCCTTCGATGCCGGCGTCCTCCGCGGACTTGCTGGCGGCCGGCGTCTTGGCGGGGATGATGAGCTTCTTGCCGATGGCCAAAACGGAACCCATCTGGATGTTATTCGCCGCCGCGAGTTCCCTGTCCGTGATGCCGTGTTTGCGCGCGATGGACCAGAGGCTGTCGCCGGATTTCACGGTGTACGTGGCAATCGGCTGGACGTCGGCCGCGGGCGCGGACTGCAGCGCAGACGCGACGGGCGTGTTGGGACGCGTGGGATTAAAACGACCGCCGCTGGGCGCGGGCTGCGAGGTCGAAGCGACGCCGAAATCGAGCGTGCCCGAGCTCACGCCAGGGTTGAGATCGGCGTTAGTCATTGCGCCCGAATCAACTGCCTCCGGCGGCGTGGTCGTCGAGTAACCGGTCAGGCCGGGATAATAACGTTTATTCTCCTCCGTGCCCACCGCTGTCTGCGACGGCGACGGCGCGCGGTGCGTGGTGGAACGACAGCCGGGGATGGCGAAAACAAACATGAACGCGGCAGCGTGCACGGCGACAACGATGCCGAAAATTTTGACGATTTTCATAAGCGGCGGTGGGTTTAAATACAGATGGATTTCAGCGCGAAAAAACGGTTGCCCCCAAGTTATTCACACACTGTTCGAACTGGTCTCCGCGGTCTTCGTAATTGCGGAACATATCGAAGCTGGCAAAGCCCGGACTGAGCAGCACGTGATCGCCACTAATGGCCGTCTCGGAGGCGAGCTGGACGGCGTAGGCGAGCGTGGCGCAAAGCGTGTGCGACACTTGATGAGAGACGCAAGCATCGGCGAGCGCTGTTTGCGTCTCTCCGATCAAATAAAGGTGTTTCACACGCGGTGCAATGCGCCCGACAAACGCGGCGATATCTCCGCCCTTCGGCTTGCCTCCCACGATGAGCAAGACCGGCGAGACAAACTTTGCCAGCGCGCCCTCGACCGCATGGAAGTTGGTGGCCTTGGAATCGTTCCAGAACGTGACGCCGTTTTTCTCCGCCACGCGCGCCAGCCGATGCCGGCCGAGTTTGAAGCTCTGCGCCGCCGCATACAACGCCGTCTCCGGCAGTCCCGCGCGATCCCACCACGCCGCCGCCAACAGGAAATTTTCTCGCTGCGGATACGTCTCGAAAACCGTGCCGCGCAACAACACATCCGCCGGTTGATCGATCGTCGCGACGCAGGCTTCCGGCGGCAGCACGCGGCCAAACTCCGTCGCGTAACGTTGCACCGACGAGCCGGCAAACATCACGCCGCCAACCGTGCGATCGAAGAGCCGCCACTTCGCCTCGAAGTAGTCGCGCATGTCCGCGTGACGTTCGAGATGGTCTTCGGCGAAATTGGTCCACAACGCCGAGTCCGCACGGAAGTGCACAAAGGCCTCCGCCTGAAACGAACTCACTTCGCACACCGCGATATCGTCGAAGATCCCGCCTCGCGCCTCCGTCACGAGCGCTGAAAACGGAAAACCCACATTGCCCGTCGCGCGCGCATCGCGCTTCACGCTGCGCAACGCGTGCGTGAGAAATTCGGTGAGCGTGGTTTTTCCGTTCGTGCCGGTGACGGCGATGATCGTGCCTCGCCAGAACAGCGCCGCAAAATCCAGTTCGCCCAAACACGTGCAGCCATTGCGCACCGCCGTCATGAGCCACGGATGATCGGCACGGAAACCCGGACTGTAGATCACGAGTCCATGACGCTGCGCATCGTCTGCCGAGAAGGCCGCGCGAGCATCCGTTTGTTTCTCATCGTACAACTCGGCGCGCGCGCCCAACTGCTCGATCAAGCCGATCACCGCGCGTCCGCTCACGCCGCCGCCAAACACCGCGACCGGGCGATCGAGGAGCGGTTGGATGAAGTTGGGTATCCGAAAAGTCATTACAGAAGATCTGTTCGGTTTAGCGCAGTTTCAACGTGCCGAGTCCCGCCAGAGCACAGATGAGCGAGATCACCCAGAAGCGCGCCACGACTTTGGTTTCGGGCCAGCCGAGTTTTTGAAAATGATGGTGAATCGGCGCCATCCGGAAGAAGCGTCTCCCTTCGCCGAAACGACGCCGCGTGTATTTGAAATAACTGACCTGAATAATCACGGAGACCGCCTCCGCGACAAACACACCGCCGACGATCACGAGCGTGAAAGGCTGCTGCACCATAAACGCGATCACGCCGATCAAACCGCCGATCGCGAGCGAGCCGGTGTCGCCCATAAACACTTCGGCCGGATGCGAGTTGTACCACAAAAACGAAAGTCCCGCGCCGACGAGCGCGCCGCACACGATCGTGAGCTCCCCCACTCCCGGCACATGCCCGATAAGCAGATAATCGGAGATCATGAAATTGCCCGCCGCATACGCCATGATGCCGTACACCAGCGCGACCGTGATCGTGCACCCCACCGCCAGGCCGTCGAGACCGTCGGTGAGATTGATCGCGTTGCTGAAACCGACGATCCAGAAAAAGATCATCACAAACAACGCCAGCACGCCGATGCCTCCGGCGAAAACCCACACAGGATCTTTCACAAACGGCACCCAAAGCTCGCGGATGTTTTGCGAACTCAACGGATGCCAGAGCAGCGCGGCGAGCGCGACCACCGTCGTCACGGTTTGCCAAAACATCTTCTCGCGCGACGAGATGCCGTCGCGGTTTTTCCGCACGACTTTCAGGTAGTCGTCGCGAAAACCGACCGCCGTCAGCGCCGCATAAACGAACATCGCGACCATGATCCAGATGTTAGGTCGCGCCCACAGCAGTGTGCTCAAAAACACCGACGCGAAGATCAGCAGTCCGCCCATCGTCGGCGTATTCTTTTTATCGAAACGCTGCGCAAGATCGCCCGTGCGATCGTCGTCATAGTGCTGACCGAACTTCAGAACCTTCAACCGATGAATCAGCCACGGCCCCACCACAAAGCCGATCACACACGCCGTGCCCGCGGCACAAAGCGTGCGCAGCGTCAGGTAACGCAGCACACGCAGCGGTCCAAAGTATTGTTCGTAATCGGCGAGATAGCTGAGCATCGGAAATCAAACGAAAGGAAACGCCCGCGGGCGCCCGGGGATGAAACTCCGGTCGTCGGACGAATCCGGAGTGGAGAATGAAAAAGCGTGCGCGCCGTTCTGCTTCGCGTCGCGCGTTTCGGCCGGCACGTCCTCCAGCACATTGGCAGGCACCGCGCGCTCCAACGCATGACTGCGACTGCCTTTCACGAAGACGGCCCCGCGATACCCAGCGAGACGTTCCGCGACCGGCTCCAGTGTAGTGACAATTTCAATACGCGCTTCCGGCGTTCCCGTTTCGACCGCACCACGCACCACTTCGTCCGCCAATGCGCCGATCACAAATGCGCGATCTTGCGCGCGCAGTTTCAACGAACGTCCGAGTTCGCGATGATACTGCGCGGCCTGCGCGCCGAGCTCTTCCATGCCGCCGAGCACGTAGCAGCGCGGTTCTTCTGCGGGTGTGACTTCCGCAAACGTTTGCAGCGCGTCGGCCATCGATGCGGGGTTCGCATTGTAGAAATCCAGATACCAGAGGCGCCCCTCGACACGCTTGAATTCTCCGCGCCATTTCGCCGGTCGCCACTCCGCAAGCGCGCGCTGAATCGCGACGTCGCTCGCGCCCAGCTCCGACGCGAGCGCGATCGCGAGTCCTGCGTTTTCCGCCATGCCGCGGCTTACGCGCCGAAACGAAAAGCGGCGTGTGCCGCCGAGCACGAGTTCCGTGCGATCGGCGGTAAACTCGACGTCCAGTGTCACCGTACGCGGCGTCACCGCCCCGCGACCTTCGGGCACCACCACTAAACTCTCTTCCGGCAGATCTTGGAACTCAGCGTACTCCCAGCACGACAGCGGAAACACGCCGAGACCTTCGGGACGCAGATGCCGCAGCAAACTTGATTTTTCCTTCGCCACTCCTTCGAGACCGCCAAGCTCCTGCGTGTGCGCCGGCCCGATCATGGTCACCACGCCATAGTCGGGCTCGATCATGCCCGCGAGTGTATCCATTTCTCCAGGACAACTGATGCCCGCCTCGATGACCGCGGTCGCGTGCGCATCGGGCTCAAGTCGCGTGAGCGTGAGCGGCACGCCGATGTAGTTGTTGAGATTTCCCTCGGTCGCCAGCACGCGCGAGCTTCCGCCGAGCAGAAGCGCCAGCAGATTTTTGGTGGAGGTTTTTCCACTGCTGCCCGTCACGCCGATCACCGGCCCGCGAAATGCACGACGATGTTCGCGTGCGATCGTTTGAAACGCCGTCAGTGTATCCGTCACCACCAACTGCGGAAGAGCGATGTCCGGGTTCACACGATTCACCAACGCCGCGCTCGCTCCGGCTGCAGCCGCCGCAGCGAGATAATCGTGTCCATCTCGCTTCTCTGTCTTCAACGCCACGAAGACCTGACCTTCGCGCAACTGCCGTGTGTCTTGCGTAAAGCCGCCCAGCGGGAGCGCGGGTTGTGCGCTCCAGCAGCCGCCAGTCCAGGCGGCGAGCGAGGCGGGTGAAAAGGACGGCATGGCGAGGATTTATGAAGTGGTCTTCAGGGTTTTGATACCGATCAACTCGCGCACGATCTGGCGGTCATCGAACGGGATGACAGTGTCTCCAAATTCTTGATACGACTCGTGGCCCTTGCCCGCGATGAGCAGACAGTCGCCCGGTTTCGCGATGTCCAACGCGAGGCTGATCGCGCGACGACGATCATCGATCCACGTGATTTTCTCCGGCGCGCTGACGCCTTGTTTCATATCCTCGAAAATCTGCGCGAGCGATTCGCCGCGAGGATTGTCCGCGGTCGCGAAGGCAAAGTCCGCGACCTCCTGCACCGCGCGCACCATCATGGGCCGCTTGGCGCGATCGCGATTACCACCGCAACCAAACACCACGAGCAGGCGGCCGGGCGTGATCGTGCGGAGCATGCCGAGAGCGTTACGCAGAGCATCGTCGGTGTGCGCGTAATCGACGAGCACGTTGAACGGCTGACCTTCTTCGATGCGCTCCATGCGACCCGCGACGCCTTTGAAGGATTTGAGGCGGCTCATGATCACGAGCGGATCGCGACCGAGGGCCCAGGCAGTGGCGACAGCGGCGAGAAGATTGCTCACATTGTAGCGGCCGATGAGCGGGCTATCGACCGTCAACGAGCCTTCGGGCCACACCAGCGTGAACGTCGTGTTCTTGAAATTGAGCGAAACATTCTCCGCGCGCACTTGCGCTTCCGGATTTTCGCCATACGTCACCGTGCGCACATGCGCCGGAATCCGCTGCGTGAGTTGCGTGCCGTAGGGGTCGTCGAGATTGACCACCGCAAGCTTCGGTTCCGAGCCAGTATCACCGGTGAAGAGCCGCGTCTTCACATCGAAGTACGCTTCGAGCGATTGATGATAATCGAGATGATCGCGCGTGAGATTGGTGAAAACCGCCGCGCCAAACTGCAGACCGGCGACGCGTTGCTGATCGATGCCGTGCGAGCTCACTTCCATCACCGCCTGGCGGCAACCGGCGTCGCGCATTTGCGCGAGCATGCCGAAAATATCCACCGACTCCGGTGTGGTTTTGAACGACGGCACCGTGCGTACGCCGAGATCGTATTGAATCGTCCCGATCAAACCGACGCGTTGATCGCCATCGAGGAAGTGTTTGATGAGATGCGAAACGGTCGTCTTTCCGTTGGTGCCGGTGACACCGATCACCGTCATGTCGCGATCGGGAAAACGATAAAAACGCTGCGCCACGCGGGCGAGCGCGGCGCGCGGATCGGCGACCTGGATAAACGTGACTTTGCCCGGCACCACGGCGGGCATGCGCGCGGTGACGATCGCCACCGCGCCACGCGCGATCGCTTCGTCGATATAGCCCGCGCCATCGGTGCGGAGCCCAGGCAACGCGAAGAACAACGTGCCCGGCACCACGCGGCGGCTGTCCATCACCAATCCGGAGATGGGACGGTCGAGCGTGCCTTTGCTGGCGAGGATTTCACCTTCGCCGAAATAGTCGGACAGTTTCGGAGCCATTTTAAAAACGCGTGATCCAACGTTAACCCGCTTTCGGGCGCGGCCAACCGGTTGCGCGCGAAAGGCGCTGATGAGTGAATAATCCTGAGTGAGATAGCCGATCATGGCCGGAGTCCTTTCGATGCGAGCAGCGAGGGAGCTGCCGCCGAATCGGCGGGGGGAATGTCGAGATAGGGAATGAGTTTTTCCGCGATGCGCTTGAAGCTGGGCGCGGCCACGGCGCGTCCATAAGCGACGCCTCTGCGCGGTTTGCCGTTGTCCACGATCACCGTGATCACCACGCGCGGCGCGCTCGCCGGGAAAAATCCGCTGAACGAAGCAATGTGGTTCCGGCTCGAATAACGCCCATCGATGAGCTTCTGCGCCGTACCGGTTTTGCCCGCGAGTTGATAGCCGGGAATGACGATGTTCGACGCGGTGCCTTCTTCAGAAACGACCTTCTGCAGCGACCAGGCGATTTCTTGCGCGGTGCTGTTTGTGATGACGCGGCGCGCGACGTTGGAACCAAAACGATAAACGAGTTCGCCGGACGCCGAGCGGACTTCACTGATGATCTGCGGACGATGCAGCACGCCACCGCTCGCGATCACGCCCATGCCGTAATGGATCTGCAGCGGCGTCGCGCTGATGGAGTAACCCGCAGGAATGCGCGTGATATCGCTGCCGCTCCATTGCTTGGGATCGTGCAGACGTCCGTTGATTTCTCCGACCAGCGGGAACCCTGTCTTTTCACCAAAACCAAAGGCGCGCGCGTATTCGTAGAAGCGGCGATCGCCAAGCGCCATCGCCAGCATCGCCGCGCCGCGATTGCTCGAGCGACTGATAATATCTTCCACCGTCAGCGGATGATCGTAGGTGTGATCGTCGTCCATCAGCCGACGCGGCTTTCCGTTATAAACGACTTCCGCGACATTGCAGTCGAAACGCGTGGAACGCGTCACGAGGCCTTCGTTGATCGCCCCGGCGGCCGCCACGATTTTGAACGTCGAGCCCGGATCGATCTGACTGGAGATGGCGTAATTTTTCTGCGCCTCCATCGGCGCTTTGTTGAACTCGTTCAGGTCGAATGTCGGATAATTCGCGAGCGCGAGCAGGAAACCCGTGGCGGCATCGCTCACGATGATCACGGCGTTGTCGGGCGAGAACTCCGCGGCGATGGCATCGAGTTCTTCCTCCACCCAGCTCTGGATCACGGAGTCGATCGACAGCATCACGCTGTAGCCATTGGTCGCGGGAACATCGCGGCTGCGGAAACGCGCCATCTCGCGTTGGCGGCCATCTTTCTCCGATTCGCGCCAGCCATTCTGACCGCGCAGATAAAAGTCCGCGTAGTGTTCGATACCTGTCGCGGGCGTGCCTTCTTTATTCACATAACCCACCAAGTGCGCCGCGAGGCGACCTTGCGGATAAGTGCGGCGATACGCGCTCGTGCCATACACGCCCTTGATGTCGAGCGCGCGCACACGGTCGTAGAGGCTTTCGGGAATTTCTTCGCACAAACGCGCCCAACGCACGAGACGCTCGCGCGACTCGGGATCGTTGGGATCAGCCGAGCGAACTTTGGTGTTAAAAATCTCCGTGAGCTTTTCGAGCGGCACGTTGATGAGACGCGCGAGCTCGGGCCATTTGGCTTCGTCCTGCGGACGCATCACCTGCGGATCCACGCCGAGTTCGATCATGGTGCGACTCGTCGCGAGCAACTGGCCGCGACGATCGACGATGTCGCCACGCACCGCGTTTTCGACCACGATCTGGCGTCGCACCTCCTCGATGTGACGCACGAGTTTTTCGCGATCGATGACGTGCAAAAACACGAGCCGCGTGCCCACGCCGGCAAACGTCAGCAACACGCCGATGGCGAGCAGCACAACTCGGTAATTGGACGCAAAGCCCTTCGACATCGGTTTCAGCGCGAGCCTCCGGCGACGTAGCGTGTGGGAGTGAAAGAGATCGATTCCACGCCGAAGCGTTCATCGTTGCGCTTGCGCGCGAGACGACGCTCGGGCGACTCGTACACGCGCTCGATCTGTTGCTCGGTCGGTTGCACGAGACCGAGGTTCCAGGCGCGATTGCGTTGTTCGAGACGCAACGGCGATTGCTCGGCCGCGATGTCGGCGTTGATCTCGCCGCGGCGACGCTCGAGCTCGGCGGTGCGCATTTCCAGCTGCTTGATGCTGTTGCTGGTGGCGGCGATTTGTTGCTGCATCCACACGGAGGCCAGGCCGACCGATCCGCTCAGGCAGATCGCGACGAGGGTGTAGATGAGGACTTGATTCACAAAAGCTTGGGTTCCGGTTTTGTTCATGGCGGACACGGAGACGAGGGGATTAAAGTTTGCGGAGAGCGCGCAGCTTGGCGGAGCGGCTGCGTGGATTGGCGGCGAGTTCCTCCTCGCCGGGAGTCACCGGACGGCGCGTGAGCGGCTCGGCGTACTTTTCGCGGAATTGCTGCGGACGATGATCATTCGCGTTTTCCGGCTGACCGCATTGGCGGCGGAAAAACTGCTTCACGATGCGATCCTCCAACGAATGAAAACTGATCACCGCGAGCACCCCGCCTGCGCGGAGTTTCGCGAAAGCCGCCGGCAACGCGCGCTCGATCGCGCCGAGCTCGTCGTTCACCGCGATGCGGATGCCTTGGAAAGCGCGTGTCGCCGGATGGATTTTCGACGCGTGTCGTTCGCGCGCGGGAATCGCTTCGGAGATGAGCGTCGCGAGCGACGCCGTGCGAGCAAGTGCGCCCGTACCGCGTGCGGCAACAATCGCGCGGACGATGCGGCGCCAGTTGTGTTCTTCGCCGTAATCGCGAATCGCGCGCACGAGCATGTCTTCCGTGGCCGTTTCCAACCACACGCTCGCTGGCACGCCGCTGCGCGTATCCATGCGCATGTCGGCCGGCGCATCGTGGCGAAACGCAAAACCACGCTCTGGTTCATCGAGCTGAAACGACGACAGCCCGAGATCGAACAACACGCCGTCGAACTCGCCTTGGGCCAGCGCGCCCAGATGACCGAAGTCAGAGGAAATCAGTTCGAAGCGTTCGCCGTATTCAGATTTCAATGACACCGCGCGATCCAGCGCTGCCGGATCGCGGTCGAACGCCACCAACGACACGTCGTCCGCCGCAGAGAGAATCGCACGCGTGTGGCCACCTCCGCCAAAAGTCGCATCGAGGTAGCGGCCGCCAGCCTGGGGAGCGAGCAGGTCGATGACCTCACGCAGCAAGACGGGCTGATGTCCGGTCGCCATGGACGTTCGCTGTGCCTCAAGCAGCATGACAGCTCGAGTCAGCCCTCCCAGAGTCGCTAACGTTGGAAGAAAGAGCGTCGCGGTTGACTGGTCGCAATACGAGCGCGGCGGACACGCGCGGGCGCACCCGGGCGAAGTTCAAAGCCGTGCTGCGGACCATGCGGCGATGCCAGAGGCTCGCCGCCGCGAAACCGGAAAGTCGTACGTCGGAAGATTTGAGGTCGTGGCTCATGGCGATCAAATCCCGATGCGGCGCATGAGGTCGCCGAAGTTTTCACCGGCCGTCCTCTGTTCCACCTGCGCCCAACGGGAGGGGCTATAGATGCTGAATTTGTTGAGCGAACCGACGAGGACCGCGTCCTTCTCGATCGCTCCGTGACGGCGCAGTTCGTCGGTCAGTGCGATGCGCCCTTGTTTGTCGAACGTGAACGCGAGCGACGCGGCGAAGAAACGCGCGAAAGCATCCTGCGCATCCCGATCGGTCAGCGCTTTTTGAGAGGCCTTTTCGTACAACTTCTCCACCTCGGCGGGCGGGAGGACGGCGATGTAACCATCCGGATGAGGAGTCGCCAGAAACGTATCGCTCTCTCCGTGCGCAGACCGCCACGCCGACGGAATCGTGAGGCGATTCTTGTCGTCCAACGTGTGCCTAAAAAGGCCGGTGTAGAACGGTTTTCCGAGCGATGCCATGGCGGGATTGGGCGAAAGGTCGCCCCAAAGCGCCCCACTTCAACCCATTTTGCCCCATAATCGTCAAGGAAACTCCCGGCTTTAATGCCCTTTTATGGCAAAAAGTTATTCACAGGTTTTCCCCAAGCGCGGAGAGAGGTACCACAAACCCACTGCATCTGCCCGCAACGGAGCGCTCGATTTCCGCGAAAAGATTGCAGGAAACGGCTTGCGCAGATTGTGTTTCGGGGCTGCGGGACGTTCGGGACACAACTCTCCGAGCCCCCATTCACCCCACCATGAAACCGCTTTTTCTACTTATTGCCGTTTTTGCGCTCGCCCTGAACACCTTCGCGGATTCGCCCGCGCCTGAGTTTACCGCTCTCGGAGACATCACGCTGACCGACGGCCGCGTTTTTCGGGAGGCGGTGTTTGTATCCGAAAATCCGCTACGCATCACCGTGCGTCACTCCGAAGGTCTCGCGCAGATCGAGAAGGCCAAACTCCCGGATGACTTGCTCGCGCGCTACCCGATCGACCGCGAAGCCGCTGAACGCGAGTTGGCGGAAGCTGCCGAGCGCAAGGCGCGCATCGAACGCGAGCGCGAAGAGCTCCGCGAAAAGGAGCTTCGCCGCGCACGAGAGGTTCGCGCCTTGCAACAAAGTTCCGCGGCCCACAACGCGGCCGTTGCCGAGCGTGACGCTATCCGCGAAGCCTCCGCCGAAGAAAATGCCCGCCGCGCTGCCCAAAGCGGCGCTGAAAATTATTTCCGCACGACCTGGCGTCCGGGCAACAACGCCATCGCGATTACCGATCTCGTCGTGACGCTCGACGAAATTTCCCCGCGCCCCGGCTGGCCCGGACAATGGAGCTTCAGCGGCGTCGGTTATATCGAATACTACATCAGTCAGGGCCGCAGCTTCTCCAGCAATCGCGTGCGTTTCACCGGTGTGCTCGACAAAGGTCGCTGCACGATCACGACACGTTAATTCGCGACAGGCGCGCATCCGCGAAATGCGGGCTTGATGCGCGCCGATCGACGCCTGAAATCGGACGACAAACACACTTAACTCAACTGGACGCCGCGGCGTTTGCCGCGCATCCTTTTCGCCGTCTGAAAACTCCGCAAAACATTCAACTCATCGGAAACGAGGTCGCCATCCTCTGGGATGACGGCAGCGAATCGTATTTTCCGGGACCTGAGTTGCGCGCCGCTTCGCCGAGCGCCGAGGCGCGGGGCGAGAAGGATATTTTTGGAAAACAATACGGCGGCGAAGCGAAGACCGATTTTTCGCACGTCGCCGTGACCGGCTTCGAACGCGTGGGCAACTACGCGATCCGCTTCGATTTCAGCGACGGCCATCGCACCGGTCTTTATAGCTACGAGTGGCTGGCGGAACTCGCGAACCGACATCGGTAGGAGCGGCACTCGACGCAGTTTCGACGTCGATCGCGGCCTCTCGCCCACCGCTCCCTCTTTGCTCAAGCCCGGTCTCGAACAACCGGCTCCACTCACACGCCAATCTGTATTCAAAATTCAACGACATGTCCTTTCCCGCCCGCACCAACACCGCCGAGATCGAACTCGGCAAAACGCTCCAACCGAAATTCGGCGCCGACGGCCTCATCCCTTGCATCACGCAGGACGCCGCCACCGGCCAAGTGCTGATGTTCGCCTTCATGAACGCGGAATCACTCGCGCACACCTTGAAGACGAAGAAAGCCACCTACTGGAGCCGCTCGCGCCAGAAGCTCTGGATCAAGGGCGAAGAGTCCGGAAACGTCCAGTGGGTCAAAGAGCTCTACACCGATTGCGACCAGGACGTCCTCTTGATCAAAGTGGAGCAAACCGGCGCGGCCAACGCGTCATGCCACAATGGATACAAGAGCTGCTTTTATCGAAAGCTGACGGATCTCGACGCTGCCGCCGCAGGCACTTCGTTCGCGCTCGAATACACAGCCGAACGTCTGTTCGACCCGGCGGAAGTTTATAAGAAGAAATAAGACCTCAGTCGTTCGCGACTGACGTGTATTTTTCAATGACGGCGGTTGCACAAGCAACCGCCGTTAATGTTTGAAGACAAACGCGCCCGAGCAGACGCTGCGGAGCATCGCCCCTATCCAAAAGTTTCGAGCGCGTAATTTTGGATTCGCTTCGGCTCAGGTCGAACCGGGAGCAAGTCCGCGTTCGCTTTTGGCGGCGAAAGTTAGCAAGCGCTGAAACTCGTCGCTGTTTGCGTGCGGATGTTCGCGGAGTTTTTCGAGCGCCTGCGAACGATTCAGCCCATCACGGAAAAGAACCCGGTAGAGTTGTTTCACGCGATCGAGTTGTTCCGCGCTGAAACCGCGACGTTCGAGACCGACTTTGTTCATCGAACGAATCACGGCAGGAACGCCGTCCGCGATGAAGAACGGCGCGACGTCTTGCACGACTTTCGCGTACGCGCTCACCATCGCATGCGCGCCGATGCGGCAGAATTGATGCACGCCCGAGTAACCGCCCATGACCACATGGTCTTCGACGATGACGTGGCCGGCGAGCACGGTGCCGTTGCTCATCACGATGTGATTACCGAGCACGCAGTCGTGCGCGACGTGGCAGTACGCGAGCAGGTTGTTGTCGTCGCCAATCACGGTCATGTCTCCATCGGCGGTCGCCGCGTGAACGCTCACGTACTCGCGAAACACATTGCGCGCGCCGATGCGTACGCCCGGCGCGCCACCTTTATATTTTAGATCCTGCGTTTTCGCGCCAATGTTGGCGTAGGGAAACACCTCGCAGTTTTCACCGAGAATCGTGTTCCCCTCGACGCTGGCGTGATGATGAACACGTGTGCCTGCGCCCAACCGCACGCCGGCTCCGATGTAAGCGAAGGCTCCGATTTCAACGCCGGCGCCGAGTTCCGCCGAGGGTTCGACGATGGCGGTGGGATGTATTGAAAAAGTCATGACAGACTCAGTCGACCTCGTGCGTGTCGAGGATCGCGAACATCAGTTCGCCGGAAGAAACCACAGTGCCGTCGACGGTGCAAGTGACCTCGGCGGTCGCCAGTTTGGCGCCGCGCGTTTTGGTGAGCTTGGCGTTGACGATCAACTGGTCGCCCGGGCGGACCGGCTTGCGGAACTTCACCTTGTCCGCGCTCATGAACAGCGAGGTCTTTCCCTCGCTCGATCCGCGGCGAAGCATGAGAATGCCCGCGGCCTGAGCCATGGCTTCCAACTGCAACACACCCGGCATCACGGGATTGTTCGGGAAGTGACCTTGGAAATAAGGTTCGTTGATGCTGACGTTCTTGATCGCGACGAGCGCGTCTTCGCCGATGAACTCGACCACGCGGTCGATCATGACGAACGGGTAGCGATGCGGCAGCGTATCAAGGATGCGGCGGATATCGAGGGAGGTTTCGTTGGGCATCACCATCGACGGGCGCGGCTTCTTTTTCGGGCCCTTCTTTTTCTCCTCCAGCTTTTCGGCGAGCGCCTTGGTGAGCTCGGCGTTGATGGCGTGTCCGGGACGCGTCGCCACGATGTGCGCCTTGAGTGGAAGTCCGAGCAGCACGATGTCGCCGATGATATCGAGAATCTTGTGCCGCACGAACTCGTCTTTGAAGCGCAGGCCTTCTTTCGAGAGGATCTTATCGCCGCGGATAACCACGGCGCAGTCGAGCGAGCCGCCTTTGATTTTGCCGAGTTTCAGCAGCTCCTCGATGTCTTCATAAATCGTGAACGTGCGGGCCGCAGCCACCTGCGTCATGAACACATCGGGATCGATCGTGAGCGTGAGATGCTGCGTGTGAATGCCGCGGTCGTCGGCGGATGTGCAGGTGATTTTGAGACCATCGTGCGGAAGTGCGATGATCGACGAATTGCCGCGCTGAACAGAGACCGGTTCTTCGAGTACAAAATACTCGCGATCTTTTTCCTGCTCGATCGGTTCGCCCTGCATCAGCAGATCGACGAAAGGCTTTGCCGAACCGTCGAGGATGGGCGGCTCGGACGCGTTCATCTCGATCAACACATTGTCGACGCCGCAGCCGTGCAGGGCGCTCAACACGTGCTCAACCGTATGGATCTTGGCGTGGCCCGATTGGATCGTGGTGGCCCGCACCAGATCGGTGACCTGATCGATGCGCGGGCGCAGTGTGGGAGCGCCGGGGAGATCGACGCGCTTGAACACGATGCCATGGTCCACCGGCGCTGGCTTGAGGGTCAGCGTCACGGATTCGCCGGTGTGCAGCGCGCTGCCTTGGATCGAGACTTCGCGCGCGAGTGTGCGTTGCTTCATAGGAATTTGGGCCGGACTCTCTGCGCAAGCCGGCGGGCAGCGCAAGCGCGGAAGATGACTGCCGGATCAACGCCGCACCGGGCCGGTGGATGCTCGGACGATAAGTTGAGGCTCGATGAGACGCACCAGCGGCTTGGGTCGCAGCGGCTTGTCGATTTGGGATAACAAAATCTCGGTCGCCGCCTCGATGGTGAAATCGATTCGTTGATCGACGCTCGTGAGGCTCGGCGCGGTCATCAGGCAGATATCCTGATTATTGAACCCCGTGACGGAAACATCTCCCGGCACGCTCACGCCGACTTCTTTGAAACCGTGCATCGCGCCGACTGCGATCTCGTCGTTGAGCGCAATGAACGCCGTCGGCATGTCGCTGCGTTCGGCGAAACTTTTGGCTAGCGCGCGTCCGTATTCGAAATCGTTTCCACGAACATGGAGATGATCGAGCGAAGTCGTGCACTTGTCGAAATCGAGGTCGTGTTCGCTCAGCAATTCGCGGATGCCGCGCACGCGATCGAGGGTGCTTCGCACATTATCCGAATACGCGAGCAGGCCGAATTTGCGGTGACCGAGCGAATACAGATGTTCGACGATCCCGCGCATGCCGTTCACGCGATCGAGCGAAACCGTATTCGCGCCTTTGATACCGAAATGGTCGATGACAAGGTTGGGCGTACCGCTCGCGGTGAGGCTGCGCAGATGGTGCTCCAATTGCGCTTCGTCGAAATAACCGATGAACACCACCGCATCCACACGCAGCGACAGGAAGTGGCGGATGACATTCCAACTGCTGTCGGGGTCGACTACTTCGATGAAAGTCGAAAACGATTTGTCGCGCAGACGTTGCTGCAAAGACGCCAGCTTGTGCACGAGCGTCTGCGTCATGAGATTTTGCATACAAACGCCGACCGTGGAGGTGCGTTTGCCCTTAAGATGCAGCGCGTAGGCGTTGGGCACGAAACCGGTTTCCTCGATCGCGCGATTCACTCGCTCGATGGTTTTCTTTTTGAGACCCGGCTGGCCATTGAGAACGCGCGAGACGGTGGTTCGAGCCAGGCCCACGTAGCGGGCAAAATCAGCGGAAGAACGGATACGTGGCTGGGGAGATTTAGGCTGGGGCGTACTCACAAAGAATTGGAAACGGCAAACATCCTTAAGAAAGGGGCCTTCTTGGTGTCAAACGCCTGCAACGACTCCCGAAATATTCCTGTCAGATCGACGATCTACTGAACCGGAATAAGCCCAGCGATTTTTCTGAACCATCGGACGCGAGCTCGGGGTCCCGTACGGTACGGACAAAGAGTGCGGACACTTGTCCGAAATAATTTGACGCCACCCCCGGCCGACCAAAGCGTCTGCCCTCCCAACGGCCGCAAGCGCCACGCCCCCCGCGCGCGTTTGCATTTTATCTCCCCTTGCCCATGCCTGCTTTAACCCGCTTTGGTCGCGGCTTCGCGACGTTTTCCCTTTTACTGGCGGTCAACTTCACCGCTCGTGCGCAAGAAGCGCAACCGCCCGCCCAGTTCAAAGGCGCATCGCCATTGGTCTGGTCAGCGCGTCTCGCAAATTCTGAAGTCGAACGCCTCGGCACGCGTATGTCGGCGGCGACATCGAAATGGGATTACGCCAATTTCCTTTTCCTCAATTCGCTGCTGCAACTCGACGAGCGACTGCGCCAGGACCGCTATCTGCCTTGGGTGCAGGCCACGATAGATTCGTTTCTCTCGGAGGATGGTCGCACGATTAAATACTACCGTCCCGACGATCATAACATCGATCACGTCGCGCCGGCCAAAACGGTTTTCTCGCTCTATCATCGCACGCTGAATCCGCGCTACCGCGCCACGCTCGATGTGTTTCGCGAGCATCTGAAAACACATCCGCGCACGCCCGAGGGCGGTTTTTGGCACAAGAAAATTTACCCCAATCAAATGTGGCTCGACGGCCTGTTCATGGGCACGCCGTTCTACACGGAATACGGACGCGTCTTTGGCGAGCCGGCGATTTTCGATGATGTCGCCAAGCAAATCCGCCTCGTCGCCGAACACACCTACGACGAAAAAACCGGCCTCTTCTATCATGCGTGGGACTCCGCGCGCGTGCAGCCTTGGGCCGACAAAACCACGGGCCGCTCCCCAAATTTCTGGAGCCGCGCGATCGGCTGGTACGCGATGGCAATCGTCGACGTGCTCGATCATCTGCCCGTCAATCACGAGGCACGCCCCGAGATCATCGCGATCTTCAAGAAAGTCGCCGATGGCGTGATCAAACACCAGGACCCGGCCAGCGGCCTCTGGTGGCAAGTCACCGATCAAGGTCATCGCGAAGGCAACTATCTCGAAGCGACCGCGTCCTCGATGTTCGTTTACTCCATCGCCAAGGCGATCAATCGCGGCTACCTGCCGCGCGAGGCTTATCAAGCTGCGGTGATCAAAGGCTACGAAGGTATCATCCGCGATCTCATCGTGACGCACGACGACGGCCGCACGATTCTCACGCGTTGCTGCAAGGTCTCGGGTCTCGGCCCCGGCGAAAAACGCAACGGCTCTTTCGAATACTACATCAGCGAACCAATCGTGGACAATGATGCCAAAGGCACCGGCCCCTTCGTCCTCGCCGGCATCGAACTCGATCGCTTGCTCTCCGTCGCGGCGCGTGCCGGCGACATTCCTGCGCCGAAAGAATCCGCGATCAAAATTTACGCCGCGCAACAACCGGCGGCTCCCGCGCCCGAGCGTTTCGCCGACGAAGCGAGCCGCAAAGCATGGACCGAAGAGATGCCCGCGATCCTCGCGCGCATCAAAGCCCCCGTTTTCCCCGACCGCCAATTCTCGATAGTCAACTACGGCGCGGTCGATGGACAGGATTCCTCCGAAGCAATCCGCAAAGCGATCGAAGCGTGTCATGCCGCGGGCGGGGGCACCGTGCTCGTGCCGGCCGGAACTTTCTACACCGGCGCCGTGCATTTGAAGAGCAACGTCAACCTCCACGTCGCCGAGGGCGCGCGTCTGCTGTTCCTCACGGATCCGAAATTGTATCCCACCGTTTTCACGCGCTGGGAAGGCGTGGAGTGCATGAACTTTTCTCCGCTCATTTATGCGTTCGAGCAGGAAAATGTCGCCATCACCGGCAAAGGCACGATCGACGGCCAGGCCGACTACGACAACTGGTGGGGCTGGGTGAAACTTGACGCGAAAACGAAGCCCAAAGTTCCGCTCGCGCGTGCCAGCCGGACGCGTCTCATGCAGCAAGCCGACGACTACAGCCTCCCCGAAGAACGCGTGTATGGACTTGGTGAATACCTGCGTCCTCCCCTCATCCAATTTTACCGCTGCAAAAACATCCTCGTCGAAGACGTCACCTTGCTCCGTTCGCCCTTCTGGGTGATCCATCCGGTGCTTTCGCAAAACATCACCGTGCGCGGCGTCACCATCATCTCGCATGGAGCCAACAGCGACGGTTGCGACCCCGAGTCCTGCACCGACGTCCTCATCGAGAACACGAAGTTCGACACCGGCGACGACTGCATCGCCATCAAGTCCGGCCGCAACAACGACGGGCGTCGTCTCGCCGTGCCTTCGCAGAATATCATCATCCGCAACTCGGAGTTCAAAGATGGCCACGGCGGTGTCGTCCTCGGCAGCGAATGCAGCGGTGACATCCGCAATGTCTTCGCCGAGAACTGCGTGATGGACAGCCCCAACCTCGACCGGGCACTTCGCTTCAAAAGCAACGCCGTGCGCGGCGGCGTGTTGGAAAACGTCCACATGCGCAACGTCCGCATCGGTCGCGTCGCCGAAGCCGTGCTCACCATTGATCTCCTCTATGAAGAAGGCGCGCGTGGTCCGCACAAACCCGTCGTCCGCAATGTCAGCATGACCGACATCACCAGCACGGGCAGCCCGCGCGTGATGTTTGTGCGCAGCTTCGACAATGCGGAAATCGACAACATCCGCATCGCCTACTCCACCTTCTCCGGCCTGACATCTACGGAAGTGCTTCAGCACGCCGGCAACGTCACCCTCAACCAAGTCAACTTCATCCCCGCCAAAACCGCGCGCGCGGCCAACTCCGTTCCACCGCCTGCGCCCTGATAATCTTGCCCTTGACCACGCAGCTTCTGATGAAATGCGTGCCCTCGCGCACGCTTCGGAAGCCGCCCCGCTTCTACTAACATCTCCACGTCGTAAACAAAACCTCCCGACACCCTATGCAAGCAGCCACCACCAAGATGACCAATTACCGTTGGTCAATTTGTTCACTCCTGTTCTTCGCCACGACTATCAACTACCTGGACCGCCAAGTTCTCTCTTTGACTTGGAAGGACTTCATCGTCCCGGAGTTTCATTGGACGGACACGCAGTACGGTTTGATCACCGGCGCGTTCTCGATCTTTTACGCAATCAGCATGGTGTTCGCCGGACGCTTCGTGGACTGGATGGACACGAAAAAAGGCTTCCTGTGGGCGATCGGCGTGTGGTCCCTCGGCGCTTGCGCGCACGCTTATTGCGGTATCGCCACCTCCGGCATCCTCGCCGGCGAATGGTTTGTCGGTTTTGAAAGCGCGCGTCACATCATCGGCACCATCGACGATGTCGCGAAAGTCGCCGTCGTGAGCGTGTGGCTGTTCATTGTCGCCCGCTTCGTGCTGGCGGTTGGCGAAGCCGGTAACTTCCCCGCCGCGATCAAAGCGACGGCCGAATATTTCCCCAAGAAAGACCGCGCCTTCTCCACCAGTATCTTCAACGCCGGCGCCACCGTCGGCGCGCTCGCCGCTCCGTTGCTCATCCCCACCATCGCGAAAGCATGGGGTTGGGAAGCGTCCTTCCTCATCATCGGTGCGCTCGGCTTCGTCTGGATGGGTTTCTGGATGGTCATGTACAAGAAGCCGGACAAGAGCCCGCACGTAAACGCCGCCGAGCTCGCCTACATCCAACAGGACCACGCGGCCGATATTGCTTCCGGTCAGGAAGCCAAGGCGGGTGAAGAACGCAAAATGTCTTTCGCTGCTTGCTTGAAGTACCGTCAGACGTGGGCCTTCGCGATCGGCAAGTTCATGACCGACGGCGTTTGGTGGTTCTTCCTGTTCTGGACCCCCGCCTACCTCAGCTCGGTGTACGGTATCAAATCTTCGGATACAGCGGGTAAACTCGCGATCTTCGTCCTCTACGCCATCACGCTGCTCTCCATCATCGGCGGCTGGCTGCCCTCCTACTTCGTGGACAAGAAAGGCATGAATCCGTACGCCGGCCGCATGAAGGCGATGCTCATCTTCGCGTTCATCCCGCTGCTCGCCCTCTTCGCCCAGCCCCTCGGCTCCTATAGCTACTGGCTCCCGATCATCATCATCGGTATCGCGGGCGCGGCTCACCAAGCCTGGTCGGCCAACATCTTCTCCACGGTCGGCGACATGTTCCCGAAAAAGGCGATCGCCACGATCACCGGCATCGGCGGCATGGCCGGTGGTATCGGTTCGTTCCTGATCAACATCGGCTCCGGCCGCCTGTTCGACTACGCGGGCGAAACCCAGATGACGCTCTTCGGTTTCGTCGGCAAGGAAGCCGGTTACCTCATCGTCTTCTCGATCTGCGCCGTGGCCTACTTGATCGGCTGGATCATCATGAAGGCGCTGGTTCCGAAATACAGCCCGATCACCGATCTTTGATCTCCCTCTCTTTCATCCAGGGCGCGCCACCGACGGCGCGCCCTTTTTTAGCTCCTCATTCATGATGCGCCGCCTCTGTTTCTCCCTGTTCTCCTTCCTTCTCTGCACGGTTTCATCGTCTGCTGCTGCAGTTCGCTGGTCCGATGTGAAGCAGCAGCCAGCCGCGTGGCACGCCACCGAGGAGGCGATCGCCATCGCCGACAATGTGCTGGCGTACCAATATCCGAGCGGCGGATGGCCCAAAAACGTGGACATGGCCAAGCCGTTGACGCCGCAAGCGCGCGCCGCCCTCGCCGCTCGCGACGAACACGTCGGTCGCAGCGATAGTTCGCCGACAATCGATAACGGCGCCACCACGAGTCAGATCGTCTTTCTCGCCAACGTATTCAACGCGTCACTACACGAGCGCCATCGTGACGCGGCGTTGCGCGGCATCGACTATTTGCTCGCCGCACAATACGAGAGCGGCGGATGGCCCCAGTTTTTCCCTCTCCGCGAAGGCTATTACTCGCGCATCACTTTTAACGACGACGCGGTTCTCCGTGTGCTCGAGCTCCTGCGCCATGTCGCCGCCGGCGATGCGCCCTACGGTTTTGTGGATGCCCCCCGTCGCGAACGCGCAGCCGATGCTGTCCGTCGCGGCGTCGATTGCATCTTGCGCGCGCAAATCGTCGTGAGCGGCCGGCCCACCGTCTGGTGTGCACAACACGACGAGAAAACACTCGCGCCCGCATCCGCGCGAAAGTTCGAGCCCGCCTGCTACGCCAGCTACGAGAGTGCAGGACTCGTTCGTTTTCTCATGTCGCTCGATAACCCTTCGCCCGAGGTCATCGCCGCGGTTCAGGGCGCCGTCGCGTGGTTCGAGCGCACGCGTCTCACGGGCATCCGTTTCAAACGCACCAAACCTCCCGGCGGAGACGGCATCGTCATCGCCGATCCGGCGGCCCCGCCTCTCTGGGCTCGTTTTTATGAGTTCGGCAGCGAGCGCCCCATTTTCGTCGGACGCGATGGGGTCATCCGTTACCGTCTAGACGAGATCGAGCGCGAGAGACGCAGCGGCTATTCGTGGTACGACGATCGCCCGCAGGAAATTTTGTCCAAATATCCGAAATGGGCCGCACGCCACGGCGTATCGGTAAACATCTCCGTCGATCGCTCCGAAACGCAGTAGTTTAAATTCCACTACATGATGCGCTCCGGGAGCATCACGACCAGCCCTTGGACTTATTTTTGTTCGCCGGCCCGGTTGCTTGACACTCCCGCATTCCCGACGGTATGGGGATACCCCTTTAACTCGAAACACGCCACCGCCCATGCCCTCCGCCAACGACATCCGCAAAGGCCAAGTCATCAAGTTCAACAACGAGCCCCATCTCGTCATGGAGACCCAGCATCGCACGCCGGGAAACCTCCGCGCCTTTGTGCAGATTAAGATGCGTAATCTTCGTTACGGAAAGGCTCTCGACCAGCGCTTCGCTTCGACCGACACGATCGAAGTCCTCCCGACCGACAAGCGTTCGCTCGAGTTCAGCTACGCGGACCGCGGCACCTACGCGTTCATGGATCCGGAGACCTTCGAGCAGATCGAGCTCAGCGAAGCCACGCTCGGCGACGTGAAGAACTATCTTACTCCCGGTGGCAAAGTGGACATTCTCTTCGTCGACGAAAAACCGCTCTCGGTCGATCTCCCCTCCGCCGTGAACCTGAAGGTTATCGAAAGCGCCGAAGGCATCAAGGGTGACACCGCCAGCAACGTCCAGAAGCCGGCCAAACTCGAAACCGGTCTCGTCGTCCAGGTCCCGCTGTTCGTGAAGGAAGGCGAAATCATCCGCGTCTCCACGGCTGACGGCACTTATCTCGGCCGCGCCTAATCCGTTCTATTTTTTAACGCCCGCGGCATCACTCCCGAAGCCGCGGGCTTTTTAATGCCCACACATAACGCGGAGCGGTTTGTAACCATTAATTGGATACAGACCGCAACCAGCGTTTCAGACATTTGATGAGCGCGTCTCGCTGCACCGGCTTGGTAAGAAAGTCGTCCATGCCTGCTTCAAGACACGCTTCGCGATCGAGCGGCATCGCATTCGCCGTCAAAGCCACGATCGGCAGCGTCCCGCGCGGGCGCCGCTCACGGATTCTCCGAGTCGCTTCGAGTCCATCGATCCCCGGCAGGCGCATATCCATCAGTACCAGCGACCACGACCCCGCCAGCGCTTGTGTCACCGCATCCGTGCCATTTTCGACAACCGTCACGGTAAGACCGGCACGCTGAAGCATGACTGCGATCACACGCTGATTCACCGGCTCATCTTCCACGACGAGTACGCGTCCGCTCAGAACCACCTCTTCGCGATTGTGCTCCTGCCGCGCCGCGGGCGGCGCGTCCGCGATTTCCATGGGCAGTTCGAAATAAAATTCCGAGCCGCTCCCCGGCCGGCTTTTCACATGGATCTTTCCGCCCATGCGCTGCACGAGTTGCTGCGAGATCGCGAGACCGAGACCACTTCCGCCAAACCTCCGCGTCGTCGAGCCGTCGCCCTGACTAAACTTTTCGAACAACTTCGCCTGTGTCACCTCATCCATCCCGATGCCCGTGTCGCGCACGCTAAAATGCAGCACGCAAAGACGGTCGCGGGTGGCCACGGTTTTTAACTCCATCTCGACAGAACCGCGCTCGGTGAACTTGACCGCGTTGCCGATCAGATTGGCAAGCACCTGTTTCAAGCGCGACGGATCGCCCATCACAAGCGGCGGCAACGAGTCATCGATCGAGACAGAATAAGAAAGCTCTTTTTCGTCCGCTCGCGCTGCCATCAACGCAGCCGATTCCTCCATCACTTCGGCGGGCGAAAAACGGATATGCTCAAACTCCATCTTGCCGCTCTCGACCTTCGAGATGTCGAGGATGTCGTTGAGCAGGCGCAGCAATGCATTGGCCGAGTTGAGCGCGACCTCCGTCTGCAAGCGTTGATCCTTCGTCAGCTCCGAATCCTCGAGCAGCTGCAGCATGCCGATCACCCCATTCATCGGCGTGCGGATTTCGTGGCTCATCATCGCGAGGAACTCGCTCTTCGCGTGATTCGCAGCTTCCGCGCGCTGCTTTTCCAAATTCAGTCGTTCGACGAGTTCCTCCTTCTCAAACAACGAGCGATAAAACACGCGCAGATCCGCGAGATGATCCGCCGCAGAGCTGCGCACAAAGCTGGTATAAATCAAAGTCGCGATCCCGATCAGCCAGCCTTCGACCGACCATTTCGTGGTGGCCATGAAGGTGAACCCCAGCGGCGCCATGGTGCCGAGCATGTACATCCAGTGACAGCTCGCCACCGGCGATAACGAACGCGCCGCGCCCGCGTTCATGCCGACTACGACAAACACCGTGAGGATGCGTGGAAGAAACGCATCGGTGTTCAAAAAGAGCACGATACCGATTGCCCACATCATCACCGTGGGCGCGAGGCCGATCAGAAACCATCGCCGCCATAGCGGCATCTCCGCGTCGCCACGTGGGCGGCTGAAGAAAACGCGATTCACCTGCCAGCGCACCGCGGTGATCGCGAGCATCACCCCCAACCACAACGACGTCCACAATGGCGGGAAATGTGACCACACGCCCGCCGCGAGCAGAATGGGCACGACAAAGTTCGACGACAGACCGAGCCATGCGAGCCGGTGCAGGAGGCGCGTGAGTTCTCCTTCAACTTTAATCTCGAGCGAGTGGTCGTGTTCTTTCTTTTCCGAGGACTGCTTAGCCAACTGCATGCCTACCTGTTCCCTTTCTGCGCGCGTCGCTTTTCGATTCTCACAGCACTCGCGCCCACAGCACCTTCAGGTAGCGGCTCTCAAGGCAGTTTGAATAAACGGGATGATCCGGGCCCGGCCCCGTGCGATCGAAAAATTGCAACCGGCGCTGCAGACGATGCGCGGCCTTGATCGCGTGCTGTTCAAAATCCTCGAGACTCAACAAACCCGAGCACGAACACGTCACAAAAATTCCCCCCGGCTTCACGAGCGAGATGGCGAGCTGATTAAGATCCTCGTACTTCTGGCGTCCCTCCCAGTTGCCGCCTTCCTCGCGGGTGAAAATAAACTTCGGCGGATCGAGCACGACGACGTCCCACTTCTCTCCGTTGGACTGCATCTGCCTCGCGTAGGCAAAGGCGTCTGTATGGACAAACTTGATACGCGCCTGGTTGAGATTCGCGTTCCGTTTCGCCTGCGCGATCGCCTTCTCATCGAGATCGACCGCGGTCACGTCTTCCGCGCCACCCGCGATCTTGGCATTGAGCGAAAAGCCGCCGGTGTAGCAGCAGAGATCGAGCACCCGCGCGCCTTGGGTGAAACGCGCGAGCGCACGACGGTTTTCACGCTGATCGCAGAAGAAACCCGTTTTGTGACCTTCGGAGAAATTCACTTCGTAGCGAATGCCATGCTCCCGGATCTTCACCGTCTGCGGTGCGGCCGCATTTGTTTCGTTGAAGGTCGACGGCTTGATGCCTTCGAGGCTGCCGATGTCGTGATCGACATGCACGCGCGCGAACTTCGTGCCCGCGAGCTCATGAATCAACGGCAGCCATTTCGGCAGTCGTTGCGCGATGCCCAAGCTGTACACTTCGCATAGCAGCGTATCGCCGTAGCGGTCGATCGTGAGCCCGCTGAGACCATCGCCGTCCGAGTTGATCAAACGATACGCGTCCGTCGTTTCATCGAGCTTGAAAATCTCGCGTCGCAATTGCACCGCACGACGGATCGCCTGCTCGAAATAACTTTCGTTCACCGGCTCAAGGGAGTGCGAGACCACGCGCAGCACCATCTTCGCGCGCGGGTTGTAGAGACCGCCGCCGGCGAGATTGCCGTTCTTGTCGTACACGTTGACGAAGTCGCCCGGTTTCGCGTCTGGCGAAACCTGTCCGAGCAACCGCGGAAAAATCGCGGGCTGAAACGTAAAGTACTTCAGCTGCGCCCAAGGCCGTGCCCACTGCGAGCGATCGATCGCCGCAGGCGATGGCTTCTCAATTTTATCGGGACGCATTTCGTCGTCAGACATGCGCCTCACCTTCCCGCCCGCGTCGCGCGTCCGCAATGGCGATTTTTTGCACAAACAAAAAAGCACCGCGATTGCGGTGCTTATAAGGGGAGTTTGTTCGCGAAGCGTTCGTGCGATGTTTACTCGCCGAGGAGTTTCACGAGCGCTTGCTCCAGCGCGGCGCCGCGCAGGTTCCTGCCGACGATGCGACCTTCGCCGTCGATCAACAGTGTGAAGGGAATCGCGGTCACGCCGTATTGATTAGCGAGTTTGCTGTCCCAAAACTTGCCGTCGAAAATCTGCGGCCAGGCGATGCCGTTTTTTTCGAGGTAGTTCTTCAACGCGGCTTCATCGCGATCCAAGCTGATGCCAATCACTTCGAATCCGCGCGGCTGAAACTTTTTGTACGCGGCGATCACGTTCGGCATTTCTTGCACGCACGGGCCGCACCACGTCGCCCAGAAGTCGAGCAGCACTACTTTGCCGCGATATTTTCCGACGGAGATGTCGTTGCCGTTGAGGTCCTTCTCCGCGAAGTCGGGAAACATCTTGCCCTCGGCCAACGCGGCTTGCGCGGCGGCGGCGGCTTTTTGTTTATCCACCATTTCGAGGATTCTATCGACCTGCTGCGCCTGCGACGAATTTGGGAAATCCTTCTTCAACTGGAGAAACACGTCGCCAGCTTTGTCGAAATCTTCGAGCACCTGCAGATAGATCGTACCTTTCACGACGAGTATTTGCGCGGCCTCGTCGGTTTGCTCGCTCTTGTATTCCTGCACGAGCGCGTCGAGTTGCTTCAGTTCGTCAGCGAGCGTGGACTCGGAGATGTCGGGTTGATTGAGTTTGGCGCGCACGTTTTCCACCACAGCGGCGAGCTTCGACCGAAGCGTGTCTTGGGCGTTGTCCGCCGCACGCAGGGGTAACAGCAGGGATCCGCAGAGGGCGCAGAGCGCGAGAATCGTTTTGAGGTGCATAAATGGGAATGGAGGAATGATCCCGCTCCCGGCCAAACGCAACCGCGCTTATTGCGCAGGGAACGCCGCGTCGATCAGCGCTTCGATGCGCCGCTTGGAATCTTTCACCGCTTCCACCGGAATACGTGGGCCAAACTCCAGCGTGAGCAGGTGATGCGGTTTCCAGAACGAGCTCACCATTTCGAAATCGATCTGGCCCGAGCCGATCGGTTGGTGATCGCGTCCGTCGGGAGTGACGTCGTGCAAATGAAAACCGAGCAGGCGATCCGCATTCTTCGCGAGATGTTCGCGATGCGTGAGCAACGCCAGCTGCTCTTTGATGTGCGCGTGGCCGGTGTCGTGCCAATAACCGGCCGTGTGCGGCTGCGCGATGTCGCCGAGCAATTCTTCGAAATCGCTGTCGAGGGGCAGCTCGGCCGCGTCCTCGCGATTCTCAAGTCCGAGCGACACACCTCGCTCCACCGCGTGCATACGGATTTCTTCGAGGCTCAATTTCACCTGCTGCCAGTAAGTGGTTTTGCGCGCCTGCAGCTTCTTCAACGCTTTGTCGCGCAGCGCGAGATAACGCGCATCGCTCGAGAGTTTCACGCCCGGATGACGCTCGAAATACGCTTCGAGTTTTTTCACCGGATTAAACCAACCCAAGCGCACGCTGCCCAAATGCATCACGAGCACGCGCGCTTTCACTTGCTGGCTGAAATCGAGCGAGCGGCGAGTCGAGCGCAGCCATTGATCGTGCTCCTGATAATCCGTGGACGACGGCTGGAAGAGATTCGGCGCGGCCTGCATCACACCGGTCGGCAGCGGGCAGAAATTATGCGTCGAGCTGACCTGGATGACGCCCTCCTCCACCGCTTTCAGAATGCCCGGCACCAGCGTGATGCGGATGCCGTGACTCAGCTCCACGTACGAAAACCCGAGATCGGCGATCTCGCGCAACATCGCGTAACCGTCGGTATGGCGGGAGGAACACCAACTGGTCGAAAGGGCGAGGACAGGTCTCATGGCAAACAAAGCAGGCGCATCAGCAGGAATGCGGCCCATATGGGCATGTTAACAAACAAAACAACCGCGTCCCGACAGGTCGGAACGCGGTTGTCGAAAATCGGAAGGCACGCGTGTAGCGTGGTTGATTAGCTGGCGTGGCGACGGCGCAGCATCGCGGTGAAGGCCATGACCTTCTCCTTGCGGCGACGCTTTTCGCACGGCTTCTCGCAGTAGCGCTTCGCGCGGACACCCTTGATGATGTTCTCGCGCTCGAGCTTCTTCTTCATGCGACGGAGCGCACGGTCGATGGGCTCGTTTTTGCGGATTTTGATTTCGATGGACATGTGTCGGGACAGGATTGGAAACGGGAAAAAGGTCATGACTACGCCAAGGGCCTCACGCCTCGTCAACGGCTTTTTTCCACCCTTCTCGCGGACTCCACGCTTGCGGGGCTGGCCGGGCTCCGTTGCCTAACCGGACCGTGTCGTCTGCCGATAAGAACTTCGTCCATCTCCACGTCCACACCGATTATAGTCTGCTCGACGGCGCCTGCCGAATCGATCGGCTCATGAATCGCGCCGTGGAGCTCGGCATGCAGGCCCTCGCCCTCACCGACCACGGAAATCTTTACGGCGCGATCGAGTTCTACAACGCCGCCAAAGCCAAAGGGATAAAGCCGCTCATCGGTTGCGAAATTTATCTCGTCGAAGGGTCACGGTTGGAGAAAAACGGCCGCGCGGAAGACGGCAAAAGTTATTACCACCTCGGGCTCCTCGCCAAAAACGTCACCGGCTACCAAAACCTCTTGAAGCTCGTTTCCGACGCGCATCTGCGCGGCTTCTACTACAAACCGCGCGCCGATTGGGAGACCTTGTCGAAATACGCGGGCGGCCTCATCGGATTCACCGGTTGCCTCGCGGCAATCATCCCGCAACACCTTTTGCACGACCGCTGGGAACAGGCTCGCACCGCCTGCGCGCGTTTCGTCGACATCTTCGGCCGCGAAAACTTTTTCGTCGAAATCCAGGACCACGGCATCCCCGAACAGATCAAAATCATCCCCGGACTCCTCAAACTCGCCGAGGAATTCAATCTGAAGGTCATTGCCAGCAACGACGTTCACTACGTCCGCGCCGAAGACGCCGGTCCGCACGACGCGATGCTCTGCATCCAAACCGGCGCAAAGATCGACGACGAGAACCGCATGCGTTTCGACAGCACGCAGTTCTACCTCAAATCCCGCGACGAGATGGCCCAGCTCTTCGCCGAGGTGCCGGACTCCATCACCAACACCCAGCTCGTCGCCGAGATGTGCGATCTGGCGATCCCATTCCCCAAGGGCTCCGAACGCTATCCCCGCTATCCGCTGCCGGCCGAAATCAAGAGCAAGTATTCACCTTCTGAATACCTCAAACAACTCTGCGTCGAAGGTCTCAAATACCGGTACGACGTCGATTACGACACCATCGCCGCCCATCCTGCCGTCGCGGAACGTCTCGCCAAGCTGACCGATCTTCCCGCCGGACAAAAACCACAGCCGCCCGACTACAACAATCTCGCGCCCGACGAACTTCTCATCGTCCGCACCGCGTACGAGCTCTCGATCATCAACGTCACCGGCTTCGTGGATTACTTCCTCGTCGTTTGGGACTTCATCAATTGGGCGAAAAATCACTCGATCCCGGTCGGCCCGGGTCGCGGTTCCGGCGCCGGCTGTCTCGTCGCGTATCTCCTCGGCATCACCAACATCGATCCGATTCGCTTCGGTCTTCTGTTCGAGCGCTTCCTCAATCCCGAACGCGTTTCGCCTCCCGACTTCGATATCGATTTCTGCATGCGGCGCCGCGAGGAGGTCATCAACTACGTCCGCGACAAATACGGCCGCGATTGCGTCGCCAACATCATCACCTACGGCACGCTCGGCGCGAAGATGGTTATCCGCGACGTCTCGCGCGTGCACAATCTTCCCTTCGCCGAGGCCGATCGTCTCGCGAAGATGATCCCCGACGAGCTCAACATCTCGCTGAAGGATTCCATCGAAAAATCCGCCGAGCTCCGCACCGAGATCGAGCGCAATCCCGTCGCCAAAAAGATCGTCAACCAAGGCCTCGTTCTCGAAGGCATGGTGCGCAACACCGGCAAACACGCCGCCGGTATCATCATCACCGATCAGCCGCTCGACGACTTCGTCCCGCTCACGTTGCAGGAAGAAGACGTCACCGTGCAGTACGACATGAGCGCGGTGGGCAAACTCGGGCTGCTGAAGATGGACTTCCTCGGCCTCAAAACGCTCACCGTCATCTCCGACGCCGTCGCGAACGTCCGCCGCACCGCCAACCCCGACTTCGACATCGAACGCATCCCGCTCGACGACCCAAAGACTTATGAACTGCTCAACGTCGGCAAAACCGTCGGCGTGTTTCAGCTCGAATCCGGCGGCATGCAGAACGCCGCGAAGCTCGTCGGTATTTCCAACATCGACGACATCAACGCCATCTCCGCGCTCTATCGTCCCGGCCCGATGGCGTTCATTCCCGATTACGCCCGCGGCAAAAAAGACCCCGCATCCATCGTTTATCCGCACCCGCTCCTCGAACCGGTGCTGAAGGAAACCTACGGCATCATCGTCTATCAGGAACAGGTGATGGAGTGCGCCAAGATCATCGGCGGCTACACGCTCGGCGGCGCCGACATGCTTCGCCGCGCGATGGGAAAAAAAGACGCCGAAGCGATGGCGAAGGAGCGCGTCAAATTCGTCGAAGGCGCCAAACGCCTCCACAATATCCCCGAGTCCAAGGCCAACGAAATTTTCGATTTGTTGAACAAGTTCGCGCAGTACGGCTTCAACAAATCGCACTCCGCCGCCTACGCCGTCGTCGCTTACCAGACGGCGTATTTGAAAGCCAACTACCCGGTGCAGTTCATGGCCGCCGTGCTCACGGCCGAACTCGGCAACGCGGAAAAGGTCTCCCACTTCATCGCCGAGTGCACCGCAATGGGCCTCACCGTGCTCGGCCCCGACGTGAACGAATCGCGCGAAAACTTCACGCCCGTCGGCGACAAGATCCGCTTCGGTCTCGCCGGTATTAAAGGCGTCGGCGAACAAGCCGCTTCGAAAATCATCGAAGAGCGCGATCGCAACGGCCCGTTCGCCGACTTCGAAGATTTCTCACGTCGCGTGGACGGCCGCGCGATCAACAAGCGCGTGCTCGAACATCTCGTGAAAACCGGCGCTTTCGATTTCTCGGGCGCGTCGCGCAAAAAACTCTTCGAGGGAATCGACGCCGCGCTCGCCACCGCCGCCGCGCAAGCGCGCGATCGCGCCGCCGGGCAGTTCAACATGCTCGACCTTCTCGCCGAGCCAGCACCCACAACCAAACGCGCCGCGCCGAAACAGAAAGTCGCCGCTGACTCGGACGACGATTTCACGTCATCCGAGCGTCTCCAATTCGAGAAAGAACTTCTCGGTTTCTACGTCTCCGGCCATCCGATGAACGCGTACGCCGAGATCGCTGCCGAGATCGACACGTTCCCCGTTCACGAACTGCTCGAACAAGGAGACCGCACCGAGTTCCGGCTGTGCGGCATCTGCGGCAGCATCGCGAAACGTCTTTCGAAAAAAGACAATCGCCCGTGGGCGTCCTTCACGCTCGCCACGCAGAAGGCGTCGATCGCGCTCAACATGTTCGCCGACGCTTACGCGAGCTACGGGCAGAACCTCGCGGAAAACGCGTTGGTCGTCGTGCAGGGCAACATCATCGTCAATCAGGAGGGCGCACGCATCAACGTGAAGGAATGTTACCCGCTGGAGAACTTCGTCACCGGCATCGTCAAACGCGTCACCTGGCTCGTGCATCCCACACACAAAGAGCTGCCCGAATTTCTCCGCTTGCTGCGCGAAACGCTCAACAAACAAGTCGGCGACACGAAGATTTCGATCGGCATGGTATTCGAAAATCGCGCGACTTTGATCAGCGATGTATCGAGCGCACTCGGCTGGAAACTCAACGCCGCCCGTTTCCAAGAACTCCGCGCCCACCCCGCCGTCGCCGGCGTCGAGATCGAAGCCAAACCGCTCGAACTAAAACAGGACAAACGCTGGGGCTCCAAACGCGCCTGACGCTTCGCGAACGATCGCGTTCTCCGCGTCGCCGCGGTTAAAACTCAAACAGTTCATCCTGCCGCAGCGCCTCGCGTTTGGCGGGATTCGCCGTGCTCATCTGCAACAACCACGGCACCGTCATGCGCGCAAAATCCGGACGGCGTCCGAGCGCGATGAGCAACAGCGCAGCCGCCAGCGCATCATACAACGCCGCATGATACCGGCGACGATCGGCCGGACAATGTTCAGCCGCGAGCGCGTCGAGCTCGTCCTGCAAACGAAATATCACGATCAGTTCGGAAAGTTTGCCCGTGCCGATTTGCGGAAACAGCTCCGCATAAATCCGGCCCGTATCGATCCACGGCCCCCAGTCCGCGATCATCTTTCCCGGCCATGCGAAATCGGGCGACACACGCGGATAAGCCCACACAGCCTTGATCAGCGAATTTTCCGCCTGCGCATAGTGCGCGGCCAGCGGTCCGCTCGCGCGCATCGCCGCGAAGCGCGAAAACTCGTCCGCAAACGGCGCCTGACTCGCGACCGCATCCGCGCTGAGACCGTGCACGGCCTCGTCTTCAGGACGCACATGCCCCGTTGCACGGCAAAGCCGTGTCGCTGTTTCGACCACCATGCCGCCGTGCAACGTGACCACGCCATATTCGAGGATTCCAGACGCGACACTCCCCTCGAAATCAACGAAATGGATGGGCACGTGAGTCCAGCGCATGACGCGCAATGAGGTGGCCGGGAATATCTTCGATGACACGGAAAAAAGCAGAGGGAATTTACCCCAGTAAACGATCAGGCTACTCCGTCCGCGCGCAATTCTCCCGGCAGCGAGCGGCGGTTTCTTAACCACGCCCCGCCGATTTGTCCGTGATTTCCGCCGGCGCGTGTGTTTCGTGGATATCCATGCATCTGGATTCCTATCGCACGTTCCTGATCGAGCTGGCTGAGCGCAGCGGCGATTTCATCCGTCCCTATTTCGCGAATCCGGAGCTCACCGTCGAAATCAAGTCCGACGACTCTCCCGTCACCCTCGCCGACCGCGGCGCCGAACAACTCCTGCGCGAACTCATCGCCAAAAAATTCCCCGATCACGGGATCGTCGGCGAAGAGTTTGGCAATGAACGCGACGATGCCGAGTGGGTCTGGGTGCTCGACCCGATCGACGGCACCAAATCGTTCATGTCCGCCGTGCCGCTCTTCGGAACGCTCATCGCGCTCATGCATCGCGGCCAACCCGTGCTCGGCGCGATTCATCAACCTATCCTCCGCCAGCTCATGATCGGCGATGGCGTGACGACCACGCTCAACGGCCGCGCGGTGCGTATCCGAAGCTCCACTACAGCGATCGAAAACGCCACGCTGCTCACCAGCGATCCGCTCAATCCCGCCAAGTATCGCAACGGCGCCGCCTACGATGCGCTGCAGAAGCGCGCGCGGCTCGTTCGTACATGGGGCGATTGTTATGGCTACCTACTGCTCGCCGGCGGCTGGGCCGACATCATGCTCGATCCAATCATGAACCCGTGGGACATCCAGGCGCTCATCCCGATCGTTCGCGGCGCCGGCGGTGTGATCACCGATTGGACGGGCAGCGATCCCGTCAAAGCCGACTCGATCGTCGCCGCCTCGCCGCAGCTGCATCCGCAAGTCATCGCCGCGCTTAATTCATAAAAGAAAAACCGGCGCAGCCTCACGACCGCGCCGGTTGATAGATAAAAACCAAATCGTTTCGGCTTACTGACCGGAGGGCGCCGCAGCGTCTGTCTCCGCAGCCTTGGACTCGATCTTCGCTTTTTGTTGTGCGTGGAATTCCTGGCCGATTTGCCCGATTTTCGGCATCGCAGCCATCATGCGCGGCATCATGAGCTCTTGCACGCGCCCCTGAATTTCCGGCTGTTTGGCGATCATCGCTTTGCCCGCCGGCGTGGAGTTAAACGCCGCCATCGCCGCGAGCTCTTCCTTGGTGAAAGCCTCGGCGTAGAGCTGCACCATGTCTTTTTTCATCTGCTCGGGATTGATGGCTTCGATCATCGCATCGAGCAGCTTCTTCTGAAACGCTTGGAGATCAGCCTCGTCGATTTTTCCGCCGAGTTGCTTCTCCATCTGAGAGCTCATCATCTTATGCTGCGCCTCGAGTTGCTTCTCGAGCGTACGCGTCAGCATCTCTTCGATTTGCAGCGATTCGAAGACGGCCTCGGCATCAGCCAGGGTTGCTTTCGTGCCTTGAGCGACGCTCGCCGTGCCGTCGTACTTCTCGCTGGCGAGTTTCACGAAATACGTTTTGCCGCCTTTCTCGACAGTCAGCTCTTTCTTGTTCGGGTCGTAGCTCTTCAGCACATAACCATCGAACTCGCCGCCGATTTTCACCCAACCGGTGCGCGTGGCACCGTCATTCACAAGGCCGAAATGCTGGGCATTGCTCAGGGTCAACACGCCATTAAGCGTCAACGGCGCGGGTTCGGCGGCAAAGGCCGCGGACGAGATCGCGACCAAAGCCGCGAGAATCAGGTTTTTTAGTTTCATGGGGAAATTTTGAGAGCCTTCGCGCCGTGCGTATCAAGTGATGACCGACACAACGCTCGTGCCTGTTAGTAACCGCCTGCTTCGCTTCCTTACATCCTCTCTCGCGCGACAAGATCGCTGAGTAAATAAAAACGATTCACGCGATTCCTCAGCCAGCACCAGCCCGGCAACATCGCGATCACCACGCAAACCACACCAGGCCACGTCAGCAACTGCGCCGCGAAAAAACTCAGCACACACGCACTCGCGAGTCCTGCGAGCCAGCCAGCCGCGAGAAGCAATCCATAACGCGTCAACAAGCCGCGGCCGGGATTGGTCATCCACTGAGACAACGGCAACATCAGCCCCGCGATCCACGGCAGCACGGGCAAAAGCGCCAGCGGCACCGCCAGCATCGAACTCGCTCTCCAGCGAAACGTCTCGCCCGCCAACACCGTCGCCAGCCACGCGACCAACAGCGTCATCGCCAAAACGATCCCCACCTGCGCGATCGTCTGCCGCATCGTCATGCGCATGACCAGTCGCGCAAACATCCGCCGCGATATCGGATAAAGCGCCGTCATCCGCGGATAGGTCAGCACAAACGGAAACAGAAAGAGCGCCGCCGCGCAGGTGACGAAGGGAAGAATCGGCACTCCGGAACGCTCACTCCCCACACTCCAGACGAGCGCAAAAAATTCTCGCGAAAGCGCCGCGCTGCTGAGCGTCTGCTGCGTCAGCTTCACATGACTCGCCACCACCCCGAGCGCCACCATCGCCCACACACCCACGAGCCATAACATCAGCACAACGATCCGCGGCCACGACATCGCGCCAAACCACTCGTGCGAGAACGCCGCCAGCCAGCCCCGCTCGTCCGTCGCCGCAACCGCTCCTCGCGTCCAGTCCTGCGCGACCCATTTCTTTCGCGCCAGTCCGACCCGGCTCAGCGTTTTCAGATCGGCTCCGCAGAGCATCATCACCGTCATCGCGCGTTCGCGCACACGTTCCTTCGCGAAGATCACCCGCGACATCAGGAAAAACGCCGCCGCGGCCGCCGCCAAAAACCACCCGGGATTGCCCGCAACGAGTTCGCGGATCTCCACCACGAAAATTCCCGCCACACACATCGCCAGCGTCACCAGCGCCAGCAGCCACGTCGAACCCCACCATCGCGACAACGGTTCCCACAACAGTCCCACCGACAGACAAAGAAAAACCAGCGCCGCGACGCTTCCGACCGGCAACGCGTTTGCCGTCGTCCAAACGGCAAACCCGACAAGTCCTCCACCGACCGCCACCGCCATCCACAAAAATGCTCTCCGATAAAAGCGCCGCGCGCCCGGCAACAGCATGACCGCCGGTTGATGAATCACACGGCCCGCAATCAGTGCCAGCGTCATTCCCGCTCCCAGCGGCAGCAGCATCGTCGCTCCCAGAAAACGCGCGAGCGACTCCGGCGCTTTGTGCAGGAAGCACGTCATGAACACCGGATTGATCAGCGAAACCGCCGCCCACAAAAGCGGCAGCGGACGCCAGAAAACAAAAAACTGTTTCGCCCCCGCCTTCACGACTTCGCCCTCCGCTCCCGTCGCTTCAACAACAGCGGAAACATCTCGTCCAGGCTCAGCGCCCGGCTTTTCACTTCGGCGCGATACATGCTCGCGAAGCGCTCCACCTCGCTCGCCGTATCCGCTGCGCACACACGCATCCGCGCCAGCTTCGTCGTGCCTTCATGACTGAGCACGCACGTCTCGGAAAATGTCTCGGGCAACGTCCCCGTCGCCGAGTGCAACGTCCACTCCGCATAGCTTTCCTGCAGCTCGTCGAACGATGCGCTCACCGCCAGTTCGCCCGCATCCAGACAAACCACCCAGTCGATGATTTTCTCCACATCCGCGAGCAGGTGCGACGAAACAAGCACCGTGCAGCCATCGTCCCGCAACCGCTCGAGCAACACATCCAGCATCCGCGCGCGGATGATCGGATCGAGCGCACTCATCGGCTCATCCATGAGCAACAACGAGGGACGGTGACAAACACCCAGCAGGATCGAGAGTTTTTGCTGATCGCCCTGACTGAGCTGCACGATCCTGCGCGCCCCATCGAGTTCCAGCATCTCCGTCAACCGTTTCTCCAACCCGTGGTCCCAATGCGGATAAAATGACGCGGTAAACTCCAGTTGCTGCCGCACCGTCATCCAATCGAGAAAGCGCGGTTCCTGTCGTACCACGCCCAACCGGTTCAACTGCGCCGACTCCAGCTCCCGCGCCGCACATCCGAGCGTGCGAATCTCTCCCGCGGTCGGCAGCAACAAGCCGCACGCGAGATCGAGCAGCGTGGTTTTTCCCGCGCCATTCCGGCCGAGCAGACCGACCACACGTCCCGCAGGGATTTTAAAACTCACATCTCGCAGCGCGGTGCGTTTCCCAAACAACTTGCTCAGGTTTTCGACGACCAAGGGCTCGGACGAAACGAAGGGAGATGGAGTTTTCATTTGGACGTGGAATCGAGGGTTTCGCGGAAAAGTTTGATCGCCTGCGCCGGGCTCACACCGAGCTGCCGGGCCATTGTCGCCGCCGTGGCGAGATGCCGCCGAAGCGGTTCCAATTTCTGCTCATGAAGATCGTCAGCATGCTGCTCGCGCACGGTGAGCGTCTGCCCGCGCCTCCGCTCCAGCACGCCCTCGCGCTCCAGCAGCCCGTAAGCCTTGCTGATCGTCATCGGATTCAACGAAAGCTCAGCCGACAACGCACGCGTCGAAGGAAGCTCCGTCCCCGGAGCCAGCACACCCGATGCAACTTGAAACTTCACTTGCTCCATAATCTGCCGGTAGGCGGGCACCCCATTGTGATGATCGATGACAAGAAGCATGGCGGAGATGACGCCTGGTGAATTACTTCACTAATACAGTATGTCAAATCGATTTCCTCGAAACACAAAAAGCCGCGCCTTTTCCTGGCGCGGCTGAGATAAAATCGTTTCTGAACGGAACGTGCTTAGCGCTTTTTCTTCGCGGCTTTCGGCGACCATTCCGCCGTGACAACCGAGGTGAAGCCGCCGCGGGCTTTCCATTTCGAGATGATCGTGAGACTGCGCGGTTTCAGCGCGTTTCCGAGATCGTCGCAGATCTTGTTGGTCACCGCTTCGAAGAAAATGCCTTCGTTGCGAAACGCGTGGAAATAGAGCTTGAGCGATTTGAGCTCCACGCAGGTTTTGTCCGGCACGTAACGCACCGTGATGTCGGCGAAGTCCGGATGTCCCGTCATCGGACACACCGACGTGAATTCATGATGCGTGTGATCGATGAGAAAATCGCGATGCGGCGCGGGATTGGGAAATGTTTCGAGAATCGAGGCGTCTGGCATGTGCGGGAGAAAAATGGGCGAAGGACCAAGTAACAAGTTCCAAGACTCGTCCCGGCCTCCATGCGGGTAACCGCCTCACTTCCCCGCCGCACTCCTCTTGGCACTTGTCTCTTGTCACTTGCGGCGCACCCGCGCCGCTCCCTCACGTCGCCGTTTCGGTGAAACGCGATTCGCGGATGACCGTGACTTTGATGGTGCTGGGGTACTGCAATTCTTCCTCGATGCGGCGGCGCAGCGTCTTGGCGAGCTCGCGCGCTTTTTCGTCGGTGACGTGTTGCGGCGAAACCACCACGCGGATCTCGCGCCCCGCCTGGATCGCGTACGCCTGCTGCACGCCATCGAGCGAGAGTGCCAATTTTTCCAGACGTTCGAGACGCTGGATGTAGCTCGTCATCGACTCGGCACGTGCACCGGGGCGCACTGCGGAAATCGTATCGGCCACAATCACGAGTCCCGCGTAAACCGTTTCGGGCTTCACTTCCTCGTGGTGCGCGGCGACGGCGTTGACGACGATCGGCGTTTCGCCGTGACGCTTCACGAGATCCGCGCCGATCAACGCGTGACTGCCTTCGTAGTCGCCTTCCACACCCTTGCCGATGTCGTGGAGCAGACCCGCGCGTTTCGCGACGTTGGGATCGAGTCCCAGCTCGCTCGCGATCATCGAGCAGAGGAAGCCGACCTCGATCGAGTGATCGAGCACGTTCTGCGTGTACGAGAAACGATACTTCAAACGACCGAGATGCTTGATGATCTCGGGATGCAGTCCGGTGATGCCAAGACGCTGGATCGCGTCTTCACCCGCTTGCTGCACATTGAGGTCAACCTCTTCGCGCGCACGCGTCACAAACTCTTCGATGCTCGCCGGGTGGATGCGTCCGTCTTTGACGAGCGATTCCAACGCCACGCGCGCGATTTCACGACGCACCGGATCAAACGACGAAATGAGCACCATCTGCGGCGTCTCATCGATGAGCAGCGTGACACCCGTCGCCGCTTCGAACGACTTAATGTTGCGCCCTTCGCGGCCGATGATGCGGCCCTTCATCTCCTCGCTCGGCAGGTGCACGATCGTCGCGGTGATGTCGGCGTTCGGCTTCGATGCCAGCCGCTGCATCGCGGTGATGAGGATACGCTTCGCTTCGTTTTGAAGTTCCTGCTCCGAACGATCGAGCGTCTCGCGGCGCAACGCGCGGAGTTCATCCTGACACTCGAGAAGCACCTCTTCGCGCAGCGTCTTTTTGATTTCCTCGGCATCCATCTGCGACACGCCTTCGAGACGTTTGCGCAGACTTTTCGAAAGTGAACGAATCGCATCGCGCGCTTGCTTGATCGCGGCGTTTTCGCGGGCGAGGCGCTCCTGCTTTTGTTCGAGTTGGTAATCGAGGAGCGCGAGTGACTCTTCGTGCGCGCGGATCTCGCGGAGCTTGATGTCGGTCTCGATCTCGCGGCGGTCGAACTCGCGATTAATCTCGGCGCGACGCTGCTGAATTTCCTCCTCCGCTTTTTGCTTCAACTCCTGCGCCGTCACCGCGGCTTCGCGACGAGCGACATCGAGGATTTGCGCCGCTTCTTCTTTCGCGAGGCGCCGGGTCTGGCGGCTGATCAGCCACGCGAGCGCCAGACCGCCGGCTAAGCCGACGACAAGAGAGGCCGTCAGCGGCCAGAGGATCTGGTCGCCTTGGGCCATCAGGAACGCATAGTCGGCTGCTGCGCTGGCTGATTTCAAGGGGCGGCAAACTAGGAGGCACTCTTTAAAGTGCAACCTTTCTTCCTCACAAGCGCTTGTGTCTCCGCGGCTTTAATCGGCCGCGATGGATGTGTTTTGCGATGCCCGGATTTCCATCCACGCGAGCCCCGCAACGTCTTCCAATTGCCGCCACGCCGCCTCCGTGTCGCCGTCCACACGCGTCTGCACAACGACATACGCCCAGCGGTCCGCACGCGCATACAGCAAACGATTTCGCGCCGCGCGCCAGAGCATGTTGCGATGCGTCGCCGTGACTTCGCCATCGCCGGCGAACCAATAAACAAACAACGCCCTCACCGTTCCGCGTTCGCCTGCCGGACTCGTCGTGTCACGCTCGATCGTCAGCATCGTCACTGGAAGTCGGTCGCCATCCGGCAACGCCAATTCGCGCAAGTCGCGTTCGCGAATCGTCCAACCTTGGCCAACCAGACAAAGTTCCGGGCGATGAATCGAGGTGCGATCGCGCCCGCTCAACACGATAGAAAAAAAAACCTGCTGCTGCGCGCGGCCCAGACGCGTGTAGTGCTTTCTTGAATACCCGGTGTCGGGCGGCAACGTTTCCCGCTCCACCGCCGTGATCTCCGCCGGCAATCCATGCCAGCGTCCATCGAGCAAAACCGGCAGCGGCGCCGGATCGATCCCGCCCGCCGCGAGTCGCACGCCCGCATCGGCATGCATGGGAATCCGGCCCAATTTTTCCGCGCCCCAAGCGCTCACCGTCGCGGTGAGCACGACGGCCCCCGCGATCGCCGATGCACGACGCGGCAATGGCAGCGGTGAAGACACGCTTTCTTTTGCCGTCGCTTCACCCAACGCGTTTGTCTCGCGCGGCAGCCAGCGTTTCATCAGCGCGACGAGCGCCAGCAGGCCGAGCAACACGAATAGAAAAACGACAAAGCCCGACCAGGCATGGACGGTTTTCCCCGCCTCATGTCCGCGCCACTCGCCCATTCCGACCACGGTCAGCACACGCGCTACATTGCCGACAAAGACCAACGGAAGCGCACAGGCGACGATTGCCATGCGCAGCCACCACGCTCGAAAATTCAGATACGCTACGACACATGCGAGCGCGACCAAAGCGGTGAGCGATCGAATCCCCGAACACGCCGCCGCCACATCATATTGATAAGCGCCGTCAGGCGAAAAAAGCTGCGTGCCGTTTCGCACGACATCGATGCCGAACGCGCTCGCGATCGCATGCACGCACTCGGTCACGCCAAGTCGCAGATAAAATCCCACGCCGAGCGTTTCGAGAAAACCCAATGGCGTCGCCAGCAGCAGAAAAGCCGCCGGGAAAATCGCCGCTCGCGCCCAGCGGCGGCCGCCCGCCAACGCCAGTATCCCCCAAATGAATACAAACATCGCCAGCAGCGACACGCGCGTTTGTTGCATCGCATAGCCCGCGAGATTCAGCATCAGCGCGCCCAGCATCGCCGCCAACGCTGTTGAGGGAATCGCTTCGTTCACGCGCGCATCCGTCGGCGACGTCCTCAGATTGCGCACAAACAACCACACCGCGAGCAACACGACGAGCGGTGCGTGTTCCGACTCCGCCGCAGGATCAAACCACTGCGCGATCCACCAGGTGAGCGCCGACGCCGTATCGATGTAGCCGCGCGTGGCATTTCCATAAAAGTGAAAAACCGCCGCCCCTGCCAATGAGCACAGCGCGACCGGCCACCAAGCGGTCCACGTTGTCGTCGTCGGTTTGTTCATGCGCGCGTGGCATCCACGCTGCGTCATCCTTCGGGCGCGACAATCCCGATTCGCGATCGCGGCTCAGCGATTCAAAAACTCACGCACCAGCGCCAGCCACTCGTCTTCGAGCGATTCGGTGGGCAGCGGCGATCCCAGCCGCCGGTACCAATAACGCGCATTCCCTTCATCGCCTTCCTTGCGGTGTAAATAGGCGTGCACGCGGTCGGCTTCGCGACCCGAGGTTTGCTGCACGAGAATATGGGCGCGTTCCCAATCGCCGCGAGCGTCGTGCCACAGCGCCTGGAGTGGGACGCTCAGCTTTTCCGGCGATGGGAGGGCTTTAAACTCTTCCACCGTCAGCAGGGATTGATAAACCATGGGGCATGGTGCGCGGCCGGAGCGGGCGGTTCCCTGCAAAATTCATTCTTTTTTAAGACTTCTTACGTGGCTGGCGCGTGCCGACTTATCAAACTGCCTGTCTGGCTCGCCACCGATGAAACTGATCGTTCTGGCTCAACTTCCCCCGCCCGTTCACGGGCAAAGTCTCATGGTACGCACCCTGGTGGAAGGGCTGCCCGCGCATGGCATCCAGGTTTTTCACGTGAACCTCGGTCTGTCGCGCGATGCGGCCGACATCGGGCGGTGGCGCTGCGGAAAAATCTTTTCGCTGCTCGTAGCTTGTTTCCGCGTGTACCGGATTCGACGCAAGCACGGCCCGATCCCTCTGTATTATGTACCCGCGCCCGGCAAACGCGGCGCCCTTTATCGCGACTGGATCGCCATGTTGCTCGCACGTCCGCTCAACGGTTCGCTCGTGCTGCACTGGCACGCGGTCGGACTCGGACACTGGCTCGATACGCAGGCCAATTTCCTCGAACGCGCGATCACCAAGCTCCTGCTCGGCCGTGCGGCATTATCGCTCGTTTTGGCGGAAGAACTCGCGAGCGATCCGATCGATCTCGATGCGCGCCAGACGTTCATCCTGCCCAATGGCATTCCCGATCCGGGCGAACCGCCGCCGCGCGAACCGCGCAATCCCGCCGCGCCGTGCAAACTCCTCTACCTCGGTCTGTGCAACGAGGAGAAAGGGCTTTTCGAACTCCTCGAAGCGCTCGCCATCGCGCATGCGCGTCAACCCGGTTGTTTTCATCTCACGGTCGCGGGGCATTTCCTTTCACAAGAAGACGAACAACGTTTCCGCCAGCTCGCCGCGCCGCTCGGCACTGCGGTGCGCTACGTGGGTTTTGCCGGCGAACACACGAAGCATGCGCTGATGCGTGAAGCCGATGTGTTTTGTTTTCCGACGCATTATCCGCACGAAGGTCAACCGCTCGTCTTGCTGGAAGCGCTCGCGCACGATCTGCCGATTGTGACGACGCGTTGGCGCGCGATTCCGGGCATGCTGCCGTCCGCGCACACGTGGATCGTGGAACCGGGACGTCCGACTTTGCTCGCCGAGGCGTTGCGCGAGGCGCGCAGCTCGCCGCGTCCCGGTGGCGCTTCGCGGCGGTTTTTCCTGGAAAACTACACCGCGGACACGCATCTCGCTGCGCTGGCCGCCGCTTTGCGCACGATCCAGCGCGATCGAATCGCCGAATCACAGGATTAAGCGGAGGTTTTAGGATAAGATAGGCGTGGAAATTTCGGTTCACACGGAACCGGTTTCCCGCTTATTGGTGAACCTTCATGATCTCGCTCCAGAAACTGTTCGGCAAAGACCAGAAGTTCTACGATCTCCTCGAAGCCAGCGCCGAGGAAGCGTATCTGAGCACCAAGCTCCTCGCGAATTACCTCCAACGCATCGAGTCCTACCGTAGCGCCGGCGATCTCGACGATTTCATCCAAAGCCGCCGCAAGGACAAACGCATCACCAGTCTCATCAACGAAGAACTCTGCAAAACCTTCGTCACTCCACTGGAACGCGAAGACATCGAAGCCCTCTCGAGCGCGCTCTACCGTATTCCCAAGACCGTCGAAAAGCTCGTCGCGCGCATCTCGATCTATCCCGGCAAACTCCCGCGGGACATTTTTGTCCGGCAGGCCGAGTTGCTCAGCAAAGCCGCCGAGGCGGTCGTGTTCATGGTGAAACAACTTCGCAAAGGCGCTCAGATCGAGCAGATCGGCGAAGCCAATACCCGCCTCCAATTCGCCGAGGGCGAAGCCGACAAACACCTCTTCGGCGCCATCAAAGATCTTTATCAAGGACCGTACGACGCGAAGGAAACCGTGATTCTCCAGGATCTCTTCGAGATGCTGGAAAAGTCCATCGACCGCTGTCGCGACGCCGGCAACGTGGTTTTCCAGATCGTTCTGAAATACTCCTGAGCTGGCCGGGCCTACCATGACGCTCCTCCTGCTCGTTCTCATCGCGGCCTTGGTGTTCGAATACATCAACGGCTTTCACGATACCGCCAATTCGATCGCCACGGTCGTCTCGACCAAGGTCCTCACGCCGCGTCAGGCGATCATCCTCGCCACGCTCGCGAATCTCATCGGCGCGCTTCTCGGCACCGCCGTCGCGAAAACGATCGGGAGTGGATTGATCGACACCAGCTACGTCACCATGCCCGCCGTGCTCTGCGCACTCACGGGCGCGATCATCTGGAATATTTTCACCTGGTGGCTCGGACTTCCGTCCAGCTCCAGCCACGCGCTGATCGGCGGTCTTTGCGGTTCGGCGCTCGCGGTCGCGCATGGCGATTGGAGCGTTCTCCACTGGTCGGAAATCAACGAAGCCGGGCACCACTCCGGCCTCTGGCCCAAGGTCGTGATGCCGATGTTCGTCGCGCCGTTTGTCGGCTTTATCATCGGTGCGATCGTGATGTCGCTCCTGTACATCGCGCTGCGCAAAGCCACGCCCCGCTTCGTCAACTTGGTCTTTGGCAAACTCCAACTCGCCAGCGCCGCCTGGATGGGCCTCAGCCACGGATCCAACGACGCACAAAAAACCATGGGCATCATCGCCCTCGCGCTCTTCACCGGCACGCAGGCCGGCACGCTCGATAATCTCCCCGGCTGGCTGCACTTCCTGCACACGCCGACCTTCGATATCCACCTGTGGGTGGTGCTTGTGTGCGCCATCACCATGGCGGCCGGCACCGCCGCCGGCGGTTGGCGCATCATCAAAACGATGGGCCACAAAATGGTGAAACTGCAACCCGTGCACGGCTTCGCCGCCGAGACCACCGCCGCCGTCACCATCGGCATCGCGTCGCAAATGGGCGTGCCGCTTTCGACCACGCACGTGATCTCGACCTCAATCATGGGCGTCGGCGCCACCAAACGTTTCAGCGCCGTGAAATGGGGCATCGTCGGCCGCATGGTCTGGGCGTGGGTTCTCACGATTCCGATCACCGCCGCCATCGGCTACGGGCTCATGCGCCTCGCGCATTTCGCGGATTAAGAATGAGTGGAAATTGCGCGGGCGATCTCGCCCTCGCGCATCCGCCTTTCCCCTCCGCCGTCTAAAAAGATTGCGCCGCTCGCGCGCATCGCACGCGATTCCCGCCGCGATGTCCGACGCCCCCGCTCTCCCCACCGGTTGCGAAATTCTGTTGCTCGAAGACGACGCCGTGCTGCGTCGCCGGCTCGCCGCTTATCTTCGCTCCCTCGGTGCCGAAATCTCCGAAGCGTCCACGCTCGCGGAAGCACGTCGCCTCGCGAAAGACCTGCGCCTCGATTTCGCGCTCATCGACCTGCATCTGCCCGACGGCGAGAGCATCGAGTTGCTGCGCGAAGATCTGTTTTCCGAAAACACCGGCGTGGTCGTCATGACCGCGTTTGGCGGCGTGAAAAAAGCCGTCGAAGCCATGCGACTCGGCGCAGGTGACTACCTCGCCAAACCTTTCGAACCCGAAGAACTCCCGCTCGCTTTCCTGCGCTGCCGGGCGCAGCGCCACGCCGAGCGACGCGATCAACACCGCACGCACGGCTCCGCCGCGAGCAGCGACACGGGCGACTTGTTCTTCGGTGCGAGCCTCGCCGGAGTCACCGCGCAACTCGAACGCATCCTCGCCGCCGAGCGCCGTCTCGAGCGGCAGCTTCCGCCCATCCTCATCGAAGGCGAAACCGGCACCGGCAAGAGTGTATTGGCACGATGGATACATCATAACGGACCGCGCGCGGCGCGTCCGTTCATCGCCGTCAATTGCGCGGCGCTCCCCGAAACGCTCGTCGAGTCCGAGCTGTTTGGACACGAACGCGGCGCCTTCACCGATGCGAAAACCGCGCGCGTCGGCCTGTTCGAGGCGGCCGATGGCGGCACGTTGTTTCTCGACGAGATCGGGGCGCTCTCACCGTCCACACAGGCCAAGGTTCTCACCGCCGTAGAAGAAAATCGGATACGCCGCCTCGGCTCCACGCGCGAGATCGCCATCGACACGCGACTGCTTGCCGCGAGCAATCAACCGCTCGCCGACTTGGTGGAGGAAAAACGTTTCCGCGAAGATCTCTTTCACCGCCTCAACCTCCTGCACATCACGCTGCCGCCACTGCGCGAGCGCGGCACCGATCTCATCGAACTCGCCCGCCATCTTCTCAAAAAACTCGCGGCGCGACATCGCCGTCCCGACTTGCGCATCTCGCCTGCGGGCGAAGCGCGTCTGCTCGCCCAACCTTGGCACGGCAACATCCGGCAGCTCGCGCACGAGCTGGAACGCGCGATCATTTTTTCCGCGAGCTCCACCCTCGACTTCGATCACTTCGACGCGCCGGTTTCCGCCGCACCGACGTCGTGGCGCAACCCCGCGTGGCGAATGCCCGAAGAAGGCTTCACGTTGGAAAGCGTCATCAACGCGCTAGTCGCCGAAGCGCTGCGCGAGACCAACGGCAATGTATCCGCCGCGGCACGACGCCTCGGCGTCACCCGCGAATTTCTCCGCTACCGTCTGCATCCCGATCGCGCGAATCCCCCGCCCGCGACGAACAATGACGGCGGGCGTTAACCCCCAAGCATCGATGCGATGCGGTTGGCGTTTTGGGCGCAGGCAACCGTTCGACAAAAACCCTTTCGGCCACCCGAAAATCAATCTGATTTTAATTATTTAATATCCAATAAGTTAAACGACATCCGCCAAACTGGCACGCGGCGCGCATAAAGAGCAGCTGTAACTGCACGTTACTCCCACACTTCACCTCTCACACTCATGATTACCCTCCAACGCTCCTTCCGCACATTGCTGGTCACCGCATCGCTGGCGCTCACCAGCCACGCCTTTGCGCAGCTGAACGCTGGCTTCATCGGCAACCGCTATGTCGGCGCCGGTTTCTTTTTGGAAAAGGTCGACGACTCGGCGGTCGACAACGGCACGGCCTTCAGCGCAGTGGCCAATGTTCCCATCAACGACTTTCTCGATTTCTCCGGCAGCGCCTACCACGAGCGCTTCGACGAGTTTGATATTCGCGATAAACGAGTCTCCGGCACGGTGGTCGCGTACAGGGATCTCGATTACTTCAAACCCTTCGTCGAACTCGGCCTCGCCGGCACCTGGCAGTCGTCCACCATCAACGGCCATACATACAAGCGCCATGACGGCATCTATCTCGCCGGTCTCGGCGTGGAAGCGATCATCAGTCGTCAAAGCGCGCTCTTCGTTCGCGCGACTTACAACAAATACTTCGACAGCGCCAACGGCGACTACTGGACCTACGCGGGCGGCATCAACACGTGGTTCAACGAACGCGTCGGCAGTGTCTTCTGCGTAGCTTTCAACGAAAGCGAATCCACGGTCGTAAGTTTCTCGGTCGTGCTCCGCTTCTAGTCCTCACCTCCCTTTTCTTTCTCGCCTGACGACTCTTGGCGCGAACGCGCGCGCCTCATCGGGCGCCTTATGTCCGCTCATCTTTCCCTCTTTCAAAAAAATCGTCGCCATGAATACCCCGTCCAGAATCCGCCCCCTCCGATCTTCACGAGATCGTCGTCGCGTCTGGCTGTTTACTTTACTCCTGCTCGGCGCGACCACGGCGTTCGCCGATCGTTTCATCGTTCCCACCGATAATTCTTCGTCGTCATCGCCACCGCCGCCTCCGCCACCGCCGTCGGGTGGAGGTGGATACTCTGGAGGCTCGTCCGGCTCAAGCGGTGGGTCAGGTTATTCCGGCGGCGACTCCGGCGGAGGTCGCTTTATTGTGCCTGGTCCTGGCAGCAGTTCTTACTCCGGAGGAGGCGGCATCGGGGGTGGTGGATATGGCGGAGGCTACTACCACCACCACCACCACGGTTACTACGATCCGTTCTGGGGCGGCTGCTATTACTGGGGCGGCAATTATTATTTCTGGGGCGGCCACTTCTATTCGCCGTTCTATCATCGCTACGCGTATTACCGCGATCCGAGTTACTACGATTATCGCACGGTTCCGTCGGAAAACACGCAGTCGCCGATCTTCTTCCCGCCTGCACCGCCGCCCTTGGGCGCCGCGTTGCCGCCGAAGCCACCACCTTTTGCCACGCTGCGCGCACCGGAAACGCTCTCGTCGTATCTCTACGAGCCGTTCTACGCACCGCTGAGCACGCGTCTCGCGCAGGGCGATCTCACCAAAAAGATGACGCAGCGCCTCGAGGCTTATCGAACCACACGCGACCGGTTGCGCGAAGAGTTGCTGCAACGTCTCGACTCGCTCCAAAACGCCGCACCCGCCGAACGCATCTCCGCACTCGAAGCGTTTGCCCGTCAACAAACCCCCGCACTCCGCAAACTCGAAGCCGACGCCGACGCGCTCCGAAGCGATCTGCTTCATGGCGGTTTGATCGCGGTGTTCTCCGGCAGTGGCGATTGGAACCAACGTCGCAACTGGCGCCTCGGCGTCGGCCAACTCGCCGGCGACCGCGAGAAAATCATCTCCGCCGAGTTTCGCGTCATTCGCGCCGCGGTGTTCTATCAAGACGGCTTGTCCCCCGAGCAACGTCGTCTCCTCCGCGAAGTCGAGATGGATCTTCAAGTCGAAGCCTTCCGTCCGAAAAACGCAGAACCTATCTCCAACGAGGCCCTCGTTTACTTCTCGCCCGAGGCCACACGCATCCCTCTGCCGGCCGACACGCCACCCGAGCTTTCGCTAAAACTTGCGGCGTACACCGAAGAAAAAGACGCGCTCAAAACCGCTCTCCGTGACGCCATCTACACGCTCGATCCGTTGAGCGACAGCCGTCGCACGGAGGCCCTGCAAAAGCTCGCCGCGGAACAAGCGCCGCGCTTCGCCACGCTCGAAGCGCTCGCGGAAGAAATCCGCCTCGAATTCGAGCGCCTGCCAAATCGTCCGGGACTGCCCACGCCGCCCGATTTCCCGCCGGCCCTCAGCGCGCGGATCACCGCCTATCAGAACGAGAAAAACGCGCTCCACAAAGCGCTTCAGTACCGTCTCGACGCACTCCGCAAGAGCAAGGCGCAGGACATCAACATCGTCGAAAAGCCCAACACCTCGCTCGAAGCGACGACGCTGCGTATCGAAATTCCGGATACACCGGCATCGGCGTCGATCGCGAGCGCGGCGCGCGAACTCATCCAGTCGTTTAATCGCGAAAATCAGAAACGCATCGCCGAGCTCGGCAAGGAGCGCGCCGCGATCCGCGAAGAAGTCGCCCGGTTCGCCGCCTCTCAGGTCAACGCGGACAAATCCGTGGACTCTTTGATCAGCGATTTCTACACAAACCTTCAGCAAGGCGAACGGTGGCAGCACTATCGCTATTATCAGATAGCCGTGCTCCAGCCCGGACTTTCTCCGGAGCAACGTCGCCTGCTGCTTGGCATCGGACTGGAACACCTCGGGCTTCATCTGCCCGCAGGTGAATATCCGCCGTGATCCGCTTCTTCGATACGTCGGAAAATCCGACTCGATTACAAGGAACATTCGCCGATGATGTCCGCATCATCGGCGAATCGTTTGTCCGTCTCCTTCCGTGGCTGGAGCATCCTCATCCCTTCCGTCTTCTTCGCGACAGCTGGTCCTGACCCTCGTGACCGGCGTGCTGCTCGTGGCGATTTTTTCGGCCATGGTCATCCGCTTCGCGGATGAGTTGCGCGCAGAGATTCGTCAGACGATCATCGAGCGCGATGCGGCAATCCTCCTGCCTGTAGCCTTGCAACAATTGCACGACCCGGAAGCGACACTTCCCGGGCCATTGCCCTCACCCGCGGCTGCACTCACCGCCATTCTGAAAAGCGCACGCCAAGAAGGCATGCTCGCGGTCGCCGTCTTCGACGACGCAGGACGCACCCTTCAATCCGTGCCCTCCTCGATGCTTTTCGTCGAGTTGCCCGCCGAAGACTACGCCCGCTTGCTCACCGGCTCCTCGATCAGTCGCTACCATCCGGAGTTTCCTCTCGATCAACACTTCACCGGCGTGGCCGCGGATGCCCGCGCACCCGTGCTCGAGGTCTTGCTCGCGCTACCCGACGACCGCACCGGACTACCGCTGGGATTTGCCCGCTACTACATCGATGCGCGACCGCTCACCGCCGAACTCGCACTCATCGATCGCCGCGTGCACCGGCAGACCGCCGCCACACTCGGTATCGGCAGCATTCTCATTTTCTTGGTACTCGCCGGCGCTTACCACGGACTGCGCCGCGCACAACGCGCCATCGCCGAAAGCAACGAGCGCCTCATGCGCACCAACTTCGAGCTCACGCTCGCCGCCAAGGCGTCCGCGCTCGGTCAAATTACCTCGCATCTTGTGCACGGCCTCCAAGGTCCTGTCGCCGGTCTGCGCGCGATCGTCGCCGAACGTGACAGCGAAGAATGGCGCGACGCCGCCGCTTACACCGAGCGCCTGCAATCGCTTATTCAAGAAACCGTCGCGCTGCTCGCGGAGGAACGTTCGCAGACTCACTACGAAATCACCGGTAGTGAAATCATGGATACGATCCATCGGCGAAACGCCGCCGCCGCTGCGGAAAAAGGCGTGGAACTTTCCATCCGCGAATCTCACGCGCCCGCGCTCGACAACCATCGCGGCAGTCTCGTGTGCCTCATCGCCGCCAACCTTATTCAAAATGCCATCGCGGTGACGCCCGCCGGCCGCCGCATCGATGTCTCCCTCGAAAACGGTGACGGTCATCTCACGCTCGCCGTGGCGGACCAAGGCCCGGGCATCCCGCCGGAGATTCGCGAGCGTCTTTTTGAACCTGGTCGCTCCACGCGCCCCGGCGGCACGGGTCTTGGTCTGGCGATCTCGCATTTACTCGCCCGTCAGCTCGGTGGCGAACTCTCGCTCGCCTACAGCGGCAGCGATGGCGCGGTGTTTCAACTGCGCCTGCCTCTGACGTAAATCACGCGCCAGCTCACGACTCGAGCGTAGGATGTTTCAGCGCATCCGTGTGGCGGATGTCTTTCGCGTGGGAGAGAAACACCATCTCTTCCGCGATATTGGTCGCATGATCCGCGATGCGTTCGATGGACTTGGAAACAAACATCAACTCCAACGCGCGACTCAACGTCTGCGGACTCTCGATCATAAAGCTCGTGAGTTCGCGATAAAGCTGACGATTGATCGCATCGACTTCCTCATCACGTCGCACTACGGCGAGCGCCTTTCCCTCATCGGGATGGAAAAAACAATCGAGCGCATCGCGCAGCATCTCCAACGCGATGGCACCCATGCGCGGAATATCCACATACGGTTTTAGCGGCGGCTCTTCGGCGAGACGCACCGCACGTTTCGCGATGTTGGTGGCTTCATCGCCGACGCGTTCAAGATCGTGCGACGCTTTCATGCCGACGATCACGAGCCGCAGATCCGTCGCGATCGGCGCGCGCAGATTCATGTAACGGATCGCCTCCTCATCGATCTCGATTTCGAGCCGGTCGATCTCGTCGTCGGTGGCGACTACGTCGCTGGCGAGCGCCACATCGTTTTCGGTAAGCGCACGCAACGCCCGCCTCACCTGCTCCATGGATTTCTCGCCCATCAGGATCAGCTGCGACCGAAACGTTTCGAGCTCGGTGTCGTAAAAGCGCTTCATGGGAAAGTAAGTTCGAAGGTCCAAGTACCAAGGTCCAAGCAGAGACGGGAAACGGCTGTTATCTTGCCACTTCGCCCTCGGAACTTGGCCCTTTTCTTAACCAAAACGTCCCGACACATACGCCTCGGTTTGCGGGTTGGAGGGATTCATAAAAATCTTTCGCGTCTCGTCGTATTCGATGAGCCGGCCGAGATAGAAAAAGGCCGTTTTGTCCGAGCAACGCGCGGCCTGTTGCATCGAGTGCGTGACGATGATGATCGTGTACTTCGTTTTGAGTTCGTTGATGAGCTCCTCGATTTTCGCCGTCGCGATCGGATCGAGCGCGGAACACGGTTCATCCATCAGCAGGATCTCCGGGTCCACCGCGATCGCGCGCGCGATGCACAGCCGCTGCTGCTGACCGCCCGAGAGACTGAGTCCGCTTTCGTGCAGACGATCTTTCACCTCATCCCACAGCGCGGCGCCGCGCAGCGATTTCTCAACCGCTTCGTCGAGTCTCGTTTTGTTGCGAATGCCCTGGATGCGCAGCCCGTACGTGACGTTTTCGTAGATCGATTTCGGAAACGGATTCGATTTTTGAAACACCATGCCCACGCGCTTCCGCAGCTCGATCGGATCGACGGAACGGTCATGAATATCCGTGTCGCGCACCTTGATCGATCCGCGCTGAATGCGCGCGCCATCGATGAGGTCGTTCATGCGATTGAGGCAGCGCAACAACGTCGATTTGCCGCAACCCGACGGGCCGATGAAGGCCGTCACGCGCTTTTCTTCGAGCTTCAGGTTGATGTCGAACAACGCCTGTTTTTGTCCGTAGAAGAAATCGAGTGCCTCGATATCAATCAACGTGCGGCCCGGCGGCAAACTCGCGGCGCGTCCGGCGATGTTGATGGACCGACTGACGGCGGGCGCGGTAGTGACGGGCGTTTCCATGGTCGAGAATGGGAGTGATGCGGTTACCATTGGTAGCGGCGACGGAGGTGATGGCGGAGGAGGATCGAGGTCGTCGCGATGCCCGCGACGATCAGGAGAAAGATGAACGCCGTGCCGTATTGAACGCGCTCGGTGTACTCGTTCTGCGGGATCTTTGAACTGACGACGTAGATGTGATACGGCAGCGCCATCACGCCTTGGAAAAAGAAGTCGCCGAGTCGCTCGACCTCCCACGGCAGTTTATCGCGCACGACATACGCCGCGGTGAACATGATCGGCGCGGTCTCGCCCGCCACACGCGCGATGCCGAGCACCGACGACGTGAGGATGCCCGGCAGCGCATACGGCAACACCGCCTTGCGGATCGTCTGCCACTTGGTCGCCCCGAGCGCGAGCGAGCCTTCGCGAAAACCTTTCGGCACGGATTTCAACGATTCCTCCGACGCGGTGATCACCACCGGCAACACCATGAACGCGAGCGTGAACCAGCCCGCCATAAGCGAGACGTTCCACCCGAAAAAGATCACGAACATGCCGAAACCAAAAAGGCCAAACACGATCGAGGGCACACCTGCGAGATTCACGATCGCGAGACGGATGAGCCGCACCACCGGTCCGTCTTTCGCGTACTCGCTCAAATACACCGCGCTCGCGACACCGAGAAACAACGCGATCGTCATCGAACCCACCACGAGCAACACGGTCCCGACAATCGCGGGAAAAATGCCGCCCGACGAATACACGATGCTCTCTTTCACCGAGAACTCCGGCGCGGTGCGTCCCGCGGCGCGCGCGGCATTTTCTTCCTGCGCGCGAAAAGCGCGAAACGCTTTGTCTCCCATCTCGTGCGTCTGCCCTTGATAGTCGAACACGTACAAGGTCTCGGGTGCTTCCGTGAGAAACGTCGTGTTCACAAACGGAAACTCGCTTTTGAAAACCGTGCGCGATCCCTTCACGAAGATGTCGCCCAAAACAAACACGCCGCACGCGAGCACCAGGTAGGTCGCGAGTCGCAACATCCAAGCGAAGACTCGTTCGAGCGAGCGCGAAGCGGTCTTGCGGGCTGCGAAGGGATTGGAGCGTTCGGTGGTCATCGTTTTATCCCACGGCCAAACGGCGGCGCACGATCCGCTGCGCCACGTAGTTGATCACCAGCGACAGGAAAAAAAGCACCATGCCCACGACGAACAGCGCGCGATAATGAATGCTGCCGCGCACGACCTCGCCCATCTCCTGCGCGATGATGCCGGTCATCGTATGTACTGGTTGCGTGAATACACCGAGTCCTTGAGTGAAGTCCGGAATCGCGATCCGATTTCCCGCGCACAGCAGCACCACCATGGTTTCTCCGATCACGCGGCCGAAACCCAACAACACCGCCGACACGATCCCCGACAACGCCGCAGGCACGATGATCCTGAGCATGGTCTGCACGCGACTCGCGCCGAGCGCGTAAGAACCTTCCTTGAAGGCGCGCGGCACGTTGTTGAGCGCGTCTTCCGCGAGCGTGAAAATCGTCGGGATCGAAATCAACGCGAGCAAACAGCCCGCCGTGAGTACATTGAGCCGTTCCGCGATCGGGAAACCGGGCAACCACCGCAGCCACCCCACCTGCGACACTTCGCGCAGCAGCGTACCGAGAATCGCGATGCCGAAAAATCCGAGCACAACCGATGGAATCGCCGAGATGAACTCGATCGCGGGTTTGATCAGCTTTTGCTCACCGGAGCGCGCGAGTTGGTTGATGTAAATCGCGGCACCCACACCGAGTGGCACCGCGATCGTCAGCGCCACGCCCGACACCATCAACGATCCGGTGAGAAGCGGTAAGATCCCGTACCAGTCCTGCCAAAAACTCGCCGTGAGCCATTGTCGTCCGAACAGAAATGCACTGAACGATTCCGCGAACGACACGGGCTTCCGATGATCCCAGGTTTGCATCAGCCGTTCGGTCTCGGGAAACGTCGCGACATATTCGCGCGTTAAGCGTTGGAAATTTTCCATTCTTTCACGCAGCCCGGCCGTGGGCATTTCCGGAACAGTCGCGACGATCGCATTCAGCTCATCGGCGAACGCGTCGCGCACGATCCGATAAGCCGGAAAGGTCATGATGATGGGTTGAAGCTCTTGCGAAAAATTGATGGTCTCGATCGGCACCGCGTCGGCCTCATCTTTGCGCCCGGCTGCCAGCAATTGTGTGCGTTGCACGAGCCGATCCTGACTAACGGAAAACTTCGTTTTGATGCTCGTCGCCACGTCGCCGAGATCGTTCGCGACTCCACGAAGACTGAGCGCCGCATCGGCGAATCGATCCGCGTACGCATCGAAATCCGCGAGGCGCGCGTTCGCGTCCCCGAGTGGCAACTGCTCCGTTTGCGTGAAGTGCGTCAGTGCGCGCAAGCGGACATCCGCGAGGTAACGCGTCAGCGCGGTGTGCGCGCTTTCCTGCTGGCGAATGTAGTCCACATACTCGAGTCCCGCGCGGCGATAGACCTCGAGGTTTTGACGATTTTGCGAAAAGAACTGCGCGCCTTCGCGAAACAGAAAAACGACGATCAATCCCAGCACCAACACCGCGACCAGCGCGCTGCCGCCGAAGAACGTCTGGATGCATTCGTCGAACGACAGACCGAAAAAGCGCGTGCGAGCCTTCGTAATCGCGAAGGCCGGACGTGTTTCAGTTTCGGTGCTTGTGGACATGACGATGGAAAAACAAAGCGGCTGATGAAGCGGTCAATGGGGCCCCGGTTACGATTTCGTGACAAAGCCGTCGTGCATCGATCGGGAACGCGTGATTTGGGGAAAAGGCGCACCAGCCAACCTGACCGATGCGCCTGCGGTACAGAGAACAACAGACTACCTGACAATGCTCAGCGGACGGGCACGAAGCCGACCTTCTCGACGATCTTCTGGCCCGCGTCGCTCAGCGTAAACTCGACGAAGCGGGCAGCTTCACCCTGCGGATCGCCGTTGGTGTAGTAGAACGTCGGGCGAGCGAAAGGATACTGCTTCGAGATGACCGCTTCCTTGGTCGGTAACGCATTACCGATGGCGACGACTTTGATGCCGGGCGCGTTGATGTACGCGAGACCGACATAACCGATGCCATTCGGGTTTTTCGCGACTTCCGCCACGATCTGTTCGTTGCCGGCCATCTTCTGCGAGGAGCTCGCGTAATCGCGACGTTTCATCGCGAGTTCTTTCCAATCGGAATACGTGCCCGACGAAGTGTTGCGCGTGTAGATCGAGAATCGACCGGGCTTGCCTCCGACCGCGGACCAATCGGTCACATCACCTGTGAAGATCTGCTCGATCTGACGCGCGGTAAGCGAAGAGATCGGATTGTTTGCATTCACGACGACCGCCATGCCGTCGTAGCACACGATGATCGGCTTCAACGTGACACCTTTCGCGGCACCAGCCGACATCTCGGTGGCTTTCGCACGTCGCGACGACATGCCGATGTTCGCAGTACCATCGATGATCGCGGAGATGCCCGTGGTCGAACCTTCGGCCGCAATCTCGAACGAAGTATCGGAATGCGTGGCCTTGTATTCTTCGGCGAGCATCGGGACCAGTTTGGCGCCGAGCGTATCGGAACCTTTGATGACGAGCTTTTCGGCGCGAACGACCCCGACAAAAGCCAGGACGGAAAGAAGGAAGAGAAACGCTTTTTTCATATGTAGTTAAATTTCGGATACGTAATGGTGCTTAGAATTTCGCGGAGAGATCGATCTGGAGAACCTGTGCTTTGCCGAAGCCATCGCCGCGATTAGTCGAACCGCCGGCCGGTCGGTCGCCCTCGATATTGAAGGCGTTGAAGTACGTTGCCGTCGCAGAGATCGCCTCCGTGATCGCGTACGTGCCGGAGAGAATGAACCCCTTGCCGTTCAGGTAGCCGCCGTTGAAGTCCGAATCGAGCAGCAGCGAGGAGTAGGAGCCGTTGCCGACATGACGGTACTCGGCCGTGAGCTGATACTCGCCCGGAATTTTGGCCGCGCCGTAGCGGACACCGACGTTGGCGATCGTGACATCATCATCGACGTTGCGCGTCTGCGCGAGACGGCGAGCGCGCGCTTCGCCTTCGAGATTGATGCCATACGTCGCATACACAGCGAGCGGCCGACCGGCGAACGCGGTGGAGAACTCGACCGGCAACAAGAACGTCGCGAGGTCGGTGTACACCGCGGTGTCGCTGGCCTGAAGCGCAGGTGTGTTCGCAGAAGCGTCGTGCGCAGATGGCGCGGCGAAACCGACAAAGGTCGGCGCAATCTTCCATTGCTTGTTCGCGAACTCGACCTGGCCGATCAAGAGCAGCGACGGATCGTTTGCATCCGCGCCCGCGGTGGAGTTTGCGTTGAGGATGAACTGACCAGCACGAAGGCTTGTTTTCCATCCATCGATCAAACCGCCATAAACGATCTCTTCTGCGAGCCCCTCGAAGTTGATGTCACTATCGATCCAGAAACCGTTGACGCCGGGATTGAAGAATTTGTGGCCGAACTTCCCCACGCGAATATCGAGCGCATCCGAGCCGAAGACACCGGTGTCGTTGTATTGGATAAACACCTGGCCGAGATTCACGCCATCGGTCGTTTTCGAGAAATTATCCGTGCCGCTGCCGAAGTCGTTATTCGTCGAGGTCGCGCCGGTGTTGGACTCGAACCGCAGACCGGCCGTCCATTTCGAGCCGAGCGTCGCGGTGGTGCCGAGGCGGAAACGATAACGATAGCGACTGCGATCCTGATTGTTGTTGGTGCCGGCCGGATTCGCCTGCTCGTTGTCGTATTGATAACGTACGCGCAGATCGCCCGCGATGCGCAGCTTCGTGATGCCGGAAGAAATATCCAGTTTGCCGGCCGGTGTGTTCGCGGCGAATTCGCTCGTCAGCTCCGCGCGAAGCTCCTCGGCTTCCTGATCGGTGATGATGCCTTTGCGCGAAAGGAGATTGAGCAGCGCGCCGCTGTCTTGAGCCGATGCGATTGTCGCCGCGCCGAAAACGATTCCGGCTGAAAGAGCGATCCGTGGTAGGGAGAACTTGGCCATACGGGTCTTGGTCGTGAGGTGTAGTGCTTTGTTGAATACCGGATTGTTTCCGGATGCACCGACCTTGCCCTGCCCGCGCGACGGTTTGATGGCGTTTCTGTTACGAACGCGTGAACTCGTTCGCTAATGCAAGAGCGTCTCTGACCGTGGTGGCGACCGGCAGGCGCAAGGCTTCGCAATGTCCGTCGTGTGCGAGGACGCCGTGATGCTCGCACGCTGCGAGCGGTTGCGGAGCAACCGCCCTACTCCAGCGCGCTTCCTCCCAGATCCTTCCCGGCGCTTATGCGCCGCCGAGATGTTCGGGTTCGGGCTCTTCGACCTGCGCGGTCGTGAGCTGCACGAGTTCATGCAGCGAGGTGAAATGCTGGCTCAGATCGAAATCACCGCCGAGTCCGCCGATGAGTTTTTCGAAGAGATCTTTCTTCGACTCCTTCAGCGCCTGGATACGCTCCTCGATCGTGCCTGCGGTGACCATGCGATACACAAACACCGTGCTCTTCTGACCGATGCGATGCACGCGATCCACCGCCTGTGCTTCGACGGCGGGATTCCACCACGGATCGAGCAGGAAAACGTAGTCCGCAGCATGCAATGTGATGCCGGTGCCGGCCGCCTTGAGCGAGACAAGCATCGCCGCCGGACCTTCGACGGTTTGGAACGACTGCACGGGCTTCTGACGATCAAGCGTCATACCCGTGAGTTCGAAAAACGGCAGCTCTGGGAAATACGTGCGCAATGCTTCGCGTACGCGATCGAGCAACATCACGAACTGCGAAAAGATCACGGCCTTGCGTCCGCTGCTGACGATCTCGGTGAGTTTCTCGACGAGCAGGTTGATCTTGCCGGAGTCCGAGAGCGGCGCTTCGAGCCACGGCAACAGCGCCGGGTCGCAACAGGTCTGGCGCAAGCGCGTGAGCAGCGCGAGGAAGCCGAATGATTTCTCGCGAATCGCCGCGCCGACATCGTCGCCCAGACGCGAAAGTCCTTCGGTGCAGATACGCGCGTACTCCGCGCGTTGCACATCGGTGAGCGGACAAAGCAGCTCCATCTCGACCTTCGGCGGGAGCTCGGTCGCGACTTCGTTTTTGGTGCGGCGCAGGATGAAGGGCGCGAGTTGCGCGCGGAGTCGCGTGAGCGTGGCGGCGCGATCCACATGCAGCGCCGATTCAAACGTCGCGCGTGAGCCGAGCAGTCCGGGCAACAGGAAGCGGAAGATCGACCACAGATCGAGCTGACGATTTTCGAGCGGCGTGCCCGAGAGCACGATGCGATGCTGCGCGCGCACCTCGAAACAGGTCTGCGTGATCTTCGCGTCGGGATTTTTGATGAACTGGCCTTCGTCGAGCACGGCGTAGCCGAACTCGACTTTGTCCAACAACGCGCGGTGCTTGCGCAGCTGCGTGTAACTCGCGAGCCAGATCACGGGATCGGTCGCGGGACGCTGCGTGAAGTCATTGCCGCTTTTCAGCACATCGATCGAGAGCTGCGGATAAAACTTTTCGATCTCCTCACGCCACACGGGCACCACACTCGCGGGACACACGATGAGGCTTGGACGATCCTGGACCGGACGCGTGGCGAGCAGCGTGATCACCTGCAACGTCTTGCCGAGACCCATTTCGTCCGCGAGCAAACCGTGGCAACCAACGTCGCACAGATGATGCATCCATTCGACGCCGCGGCGTTGATAGGGGCGCAGCCACTCGGGCAAAGCACGCGACTCGGGTTTCGCTTCGAGCACGCTTTGACGCCAGCTTTCCAACTCCGGCGAGAGCGAGAGTTTGAAGCGCGCGTCGTTGTAGAGCGAAAAAATCAGATACGGCGAAAGCGATCCATCGGTGTGCGTTTCGCTGACGTTTTTCTGCCACGACTTGATCGATTCGAGTCGCTCGGTCGGGAGAGTCACGATGCCGACATCCGGCAAGATCAACGGGCTCACACCGCGCTTGGTGATGTGCGCAACTTCTTCGTCGGTCAGCAGACGTTCGCCCGCTTTGAAGATCCACCGCAGATCCAGTCCCTGGCCGTTGCTGCGGCGGCTGGCGACCGCTTCGACTTCGATCGCGCGCGGACCGTTGAGCAGATTTGCGGCCTGGGCATCGAGTTCGATCGCGAAGAGACGCCGCCACGCGGGCAGCGTCACTTTCAAGAAATTGGGGATCTCCACCACCGCTTCGAGCAGGTACTCGCCCGTCGCTTGGTTGTAGCTGAAGTGCGCTTTGCGCGCATAAGCCGCGAGACCGATGAGCTTGGCGCGTTCGCTGGAACTGACGGTCGCCTTGTTCGCCTGTGCCACCTGGCCGAGCGCGGGCACACGCGTTTTATTGGCGTTCTGCCAATGCGCTTGAAAGGACAGCCCATCGGTCTGCGTTTTGAAAACCAACACCAACGTTCGCGAACCCGAGGCTAACGCCGCACCCGCACCCGTCGCCTGACTGCCGCGCGTCGACGACGTCTTCGTCAAACCTCCGCCGCTGCTCGTGCCAGCAGATTTAGCTGCGTGGCCATTCGTGGACGGCGAGGATGCCGAAGCTCCGTTTTTCTCCGAAGTTGTTGGTCGTTCGGGCTCCGTCACCGGCAGCGGTGAAATTTCGTCGCAAACCAACTCTTCGATTTCGTGCAAACCCGCCACGGCGAGCGCGTGCGCGAGCTCTTGATCGGTGGACGAGGAGCGAACGGAAAAACCATCGTCATTCCATTCGATGACCGCGTACTCGTCCTTCTTGTCCACGCGGCGATGAATGATCGCATCTTTCGCCGTGAGTTCGAGTTCGCGAATTTCGCCATCGCGATAGATGCGCCGCCCTTCCGTCAGTTGAGAGTCGGTGAACCGGCCCGCCCAATCGATTTCCAATTTACCAAACCAGAACTCGAGTGATTGGGGAGTATAGACGCGCTTCGGGCCGTGCGATTGCATCAAACGAAAAACGAAGACCGTAGAACCGGCGCCGGGGTGGGCAACCTCTTTTTCCACGCCTCCGCCCGTCCTCATTCTTTTCGTGTTTGGGCCCGGAAAGCGCGACGTCCATCGACTCAGCGCAGGCGTCGCAATTCTTCGTCCAACACCGCCAGCGAGCGCGTCACCGCGCCTTGATTCGCGCGATGCCACTGAGCCGCAGCCGCCGCCATCGATGCGCGTTTTTCAGGCGATTGCAGCAATTCCGTCGCGGCCGCCGAAAGCTCCGCGCCATCGGCCACCGTGCGCGCCGCTCCCACGTCGACGATATCGCGCGCGATCGGGCGAAAATTTGCCATGCCGGGGCCAAACAAAATCGCGCGTCCCAACGCCGCCGCTTCGACCGGCGTCTGCCCTTCCGTATGCGGCGGCAGACTTTTGCCCACAAACACGAGATCCGCGAGCTGCGTGAATTTCCGCAATTCTCCCGTCGTGTCGCCCACCGCGATGTCGACCGCGCCCGACGCCGCGCCTCGCGAGCGCAGATGATAGGAAAATCCGCTCTCGCGCAGCACCGCTTCCACGTCGTCGCGTCGTTCGGCATGACGCGGCACAATCAACAAACGCGCCGCCACACCCGCTCCGCGCAACGCGCGCAACGTCTCCACCAGCGCCACTTCTTCGCCCGCCCACGTCGACGATCCCAGCAAAATCAACTCCGCATCCGCGAGTCCGAGTTCCGCTTTCAATGTCGCGCGCTCCGCGTCGCTCAACGGCGTCACCGTGAGATCGAGTTTGATGTTGCCCGTGGTCGTCACGCGGTCCGCGGCAAATCCGAGTTCGCGGAAACGCGCCGCATCGTGTTCCGAGCACGCCAACACGCGCGTGATGCCCGCCATCAACGGCCGCACCCAACCGCGCCACGCGTGCATCCGCCGGAAACTGCGATCCGACAAACGGCCGTTGAGCGCGATCACGGGCACGCCGCGTCGTCGCGCTTGCGCGATAAACTCGGGCCAGCGTTCGCCCTCGGTCAAAATCGCCAGATCCGGCTGCACGTGTTTCCACGCACGCGCCGAAAACATCCACGCATCGATCGGGAAATAACCGAGCGCGAGGACGCGATCGCGATAACGCTCCGACGCGAGTTTGTGCCCCGTGCTCGTCGTGGTGGTGAGATAAATTTCCACATCGCCGCGTCGCGCGAGTCCGTCGAGCACCGGTCCGATGGCGAGCATCTCGCCCACGCTCACCGCCTGCAGCCAAATGCGTTTTTTGCCCGGCGTTTTCGGAGGCAGCGCAGGCACCGCGCCGAAGCGTTGACCGAAATCGTTCCGATAACCGCCACGCCGCCACATGCGCCGCAGATAGTAAGGCGCGGCGATCAGCAGCAGCGGGAAAAACAACAAGCGGTAGAGCCAGAGCATGGATGTGACCCCGCTATTCGCGCGACTCGCACGCGAAGTGCAAGCACCGCCGTCTCAACCGCAGCTTGCGTCGCCCACGCGCAACGCAGAGCCTGCGCGCTCCGTTCTTCCGCCCTACCCTATGGCTCTTCGCACTCTTCGCCTTTTTCCGCGCCTCCTCGCATTTGTTCTCACCGCGGGCGCCCTCACCGCCCACACGCCAACGTCCGGTCCGCGCTTCGCGCATGAGAAAAGCGATCTGCGCGCGGATCCTGCAGCGCGTTTCGGACGCCTCGAAAACGGCCTGCACTATGTCGTCCTCCCCAACGCCGAGCCGAAGGACCGAGTCAGCCTGCGACTCGTGATCTTCGCCGGCTCGTTCCAGGAAACCGAAGAGCAGCGCGGCGTCGCCCACTTCCTCGAGCACATGGCCTTCAACGGCAGTAAGCACTACCCGCCCGGCACCATGATCGAATTTTTCCAGCGCATGGGCATGAGCTTCGGCGGCGACTCCAATGCGTACACCGCGTTTGATCATACCAACTACATGCTCGAGTTGCCCGACACGAAACCCGCGACCCTCGCCGAGGGTTTCAAGGTACTCTCCGACTACGCGGACGGTTTGCTTCTCCTGGACGATGAACTCGAAAAAGAACGCGGCATCATCCTCTCCGAAAAACGTGCGCGTGACTCCGTCGAGTACCGCCAGCGCGTCGCCGAGTTTGAGTTCGTTCTTGGCAACACGCTCATCGCGAAACGCCTCCCCATCGGTCTCGAGTCCGTCATCCAGAAAGCGCCGCGCGCCGCCTTCGCCGATTTCTACGACACATGGTACCGCCCTTCGCGCATGGGGGTGATCGCCGTCGGCGATTTCGATCCAGAGGTCATCGAAAAACACATCGTCGATACGTTTTCCTCGCTTCAACCGCGCGGCCCCGGACGCGCCGACCCCGAACTCGGTTCGCCCGATGTCTTTTCCGGTATTCGCGCATTTCATCATCACGAACCCGAAGCAGGCTCCTCCGCCGTGTGTATCCAAACTGTGGATGCGCTTTCACCCGAGCCGGACAACGCCGCCCGGCGCATTCGCGAACTGCCCCGCCGGCTCGCCGCCGCGATGCTTTCGCGCCGCATCGACATTCTTTCCAAACAGGAAAACGCGCCCTTCATCTCCGGCCACGCGAGCATCCACGACGGCATCGGGCGCATCTATCGCAACGGCTTTTTCGAACTCACCTGCAAGCCCGAGCTCTGGGCCGAGACACTCGCCGTCGCTGAGCAGGAACTTCGGCGGGCCCTGCAATACGGGTTTCAACCCGCCGAGCTCACCGAAGCGCGCGCCAATCTTCTCAACGCGCTCGAACAAGCCGCGCGCACAGCGCCGTCGCGCCGTTCTCCCGATCTCGCCGCCGAAATCGTGGCCGCGCTTGTGCAAGACGATGTGCTCACCACGCCCGCCGACGACCTCGCGTTGCTCAAACCCGCGCTCGAAAAAATCACGGTCGACGACTGCAACGAAGCACTGCGCGCCGCTTTCGCGAATCCCGGCCGTTTCGTGAGCGTGCTCGGCAACGCGCGTCTTGGCGTTCCCGGCTCGCCGTCGCCCGAAGAACAGATTCTCGCGGTCTACGAAAAAACCGCGGCGACGCCCGTTGAGCCTCCGCCGAGTTTCGACGACCTTGAGTTCGCTTACACCGACTTCGGCGGCGTCGGCGAGGTCGCTTCGCGTCAACATGTCGAAGATCTCGACGTTCATCTCGTCCGTTATGCGAACGACGTTCGCCTCAATCTCAAAGCCACCGATTTCGAAGCGGGAAAAATTCGCGTGAGCGTGCGCGTCGGCGCCGGTCAGCTCATCCAACCGCGCGACAAACCCGGCCTCGCGGAGTTTGCGGAGGCGTTGATCGCGGGCGGCGGGCTCGGCCGTCACAGCGTGGACGAACTTCAGCGCATCCTCGCCGGCAAAAACGTCGTGCTCAGTGCGCGCGTGGAAAACGACGCGATCGTGTTCACCGCGTTCACGCATCGCGACGACCTGCTGCTTCAGCTCCAACTCATCGCGGCCGTGCTCGTCGACGCGGGCTATCGCGACGAAGCCGTGCGCATCGCTCATAAAAACTACGACAGTTTCTATACGCGCATCGCCCATCTTCCCGATGGCCCCCTCCGTATCGACGTCCCCCGCCTGCTCGCCAGTGGCGACACGCGCTTCGGACTTCCGACGCGCGAGGAATTGTTCGCGCGCACGCCGGAGGAAGTCCGCGTCTGGCTCAACCTGCAGTTCACGCGCGGTCCGATCGAAATCGCGCTCGTCGGCGATCTCGAAACCGACGCCGCGATCGACGCCGTCGCACGCACATTTGGCGCATTGCCTCCACGTGAGCCCAAGCCCGGCTACGACGACGAGCGCCGCGCCGCGTTCCCGGAGCCCTTCTCTCGCACATTCACCGTGCCGAGCGAAATCCCGAAGGGTTACGTCGCTCTTTTCTGGCCGACCACCGACTCGCGAGACATCGGCATCACGCGCCGCCTCTCCGTGCTCGCCGAAGTTCTCAACGATCGCCTCCGTGTGAAAATCCGCGAAGAACTCGGCGACGCGTACAGCCCCGACGCCGGCAGCGATCCGAGCGACACGTATCATCATTATGGATACATCACCGCGCTTGTCGCGGTCGATCCCGCCAAAGCCGCGACCGTCACGGAAGCCATTCTCGAAATCGCCGACGATCTCGCCGCGCACGGTGTTTCCGAAGACGAACTCGAGCGCGCGAAAAACCCCATCCTCACGAGTCTCCGCGAAGCGGGCCGCAACAACGCCTACTGGCTCCAGTCCGTTCTCAGCCGCGCGCAGGAACAACCGCAGCGGCTCGATTGGCGCCGCAGCATCGACCGCGATTTTGCGTCGATCTCCAAATCCGAGATCGATGCGCTCGCGAAACAATACCTGCCCGTCGCACGCGCGTTCCGCATCACGTCGCTGCCCGTCAAACCCTGAGCGATCCGCGCCAAGCGAGTCGTCGCTGCGAGGACGATTGCATCGGTCGAAACATTCGCACGAATGTTTCGGGATGTCCCGCGTTTGTCCGTTCTTCTTCGTCCTATGAGCCGCGAAATGTGCTACCGCTGTTTCTGGCCCAAAGCGCATTGCTGGTGTCCCTCGATCCAGCCGATGAACACGCGTACGCGCTGGATTTTCCTCATGCATCCGAAGGAGTTTAAGGAGGAAAAGGCCGGCACGGGTCGCCTCACGCATCTCTGTCTCGCCGACTCCGAGATTCATGTGGGCGTGGAGTTCGACGAACATCCCGCGGTTCAGGCCGTGATCGCCGATCCCAGCAATTTCCCGGTGCTGCTCTATCCCGGTCCGACCGCGCGCAATCTTTCTCGCGGCGATCTCGCGCCCGAGGAGTTGGGGAAACGTCGTCTGGTCGTTTTTCTTCTCGATGCCACGTGGAGCGGCGCCCGCAAAATGCTCCGGCTCAGCCCGAGCCTCCAACGCCTGCCGCGCATCATGTTCACGCCGTCGGCACCGAGTCGCTACGTGATCAAACAACAGCCGCAGGAAGGCTGTCTCTCCACGCTCGAAGCCACACACGAACTGCTCGTCGCTCTCGAACGCGCCGGACTCGATCGCTATCCGTTGCCCGAACAACTGCTCGATTTGTTTCAGCGCATGCAGGACTTCCAAATTCGTTGCGCCTCCGATCCCAATCGCGGCGGCTATCGACGTCGCCCCTACAGCCCGCCCGCGGAACGAAAACCCGCCCAAGGCCGCAGTGGCGAGCGACGCCGCAAGATGTTCCGCGCCTCGCCCGAGACGTGATCGAAATCTTTCGTGAGTCTCACCGCGGAGGCGCGGAAAACGCCGAGGAATGGGAGCAGATTTGTGCGAAAAAAAACCTGCGGTTAACGAAGGACCACTTCTCTTGTCTTACATCTTTCTCCGCGTCCTCCGCGGTGAGTTTCCCCTCTTCACCACAACGTAATTCGTTCCTGTCGGAGACCATTGCACGATTCCTCCGTCTTCCCTCTTGCCCATGCCGGGCTTTCATCGAGCCTTGCCGCCGCACATGGATTTTCTCTTGGACAACGACCGCGCGCCGCAACCCGGCGCGATTCCGCCGATCGACTTTCGCGCGCTCCTCAACGACGAACAATACAACGCCGTCACCGCCGAGCCCGGCCCGCTGCTTGTCCTCGCCGGCGCCGGTTCCGGCAAAACGCGCACGCTCACGTATCGCGTCGCGTATCTTCTGTCCCAGGGCGTGAAGCCCGGCGAGATCCTGCTGCTCACTTTCACCAACAAAGCCGCGAAGGAAATGCTCCACCGCGTGCACGACCTCACCGGCGTCGAGCCCGCGCGTTTTTGGGGCGGCACGTTTCACTCGATCGGCCATCGCGTGCTGCGCATCCACGGCGAAGCCATCAACCTGCCCCGCAACTTCACCATTCTCGACGCCGACGAATCCGAATCGCTCCTCAAGCAGGTCGTCGAAACCGAGGACAAAAATTTCTTCAAAGATAAGACCAACCCGCGCCCGGGTCCGCTCTTCAGCGTCATCTCGCTTTCGCGCAACACCCAGCTCTCGCTCGACGAAACCGTCACCCAGTACTTCCCGCAGTATTCAGATATCAAATACGTGTTTCCCGCGTTCGCGGCCGCTTACGCGAAGAAGAAACGCGAACAAAATGTCTGCGATTACGACGACTTGCTCGAGCACTGGCTCACGCTCCTCAAGGAGCATCCCGACATCGCCGGTTATTTCGCGCATCGTTTCCGCCATCTGCTGGTCGACGAATACCAGGACACCAACACGCTGCAGGCGCAGATCATCGACCGCATCGCCACGCACCATCGCGTCATGGCCGTCGGCGACGACGCGCAGTGCATCTATTCGTGGCGCGGCGCGGATTTCGAAAACATCATGACGTTTCCCGATCGTCATCCGGGCACCGTTATTCACCGCATCGAAACGAACTACCGCTCCACGCCGCAGATCCTCGCGCTCGCCAACGGCGTGCTCGAAGCGCAGCCCAAGGGTCGTCATTTCGAGAAAGAGCTTCGCGCACATCGCGCCAACTCGCAAAAGCCCTACGTCGTTCAATGCATCGACGATCGCGAACAAGCCGAGTTCGTCGTCAAGCGCATCCATTCCGTCATCGAGCACGACGGCGTTTCGCCCAACGAAATCGCGATTCTCTATCGCTCGCATTTCGTCGCGCTCGAAACGCAGCTCGCACTCTCGCGCGCCGGCATCCCTTATCAGATCACCAGCGGCGTGAAGTTCTTCGAGCGCCAGCACGTGCGCGATCTCGTCGGCCTCATCAGCTTCGTCTACAATCCCGCCAACCAAACCGCGTGGCAGCGCATCGCCGTTCTGCTTCCGAAAATCGGCGAAAAGGGCGCGCAAAAAATCTACGCCGCCGCGCTCGACCACGCGCGACTCATGCAGCGCGACTTCATCGACGCCCTCGCGACCGACGACGTGAAGACGAAAGTCCCCAAGGACGCCAAGGCCGAGTGGGATTCCTTCTGCGCGTCGCTCGCCGAGATCAGCGAAAGCATGAAGACCGATCGTCCGTACAAAACGGTCGAGCTCGCCGTCGACGGTTGGTACGGCGACTATCTGCGCGGCGCATTCGCCGACTACATTGATCGCCTCGATGAATTAAAAGCCATGGTCGGTTTCGCGCAGCGTTTCGATACGCTGCAGGATCTCCTGGCGCAGATCGTTTTGCTTAACGGCGAGACAAGCGATCGCCAGGTGGACGCCAACGCCGAAGCCGTCCGCCTCACCACCGTGCATCAAGCGAAGGGACTCGAATACGATGTCGTCTTCGTGATTGGACTCGCCGATGGCATGTTTCCCGGCCGCCGCGCGATCGAGGATGGCGATGTCGAAGAAGAACGCCGTTTGTTCTACGTCGCGGTCACACGCGCGAAAAACGAGCTGTATCTCTGCTACCCAAAAGTCGCCACCAAGGCGGGCCCCGGCGGCATGCTGCTGAATCCGAGCCGCTTCATCACCGAGCTCGACGAACGCCTCTACGAACCCCTCCGCATCAAACGCGCCTACGGTTGGTGAGCCGCGCGATATTTGCTTGAGGCAAACATCCATCCGGCGCGGCGAGGACGGTGGAAAAATCTCCGTTGTCCATAACGCTAGCCCGCTTGTGTCTGATAAAAGTCCGCACACGCTTTCTCTCGTTCCATGAAGAAACTTCTCATCGCTCTTGTTATCCTCATCGGGCTGGGCGTGATCGTCGCGCTCTCCATCGCCGGCATCTACAACGGCCTCGTCAGCAAACAACAGGCGGTCGATGCGCAATGGGCGCAGGTGCAGAACGTCTATCAACGCCGCGCCGACTTGATCCCCAATCTCGTCAACACCGTCTCCGGCGCCGCCAATTTCGAGCGCTCCACGATCACAGCGGTCACCGAAGCGCGAGCGTCCGTCGGTCGCGTCAACATCGACGCCAGCCAGGCGCCCACCGATGCCGCGCAACTCGCCGAATTTGAGCGCGCGCAAGGTCAACTTTCCTCCGCGCTTTCGCGTCTGCTCGTCGTGAGCGAGCGTTATCCCGAACTCAAAGCCACCGCGAATTTCCAGTCGCTTCAGGTGCAGATCGAAGGCTCGGAAAATCGCATCGCGGTCGAACGCGCGCGTTTCAACGAAGCCGCCCAAGCCTACAACACCGCCATCAAACGCGTGCCCGGCGCGTTGTTCGCCGGCATCTTCGGCTTCAAGGAACGTCCTTACTTCACCGCTCGCGCCGGCGCGGAAACGCCGCCGGAAGTGCGCTTCGATTTCGGCGGAAATTCGCAGTGAAGCACGTCCTCTTTGCGTTGTTTCTCGGCGCGTTGTTCATCGGCGCGCCGCTGCATGCAGAAACGTTGCCGCCCAAACCGGCGCGGTACTTCAACGACTACGCGCGGCTCGTGCCGACCGACACCGCGCAGCGGCTCAACACGAAGCTCGAGCAATTCGAACGCGATACCTCCAACCAGATCATCGTCGCGATTTTTCCGCGGATGCCGTCGCGCTCCTCCGTGGAAGATTTCACCGTGCGCACCGCGCAGAGCTGGGGTGTCGGTCAAAAGGGACGCGACAATGGCGCGGTGTTGTTTGTCTTCGTGGAGAATCGTCAGGCCTACATCCAGGTCGGCTACGGTCTCGAAGGCGCGCTGCCCGATGCGCTTTGTTTTCAAATCATCGATCAGGAACTAAAACCGCGTTTCCGCGGAGGCGATTACGCGGGCGGCATCACCGCCACAGTCGATGCCATGCTCGCGGCGACACGCGGTGAATACAAACCGCTCCCGACTCGTCGCCGCACCGACCAACCGCCCGTCAGCCCGGTGATCATTTTTCTCTTCATCGTGATTATCATCAGCGTACTGAAACGTCTGTTGGGCGGAAACGATCCCGACGATCATCGTCCTGGCCGCACGCGTCGTCGTGGCGGCGGCTGGTATGTTGGCGGCGGTGGATTCGGAGGCGGCTTCGGCGGTGGCGGTGGTTTCTCCGGCGGCGGAGGACGTTTCGGCGGCGGCGGCGCAGGAGGACGTTGGTAATATGAATACTTTCGAAGAAGAATTTGATCCCGCGCGCATCGAGCGCGCCATCGCTGCGGCGGAGAAAAAAACGTCCGGCGAGATCCGCGTGGTCGTGCACCGCGCGCCGACCGATAACCCCGTGACGACGGCCGCGACGGAGTTTGCCCGCCTCAACATGCACCGCACGCGTCATCGCAATGCCGTGCTCATCCTGCTCGCGCCCGCCTCGCACACCTTCGCGGTCTATGGCGACGAAGGCATTCACGAAAAAGTCGGTCAGGATTTCTGGAGCGAACTCGCCGCGGGCATGAGCGACGATTTTCAACACGGCGTATTCACCGATGGCATCGTCAAAGCCATCGATCGTGTCGCCAACCGACTCGCCCCCTACTTCCCGTATCGCGACGACGACATCAATGAACTCCCCGACGATTTCATCGACCGCGGCATCGTGATCTGAGGCGGCGCTATCGGCACAAACTTGTTCTGCCCTGTACGCCGCCGCTACACTCGCGGTCATGGAACTCGTCATCGCCGCTATTTTCGGCCTCCTTCCGATCATCAATCCCTTCAGCACCGCGCCGCTCTTCCTCGCGATGACCGAAGGCGACACGCAGGAAGAGCGCATGGCGCAAGCGCGACGCGGCGTCATGTACATGATCGCCATCCTCACGAGCTTTCTGGTGGGCGGTAGTTTTATCATGAACTTCTTCGGCCTGTCGCTGCCCGGCCTGCGCATCGCGGGCGGCATCCTCGTCGCGGGTGTCGGCATGCGCATGCTTTATCCGAAAGACGACAACGACCAGACGCCGGAGGAGCAGAAAGAAACCCGCCGTAAGCGCGACATCTCCTTCACCCCGCTCGCCATGCCCAGCCTCAGCGGCCCCGGCGCGATCTCTGTGACCATCGGTCTCACCTCGCTCGCGGGCGACTGGCGCGGCTATCTCAGCATCTTTGCCGGCATCCTCATCGTCGCCACGATTGTCTATATCGTCCTGCGCGCCTCGACGAAGCTGGTGCGTTTCCTTGGCGTCAATGGATTGCACGCCATGACCAAGATCATGGGCTTTCTGATCCTCTGCGTCGGCATCCAATTCGTCGTCAACGGCATCACCGGAGTCATCCGCGACCCCGAGCTCCTCCACGCCATCCGCGACACGCTGCTGACTGAACAATAGAAAACCTATGCCGCCTACCCGAACCGCAACTCAAGACGTCCAGATCCAGCAGCGGCGCGCGGTCGCCGCGACCGCAGCATGCCTTGCGCTGCGTCTCAGAGGAAAATTGGAGCCAGGCGGACGGCGCGTCACATTTCTCTCTTGCACTCCCTGCCGCATAACCGGCAAGTTCTCCGGCCCGCCAACCTTCGGGTGACGGGAAACACCAACGGGGTGTAGCTTAGCCTGGTAGAGCGCTACGTTCGGGACGTAGAGGCCGAGAGTTCGAATCTCTCCACCCCGACCATTTTTCCTGCGGGATAGGTATTCAGAGCGCGAAGGGATTGTAGGCGCGTTCGTTTTTAAGGGTCGTGAGCGGCCCGTGGCCCGGTGCGATCACCGTGTTTTCCGGCAATTCTGCCGTCAGCCGGCGGACGTTATCCAAGAGCCGGCGCTGGCAATAAAACGCGCCGCCGACGGAGCCCGCAAAAAGGAGGTCGCCCGAAATCAGCACGCAGGGCGCCTGCGGGAGTTTGGGCGCGCGCACGACGTAGCAATGGTGTTCTTCGGCGTGACCGGGCGTGCGGAGGATGCGTACTTCGAAATCGCCAAACGTCAGGCGCGAATCGTCGCTCGGTACGGTTACTCCGGGCAATCCGCGTCCGCCGCCCGCCGGTCCGAAAACCGGCGTGTGCGGATGTGCGTCGCGCAAGCCGGCGAGCCCGCCCGAGTGCTCCGTTTCGACATGCGTGACGAAGATCGCGTCGAGATTTTCGATGGTTTTCGGCCAGACCCGTCGCAGCGTCGTGAAATCCGGTCCGGTGTCGAATAGCAGCCCGCGCCGCGATCCGCATTCGGCGACGAGGTAGGCGTTGGCGACGCCGATGCCATGCGGCATGCGCAGCGGATAAATGCAAAACGGCAGACCCGAAATCTCCGGCAACGGGTACGCGTGGCGCGCGAGCGCGAGCAGGCCGATTTCGTTGAGGTTCAACGTGGCGGCGAGGCGGCGCAGTTCGTCGTCGCTTAAGTCGTAACGGTAATCGATCGCGTCGCGGAGTTTTTCGAGGAGCACATTCGCACTCTCGGCCACGGCTTGTTCAGGCCGGCCGTCGTGGCGTACGGCTTTGTCCAGCACGTCGCCCAATTCATCTTCCAACGGTGCGAACTCGATGATCACGCCCGCAGTGTGACCCGCGGTTTTCCGTGGATCAAAAATGTTTTTGTTTTTTTGCCGGGCTCTTCCAACCGTCGCCGCATGGATTCGCACCAAGAGGAAGTTCTCTCCATTTTCAAACGCACCGGCGCTCTGCTCGAGGGCCACTTCGTGCTCCGTTCCGGGCTGCACTCGGGACATTTCTTTCAATGCGCCCAAGTGTGTCAGGACATGGCGGCGGTGACGCGTTTGAGCGAATTGCTCGTCGCGAAACTCGCGTCGTTGAACTTCACCACGGTGCTCGCGCCGGCGATGGGTGGACTGGTGCTCGGCCAGGAAGTCGCGCGTCAATCGGGCGCGCGCTACATTTTTGCGGAGAAAGAAAACAATGTCCTCGTGCTGCGTCGCGGCTTCACGCTGAAACCCGGCGAGAAAGTACTGATCGTCGAAGACGTCGTGACGCGCGGCGGTCGCGTGCTCGAGTGTCTGGATATCGTGCGCAAGGCCGGCGGCACGCCGGTCGGCGTGGCGATGTTGGTCGATCGCAGCGCCGGCGTGGCGCGCTTCGATGTGCCGGCGGTGTCGTTGCTGGAACTGAGTTTCCCCACCTACCCGGCCGATCAGGTGCCCGAAGCGCTGGCAAAAATCCCGGCGACCAAACCGGGAAGCTGAGCGCCTCAACTGCAGCGATAAACCGTGAGGAGCGCCGGCCGCTGGCCGGCTTCCTGCAGATGCCGGCGCTCCGGCGCAGACCAGCGGCGAGCAATCTCAGCCGGCGTTTATTCAGCGGACGTTGATCGTGATCGGGCGCACGACGCCGCGGTAATACACCATCAACAGATTGCGGCCGGGCACGAGGAGCTTGCGGGCTTTTTCAACGTCGCTCACCGGCTCGCGGTTGATCTGCAGCAGGTACATGTGCGGCAGCAGCTTTTCGAGGTACGGCGAGTCTTCGGTGACTTCGGTGATGAGCAGCCCATCGAGGCGCGGATTGAGGCCGAGGCGACGACGTTGCGCGACGGAGAGCGGCGAAACGTGCACGCCGGGCAGCAGTTCGTCGGGGCCAAGCGATTCGTTCAACTCGCCGAGCTGCACCTTGATGTTCATCGCCTGGCCGTCGCGGAAAATGCTCACTTCTGCTTCACGATTGGGCGCGAGTTGCGCGAGCAGCAGACGCAGATCTTCGGGCGAGTGAATCGGGCGTCCGTTGATCGAGGCGATCACGTCGTAAACTTTGAGACCGGCTTTGTCGGCAGGTCCACCAGGCGTGACGACGGAAATGACGACGCCTTTTTGATCGCGGCGGACCAGCAAGGTCTCGGCGAGATCGGGCGTGAGTGCATCGACTTTCACGCCGAGATCGCCGCGGATGATTTTCCCGGTTTCGACGAGGCCTTCGAGAATCGTTCGCGCGAGGTTGATCGGGATCGCGAAACCGATGCCGATGTTGCCGCGATTGGTGGAGAGGATCGCGCTGTTGATACCAACCAACCGCCCTTTCGCGTCGAGCAACGCGCCGCCGGAGTTGCCTTGGTTGATGGCGGCGTCGGTCTGGATGAAGTTTTCGTAGCCGCGCACTTCGTCGAGGATGCCGACGCGGCGACTCGTGGCGGAGACGATGCCCATGGTCACGGTTTGTCCGACGCCGAGCGGATTCCCGATCGCAAAAACAAGATCGCCGACGCGCAGCCGATCGCTGTCCGCGAGCGGCACGGCGGGTAATCCGTCCGCCTCGATCTTGATGACGGCGACATCGGTCTTCGGATCGGTGCCGATGACGGTCGCGGTGAACTCGCGCGAATCGGCGAGCGTGACGGTGAGTTCGTCGGCGTTTTCGATGACGTGGTTATTCGTCAGGATGTAGCCATCGGGCGTCACGATGACGCCGGAGCCGATGCCGGAAGAGCGACGTTCGCTCGTTTCCGAAGACGGGCCCCAAGGAAAAGGCGTGATGGTGCGAAACCGCAGGTAGCGGCTCGACGTGACGGAAACGACCGCGCGTTGCGCCGGCTCGAGCACGTCGGCGTAACTCGTGACGGTCGGCGCCGCGCTTTCGCCGACGGGCGAATCGTCGATCGTCAGCGAGAGCTTGCGCGCGTTATCGGCGGCCTCCGCAAACGGAAGCGCGCAGAGGGAAACGAATGCCGCGAGGGCGGCGCAGACAAGACGTGGGCCAAACTTCATGCAGCGCGAAGTGAGGCGTCACTCAGCTGATCAGAAGCCTTTGATCTTAAACAGACCCGTGACGCTTTCGTTGTTGTTAATGCGTTTGATCGCTTCGCCAAGGATGTCGGCCACGCTGAGCACGGTGATCGGCAGTCCTTTGGCTTCGAGCGGGATCGAGTTGGTCGTGATCAACTCGTCGATCAAACCCGAGCGGAGGCGCTCGTAAGCAATTTCGTTGAGAATGCAATGACTGACGGCGGCGCGAACGCTGCGCGCGCCATGATCGCGAAGGATCTTCGCGGCGGCGGTAAGCGTGCCGGCCGTCTCGGTGATGTCGTCCACGAGGAGGATGTCGCAGTCCTTCACTTCACCGACGACGTTGATGGCTTCGACGGTGGTGGCGTTGGTGCGTTTTTTTGCCACAAGGCCGAGTCCTGCGCCGATCATGTCGGCATACGCGGCGGCCATCTTCATGCCGCCGACATCGGGCGAGCAGACGACGAGGCGCTCCTTGTTGATTTGGGAAAGGTAATTAAAGAAGACCGGCGAGGCGTAGAGATGATCGACGGGGATGTCGAAGAAGCCCTGAATCTGCTGGCTGTGCAGATCCATCGTGAGCACGCGATTGGCGCCGGCGGCGGTGAGGAGATTGGCGACGAGCTTGGCGGTGATGGGCACGCGCGGCTGGTCTTTGCGATCCTGGCGGGCGTAACCGTAGAACGGCAGCACGGCGGTGATGCGATGAGCCGAGGCGCGCTTGGCCGCATCGATCATGATGAGCAACTCCATCAGGTGATGGTTGGTCGGCGGACAGGTCGATTGGATCAGAAACACATCATGACCGCGGATGTTTTCGTTGATCTTCACGAACGACTCGCCGTCCGGGAAGCTCGTGACCGTCGCTTCGCCCAAGGGAACGCCGATGGAGCGGCAGATCTCTTCGGCGAGTGCACGATTCGAATTACCTGAGAATATTTTAAGCCCGGGCTTGTTGCTCATGTGATCGGAGGTGGAAGCTGAAAAGGATGCCCGGGGTCAGACCGAGGCGGAAGGTTTTTCTAGGCGCGCCTCGATTTCATCGACGCGACGGAACAGGTCAGGGAGCCGCTTGCGAAGCACGTTGATGCGCTGCTCGAGATTATACGGCAGGCACGGCGAACCCTTGACGAAGCTGCGCGGGCCGAGGTCGGAATTCACACCGGTTTGACCGTCGATCTTCGAGCCCTTCCCCACCGTGAGATGGCCCGCCAGTCCCGCCTGACCGCCGACCACCACATAGTCTTCAATCGTGGTGCTGCCGGAGATGCCCGCTTGCGCGCAGATGAGGCAGTGACGACCGATCACGACATTGTGCGCGATCTGCACGAGATTATCGATCTTCGTGCCCTCGCCGATCACCGTCTGGCTGAAACGCGCACGATCGAGCGTCGAGTTGGCGCCAATTTCCACATCGTCGCCGACGACCACGCGGCCGATCTGCGGGACCTTTTCGTGGCGGCCCTCAACAAACTCATAACCAAAACCATCCGAGCCGATCACGACGCCAGCGTGGAGGCGCACGCGATTTCCGATCACGCAGTCATTGGAGATGGTGACTCCCGGCATGAGCCAAACGTCGTCGCCGATACGCGCATCGCGGCCGATGAACGCGCGCGCTTGCAAATACGTGCGCTCGCCGATTTTCGCACCCGATTCGATCACACAGAGCGGCCCGATCGTCGCCGATGCAGCCACTTGCGCGTCCGGCGCGATGATGGCGGACGGATGAATGCCTGGTGTGGGCCTCGGCCACAGCAAGCTCTCGACACGAGCGCAAATGCGCGCGAGGGCGACCGACGGTTTTTCCACCAAAACAAACAACTGACCGGCGCGCGGTTCGCCTTGATAATCCGCAGGGAGCAACACCACCGACGCGGCGGTGGCTTCGACCTCGGGCTTGTATTTGGGATTGCCGAGAAACGAAAGATCTCCGGCAACGGCCGTGCGCAGCGACGCGATCCCGCGAATCGTCTCCGTCGTCGCACCGCGCGTGGCAGTCGCTTGGACGATGTCGATGATCTCTTGCGGCGAGAATGAGAGCTCCATGGGGAAAAACGTGGCCCGTGGGAGGCCCGGAGTAAATGCCGGTCGTGAAAAGAAAAACCCCGCTCAGATGCGAGCGGGGTAATTACTGACCAAACGGGCGGCGGGATTATTTGCGCGCGCCAGGGAAAACAACCGAGGGGGTCTCGGAGGATTCGGAGCTGGTAGCAGACTTGGAAGCCGGAGCGGCGGAGCCAGCCGGACGGGTCTTGTTGATTTCGCCGATCACTTCGTCGGTGATGTCAAAAGCGGGATCGAGATAGACCACGGGCGAACGTTCGAGGAGGATGTTGGCACCGCGGCGCTTGGCGACGTCGGTCGCGACCTTAGTGATTTCACCGATGAGCTGTTCGCGGAAAGCGGCGATTTGCTCCTGCACGGCGGCGTTGGCCTGCTGGCGGTACTCATTAAAATCCTGCTCGGCGCGGCGCACTTCTTCGAGCTGACGGTTGGCATCGTTTTCAGCGGCGGTGCGAGCTTCCGCGGTCAGAACCGGGTTCTTCGTCTGCTCGATGAGTTCCTTGTACTTTTCGACCTTGGCCTGACCATCCTTGAGGAACTGGGCGATCTGCTCGTTGATCTTGGTTTCCTGGCCCTTGAGCTTCTCCTGCTGTTCGGCGGTTTTGTAGTGGTTCTCGAACACTTTGCCGATGTCGCAGATCGCGATCTTTTGCGCGGGTTGGGCAAAGGTAAAGAGCGCGGACGCACCAAAGGCGACCAAGGCAACGAGAGATTTGAGGGAGGTCTTCATAGATTAGTTGGGTAGGGAAAGAGAAAGATGAGGTGTGAGAGAATCAGAAGCGCGTGCCAAAGGAAAAGTTAAACTGGTTGCCTTTGTCATTTTGTTTGTCGGTGCGCAGCGGAATACCGAAGTCGAGACTCAACGGAGCGCCGGCCACAAACAGGCGCAGACCGAAACCGAAGTTGTCGTTGTAGTACGCCGGGTTGAAGTCGTACGAGCCGATGTTGACGAAACCGGCGTCGTAGAACACCGCGAAGCGCACCGGGCTCACGATATCCAGCGAGTACTCAACGCTCAGCATGCCGTAGGTTTTACCGCCGATAACGTAGCCTTGATAGCGGGGACCGACGTCGCGCTGTTCGAAACCGCGCAATGTGTAGGGTCCGCCCAAGGTGAAGAGTTCGTAGTACGGGACCTCGGAATCGTTGTATTCGTGCAGCACGCCGAAACGACCGATCAAACCAATGACTTGGTTCTGCGCGCGGAAGATCGGGAAGAACTGCGAGCCGCGTCCTTCGATGCGGTAGTAATCGTATGAACCACCGAGCAGTCCGCCGGCGACATCGAGGTTGAGCTCGATGCGACCACCATCGGTCGTGTTCACAATCTTGTCGCGCGTGTCGCGTTCGAGCTGGAAGCCGACCTTGGAGATATTGGTCTTTCCTTCCGTCACGCCGTACATGCGCGCGATTTCTTCGACGTCTTGAATGCGGATTTCGTTGTAGCTGTACGAAAGACGTCCGACCACGAGTTCGAACAGGCGCTTGCGGGTGTAGATTTCGCCGCCGGTATCGACGCGCTCGTAGTACGAGTTGTCGTAGTTCTGACTCGTGCGATAAATGGAGAAACCGAGCGCGAGTTCGCGTTCGAGGAACCACGGTTCTTCGAACGACAGCATCGCTTCACTGGAGCGCGAACCGATCTGCAGACGAATGCGGAACTTCTGACCGTCGCCTTGGAAGAATCCTTTGCGGTTAAACAGGTCGAAGTTGGACTGAGAGAGTTCGGCGAAGAACACCGCTTTTTCGAGCGAGCTGAAACCGGCGCCAAACTGGAGATTGCCGGTGCGACCTTCCTGGACCGCCACCTTGAGGTTACGACGACCCGGAATGTTGGTCGATTCGTGCGTGATGTTCACATCATCGAAGAAGCGCGTGTTTTCGAGACGCAGCTTGCTTCGTTTCATGCTCAACGTGTCGAACACTTCGCCGGGGCCAAGCGTCAGTTCGCGGATGATCACGATGCTCTTGGTCTTGGTGTTGCCCTCGATCTTCACCGACTCGACGAAGAACTGATCGCTCTCGTTGATCATGTACTCCACGTCGATATTGCCCGTGTTGATATTGGGCTTACGGACGAGCCGAATGCGGGTTTCGAGGTAGCCGTCTTTGCCGTAAAAATCTTCGAGTGTCTGCACGTCTTCATCGAGCTTCGACGGCTTGAAGATCATGCCGGTGCGCTGCTGGGTGAGAAGCGAGAGCAGGCGCGCCGGATAGATTTTATTACCGCTAAACGTGACTTCACCGATGCGGTATTGGCGGCCTTCATCGACGTGGATGCCGATGAGCAAACGGTCGGGCTTCGGGTATTCGTACGTGACGCGCTCCGGTGGAATTTCGATATCGAGATAACCTTCTTCGCGGTAGAAATCGCGCAGTTTGTCGAGGTCGTCTTCGAACTGCTCGTCTTTATAGCGACCGCTGCCGGTCAACCAGGAGAACATCCAATAGCGGCGGGTCTCGATCACCTTGCGCAGACGGCGGGATTTCACGTGCTCGTTACCGGTAAAGCGGATCTCTTCGATCTTAACGCGCGGACCTTCCTTGATCCTGAAAATAACGGTGCCGTAGCCGGTGGCGCGATCGCGTTCGATCGAATAGTTCACCATCACCTGATTGTAACCGGTCTTTTGGTAGTACTCGCGGATCTTTTCGGAGTCCTCTTTGACCAGGCGTTCGTCGAGCGCGGAGTTGGGACGCGTTTTAATTTCCTTCTCCAAGCGGCGGCTCTTCACACGCTCGTTCCCTTCGTAACGAATCGCGAGGACGCGGTACTTGGGGGTGACGTCGACCACGAGGTTCACGACGCGGCCCGGAAGGACTTCGCGCTTAACCTCGATGAACTCGAAGAGACCGGTGCGATACAGCGACTGGATGTCGCGATCGATCATCGTGTCGTCGAGATCGGCGCCTTCGCGCGCTTGCATGTTGGCGCGCACGACTTGCTCGTTGACGTTGGCGGTGCCGACGAAACGGACGGTGACGGTACCTACCTTATAGGGGCGGTTGCTTTCACCTCCGATTCCCTGCGCAGCGAGTCGCGAGACAGCCAGAGCGGCTAAAACAAAGACAACAAGGTACCTAATCACCCTGAAAACAGGGTTACTGAGTGAAGTTTTCAAAGCGGGTAATGTCTCGGAGGAAGGTAAGTTTGAGTTCTCCTACCGGTCCGTTTCGTTGCTTTGCAACTATTAACTCGGCGGAGTCGGCGGCGACTTGGAATTTTTCGTCAGCGTCTTTCGGGCGGGCCAGCATGAGGACAACGTCAGCGTCTTGCTCGATGGATCCAGATTCGCGCAGGTCGGAGAGTTTGGGTGTGCGATTCTCTTTTTCGGCAGAGCGGTTGAGCTGACTTAATACAAGAACGGGAACATTGAGTTCCTTCGCGAGTGCCTTCAGGCCGCGGGAGATTTCAGCGACTTGCTGTTCGCGCGGGGTCTTGGAATCGGTCGGCGCAAGCAATTGCAGGTAGTCCACCACCACAAAACCCAACGGCGAACGCGCGTGCAAGCGGCGTGCCTTGGCGCGCAGCTCCATGATCGTGAGATGGCTGGAGTCGTCGATGTAGATGGGCGATTTGGTGAACTCGTCGGCGGCTTGCAGGAGGCGCTGTTGTTCGTCGCCATGTTTGGAGAGCAAGCCGTCGCGCAACAGTTTCATGTTCACACGCGCGCGCGAACAAAGCATGCGCAGCGCGAGCTGCGCGGCGCTCATTTCGAGACTGAAGATGAGCGTGGTCACACCCTGCCCTCGCTTCGGCATCGCTGCGGCTTCGGCGAAGTTGAGCGCGAGCGAGGTCTTACCCATCGAAGGACGCGCCGCGAGGATGATCATTTCCTGCCGTTGAAAACCGAAGGTGTATTCGTCGAGGTCCTTGAAGCCCGAACTCACGCCGGTGAGTTCGCCCTTCTTCATCATCATTTTGGTGATGACGCTCATCGCCTCCGTGACCGGGCCCTTCATGGACTTCGCGGCGTCGGAAATGCGATCTTGGGTGACGGCGAAGAGCTCCTGCTCCGTCTTATCGATGAACTCTTCCAGACCGCCTTGGTAATTGTAGCAGTTTTCGACGGCGTTGGACGCGACCTTGATCAGCTCGCGCAACAGAGCGAGTTCGCGGACTTTTTCGATGAAGTACGGCGCTTGCGCCGTGGTCGGGATGCGACCGCTGATCTGCGTAAGGTACGCGTAGCCGCCGATCTGCTCCAATTGCTGCGAGGTCTTCAGCTCTTCGGCGAGCACCGCGAGATCGATGGGCGCGCCGCGATTGTAGAGATCGACGAGCTTCTCGTAGATGACCCGGTTGGCCGGGACATAAAAGGCGGATGCGGACAACTTCCCTTCCAAGCATCGCGCGATGGTATCGTTTCCATCGATCAAACAGCACGAAAGCAGATACTCTTCGGCCTCGATCGAATGGGGCGGCATGCGTCCCAGGACATCGGGCGCCGCGGGTTCTTGCGGGCCGCGAGGTGAGCGGGAGCGTCGAGGAAAAGAGGGCGTGGCGTCAGCCATGGGAAAAACAGGCGGAGGAGCGAAGCGGTTGGCCGCGGCTTTGCAACGGTTCGTTATTTTTCTTTGTTCACACAGAGTTCACGGAGCCGCGGGCAAAAAAAAACCGCGCCTGCGACAGGCGCGGTTTTCGAAAATGCGTGTGAGCGCGAGGACTTATTCGGCGGCTTCCGCAGCGGCTTTCTTGGAGCGAGCGGAACGTTTTTCGGTCTTCGGAGCTTCGGCCGCTTCTTCTTCAGCGGTCGGGACGATCGGGTTTTCCGACACGACGTCGAAGCTGAGGTCGACCGAGATCTCGGCGTGCAGCTTGATCTTCACCTCGTGCTTGCCGAGGGTCTTCACCGGCGTGTGGAGGTGGATCTTCTTGCGATCGATTTCGATGCCAGCCTGGACGAGCTTCTCGTGGAGGTCGGCGGCGGTGATCGCGCCGAACATCTTGCCGCCTTCGCCCGTCTTCACGGCAAACGCGATGCTGGCTTTCTCCAGCTTCTTGGCGATTTCTTGCGCGCCCTGGATTTCCTGGGCTTCGCGCTCGGCGCGGCGCTTCTTGAGGGCTTCGACCTGCTTGCGGTTGGCAGCAGTCAACGGAGCCGCGATCTTGCGCGGCAGCAAAAAGTTGCGCGCGTAGCCGGCGCGGACTTTGACCTGATCGCCTTCAGCGCCGAGATTTTCAACGGGTTGGAGCAGCAAAATTTCGCTGTAAGCCATGGTATGAACGGGTTGAGTTTTGTTGAGTTGTAAAAGGAGTCGTCGAAAGCCGCGGGTTGGCCGGAAGCAAATCAGACGGTCGTGACGTTTTTGGAAAAGCGGAGTGGATTCTCAGAGCACCTTCCCGCTGTCAATGCCCGTTTTCCCGGAGCGCCGCGGCCTCCTCGCGCCAAGGACGATCCCCCCAGTAATTCAGCGACGTTTGTGGGGCCGCAACTCCGTATTTAAGCGGATACCGCCTGTGTGTTTATCCCCAGATTAAACGAGGAGTACTACGGATGTCCCAATAGGAGAACGCGTATTACTATAAAATCTCTGTAAAAGGCGCGCCGGGACGCGTCGATTCCTAGGTTAACTCAAACGGGAGAAAATACTCATGCAGACGACCATCCAGCAGTCGCTACCTGCCCACACGTCCGCGTCGCATCGCGGCACCCATCAATCGCCGTCGGACAGCTCTCACCCCCATCCCTCACTCAGCGGCATCTCCGTAGCCGGTCTCGCACGCGGCGAAGAATTGCTCGCCTTATTGCCCGGACGCGCGGCTCTCCTCGATGCCAGCGGATTGGTCATCGCTTGGAATGATGAGCCCGAGCAGGTCGCGGAAAGCGGAGGGCCTCGTTTCGAAACCGCCGGTATGATCGTCACACCGCTCGGGCAGACGGGCATCACGCTGATCTGGGCTCCGCCAGCCGAAGTGCTCCTTCCCCCCGAGGCAGCCGCCCCCTCGCACACGGATCGCGAAGTGGGTCATCTGATGGCGCGTTTGCTTCATGCCCAGGAAGACGAACGCAAACGCATCGCGCGCGAACTCCACGACGACCTTAGTCAACGGCTCGCCGCGCACGCACTCGCGCTCAGTCATCTCAAACTCAATGCACCTGTTTCGTCCGACGAGTTACAGGATCGCCTGCTCGCGCTCGAATCCGACGCGATCGAAATGGCCGAAACGGTTCGCATGGTTTCCCACGAACTCCATCCGGCGCTTCTCGAGCGGTACGGTCTCGCGGAAGCGATCAAACATTTCGCGAGCGATTTCTGCCGCTGGGCCGATTTGCAATTGATCGCGCAAATCCAACCGCCGGCAAATCCGCCCCCCGAACATGTCGCCATCGCCGCCTACCGCATCGCGCAAGAAGCGCTGCGCAACATCGAGCGCCACGCACACGCACGCACAGTTCACCTGAAGCTTCGTTTCACCACCAACTTCCTCCATCTCTCCATCAAGGACGACGGCGTGGGCATCCCGGATACAGGTGCGGCCAACGGGCTGGGCCTCGTCAGCATCGAGGAACGCGTGAACCTGCTTGGTGGACGTTTTTCACTCACCAATCTGCCGGTGCGCGGCGCGCATCTCAGCGTGCGTCTTCCCCTCAATCCCGTCGCGCCATGAAACACCCGCTCGTACTCATCGCCGACGATCATCGCATCGTGCTCGAAGGCCTTGGTCAGTTGCTCGCGCCTTCCTGCACGGTAGTCGGACTCGCCTCCGATGGAAACGAGCTCCTCGCGCTCGGCCGCAAGACGCGTCCCGATCTCATCATAAGCGATATCGATATGCCTGGTCTCACGGGCCCCGACGCGGTCGCACAACTGCGTCACGAAAACATCACCCCGAAGGTCATCTACCTCACGATGCTCGCAGACATGGAGACGGCGGTGAGTGTTTTCCGCGCGGGCGCGGCTGGTTACATCCTGAAGCATTCCGCGGGTCACGAATTGCTCAACGCGATTCCCGAGGTTCTCGCAGGCCGCGTCTACATCACTCCGCGAATCGCGAAACAAATGATCGGCGCATGTCTCCGCCCAAGCGGCGCCACTGGCCTGCCGCGCACTTCCGTCACCCCACGGCAGGCCGAAGTGCTGCGACTGATCGCACGCGGTCTCACGATGAAAGAAGTCGCAGCTGCGCTCAACATCTCCAAACGCACGGCCGAAGCGCACAAATACCAGATGATGGAACATCTCGGTCTCCGCACCGTGCCCGAGCTTATTCAGTACGGCATCCGTACGCACATCATCGCCGCGCAGCCCGAGCCGCCGGAGAGCGTACGAACTTTTCACAGTGCCCACGCCTGAACATCTCCGCATACCCCTTTTCACGCGCGCGCGATAAACTCGCGACACCATGAAACGAACCATCCAGAGGGAAGGTGAAGCGTCCTTGGGACGCGCAACGGGCGTGGCCGCGTGCACACGCCGGGTTTTGGTGGCCGACGACAACGACTTCATGCGCCACTGCGTGCAACTGCTCCTCGTCCGCGAGCGCTGCGAGATCGTCGCCTCTGCGGAAAACGGCCTGCAGCTTGTATCCAATTCTCAACTACACGAGCACGATCTCATCGTCACCGATTATCACATGCCGTCGATGGACGGCATGCAGGCCGCGCGAGCGATCCTCGCGCAACAACCCGACAGTCGCATCATCGTGCTCACGAGCGACGACGACTGCTCCTCCGCACGCTCGGCCCTCGATCTCGGCATCATGGCCTACGTGCTGAAAGACTGCATGGTCCCCGACCTGCCGCTCGCCATCGCGGCAGTGATGGCGGGAAACCCATTCTTATCGCCTTCGATCGGCTGTCTCGCCGACAAACCGGTTCTCGCGGGCGCCGATCTCACGCTTCGGTGATCCCGCCATGCCTGCGCTCATGCCATTATCGCTGGAAGGCCAACGCGTACGTATCCTTCACGGCACGTACCGCGGCGAAGAAAGTGTGATCCTCGAAATCACGCCTTCCGGTTTGCACGTGCGCCTCGCCTGCGATGAACCGTTGCCCAATGGCATTCACCGCTGGCGCCGGCGCGAATCCGTCGAGCTCCTCGATCCATATCCGTTCTCTCGAAACGCCTCCCCGCGCAGCCTTATCGATTTTCTCTGCGATCGCCCAGCGCTGACGTTTCCTCGCACACCCGATGCGCTCCCGCGCTTCTGCACGTCTCCGGGGAGGACGCGCCGTGAACTCGGAAAGATCATTCCGTTTCCGCAAACGCCGTCGACGACCCTCGCGCGCGGAGGCGGAACCGATTCTCGTTTTCGAAGCGGACTAGGCACTGACTGACATCGGCGACGCTCATGGTCGTTTGCCCGAAAAAGCCGGCGGATTTCTGCCGGCTTTTTTGTTGGCCAGACAATGAATCTCGGCCCCGCGAGACACGCTCGCGTAGTCCCCGCAGGCATTAGAGAATGCATTTATGGACAGAGCCAAACGCGGCTGCCTGCAAATTCCGCGTCGCCTATCGCAAGAGCTGCGCAGCCGATTTGCTATTCCAAGACTAGGATGTCGTTCATCCAACCCAACGTCATTATCCCGCTCAGCTCGGACTTCGCCATGAACGAAAGAATCCACCTGACATCCTTGCGATTCGAGATCTCGCCGTCGACGCAGGACCGTATCCGCGAGCAACTTCAACGTTTCTTCCAACGCGATCCGAGCGTGACTCGTATCGACGCGACGTTCGAGGGCGAATATGACGACAACACTCGCATCATCTACCACGTGACTTTGCGGATCCAACGACAGGACGAGGTGATCTTTGAGCTCCAAAAAGGACCTCAACTGCTTCCCACTGTCTGCGCGGCCGCCGACGCGCTCGAACGCCGACTTTGCGAGCGAATGGCCGCCACCAACCCTTGATCTTTCTTTACCATGCCGACCCTCGCCTCCCCTCCCGTAACCAAGCCTTCACTGCCCTTCCCGGTGCTCACCGCGGAAGAAGCCGCCGCCATGATCAATCATGGCGAGACGCTTGGCATGAGCGGATTCACCCCCGCCGGTACGCCCAAGGCCATCCCGCGTGCCCTTGCTGCGCGCGCCGAAGCCGAGCACGCCGCCGGGCGTCCTTTCCAAGTCGGTGTGGTCACCGGTGCATCCACCGGACCTTCGGTTGATGGCTCTCTCGCCGCCGCAGGCGCGATCTCCTTCCGCACGCCCTATCAGTCGGATCCGAATCTCCGTAAGCGCATCAACACCGGCGAAACGCACTTCTTCGACATGCACTTGAGCATGCTCCCGCAGAACGTGCGCTACGGCTTCCTCGGCAAATTCTCCTGGGCCATCATCGAAGCCTGCGATGTCACCGCCGACGGCCAGATCGTGCTCACCTCCGCGGTGGGCGCCTCGCCGACCTTCTGCAACGTCGCCGACCGCATTCTCATCGAGCTCAACGGCTACCACCCGGCAGGGCTGCGCGGTTTCCACGACATCTACGAGCCGGTCGATCCGCCGCACCGCTCGTACATCCCGGTTTTCAAACCCTCCGATCGCGCGGGTCGTTCCTACATCCAAGTCGATCCGAAGAAGATCGCGGGTATCGTTTACACCAATCTTCCCGACGAAACCGCGGGCTTCGAAGCGCCCACGCCGGTCACGACGCAAATCGGCAAAAACGTCGCCGACTTCCTCGCGGCCGAGCTCAAGCGCGGCGCCATCCCGCCGTCGTTCCTCCCGCTCCAGTCGGGCGTCGGCAACATCGCCAACGCCGTCCTCGGCTCGCTCGGCGATCACCCGGAGATCCCCCGCTTCAGCATGTACACCGAAGTCATCCAAGACTCGGTCATCGCGCTCATGCAGCAGGGTAAAATCGAGTTCGCCTCCGGCGTCTCCCTCACGGTCAGCCAGCCGGTGCTCCAATCAATCTATGCCGACCTGCCGACCTTCCGCTCGCGTCTCTTGCTGCGCCCGCAGGAAATTTCCAATCACCCGGAAGTTGTCCGCCGCCTCGGCCTCATCTCGATCAACACCGCGATCGAGGCCGACTTGTTCGGCAACATCAACAGCACGCACTTGCTCGGACGAAACCTCGTCAACGGCATCGGCGGCTCCGGCGATTTCACCCGCAACGCCTTCCTCTCGATCTTCACCTGCCCGTCCGTCGCCAAGGACGGCAAGATCAGCACGATCGTCCCGCTCGTCTCGCACATGGACCACAGCGAACACTCCGTGCAAATCCTCGTGACCGAGCACGGCGTCGCCGACCTCCGCGGCAAAGACCCCGCCGAGCGTGCGCACTTGATCATCGAGCGCTGCGCGCACCCGGACTTCCGCGAAGACCTGCGCAAATACTTCACCCTCTCCGCCGGCGGTCACACTCCGCAGACCCTCGGCACGGCCTTTGCCATGCACCAACAGTTCCTCCGCACAGGCGATATGCGCGGCGTGAACTGGACGTCCTGAACGTAGCACGGCCTCTCCATAACAAACCCGAAAGGACGGAATCCGAGGATTCCGTCCTTTTTTGTGCCCTGCCCGCCGCGTCTGGATCGTTTTAAATAAAACTATATCCTTTAGATCGGGGAGCGCGGCTAAGACGGCCGAAGAGCTCGGGACACACCCGCGTGCGTCAGACACGCCTCATCGCAGCGCAGCGGAGAGCGCGAGCCGTGGCCGCAACGAGCGTAGCGAGGCGCAGCGCCGTCAGGCGCGGAGTTCCAGGGCGCGGGGACAGGAGCGCCCAGCCGGAACGGTCGGCGACGCGTAGCGGAGGCCGTCAGAGCCGGAGCGCAGCGGCGGCGTCCGTGCAGGCGTCCGCCGTTGTCGTTGGTGACCGCGGCGACTCAAACGCCCCCGACAAGTCGGGGGCGAGCCGCGGACACCGCGAGCACCGGGACATGCGGACCCGGCCGGAGTGAGCGTAGCGGAGGCGAAGCGAACGCAGCCGCAGGTCGGAGCGAAGCGGAGCGGACACGCCGACCCGCCGCGCGGCCCAAAGCGTCAGCGACGGCCGCGTTCGGGCGGCGGTTGAGGCGCGGCCGGCAGCCTGCCGGGCGCAGCGGGGTCCCCGCCGGTCACGATAGGGCGGGCACGACTCGCGGGCCGGGAGCGCAGCGGACGGAACGCGTGACGTGCCGGCGCGGGTCTTACAGGAGCGCCGCGTTCGCGCGGCATTCTTGCCGCGCACGCCGCCCCCGGCGGGGCAGGACTTCACCGGACGGAGCGCAAGCGGAGGAGGAAGCAGGATGCGTGACAGCTTTGCTGGCGCGCAGCGTGCCGCCTGAGTCAGCGATCCCGTTTGATGAGACGCCGCAACGTCACGACTTTAAGAATCAGAGCTGCGGTCGCTACAATCGAAGCGAACGCCCAAATGCCTCCCATCAATCCGATGCCCCGATACATAAAAAAGTCGAAGGAGATGTAGGCACATCCAATCGAGAAGCAGAGCGACAAAAGCACGCCAAAAACGGCCCGAGCGATGACGGCGTTCATTTGCATCCCAATGCCTCCATCTGTCGATTGATCCCGTCTATTCGAGAACTCGTTCTCTCGATATTGGCCTTCTGATTCGCAGCCGCATTTGCAGTGCTCTCATTCGCCCGATTATTCCAGTGCGCCGTCCAGCCAGCCTGAGCTAGGCCGATCACACCTTGAGCCCCGCCTACAGCCCAACCGATTGGACCGGTGATGGCGTAAACACCTGCACCTATATTCAGAACACCGTTAGCAGTTTCGTACCCCTTGCCGTCAACAGCGGCGTCGGCCGTCGCCCAAACCGTCATTCCGATACCGACAACGGCAATACCCCGGCTTGCGTTACCCCAGGTCTGAGCTGCACCGACTGGGTAACGGGTCGTCCCAAGTTGACCCGGGATTCCTCGGGTCGCCAACTCGCCGTATCGGGCAGCACCATAGTCAGCGCCAACACCGATGAGTATCTGTCCGACGTTGAGCCAGTCCGATGTGCTCAGCAGGGATGCGTGGTCTGCGTAAGCTCCGCCTGGTGCAAAATCGCTCGCGAAGGACCCGAGTAACTTCTGGTTACCGGCGAGCTGCTTGGCCAATTCCGCACATTTCTTGTCCTTCTCCGGGTCTGGTTTGTTTGGGGCAGGAGGCTCAGACGGTTTCTTCTCTTGATTCTGTGTATTCGTAATTACCCAGTCCAGTTGATCAAATTCCCACCAAATTTGTTCCTCAGTCCATCCAGCCCTGCGTAAAGATTTATACCACTCCTCGTCCTCAGCTGTCCACCGACGTTCAGTAACAACATAAGGATCAAGAACAACATCGCTCAGTCCCAGCACATCCCAGGCATTGCCGGCCTGGTTGCCGACGAAGGCGTAGAGGTTGAGGCCGCCGGCCTCTTCGATCGGGTCGCGGTTGATGAAGCGGCCGTGCTTGGGGCTGTAATAACGCAGGCCGTAATAAACCAGGCCCGTCTCCCGGTCGGTGGTTTGCGTGGCGTAGCCAAACGTGAAGGCGTCGGCGCTGCCGGAGGAGCTCAGGAGCTGGCCGAAGGCATTGTATTCGTACGTCGCCGCCGCATTTCCAAACGAGTCTACATACCCGGCGATATTTCCGTGGTTGT
>ENA-UOVV01000144-UOVV01000144.1-compost-metagenome-genome-assembly--contig:-NODE-144-length-107369-cov-11.284716_pt1 | contig 107369 bp, 87 predicted proteins | sample MGYA00238155_ERZ761577 | MGnify/ENA primary metagenome ERZ761577 (study PRJEB28898, sample SAMN06268775) | compost metagenome | isolation source: Emeryville, CA | place: USA:Emeryville, CA | collected...
ACAGTTGAATTGCGATGCGAAAGTTAATTGGTCGTTTACTGTTTTTTCTGGCGGGGTGGAAATTAAAGGTTACAGATGAAGTAAAAGCGGTTCGTAAATGCGTACTGATTGCGGCACCCCATACCTCCAATTGGGATTTTTACTATGCCATCGGAGCCTTTTGGATGATTGGAGTTCCGATGAAATTTCTTATCAAAGACAACTGGACACGCCCTTGGTACGGTTTTGTCATTCGGAAGCTGGGAGGAATTGGTGTCAATCGGCAACAACGCAACAATTTAACCCAACATGCCGCCCAATTACTAAAGGATTCCGAGCGATTGTTTCTATTGAACTGTCCTGAGGGAACCCGATCCTTCGTACCGAGATGGCGTACCGGTTTTTATTACATTGCGATACAAGCCGACGTGCCCATCGTATTGGGGTACGTCGACTATAAAAAGAAAGAAGGCGGAATTGTGAAAGTGATTCAACATCAAGGTAAAACACGGGAGGAAGTCATGTTGGAAATCCAGGAATTCTACAAGGATAAAACAGGCCGACATCCGGAGAATTACAATCCCCAAATTTTTTAAATCCAGATATCCCGACTTTGTTTCGTTTAATGTGGACGGTTAACTTATTTTTGTTACGAGCGAAACGAAGTAAATACAAACAGGGGTGTGCTTTAATAGGAACACTCATCAAATTACTGACAACATGGAGAAATTAAAACCTTTAACTGTATCTAGACGCAATTTTATTACGACTGGGACGGCAGCTTTCATAACGGCAATGACTTCCCCCAAAATCCTGGCTAGCGTAGGGCAAAAAAGGAGTTTGGGAGTGGCTTTGGTAGGGCTCGGTTACTACAGTACCGACTTGTTAGCACCTGCCTTACAGCTTACCAAGCATTGCCACCTGGCCGGAATTGTAACAGGAACCCCTGAAAAAGCCAAAGCCTGGAAAGAGAAATACGGTATAAAGGATAAAAATATTTATAACTACCAGAATTTTGATCAAATTAAGGACAATCCCGACATCGATATTGTTTATGTGGTATTGCCGCCTTCCATGCACAAGGAATATACCGTTCGAGCAGCCCGAGCCGGAAAGCATGTTTTCTGTGAAAAACCAATGGCTCTCACGGCTAAAGACTGTGAAGAAATGATTAAGGTTTGCAAGGAAGAGAATAGATATCTTGCCATTGGTTATCGCTGTCAGCACGACCCCAATACCCGTGCCTACATGGACATTGCCAAGGAGAAAAAACTGGGTAATGTGACCTATATCAGTACAGCGGCCTCGTATTATGAGAGTCGGAAAGGTCATTGGAAGATGCAAAAAGCGATTGGTGGGGGGGCGATGTATGATATGGGGGTCTACGCATTGCAAGGAGCGAGGTTAGCGGCTGGGGAGGAACCCATTGCGGTAACAGCTCAATCGATCGTTAATCGCCCCGACCTATTCAATGAGGCCGACGAAATGATGATGTTCCAATTGCGGTTCCCTTCCGGAACCATTGCTAGTTGCATGGGAGGACACGGAGCGAGCGCTAACTATCTTAAAGTGAATTATCAGAAAGGAACCCTGTTTATGGAACCCTTCTCTTCATACCGGGGAAACAAAGGCACGAGTACCCTCGGGGAGATTAATTACCCCATAGAAAATCAACAAGCCAAGCAAATGGATGACGACGCCTTGGCCATTATGAACGGTACTCCTTTATTGGTTCCCGGTGAGGAAGGTTTACAGGATATTAAAATCGTCGAAGCGATCTATCGTGCGGTGAAGAGTGGCCGTGAAGAAAAAATTGTGTAAATATGGCTAGGGGTAGCGTCGATACACGACGGCTATCCCTTAAAGTTATCCCAGTCCAGGTCATGCCTTTTGTTTTCCTATATGGTTTTTTGGCCTATTTTTTGTACATTGTAAGCGCCAAATCGACGAATACGCATGAGGGATTACAGTACGAAATTAGATGAACAATTTTCATCGCCGGTTTCTGAAGAGGAGCAGGTGCGGAAATTGTTTAACGAATACTTTAATCGCCTCTCCTATTTTGCATTCCGTATACTCAAGGATCAGGATAAAGCCTGTGACATGGCGCAGGACGCCTTTTATAAATATTGGGTAGCCCGAAGCGAGGTTGAAAATCACCCCATTGCCATAAAAAACTTTCTCTATTCTACTGTTAAAAACAGTTGCCTCAACGTTCTGAGACATGAAAAAGTAGTGAGTGACTATGCATCAAACTTTGACGATCAATCCCAGGTCGAAAGCTCCATCATGGACTCCATTATCACGGCAGAAGTCCTGTACTCCCTCGACCAAGCTATTCGGCAACTCCCTGAAAAATATCGTCTGATCAGCGAGTTAGCTTATCTGGAGGGTAAAAAAAATCAAGAAATTGCCGACCTTCTGGGGATGTCGATTAATACCGTAAAAAAACAAAAACAGAAAGCACTGGAATTGCTAAGGTTACGACTAACGCCTGAATTATTATCTTTTCTACTCATACTCCCAGCTTTGTAAAGCGTATTCTCCCAATAGCAGGATGCCATTTGTCGGTACTTGATGACTCATGATATTCCGCAATTATTTATCCGAAAACAGAACCAATCAATTTTAAGTAAGTAGAATTATTTTGATAAAAACTATTCGAGGTGGTCGGGTCATTTTTCGTATCCGATTGAAATCCAATAACTCTGCCCGAAATTCGCTTATATAAATATTGGAATATTCAAAGAAAAATAAGGGGAGGGTATTAAGGGAACAAAATAAAATCAAAAAAAAATGAAAGAATTTTTATCCGAATTAAAATCTCAGGTGTCTCTACTAATGAAATCGGGAAATGATGGAGAATTACGAAGAATATTATGAAATCAGTGAATTGATCGTAAAGTACCTTCGTGGAGAATTAAACGATCTAGAAAAGGAACGACTCTCCGAATGGCGAAGTCGGCAAGAAGCTAACGAGCGGTTGTTCCAACGATTGACAAAGGGACAAGATCTGCTAGAGGAGATCCCCAAGTATCATTTCCAGGGTAGGGAAGAAGCCGTTCAAAACTTCTTGAAGCGTATCTCTTTAAGTAGGCCAAGATGGTCTACGTATAGAAGATACGTTAGCTATGCAGCGGCTGCTATTTTGCTAACTGCTTTATTATTTTACCTTCTTCCGGAAAGCAAAAATCGAAACCAGTGGGCGGTTCATACGGAGATGGAGTTAATGCCGGGGGGAAATCGTGCGGTTTTGATACTGGAAGGGGGTAAGGAAATCGATTTGGATAATGCCGAAACGGGTGAAATTGCCAGGCAAGGACATGCCGTTATTTCGAAGTCAGAGGAAGGTTATATCGCCTACAATTTGGTACAATTGGGGCTTGAAAAGAATTCCCAGGAAGTGAGTTATAACACCATTGCCACCCCCAGAGGAGGACAATATCGATTGCGTTTACCGGATGGTAGCAGGGTATGGTTAAATGCCCATTCTACGTTGACCTTTCCCATCGAGTTTAAAGGAGAGGAACGAAAAGTGGAGTTGAAAGGAGAGGCATTTTTCGAAGTGCAGCATATTCCAGGAAAGCCTTTTCGCGTCGAATCAGGAAAACAAACCGTAGAGGTATTAGGCACTGAATTTAATGTGAATGGTTATTCCGACGAAAAAGGAATTACCACCACCTTGGTAAATGGAAGGGTTAAAATAAAATTGAATGTAGAAAAAGGAACATCGAAAATTGATGATGTAACCTTAGCGCCCGGACAAAAGGCATTGGTTGAAAATCGTTCCAACGATATCCTTATTTCCGAAGCTGATATCGAGGAGTCTATTGCTTGGAAAAACGGTCATTTCCAGTTCAACGATACCGATTTAGGTACCATCATGCGCCAAATAGCCCGGTGGTATGATGTCGATGTTGAGTATAGGGGTGACGTAGCTGGCATTCGTTTCAGGGGGAAAATCCCCCGGGATGTACCCGCATCTCAGGTGTTCGAAATTTTAAAAACAAGTGGTATAAATATCGAAACAGAAGGCAGAAAAATCATTGTAAGTAACTAAACCCGGTTTCTACCAACCAGGTTGGGAAGGAACCAAAGTGCATTACAATAAAAAAGTGCCGGAGTGTTCCCAGCACTCACGGCACATCGTTGGAATGCACTGACTCATTCAATGAGGCCAGTTTTAAATTGTTCACATTCATTCATCCAACGTAAACAAAAGTATGGATAATTTTATCATTTACCTATCCGAAATGCGCCGTAAAAAGCGTGATTTCAGGGTCGGATCTATCTTTTCGAAGTTGCCGGCCAGAATGCTTTTCCAAAAAAAGTTCATCATGAGGCTGAAGTATGCTACTTTATTGATCCTAATTTCATGCCTGCATGTATTTGCTAGTGGGCATGCGCAAAAGGTGAATTTGTCAGCCAAGAACTCTACGATGCTCGAAGTAATGGAGCAAATTGAGAAACAAACAGGCTATTCGTTCTGGTTACAAACCCACCTATTGCGAGACAAAGCCAAGGTGAATATCCAGGCTAAAAATGCGAATCTGACCACCGTTCTCGACAAGTTGTTTAAAAAGCATAAACTGGAATACACCATTATTGACAAGACGATCGTCGTAAGGTCTGCAAAATCGGAGACCTCGTCATTTGATCCGGATCAATCAGCCCGCCTCCTTGAGTCTAAGCCCATCAATGAACGAATTCAATGGCCAGAAAGAATCGAAAGGAATCAAGCTGAAATGGTGCACAGACGCTTGGTGGAACAAGAAGTGAAGGGTACGGTGAAGGACGAATCCGGGGCAGGACTTCCCGGGGTAAGTGTGATGGTTAAAGGTACTCAGCGCGGTGTGTCGACCGACGTCAATGGGAATTTTAGTCTGATGGTGCCGGATCAAAATGCAGTCCTTGTATTTTCTTTTGTCGGGTACCTGTCGCAGGAAGTCATCGTAGGTAGTCGCTCTACCCTCGAAATTCAATTGGAGCCCGACTTGAAAACCCTCGATGAACTGGTAGTTATTGGTTATGGTGTCATCAAAAAAAGTGACCTTACCGGATCTGTTTCCCAGGTAAAAGCGAAGGAATTAAATGCATTTCCTAATGCCAATGTGCTCCAATCACTGTCTGGACGCGTGCCGGGTGTCCATGTAAGACAAAGCTCAGGTGCGCCTGGCGCCGGAATTAGTGTCCGGGTAAGAGGAGGTAACTCCATTCAGGGCTCCAATGAACCCCTTTATGTCATCGACGGCTTTCCTGTGGATGGAAACCCGACGCACTTAAACAACGCTGATATAGAAAGTCTGGAAATTCTGAAAGACGCGTCTGCGACAGCCATCTACGGGTCGAGAGGTGCTAACGGTGTTGTGTTAATTACCACACGCAAAGGGAAAAAAGGGAAGACACAGGTAGACTTTGAAACCAGCTACAGTAGTCAGAAACTTATCAAAAAGCTGGATTTGATGAATGCTCGTGAATATGCGCAATTTTACAATGAGCAGGCTATCAATGACAATATACAACCCTTTTTCACGGAAGAGGAGATTAATAATATGGGAGAGGGCTTCGACTGGCAAGATTTTGTCTTTCAACGGGCTCCACTGCTGACCTCTTCATTAAATGTCAGTGGGGGTAACGACAAGACTTCCTTTTCTATTTCAGGTAGTGTATTCGGTCAACAGGGAATCGTAAAGGGAAGTAACTACAATCGCTATTCCTTACAAACCAATATTTCACACAAAGCTAGTGATAAGTTTACGATCGACCTTTCTACGACCGCAAGTCGACTCATGACCAAACGAAAAGACAGTGGTGGAGGTTCTAGGGGTAATTCAATGATTGCAGCAGCTATTTCAGCCCCACCTACCTTGACCCCCTACAACGAAGATGGATCTTATCGGGTACTCTCTACGGCATATCCATTTATCGCGACGGATATTCGCAACCCCATTAATTTTATTAACGAACAAAATAATTCGATAAGAGCCAATGTATTATTGGCGAATCTTAGTCTGTCCTACAAAATCTTGCCCGATTTGATCTTAAAAGTAGCGGGAGGGATCGAGAATCGGGACGATAGAACCGACAATTTTACCACACGTAATTTCTTCAATTCTCAAGGGATAGCGAATGTTAGCACGAGTCAATTTACCAGCATTCTAAACGAAAACACCTTGAATTATGTGAAGACATTTGGTGAAAAACATAGCTTGAACGTATTGGCCGGGGTCACTTATCAGGATTTTACCCGAACCGGTCTTAGCGCGGGCGGCACCGGATTTTTGAGTGACATCTTTGAAACCTATAACATCGGTGCAGCTGCTAACCAAAATGTAGCCAATTCTTCCTATACCAAATCGGTGCTGGCTTCCTACCTTGGTCGGATCAATTATGCCTTTGATAATCGTTATTTAGCCACTGTTAGTCTACGACGTGACGGTTCTTCCGTCTATAGCCCGGGATCGAAATGGGGTTATTTCCCTTCGGCTGCATTGGCTTGGAGAGTGTCGAATGAAGCCTTCCTTACCGACAATCCACTCATTTCTGATCTAAAAATTAGAACGAGTTGGGGGCTCACGGGTAGCCAAGGAGTGAGTCCCTATATGACCCTGAATAACCTATCTCCCAATCGCACTATTTTTAACGATGGTTTTGCTAATACCTTTTCTCCGGGTACCCGTCTTCCCGGAAACTTAAAATGGGAAACCACAGAGCAGTTTGATGTAGGAGTGGATTTAGGCTTGTGGAGTAACCGCGTTTTAATTACGGCTGACTATTACCTCAAGAAAACAAGAGATCTCCTCAGCACTGTGTCATTACCTTCATCCCTGGGTTATACCAACACGACGATGAACGTCGGTAGTATCCAAAACCAAGGACTTGAATTAGGCATTGACGCGGTTGCCATCAATAGCGGTGACTTCCATTGGGACTTAAATGCGAACATTGCCTTTAACCGAAATAAAGTCTTGAGTTTGTATGGAGGAGAGGATATCTTACGTGACAATATAGGGGTGATTATTGTTACGGATGCTACCAGCATTTTAAGGGAAGGTCGTCCTGTGGGACAATTCTGGGGGTATCGGGAAGCAGGTTATGATGCAAACGGTTTTATCGTATTTGAAGACACCAATCAGGACGGTAGTTTGACACAGGCTGATAAGACTTACATCGGTGACCCGAATCCAAACTTTCTCTATGGTTTGAATTCAGTCATGACGTATAAAGGATTTGAATTCTCCATGTTCTGGCAGGGGTCTCAGGGAAATGACATTTTTAATGCGAGCGCCATTACCAATACCATGGACTACGGATTTGGATTGAACATGCCCAAGTCGGTATTTTATAACCATTGGACTCCCGATAATCCAGATGCAGCCTATCCGAAGATTAGCCTACGCTCTCCCGTTCGCATGTCCGATCGATTTATTGAGGACGGGTCTTATTTAAGACTGAAGAATATTTCACTGGCGTATAACCTCAATACCGAATTGATTCAATCCAAGGTATTCCGCCATATTCAAATCTATGTGAGTGGTCAAAACTTATTGACTTTCACCAAGTATTCTTGGTGGGATCCAGAAACCAATTTCAGGATTGACCACAACAGTTATCCGGTGTCAAAATCAGTCACAGCAGGAATTAAGTTAGGATTTTAAGGTTTGAGCAGAGGATAAAAAAATTGAACATCATGAAGAATTTGAACTATATCAGATCGATAAAACAGCAATGGTGGAGGATTTGTGCGGCAATTGTGCTAATAGGCGGGTTAGGAGCTTGCGATAGCATGCTGGTCGAAAAACCAAAATCGCTGGCTGTGGAAGTTTTTTACAATACCGCTGAGGAAGTGGAAACGGCAGTCAATGCAATCTATCGCCCCTTACGCATCAGTACTTTCGCCAATTATGTAGCCACCTTGGAGTGCCAGTCTGATTGGATGTATGGCCGGGGAAGTTGGACGCCACTTAGTGACTATCAAGGCTTAAATGATGCCAACATCACGAGGGTATCCGGTTTTTGGAACAGCTTTTACTTGGCAATCCGAGATGCCAATTTGGTCATACAAAATGCTCCTAATGGGTCGGCGATCAGTCAAGAAGACATTGATAAATATGTCGCTGAAGCTAAGTTTTTACGGGCATTCACCTACTTTCATTTGGTTCGAAATTGGGGAAGTATTCCCTTGAGAACAGAAGCTAACATGGACGAGAAGGATTTGCCCAAAAGCTCTGAATCCCAAGTGTACGATTTAATCGTTGCAGATTTGTTGGAAGCGGAATCCAAACTTCCCGACACCCCCAAGGATATCGGTAGGCCGTCGAAATGGGCAGCGAAATCCCTACTAGCCGATGTGTATCTGCAGTTAGGTAATTATCAGGAAGCGGCCAATCGATCTAAAGAGGTGATGGACTCAGGGAAATTCAGCTTGGTTCCGGTATCGTCTGTACAAGATTTCCAGTATAAACTATTTGGACCTGATATACTGACAACGCCCGAAGAAATATTCTATTTCAAGTATTCGCGCCTAGAAGGTCAGGGTAACTATATTCTCTGGATTTCCAATCACCCCAGTACCAATCTATTTAGTTTTGGAGGAGCGTATGCTGTCCATGGAGACAATGTCAATCCGAACTATATTAATTGGGATGATCTCGACTTAAGGAAAGGTATGTGGGATAATATCAATTTTGGATTAGGACCCACCACCCTGGTTAGTTCTAAATATGTTGATCCCGATGCCATTAGCCAGAGTGGCGCAGGCAATGATCAACCTGTCTATCGATTTGCCGATGTACTGTTGATTTATGCGGAAGCAGCAGCACGTGCGGAAGGGCAAGTATCTCCGCTGGCGTTGGAATCTTTGAATCAGGTTCGACGGAGGGCTTATGGTTATAATCCAACTGCTCCTTCGGAAGTCGACTATCAAAGTCCGGGCTCTACTGAGCAGTTTGTTGACCTAGTGGTGAAAGAAAGAGGTTATGAATTTTTGTACGAGGGTAAACGTTGGCATGAGTTGAGGAGAATAGGTCGTGTGAATGAACTGATCGGTTATGGAAAAAATAAAACAGTAGCTGAAAAGCACCTGTTGTGGCCTATACCACTTTCAGAGATGAACTACAATAATTTACTTGACCCAGCTACAGATCAAAATCCGGGTTATTAATGGAGGAAAATATGAGCCATAAAATGAAACGTAGAACCGCACTAGCGGCCTTGGGTACCCTTTCGGTAAGTGCACCCACCGTCTTGAAAGGGGAACGCCTGAAAGAACCCTACCGTGTGATCAAAAAAACGATCAAAACCGATATCTTGGTAGTCGGAGGAGGCACTGCCGGGGTAATTGCAGCCATCCAGGCGGGTAGGGGTGGAAGGAAGACGATATTGGTCGAAAATGGCAGTCAGTTAGGAGGGGTGACCACTACGGGTGGCGTCAATTTTCCAGGTATTTTCTTTGCCTGGGGAAAGCAGGTCATCAGTGGTATCGGTTGGGAATTGGTGCAAGAAGCTGTAGCAATGAACGACGACCCCTTACCTAATGTATCGATTCCTCATGGACGTCAACACTGGAGACATCAGGTTCGGGTAAACGGTCAGCTCTATGCGCTGTTAGCCGAAGAGAAAGTGAGGGATGCCGGTGTGGATATTCGCTATTATGAAACCCCCGTTTCTATAAAACCAATCCGAAATGGTTGGGAAGTAGTGACCGTGGGAAAAGGTACGGAGACAACCATTCAGACCAACCAACTTATCGATTGTACAGGGAACGCCTTCGCCACTTCCATGGCGGGCTTCGCCGTTCTTCGAGAAGCAGAAATTCAACCCGGCACACTGCAATTCAAATTGACCGGTTACGATCTTGATAAACTGGATTTTAAGATGATCGAAGCCCGCTATGCCGAGGAAGTAGCTAAAGGGAATTTGGTAAAAAAGGAGTTTTTGAATATCTCAGGCTTGCTACGAAATCACGGCGATAATGTCCAGCATATCGCTGGAGCCGATTCGACGACTTCCGAAACCCATACCGAAGCCAACATAAGGGGGAGGGCTTCTTTGATGCGAATGCTCCGTTTCCTTCGTACGCTACCAGGCCTGGAAAAAACCAAGTTAATGGACGTTCAAAACGAAATCGCCGTCCGAGAAACCTACCGTATCGACGGTCAATATATTATTACCCATGAAGACTATGTCACGGGTAAATATTTTGACGACGCCGTCTCATATTCTTATTATCCGATCGATTTGCACGATGATAAAGGGGTCATTCCAAAGCATTTAGTGGAAGGTGTGGTTCCGATGATCCCCTTAAGAGCTTTGATCCCTAAAGGAAGCCGAAATTTTGTCGTGGCAGGTCGCTGTATTAGTAGTGACCGTTTGGCCAATTCAGCCTTGAGAGTGCAAGCATCTTGTATGGGGATGGGTCAAGCAGCGGCCGCCGCCGCCGTACTCGCAAACATCCAAGGCAAGACACCCGGCGAGGTTCCTTATGATGATCTTAAAAAAATGTTGGAGGAACATGGTGCAATAGTTCCCGTCAAATCGACGTAGTAATTAAATGGAGATTAAGGCTCGGTTGACGATAGGGGTAGTACTGTTTCTCTTGGTGTTCAAAGGGTATGGACAGTCTACCCCTATTCGTTATTTGAATAAACCGCTGATTGGCGAAAGGGTTACGCAAACCAACGAGTTTATCCGAACCTGGGAAGATTCCACCTTTTCCGATCTCATCTATCAACACTTATCTGACGACAATATCCCCGTATATTATTCCCGGGAGATCAAAACCAGCGTTTGTTTTGACGGGAAATGTCGACTTCTTGACATCATACTATATTGGAACCCGGTCGGTGGGTATCACGGTTTCGAACTTCCCCAAGGTGAGTTTCTCAGTAAAACGGACCATGATCCATTTACGGAGGAAGAATATAAGAGCCTGCACGAAATTCTATCGGATTCCCTGTCCCCACTGGCTGATTACAGTTTCGACGAAATTGTCCCCGGAACGGGGAATCCTCACGAGGTAGATGCTGTATCATCCGCAACGTTAAAGGAAATTCTAGATCATATTGTTCCCGGCGCTGCCTATACCACCTATCGATTATGGCACTTGATATACGGCGAATCCAGCCGAGAAATTTCCCGTTTAAGTGAACAAATGTTTGCTGAAAAATTTGCCAATCTCTTGCTGCACTCAGACCAGGTAACCGCACAGATTTGGGCACTCCGACGACTATCATTAGTGGAAAAATGGAGTAACGAAATAGTGAATTCGGTGCTTAACCTGCTCGAACACGACCATTTAAATGTTACGGTCGAGGCCATCCTCAGTCTCGATGCACAGGCACTGGAAAAAAAAGAAGTACAGGAAAAACTCGCGGAAAAAATAGGAGGTAAGGAATACTCTCTGAAAAAGTTAGCCATTCAGAAGCTCAAGGAGGCACCTCACATTGAAAAGACCGTTGAGGACGCATTGGTTGACCTGGTGGTGGGGCTGAATGGCGATTTGCTCGGCGAGTTATTGAGTTTATTTATCGAAAAGGATATCACCGATCCAGAGACCCAACGCAGGGTGTCGGAAGTTTTGGAGGGCAATAACCGCTATATCAGTGGGAAAGCAATGGACTATTTAAAGCAGGTCAGTCCGACCGACCCCTTGGTTTTGGCTAGAATGAACGCCTATACTAATCAAAACTGAAGAGGCTCTGTCTGAGAGGTATCGTCTTAGCTTTTTATCCCCTTTTTTTTCGATATTTTTGTGAACAAACGAAGGGGATATGCGGGCATCACTTACGAATCCAACAATTTTTAAAAAATCATTTTTTCGGGCGGTAAGCTTGTTGCTAAGCCTGATTTCTACGCTATCATTACCGGTAGCAGGTCAATCGACCGTTGGAGACTTGTTTACTAAAATGACCCCTCAGAGCGACTGGAAGCTTGTCGCCAAAGTGCCTCTTCAATTCAATGCACATCATACGCAAGGCCTGGTGAAGATTGGTGGAGATTTCTACATGACAGCGGTGGAGGTAAAACGATGGCCTGAGCGATTTTCAGAAAAGAAAGGAAAATTCGACAGGGACACAGGAGAGGGGGTAGGTCACTTATTCCGTTTCAATGACTCAGGCGTGTTATTAGATGATGTTGTATTGGGAAAAGATTCGATTTATCATCCGGGGGGATTGGATTTTGATGGTCAAAATCTTTGGATTCCCGTATGCGAATATCGCCCACTTGGAAACTCAATTGTTTACCGCTACAACTTAAAAGACCGAATTGCGACGGAAGTGTTTTCGGTAGAAGATGCCTTGGGAGCCATGGCTGTCGACCTATCTTCAGGTATTCTTTGGGGAACCAATTGGGGGTCTCGTGATTTTTATAAATGGAAAATCAATAAAGACGGGCAGGTGCAAACCCCATTTTATGAAAGAAAACCAAATCCATCCTTCTATGTGGACTACCAGGACTGTCATAGGGTTGGAAACGGACGGATACTTTGTTCAGGCTTAAGAAGCTATGATTCCGGAGTAGGCACTTTTCGCTTGGGTGGTTTGGATTTGATTGATTTATCCGATTTACGTCCGGTACACCAATTGCCAGTAAACCTTTATTCCGATTCAGGTCGTGTACTGACGAACAATCCCGTATGGTTGGAGGTGCTTGGAAATGCTTTGAGAGCTTACTTTGTACCGGATGATGATGAGGATTCCGTACTTTATGTCTACGATATATTTCCCTCAAACCCCTAGAAGTTCAGGGTTAACTGTTGCCCGGGATGGGGCTGCAAATCTTCCAAATTTGAAACCGTTACCCCTAGCAACCGAACGGGTTTCTGGTCATTGACACCTTCCTTTAATAGACTTAACGCGATGGTCTCGAACTGCTTCGCATCGGTGATGGGCATCAACGCTGAACGGCTTTTTGTGGTGAGGCGGAAATCGCTGTATTTAATCTTAACGGTAACGGTACGCCCATACACTTTATTCCGTTCACACCATGACCAAACATCTTGGATCAAGGGCATCAAATTCACTTCCATTTCCGCTATCGTAGAGAGATCGCTTTCGAAGGTGTTTTCCGATCCACACGATTTTCTGACGCGATCGGGTTCCACCGAACGATGATCGATCCCGCGACTAATATGATAATAGTGGGTCCCTGCCTTTCCGAAATGTTTTCGTAAAAATTGTTCCGACTGCTTTTTGAGATCTGTGCCGGTATAGATACCCAGACGATGCATTTTTTCTGCCGTCACCTGACCAATTCCATGAAAACTCCCGACCGGTAAATTGGCCACAAAACTTTCTCCCTCGCCCGGCTTGATGACATATAATCCGTTGGGTTTCTTGTAGTCGGACGCTAGTTTCGCCAAAAACTTATTATAGGATACACCGGCCGAAGCTGTGAGCGAGGTGGCCTCCCATATGGCGGCTTTAATTTCTTTGGCAATGTAGGTTGCCGAGGAAATATTTTTCAAATTTTCGGTGACATCCAAATAGGCTTCATCGAGGGATAAAGGCTCTACAAGGGGGGTGTATTCGGTAAAGATTTTGCGAATTTGATTGGATACCGAACGATAGACCTCAAAACGAGGTTTTACGAATATCAGATCGGGGCATTTTCGCTTGGCGATGGCGGAGGGCATGGCCGACCGAACGCCATAGGTTCGTGCTTCGTAACTCGCTGCAGCTACCACCCCCCTTTCAGCGCTGCCTCCAACAGCCACCGGACGCCCCCGCAACTCGGGACGATCTCGCTGCTCTACCGACGCGAAAAACGCATCCATGTCGATATGTATTATTTTCCTACTCAATGAGGTTGGATCCTAGTGCTTTCTATAACCGAGAAAAAATATAGTAAATTTACCGGAGTGACATCTTTCAATTTTACATATAATTTTAGCTTTCATCGCTAAGTTAACACACATGACCTACCAAGACTTTATCGATTCGATTACACACCCCGACCCACCTGCGGGTATAAATGAACTGTTGCTAGCCCTCTGGTATGATGCCCGAGGAGATTGGGAATCAGCCCATCAAATTGCCCAAAAGAAAGAAGGAACCCCAACTTATGACCGTATCCACGCCTATTTGCATCGGGTAGAAGGCGATCAATGGAATGCAGGATATTGGTATCGAAGAGCCGGTGAAGCAACCTACACAAAATCTTTGAAAGAAGAATGGGAAGAGCTCGTCAGGCGCTTCCTATCCTAGATCTTAAACGCCCATCCTTTTTACTCGCCCTATTAATAAGTTATTTGGCTTATTGCTTATAAATATAAGTTATATGGCTTATTGTTTTTGAATATAAGTAATTTAGCTTATTTTTGAAGCGCAAAACGAAGACAACCATGCCTACAAGAAGGGATCCCGCGCGGGTAAAGGCTGTATTTACGGCGGATATAGTAGGTTCTACACAGCATGCACCGGAAGAAACCCAATGGCAATTAACGTCGCTAATCAGTGCCTTGGACCGGGAAGTAAGTTGGATCTTACATCCGGAAATTTACAGAGGCGATAGTTTCCAGGGAGTTTTGGCTTCCACTGAAGAAATGTTGCGCACGGCGATTCTCGCCAGGGCTTTGATGAAACAACAGGGGCCAAAATGGGATCTGAGAATTGCGATGGGCGTCGGAACCATCGATCGGCTGACCGACCGATCAGGGACTTCGGATGGAGAGGCTTTTCGATTGTCTGGACAACGAATCGACAAGATGAAAGCCGAACGTGCTCGAATCGCTATCGCATTTTCTCGTCCTTCCGACCCCATTGATGCCTTGCTGATATTAGTGGAGTCGGTCGTCGAGAAGTGGACTCCAGCTCAGGCGGGTGTGATCGTGAAACTGCTGAAAGGAAAAACCATGTCAGAGGCTGCAAAGGCGTTAAACATCAGTCAGTCCGCGGTAAGTCAACATGCGCAAGCGGCCAAATGGTGGGCCATCGAACCTGTCATCAAAACCTTTGACCAACTGTTAAAGCCCTATTATCACCATGTATGAATTTCTGGCGTTATTAACGGCCCATATTCTGGCCGACTTTTATTTTCAGCCCACGCATTGGGTAACCTCCAAAAGAACGCAGCGCTGGAAATCAGGAGCATTTTACGGACATATTGCGGTGGTAACGATCTGTTCTTATTTGTTACTGGGTTATTGGAAGCAGCCCTGGCTTGCCTTGTTGGTGGGTGTTGTTCACGGAATTATTGATCTTATCAAACTTTATTATGATAAATCACGATCGACGCAATGGTTTGTGTACGATCAGCTTTTACATCTATTGAGTCTTATCCTCATTGCTTGGTTGGTAACAGGAGCTTCGGTTCCCAAACTCATAGCGGCATGGGAGGAGGTTCGGAAAATCGAAACAGCCGCCACGCTGGCAGGTCTGCTCTTGTGTTTATCTCCGGTCTCCTTTCTGGTGGGGATGTTTACCAAACCCTGGCGTGACGAACTCGAAAAATTAGCGCCGGGAGTGGACGACAACCTAGCGAATGCCGGTCGATGGATCGGCATGTCGGAACGACTATTAATTTACTTTTTTGTATTGCTTAATCAGTATACGGCCATTGGATTTCTCATTGCCGCCAAATCGTTGTTGCGGTATAACGATAAACATCCATCTGAAATACCGCCCAATTACATTACCAAGAAGTCGGAGTATGTTTTGATCGGTACCCTGGCAAGTTATACAGCTGCCATTTTAATAGCGCTACTGGTTCGATTAGCGACGCAAGTTTGATCCAGCCTAGGGGTTAACCAAACGGTTTTTTATCAGCCTGTCTGAACGTGGGGACCCTGTTAAAAAAAGTTAATCACAAATTTTTCAAAGGATGAGTTTAAACTTGGGTTCAACGGTTTTCTCTAATGGGTATAACCAAAATTCAAGTTTACGATGAAAAAGTTAAGTATTGCGCTCATTTTCTTTGTTACCGTCTCCGTAAGTGCTTTTGCTCAGTCCCGTAATGGTGGGGAACGTTTTACCCCCGAACAACGTGCCGAAATGCAGACCAAAAGAATGACTGAACAATTGAATCTCAATGAAGAACAACAGAAACAAGTGTTGGCATTGAATTTAGAGCGAAACAAAAAAGCGGCCGAAGTTAGCCGAGAGAATTCCACCCAATTCAGGGAAATTTTCCAAAATTACAACAAGGAGCTAAACTTAATCCTAACTCCCGAACAACAAGAGAAATTGAAAGAAGCACGGAGCAAGAGGAGAGGTCCCCGAGAAGGTATGAGAAGAGGGGGAAGACCTGATAATCGTCCAGCAAAACCGCAAAAATAGTCGAGTTCTTGTTGATAAGTTCTGTTTGTTGAAAATGGGGAAGTGAAAAAAGCCGGGTTTTAACTCGGCTTTTTTTGGGTTAGGACCGATGAGCACGGCTCCGCGTCAATAAGAAGAATCGACCAATCAGGAAAAGGGAGGCGAGGGACAGCCCGGTGGTTAGCCCGGTCCATATACCCGAGGGGCCCCATCCCCAATGAAACGTAATAAGGTAACCTACGGGCAATCCGATCACCCAATAGGCAATAGCGATGAATACGGTTGGTATTTTTACATCCTTTAGACCGCGTAAGATACCCGAACCAACGGCTTGCGTGCTATCCGAAATTTGAAATATGGATGCGAACAACAAAAGGTAAGCCGCCATTTCAACGACTTTCGGATCGTCGTTAAATAAGCCGGGGAGTTGGTTTCGAAAAATGGTAAAAAGCAAAGCGCAGAATGTGCCATAACATAGCGCTGTAAGCAGTGCACTTTTACCAATTAGTGTGATTTTGGGGAAATTTTTAGCACCGAATGCATTACTGACCCGTATCGAGGCTGCTTGTGAAAGGCCTAGCGACACCATAAACGTCAAGGAGGCACAACTGAGCGCAATTTGATGAGCGGCTTGTTCTACGGCCCCAATCGTACCAATAATGATACCAGATACAGCAAATACACCTGATTCCATACCCAGTTGCATGCTCGAAGGAATCCCTATATGCAGTAACTCCTTAAGGGTTTTGACCTTTAATTTCCATTGATGTTTACTAACAGCTATGTAACGGGCAAAAAGCTTATGTCTCAAAACGATGTAACCCAACGCTAAAAACATCAGCGTACGGGTGATCAATGTTGCCCATCCTGCTCCTAATAATTCTAAACGGGGGAAACCGAGGTTACCAAAAATCAACAACCAGTTAAGAAAAATATTCAAAGGTAACCCAGCCAACGAAATAAACATGGCCGTTTTTGTGTATTCCAGTCCGTCGGTAAATTGCTTTAGGGTCATAAACAAAATCATCGGGATGATCGAAAGTCCGATGAAATTCATAAACGGAACCGCATAGGACACAACTTCCTCGTCCTGGCCTAAACTGTGGAAAATATTCTTACTACCAAACAGCACTGCAGCAATCAAGAGGGAGAACCCTGCGCAAAGGATAAATCCGTTGAAAAAGTAATGGGATACTTTTTGTCCGTCAAATTGTCCCTGCGCCATTGAAACCATTTGAGATACCGATATTGTAATGCCTATTCCGATGACAAACGGTATATTCATTACATTGAAAACTAGCGAAGCAGCGGCGAGCTGTACGTAGCTCACCGCACCAACCATGGCGGTATCGATCAGGTGCAATGACATTTGGGCGATCTCTCCCAAAATAATAGGAATCGCCAATCGGGCTGTTTTTGAAGTCTCATCAAGCATCTCCGTTCCACACTATTGCTAAAAAAGGATGCAAAGATAAGACCCTTGACGGACAGATGCCGTTAGAAGGTGGAAAAATAATACCTGATTAAATGCTCGGATAAGTCACTAATTTAATTTCCGAAGCTGTACGGTTCTGAATTCTATGGGTTGACCTTCGCTTTGAAGCGCAATAAACCCGCTTTTTAAGGGAGTGCCATCAATTTTGATCGTCGAATCGTAGCGTTCGACAACGCCCCCACCGATTTGGGGTTTACTGTATTGAAGCACGGTATCGCCTTCGATAATATGCTTGATGAGGGAATCGCCCCAAACCATCAATTCAGCACGTACCCAAGCGTCTTTGTCATAAGTTTTGGACGTTGAACTAATACAATGCGTCTCATCCAGCTTGCCATTATAGACTATATGGGTGCCTGGAGAACACATATTTCCGGTCGGCCTAGGTTTCCCATCGCCCAAACCAGCCAGAAATTGCATTTCGATGGAGATTGGCCAATTTTGTTCTTTGGGCATGGTTCTGGGGTCCTGTGAATGGAACATTACCCCACTGTTCAGTAACGTGTAGGAAGGAGCTCCAGGATGTAATTCCCCGCTGAATCGATATTCGACCACGAGGTGAAAGTGTGAAAAAGGCTCCTTGTAATACAAATGGCCAAACTGATCATTGAAATCGCCATAACCATCATAGCGTACTTTAATCATACCATCCTCGACCCGAAAAGTATTAGCATAGTTTTCATTTACTTCGTGATGATGAATTTTTACAATCCAGTCGTTTATGTCTTTTCCATTAAATAGGTCAATCCATTCATCTTCCGCTTCAGTTTGGTCTGTCGCAGTAGCACAGGCAACGAAAAGTGAGATGAAAATTCCGAAGTAAAGGACCCACCGGATTTGAAACTTGGGAAGCATATAATAAGGTTTATATTAATTAGGTGATCGGGCTAAAAGATTCCTGGATATAAAATTATGCACTCTTTTGGGCATAAGTTCGTTTTTAATTACAAACCCAAAAAGCGATACTTCTACTTGAATAAAATACAGCTATAAGACAAAAGATTGAAAATTCCCCACAAAAAAAACTTTATCGTTGCGTTGATGATTACGGCATCAATGGCTTCCATTGATCGCAGTATTATCAATGTTTCTTTACCGGTGATGCGGAGGGATTTCCAAGTGGAAATCAATGAAATTGAATGGGTGGTAACAGCCTATATGCTTGCCTTTTTACTGGCTTTGCCTTTAATGAATTGGTTGAAAAGCCGGGTAGGGTATTTCAATTTAATGGTTACTTCCCTGGTCATTTTTATGTTGGGATCCTTGTGTTGCAGCCTAGCGCCAAATCTTTATACCTTGGTATTTTTCAGGGCAGTTCAGGCGGTTTCGGGAGGAATATTGACCCCTATGTCGATGTCCATTCTCAGTGAAACCTTACCCAAAAATGAAAAAGGGAGCGCCATTGCCTGGTGGGGAATTGGAAATGTGACCGGTTTAGCGATTGGCCCCACATTGGGTGGTTTCCTTAGTCACTATCTAGGGTGGCCATCCATTTTTTATATTAATTTACCCTTAGGGATTGTTGCCCTAATAATGGTTATTCGGTATTTGGCTTTCTTGAAACCGGTTTCAAACCAAAATATAAAATTTGATACTAGTGGGTATCTCTTGTTTCTAAGTTTTATTCTCGCGGCGCAATTATGGGTTTGGATGATTTCCAGCTACCCCCTCACTCATCTGCCCACTTGGCTCGTGCTCATGGCGACGGCTCTATTTTTACATCTCTACGTCCGATCGGCCAACAAACCCGATGCATTATTGGATTTGGGTGTGTTTCGAAGTGCTTTATTCAATCGTTCGTCACTGGTCATATTTTTGCGTTCGGTCGCTCTTTTCGGTGGGATGTTTTATTTGCCCTTCTTGTTACAGGGGGAATTAGGATACACCGAACTACAGACAGGGATGCTGATGCTTCCCAATGCTTTGATGGTTCTGGTTACCCGACCTTTGTCGGGACGAATGGCCGACCAGGGGAGAATTAGAAATATCACCCTTTTGGGAATCGCCATGGTATCCTTATCATTTGTTCTATTTTCCACCTTACAACCCGGTACCGAGAGTTGGTGGATTATCCTGATTATGGTTTTTCGGGGTGCAGGAATGGGGTTTCTGGTCGCTCCGGTATCCACTTCCCTATTAAATGCAGTTAAACGCCACCAAACCGCTACGGCTACCACTTTAAACAGTTTGATTCTACAATTAGGCGGGTCATTGGGGATTGCCTTAAGTGGTGTTTTTTACCAATTCCTCCGACAATATTACAGCTTGAAACAGGGTAGGGACCTCGCCGATCATCTGGCTCTGAAAGGGAGTTTCGTAATTGCCGCCATCATGATCCTGGCGGCTTGGATTCCTGCTTGGAAACTACCCCAAACGGGAGGACGTAGGCGAAATGCCCAGGAACTTCCTCAATAGTTAATGTAATCCTCCTTTTTCAGGTAAGCGATCGTCGCCCTGATTTCATCAAAGGTAAGATCCTCATCCAACATTGATTTTAACTGACTGAGTGTTAGGTTGTTATTTGCTAACTCCTGCTGCCTGTCTTTTAAGAATGAAATAATACGGTTTATTTTTTCTGCATTGTATACCTTATAAATATCCAATTTCCCCGCTTGGATAAATCGGTGTAAATGCGATTCGACGGTAGCCGGGGTTAACTTTCTTTCGAAGGCTATTTCCTGAATGCTTTTCCCTACGTTAAATAAATCCAATGTTGCTTGGAAGGTGTCGGTTTTTAGGCGAGTCTTCTTCGGTTCAATTTTAGGGGACTCATCCTTAATCCCTTTTTCTCGACAAAAATTTTCGACAATTTCAAGTAGGTCTTCGCCGTACATTTTTAATTTGATTTTACCGATACCGCTTATTGCCCCCAATTGATCCATATTACGCGGTAGTTTCCGGACAATTTCGGCTATCGTTTTCATTTGTAATACCTTAAATTCGGGCATATCTTGGAGAGCTGCCACACTATTTCTCCATTCTTTTATTTCGGAAAATAGGCTGCCACGAGTAGAGGATGGCGTATCCGGTTGGGGGCGTGTTATCGGAGCTGGATTTAACTCAAGTTCTGCATTTGTTTTCACTTTAAGGTAGCGATCAACCGCAAAGCCCTTTTCTGCTTCTTTTAAACAAGCGAGTTTGACTGTTAACCGTTTTTCCAACTCACCCCATAGCTTTTGAAAGGATTTTTTTAGGGCTGACTGGTCTGATTCAGGGTTAAAATTGCGGAAAGGAGGGAGGATCTCGTCACCGATCTGTTGAGCAAAATAGGTAGCTCCCCTTTTAATTCTGGTTTGAAGTAATTCGCTTTGAATTCCTTCATTAACTAGCATTACATTCAGTTGTACTCTGAATTTACCCGCTGTTTCAACCAGTTCTTTGTCAAACGCATTGAGGGCTGGTAATAGGCTGTTCCCATTTATAAAATCGCTGCTAATTTTATTCAGATGGTAAATGATGGGTCTTAAACTTTCCCAATCAAATAACTCCAGCACAAGGTCTCTTGTGAAGGCCATTTTCGCTTCATTAAGCTCTTCGTAAGTTGGTGTTTGTTCAGTCGTTTCCTGAGCAAAGGTCGCCACTTCCTGATCTGTAATTATACTCTGCAGGCTAAGGGGGGTTCTCAGGACCATCCCTTCCAACGATTTACACCGGCTCAGGGCAACATACACTTGGCCGTGCGCAAACGAAGAACGGGCATCAATGATCGCTTTTTCAAAAGTTAAACCCTGACTTTTGTGGATCGTTATTGCCCAGGCCAGACGAAGTGGAATTTGTTTAAACGTACCTACCACCGACTCTTGCACCTCCTTGGTTTCCACATTTAACTGGTATTTTATATTATCCCATTCAACGGCTTCGACAAGAATTTTTGAATTTTCACCAGGGCATTTTACCCATAGGCGGTCAGGTTCAATTTCGGTAATCATGCCGATTTTCCCGTTGTAATACCGTTTCTCCTTCGAGGCGTCATTTTTTACGAACATCACCTGAGCACCCGTTTTGAAGATAATGACTTCATCGGTGGGATAATTATAAGCTGGAAACTCACCCTTAATTTCCGCTTTAAACTCATAATGCTTTCCGGGTAATTTTTCGAGATGACGGGCATTAATTGTATTAGCCGTAGAATTATGAGTGGTTAGGGTAATATATCCTTCTTCATCATCTGGGACAAAATCCGGGAGGTAGCGCTGGTTGATCAAATTCAGACTTTCCAAATCCAATTCCCGATTTCGAACCTTGTTCAAGAGTTGGATAAATTGGTGGTCACTTTGCCGATAAATATGCTTTAGTTCAATCCGAATAAACCCGAGTTTTCTTAGGGCGTGGCTGCCGAAAAAATAGACGGTATCATAATGTTCTTTCAGGAATTCCCGTTCCTCGTCCTTGACAACCGGTGAAAGTTGTTGAATATCTCCGATGAGCAAAAGCTGAGTTCCACCGAAAGGTTTGCTCCTATTTTTAAACCGACGCAAGACGGCATCAATAGCGTCGAGTTGATCCGCTCTGAGCATACTCACCTCATCAATAACCAGCAGATCCAGTGATCGTATTAAGTTGATTTTATCTCTTGTGAACTTAAACGCTGTTTTAGCAGACATTTCTCCCTCTGGTATAAAGGGAGCAAACGGTAACTGGAAAAAAGAATGGGCTGTTACCCCGCCTGCATTTATGGCTGCCACACCCGTAGGCGCAACGACCACCATACGTTTGGGGATAGTTTGTCGAATTTGTTTGAGAAATGTTGTTTTACCCGTACCTGCTTTACCGGTTAGAAAGACACTCTTGTTGGTATTAAAGATGAATTCGTGAGCGAGTTCTAGTTCTTTGTTAGGTTTCATGTCTGGAAATTTTTCGTAGTTTAAAGTATAGACCGTATAGTGAAAATCAAATTAATAAAAAGTTTGGAAAAGGGCCGGTTTAGCGTACCTAAAGTTTAATTCATTACCCTTTAAAAAGGTATTTGAAAAAGAATGTTACTACCGGTGGTACGGATTCGACCATTATAGCTATATTTTTATAATTTTGTTGGTTGGCATAGAACTGAAAAAACAATCCTGCTATGAAGATTTCTGTAAGTGACATTAAAGATCATTCATTCGACAAAGTATTCCGGGGCTACGATCCTGCGCAGGTACAAAACTTCTTGAGAGAAATTAGTAAGGGCGTCGAGCAAATTAATGATGACAACAAATTTCTCAAAATGCAATTGGAAATTGCTGAAAAAGAGTTGAATCGTTTGAAGGAAGTGGAAATGTCACTTTTTCGAACATTGAAATCGGCCGAAGAAAACAGTGCTCGCATCACGGAGCAGGCGCAGGAAATGGCCGAAAATTATTTGAAAGATTCGAAGTTACAAACCGAGGAATTGATCAAAGAAGCTCAAAAAAAGGCCGGGTTATTAGTTCAAGATGCCGAAAATAAAGCGAAATACATCCAGGAAGAAGCACAGAATTCGATTAAAGAAATCGAGCGGGAATGTAAGGCACTGGAAAAATACCGTGATATGTTGATTGGTGAAATCCGTGTACTCCTGGGTAACCTATCCGAAACGCTTGAAAAATATGAAAAGAAGTATCCTCGTGAAAACTTCAAAGAAAAAGTAGAAGCCTTGATACAGGACGAACCTACTCCCGATGATGAACCCCGGAGAAAAGGATCCCGTAACCCCGCCCTATTAAAACGCAACGAAAACAACTCTATCTAAATAAATGGGAACGATCTCCTTAGAAGGCGTTGAGTTTTATGCCTTTCACGGCGTCTATGAAGAAGAGCGACAAATTGGAAACCGATTTGTAATAGACATTCACATCGACACAAACCTCGAAAAAGCGAGTATTTCCGATAGCCTGACCGATACGGTGGATTATGAACGGGTATATTTGATTATGACAGGGGTCATGGAAAACTCGTCCAATTTATTGGAAAACATAGCGCATAATATTATTCGAGGAGTTCGACAAGCCTATCCCTTCGTTGGAGAAATTACGGTAAAAGTAGCCAAGTTAAACCCACCTATCGGGGCAATTTGCCGAAGCGCCAGTGTTACTTTAAAAGGTTAGAACAGGCCACGATTCGTACTATCGTGCTAACAAAGGAAATAGGGGTGATGGCTGGTGCGCATCTTTGATAATTCTTTCGAGATCGGCCACGATTTTAGGATATCGATCCGCCACGTTTACCGATTCTGAAGGGTCGTTCTTTAGATTATAAAGCTCGATCGGGTTTTCAGGGTTTTGGGCTACATTCAGTTTCACGGCTTTCCAATCCCCTTTGCGAGCGGCTTGTTTGCCACCTTGTTCGTGAAATTCCCAATACAAGTATTCATGCTTTTTTTGTTTGCCCTTGCCTTTAAGGGTATTCACAATAGAAATGCCGTCGGTTTGGGGCGATTTTATTCCTGCTAACTCCGTGAATGTCGGGAAAAGGTCCCAAAAGGCACCCACGTGTTCATTCCGAATTCCTCCTTTGACGACACCCGGCCAATAGGCAATAAAAGGAACCCGGATTCCGCCTTCATAGAGATCTCGCTTTGTGCCTCGGAAACCACCCCCGCTTTTGAAAAATTCCGGATCAGCGCCTCCTTCTTTGTGCGGTCCATTATCACTTGTAAAAATGATAAGGGTATTTTTATCAATTCCCTTCTCTTTTAATTTGGAAACTATTTCACCTACATGCTGATCTAATCGGGTTACCATGGAGGCAAATGTAGCTCGGGGATTTTCCTGAGAGGTATAGCCACCCGGTTTGGCATTGGGACCATAGTCATCGCCCTTATGGGGTGTTTCCGGGAATTTCCCCAGGTAGGATTGATAAATTTCATCGTTGGGAACAAGTAATTCTGCGTGGGGTAAAACGGTAGGAACAAACAAGAAAAACGGACGATCCGCATGCTCATCGATGAATTGGAGCGCCTGCTGATGTATTAAATCAGGTGCGTAAACGTCGGTAGCGGTGAGGTTTTTATTAGCGGTTAATACAACTTTTTGATTATTATCCCAGAGGTGATTGGGGTAATAACGATGCGCTAAAGCCTGACAATTGTAACCATAAAAACGATCAAAACCCTGGTTCAAGGGATCCCCTTCGCTGCCCACAGGTCCTAAACCCCATTTGCCAAAAGCGCCTGTAACATATCCGGCACGCTGAAGTAATTCGGCAAAGGTAACTACACTATCCGCCAACGGATATTGTCCTTCGGGTTCAACACTACGATTCCCTCGAATAAAAGCATGCCCGGAATGAAACCCCGACATCAGTACAGCCCGAGAAGGTGCACACACGGTTGTTCCCGAATAGAATTGGGTAAAAAGCATTCCTTCCTGAGCAAGTCGATCAATCTGTGGGGTTCGAATGTGTGGCTGACCGTTTATACCCAGGTCGCCATATCCCAAATCATCGGCCACAATCAGAACGATATTCGGTTGTTGAGGGGAGGTTTGTGCAACGATTAGGTTAGAAAAAATGAAGAAACCAATAATCGTCAACCGAATCACATTTTTCATAACGAATGGTTTGGGTTACTATGGATGTAGTTGCAATGCTTAAGTGTATTTAGTCAATCGGAAGTACCTCTCAATAAGGCGTTCGCGAAGCATCAGTACTTAGGTGATCGCTTTCTTGAGATCCCCAATGGTTTTCAATGGGTCTTCGCTTTGAAAAACAAAACTACCAGCGATGAGTATGTTTGCACCTGTTTCTACTAATCGTGTGGCATTTTCCGTACTTACCCCACCGTCGATTCCGATGGTGAAGTTCAAGCCCATGGTTTCCCTTAGACGTGCTAGTCTCTCGACTTTGGAAAAGGTATTCTCGATGAATTTCTGTCCGCCAAATCCAGGATTAACCGACATCAGTAGTACGGTGTCTATTTCCGGTAATATGTCGATTAAAGATTCAATTGTTGTATGTGGGTTCACGGCTACTCCTGCAGCCAAATCGAGTTCTTTGATGGTTTGAATCGAACGATGCAAATTGGGAGAGGCTTCAATATGGATAGACAAGCGATCAGCTCCGGCATCTTTAAATTGCTTAAGATACTTTTCGGGTTCGACGATCATCAAATGTACATCTAAGGGTTTTTCGGCATGTCGGGCAATGGCTTCACAAACGGGTAGACCAAAAGAAATATTAGGGACGAATCGGCCATCCATGATATCGACGTGAATCAGATCTGCTTCGCTACGGTTAAGCATTTCAACATCTCTTTGTAGGTTGGCAAAATCAGCCGATAGGATAGAAGGTGCGAGTAAAGCCATAAATTAAGAAGGTTAACGAATATGTATGGGGCAAAGTTACGCTAAAAGCGACCAAAAGAAAATTGACAAATTAGGTGGAAAATGGTTAAATCAAGTCGAAGGGAGGAGGATTTAATTAAGGACACCCGGTTTTTTGATGTTAAATTCTTGGTCCATTTAGGGTATATTTGTCTGATTGAACCGAAAATCTCTATTGCATGACACCCGAACAAAAACGAATCAATGAGCTTACCGATCAGCTTAATTATTATAATGAACGGTATTATCAGGATAACGTGTCCGAGATTTCAGACCAACAGTTCGACGCACTGCTAAAACAATTAATCGAGCTGGAAAACGCCCACCCCGAGTACCGTAGGGAAGACTCACCGACGCAACGGGTTGGCGGCACCATCAACAAAAATTTCGAGACGGTATATCATCGTTATCCGATGCTATCGCTGGACAATACCTACAGCGAAGAAGAGTTGCGACAATTCGATAATCGGGTGAAAAGAGCCTTGATGAATGAACCGTATGAATATATCTGTGAGTTAAAATTTGACGGTATATCGTTGAGTTTCACCTACGAAAACGGACTTTTAAAAAGGGGGGTAACCCGGGGAGATGGACGTAGGGGAGATGATATTACTCATAATGTTAAAACGATAAAAACACTTCCTTTGCGCGTTCGGAAAGGCCAGTTTCCTCAGATTTTTGAAGTCAGAGGAGAGGGTTTTATGCCCTTCAGTTCTTTTCAAAAATTGAATGCCGACCTAGAGGAAATGGGTGAACCTACCTATGCCAATCCACGGAATGCGGCTTCCGGTGCTTTTAAATTACAGGATTCTGCTGAGGCAGCCCGTCGAAATTTGGATTGTTATATCTATGCCTTCCTCAGCGATGAGTCGATATTCGAAACCCATGAAGAAAGCCTGTTGGCCTTAAAGGAGATGGGCTTCAACGTATCTCCAGGTTGGCGAAAATGCCGCAACATGGAGGAGGCAATCGATTTTATCAAAGAGTGGGAGGAAAAGCGATTTGAGTTACCACTAGCCACCGATGGCATTGTTATTAAAGTCAATTCCTACGCCCAGCAAAGAGAATTAGGTGCTACGGCTAAGAGTCCGAGATGGGCAATTTCCTATAAATATCAAGCTGAAAACAAACCAGCCATATTGCGAATGGTAACCTATCAGGTAGGTCGGACAGGGGCGGTTACACCGGTAGCAAATCTATCGGCCATCGAAGAACGTGATTTGCCCTACGAACGGGTAAAAGGAGTTCATTTATCAGGTACCATGGTAAAACGGGCTACCTTACATAACGCCAATGAATTGGAACGTTTGGGCTTGCGAATTGGGGACGTTGTATTTGTAGAAAAAAGTGGAGAAATCATACCCAAGATTACGGGTGTGGATACAGCCCAAAGAGACTTCTACCTGACCGAACCTATCGATTTCCCGACGCACTGTCCGGAATGTGGCGCTGAATTAATTCGACGAGAAGGTGAAGCAGCCTGGTATTGCCCTGATGAAAAAAACTGTCCGCCCCAAATCAAAGGGCGCATAGAGCATTTTATTCACCGGAAAGCAATGAATATTGAAAGCCTGGGTGAGGGTAAAATCGAATTACTTTTCGAAAAGGGACTGGTACATAGCCCTGCCGATTTGTACGACCTAACTTTTGAGAAGTTATTAGGACTCGAAAAAAAGCTCGTAAACGAAGAAACAGGTAAGGTAAAACGGATCAGTTTTCGTGAAAAAACAGTCGAAAACATACTCAAAGGCATAAATTCGTCGAAAGAAGTTCCCTTCCGAAATTTGTTGTTCGCCTTGGGAATACGATTTGTAGGAGCTACCGTAGCAGAAAAGCTGGCATCTTATTTCGGCACGATGGACGCTCTACTAAATGCAAGCTTCGAAGAGCTGACAGCAGTTCCCGAGATTGGTGAAAAAATAGCATTGAGTATACGCGCCTATTTCGCGGATCAGGATAACCTGGCCATGTTAAGCCGATTGAGAGCTGCAGGCCTCAAGTTCGAAAATGACGAAGTCAAACAGGAAAAAGAAAGCGATCGCCTAGCGGGTAAAACTTTCGTTATATCCGGGGTTTTTCAGCATTTTGAAAGGGATGAGTTGAAAATGAAGATTGAAGCCAACGGGGGTAAAGTTCTCAGTGGGGTTTCCGGTAAACTCAACTATCTTCTCGCCGGAGCAAATATGGGTCCCTCAAAGCTGGAAAAAGCCCAAAAGTTAGGCGTGACCATATTGTCAGAAGAAGATTTTTTGGCGATGCTCGAATAAGTTGAAAATTTGGAAAGACCTTTAGCGAAAAAGAGGGAAATTGTTCTGTATTGTGTCGAAATAGACAATAAAAGTTGTGTAGAATAGCGAAAGTACATGAACCTCCTTACATTTGCGGTCGGAAATTAAAGAGATTGTTTTAACTATAAGTTTACATAAGCCTGCAGAGGGTAAGACTACAGTCTAACAATATGTCAGTTGATCAGCGATTCAAGGGAGTTGGGGTAGCCATTGTTACTCCATTTAATGAAAAATTAGAAGTCGATTACGATGCCTATGTGCGTTTGTTGGGGCATTTGTCGGAGGGTGGCGTGGATTATTTTGTCGTTCAAGGCACCACTGGCGAATCACCCACCGTTACCCCTTCTGAAAAGAAAGAACTTTTAAAGCTTACTAAACAAAACAATCCTCGAAAATTACCCATCGTTTACGGAATTGGAGGCAACGATACGCAGTCAGTATTGAAGTCGATTGCCGAAGCAGATTTTGATGGGGTTGACGCGCTATTGTCAGTTACACCCTACTATAACAAACCCTCGCAAGCCGGTCTTATCAAGCATTTCCAAGAAATTGCCAATGCTTCACCCGTACCTGTTATTCTGTATAACGTACCCGGAAGAACGGTAGTTTCTCTTTCGGTAGAGACGGTTCTGACCCTGGCCGAGCACCCAAACATAATTGGGATCAAAGATGCTACGAGTAGTTTAGAGTTCGCGATGCAATTAGCCTGGAAAGCACCTAAGGATTTTATTTTACTTTCCGGCGACGATAACCTGGTTACACCCATGATCAGTGTTGGCTGGCACGGGGTGATTTCGGTAATTGCCAACGCTTTCCCCAAAGAATTTGGGGCTATGACCTGGCACGCCTTAGAAGGACGCTTCCCGGAAGCAGCCCAACTTCAATTCTCTTTCCTGGATTTTGATACACTCCTGTATGTAGAATCAAATCCTGTGGGTATCAAAAAATGCTTGGAAATTAAAGGCTGGACGTCCTCTGAAGTTCGATTGCCTTTGGTAAAAGCATCCGACGAACTCGGTGAGAAGTTGAAAGCTGCAATGGTCCGAGAAGGATTAATTTAAACTACTTTGCAAAAAGAACCAGAGAACGTAAACCGCTAGAAAAGCCGTCAACCCCATAACGGCCGAAGCTACGGTATATACCCGTAACATCGTCTTCATTTCCAGTCCTGAAAACTTAGCAATTACCCAGAAATAGGCGTCGTTGGCATGGGAAATCATCATCGAGCCAGCACCCATGCTAAGAGCAGCCAAAAGGATTCCGTTGGGGCTGTCTAACTGGAGCACCGGGAGCAAGGGATGGATCAATGAGGCTGTTGTAATCACAGCTACCGTCGATGACCCTTGTGCAGTTTTTAAAACGACTGCTACCAGAAATGGAAATAAAACGCCCAGTGAACTACTGTTGGTTAAGGATGTAAAATGGGCGGCTGGATCGGTAGCGGCCAATATGGCGCCAAAAGCACCTCCCGCTCCAATGATGACTAAGATTCCGCCTGCTTTTTCAGCTGCGTCGGAAAGGGAGGTGGTGATGAGACTTCGGCTGTTACCATTCCGAAAGTTGAAAAGGGATAATAGGATGCCGATAAATAACGCCATCGCAGGTTCGCCCCCAACAGCAATCGTGCGTTCCAGAAAGGATTCGGGTGGGTTCTGGGTTACGAGAAAGGGTTTTAAGGCAATTAAAAGGATGGGAATAAATACGGGGGCGAAGGCCATCCCCGCGGAAGGACGTTTAGCAATTACCGGTTCATGATCCCTGCTTGTTAAGGAGTTACTGTTCGACTCCCATCGATTGGCAGCAAAGCGGGTCCAGAGAAAACCAGCAATACTGGAAGGAATCGCCACCACGACACCCACTAGTATGAGTTTACCAAAGTCAGCGCCTAAAAGGGACGCTGCGGCACTCATACCGGGGTGGGGCGGAATCAGGCAATGCACGGAGTACAAACCCGTAGCCAGGGCACCTGCCAAAATCGCCATCGTGATGCCCGTACGACGAGCCAATGAATTAGCCAATCCACTCAATACGATATAACCGGAATCGCAGAATATCGGAAGACCCACAATAAACCCCGTAATGCCCATCGCCACCGGAGCCTTTTTTTCACCCGTACGCCTTAAAATCCATTCTGCCATCACTTGTGTGCTGCCCGATTTTTCCAATAAAACACCCAGAGCCGTGCCTAAAACAATAATCAAAGCCAGGGATTTCATCACATGCCCAATCCCCGATTTGGCATGCTCAAGAATATCGAGCAGGGGCATTCCTACGCCGATACCGACGACAAAACAAGCGATGAATAAAGCGTAAAATGCATGTAATTTGTACCGAGCTGTAAGTAAAATAATGACGACAATACTCCCAGTTAACGCTAATAATAAGTGGGGAAAAGAAATCAAAGTGGTGTCCATCCTGAAAATTACGTATTTTCGTATTTCACAATAAAGACGCCAGGTGAAAGGGATATACTCTTTGTTCCCGGTAGTCTTACGTAGCTATACCACCAGTATATTTAGTTATTTCCCTAATAACCATTCATTTGAATCATTAATTAAATGTTTATGTTTCGACGTATCTGTTTTTTAATTTGTTTACTATCTATTGGCCATAGCCTTTGGGCGCAATTGTATGATGAAGAGATAAAACACATAAAAGTTTATCATGAAAAAGGCCGGTATGCCGGTTGGCCTGCCAATACGGGAATATGGATTTGGGGAAATGAAATTCTTACCGGTTTCTCCATTGGTTACCATAAGGAAACCAAGACCAGTATCCATTTTATCGATCGGGAAAAAACGGAGATTCATGTATTGGCACGTAGTACCGATGGAGGAGAGACCTGGGAAATCGAGGATCCGGCTAAGGATGGGAAACTCGTTTTCCAATCGGAGTTCGGTACGCAGCGTACGGATGTTCCTCTACCCAAACCCCAGAAGTTGAGAAGACCAATCAATTTCCTTGATCCCAACTTAGCTTTTGTTACGCGTTTTACGAAGGACAAAAAATCCTATTTCTGGTTTTCCCAAAATAAGGGGAAGAGTTGGTCGGGTCCCTATGAATTTCCAGATTTTGGAATGACTGGCCTTGAAGCACGAACCGATTATATAGTTAATTCAGAAAAGGAATGTCTACTATTCCTGACGGCTTCCAAATCGAATGGTAAAGAAGGAAAAGTTATCTGTGTAAAAACCGAAGATGGTGGTTTGACCTGGAAATTGCTGTCTGAGATAGGGGAGGAACCCGAGGGTTTCGCTATCATGCCTTCTACCGTTCGTCTGTCGAAAAGAGAACTGCTCACCACTATTCGTAACCGGGAAGATGGCGTCGACTTTATCAGTGCTTATTACTCCCGAAGTGATGGGCGACGTTGGAGACGAATGCCTAATGTGGTCGATGATACGGGTAAAGGAGGAAGTCCGCCCGCATTGATTCGATTGGAGGATGGTAGGCTGTGCTTGGTGTATGCCTATCGTTCTGATCCTACTTCAGGTCGAAACGGATCTATTTTAGCCAAACTAAGTGATGATAACGGTAGAACCTGGAGCAAGCCCTACACACTTCGGAATGACGGTGCAGGCCGTGACATTGGCTATCCGAGAGTGGTACAACGCCCGGATGGTAAACTAGTCATCGTATACTATTTTACCGATATGCTTACAGGTCCCGAACGCTATATTGGGGCTACCATATGGCGTGTACCAAAAATGGAACCGCCTGTCTTGGATCGGTTTTAATAAGTTGATATTATCTAGTCACTGAAAACGGGCGAAAATTAGACCATTAGGGTTTTTGATCCCGCTTTTAACACAACCGAAAGGAAGGGTTTCGAAGAATAAAAATAGCGGAAGAAGGGTATGTTTCTTTCGATAAGTTACCTTCGGAAGACTATTCCTTTCGGTTTTTTTTATGGAGGATTACGAAGAGGTAGGAGTGAGGTTGAGCATTAGTGGGAAATGCAGTCTTTTCTGAATATTCGCCTCGCCTTTGATGCATACTAAACTTCTCGCGTAAGGGTATATTCCCATTTTCTTTTCATAGTATATCGATCAGGCGTACATTTGGGGTGGGAAAAACCAGGTTGAGATTAGAGAACCGGGTGTCTAAAACACATTCCGTTTTAAATTATTCGTAGAACAAAAAAAGAGCATGGCCAAAAAGCAAAAGTTTTATGTGGTATGGCAGGGTAGGAAAACAGGTATATTTTCCAACTGGAAAGAATGTGAAGCCCAAATAAAGGGCGTAGAAGGAAGTCAATATAAATCATTTGACAGTTTAGAAGAAGCAGAACAAGCCATCAACCGTAATTATTGGGAGTTTGTAAAGAAAGACGGACGGAGTCAACCCATTGTAAAAAAAGCTCCACCGTCGATAGGTAAACCGATCGAAAATAGTGTCGTCGTTGATGCCGCCTGGAATACAGCGACCGGCGATATGGAATACCAGGGGATCTATCTCCCCACTCGCCAAAAGTTATTCTTACAAGGACCTTATGCTGATGCCACCAACAATATTGGTGAGTTTCTGGCCATCGTTCACGCCTTAGCTTATTTGAAAAAAAACAACAGTGAAATACCAGTTTATTCCGATTCTAAAACGGCGATAGGCTGGGTGAAAAAAAAGCACGCCAATACCAAGTTACAACTCACACCGCGTAATAAAATCGTTTTTGAATTATTGCAAAGAGCCGAAAAATGGCTGGCGGAAAACACCTATAAAAATCCGATTTTGAAATGGGAGACAGAATATTGGGGGGAGAACCCCGCGGATTTTGGAAGGAAATAAAGCACTAAACCAGGGATTCCAACCGGTTTAATAATTCTTCAAGACTATATACGCGATAAGATGTGTCAGCTGCTTGCACCTCCCATTCGTTATTCTGATCCCGACTCAATACGCGTACTTCAAGGGTTCCTCCTCCAATTTGATAACCGCTTCGAACCAACGATTTGCAGGTCCAAAAAAAAGCAATTCCTTCACCGGAAATCGAAATCGGTTTTCCTTTTTGCACCGGAGGGATTCGAATCATACCCGTTGTTTCATCAAAACCCCTCTTGGGCTCCCGTGCATATTGTTTGCTGATCAAACCATTTAATACTAAATCCTCGGGAATACCCGAATAAAAATTCCCCATCCCGTCTAACAGCCAGACATGGTCGGCCGCCTGAAGGGCCAACTCTAAATCGTGAGTGGCCATTAATACGGTTTTTTGGCTGTGATGTGCCATCGTTCGTAGGAGCTCTACCAGTTCGATTTTACTCAATAGATCCAAGTGAGCGGTAGGTTCATCGAGTAGAATCACAGGGGTTTCTTGAGCTAAGGCACGGGCTAGCATTACTTTTTGCCATTCACCATCACTTAATTCGGTGATTTTCCGTTCACGTAAAGTCTCTATACCCACCTTTTGAAGGCACTCTGTAACGATCAAATTATCATTTTCCTTTAATGTGCCCAGCCAATTGGAATGGGGTATACGACCTAAGGCGGCGAACTCGAATACGGATAAGTTATTACTCCTTATCGGATCTTGTAAGACCACAGCAATTTGATGTGCTAATTCCCTTCGATTCCATTGCGTTAGATTTTTATCACCTATGTAAATCTCGCCCCCAAGGGGTAGATTCAAGCCAGCCAGGGTCCTTATTAAGGTAGACTTGCCCGCCCCATTTGAACCCAATAAAGCGGTAAATTTACCAACCTTTAGTTGGGTGTTTATGTTGCTGCCAACAATCCTGGATTGTTTCCCCCGCCGATAACCTATCGCTAAATCTTTCGTTTTAATGATCATGATTTAAAATGAGGTACGAAGGTTATGCATCTTTAAGATGATCCATATTACAATCGGAGCACCGATCATGGAGGTAGCAATATTTATTGGTAAAACCATTTCACTTCCTGGGAGTTGGGCAAAAATGTCACAACCCAATAAAAGTATAGATCCGGTAAGACTACAGGCGGGTATCAATAGAAGATGATTTGACGTACCCATCAAAGCCCGGGTTAAGTGAGGTACGGCTATACCGACAAATCCTATGGGTCCACAAAAGGCTGTCACAGTTCCGGTTAACAGGCAGGTATTAATGAGAATTAATAGACGCATTCGTGGTACCGAAACCCCCATGCTAGCGGCATAATTCTCACCCAATAAAAAAGCATTCAGTTTTTTCGAAAGGGTGAAAGAAAAGACCAGACCGGCCGTAGAAATTAAGGCTAAAATAGTTAATTGGGGACCGCTTACACCGCCAATATTTCCGAAAGTCCATGCTATAAACGCTTGTAGATTTTCGGGCTGCGAATAGTATTGCCACACCGTGGTAATGGAAAGCGTAAGGGTGCCAAGCAGTAAGCCCACGATGAGTAGGACGACGTTATCGCGCACAAAACGAGCCACCAGTAACAAGAGGGAAAATACGAAGGCAGCCCCGACGGAAGCACTGAAAACCAATAGCCACGAGCTACCGATACCCAAACGCTGTAACTGTGAAAGGTCAATTTGCGTTTGTCCGGCAACCATAATCAAAAAACCTGTTCCCAAGGCAGCACCGGCGCTGATGCCCAACTCGGAGGGGCTTGCCAAGGGGTTTCTAAATAGGGTTTGCATTTGTAGCCCACTCACCGACAATGCAGCACCGGCTAAGGTTGCCGTGATGGCTTTGGGTATGCGTATATGATGCATGATATGGTTCCAGGCACGCACGTCACTTTCACCTCCGAGAAGGATCTTGATCGCGTCGCGAAGGGGAATATCGACAGACCCCAATAGCAAATCCGCTACAAAGACGATGCAGAGGAGTACGATTAGCACCGGAAACCAGGTTGTCTGACGTCGGATCAAGGTATAGAAGTTATTCCAGTTTATTACAATAATACAACATATGGTCGGGTAAAAGGTCAGGGTGTAAAATATGGATATAATCGGCCAACAGTAAATCAGGGCGATAGAGGGAAGACTCCCAATAATCGTTCACACCGTTTTCATCCAGCCGTTTGGTAAAACTATATAAGCGATTGTTTTGAACAGACTTGAAGTCGGCATATCGGTAATTGGCTTGTAGTAGGTCGCTTTTCTTACCCGTTTGACGAGCAGGATCGGTGATATTTAGCCATACGTCAGCCTCCAGTGCAATGGGGTAAACCGCTTCGAAATTCAAAGGAATTGCACCGGTTTGATCGGTAGTTCGCCAATGATAATGTGCACCCGCATCCTCCAATAATTGGGCCATAAAGCTTTTTCCCCCCGGCATATACCAGGTCCCTTGATATTCATTACCCAAGAGTACCTTCGGTCTTTGCGTTAAATCTCCGGTTACTTTTTGCTTTAAACTTTGATACGTCATTTCAACCTGCGCAAATTGATGCTCGGCAAAATTGAGCCGATCGAGTAAAGCAGCGATTAGTTTAATCCACTCCGCCCTGCCTAGTGGGGTAGTTTCCATCCATTCATAATTCTCTATTACTTTCACCCCCGACTTACGCAGGCTTTCTATGGACGTTTGATCGGTTTCACTTCCTCCTGTCACAATCAAAACCTCCGGTTGCAAGGCTACCACCTTTTCTTCGTCGAGTTTCAATCCATTGTGTATTTCCTCGAGGGTCCCCTGTTGGAATTTCTCTTTCACCCTTCGAGCAAAAATCTGATTTCCACTACCCACGCCTACCAGGGCATCCCAGGCTTCGAGTCGATCAATGGCGCCAACATGGGAACTCGCCGTCACAGCCATCGTTCGAACCGGAATAGGGATAATTTGATCTTCCCGGAAGCCTTGGGGAGCTGCTTCCCCCCGCCGGATCAATGCAAATTGAATAGTGTCGTTAAGGATAGAATTCCGGGAAAAAATACTTAATAATAAATAGTTCTTTTGCGTAGTTAATTGAAAACCCTTTGCATAGGTAACTCGTCCGTCCCCGAGGAGTGAAACGGTCACTGGCGAAGAATCCAACCTCGAATCAGTCGTACATCCTCCCAGAAGAGCAAAGGCTAAACAACACCCAACAAAGAAACCGGATTGAGTCATAAGTCAAAATAAGATTGCTTCGGTTAAGGCGCAAATTTAATAAGGAAGATACAGGATTTAGATGGAAAATATATCATTCTGCCACAATCGATAGATTATAGATAGAAATTGTAGAAAGTGATGTAGAAGTAATTAATATGCGTCAAATATCGCCCAAATATTAGATAAAATATCTAACTAGGTTGTTTTATTTTTGCAATCAGAATTAAATCTGAACCGTTGGGTAATTTTTAGGTTTTAAAAGGAAGAATGTTACGCTCAAAAATTGAAAATAAGGCATCTGGGATCCTACTTTATGGTCTTACGCCTCCTAAGGCTGGTCATTCGGAGGAAAAATTACGGGAGATTTCCGCGCGTCATATCGAGAGAATTAAGGATTTGGCAATCGATGGCGTCGTATTGTATGATATTCAGGACGAATCGTGTCGAAATTCTGCTCCGCGGCCTTTCCCTTTTATTGAAACCCTACATCCTCTGAAATACAGTTCGTCCTATTTGAAGGATTTAGAATTTCCTAAAATTATCTACAGTGGTATTGGTAGGTTCAATTCAGCAACTTTTGAAAATTGGCTCGAGGCTCACAATTCAGATTTAGATTTTCTGGTGTTAGTGGGGACCCCGTCCCGCCGAAGTGATCAAAATTTGGCGCTTCACGATGCCTATCAAATAAGACAACAGAAAATCGTCTCCCATATATTAGGAGGGGTAACCATCCCCGAGCGCCATGTCAGGAAACAAGACGAACATTTAAGAGTTGTTTCCAAAACGGTAGCGGGCTGTGCCTTTTTCATTTCACAATGTGTCTATAATGTAGAAAACGCCAAAAATTTTCTGAACGACTACTGTAGCTATCTGAAGAACCAGGGCGAAGAACCGGTGCCCATCATCTTTACGGTAACACCTTGTGGTTCGCAGAAGACTCTCCAGTTTATGGAATGGTTAGGGATAGAAGTTCCGGTATATTTAAGAGAAGAGTTAGAAAGCTCGACCGATATGTTAACCCGATCGGTGGAGGTTTGTCAGGGCATCATCGATGAATTAATCGAACATGCCAATGGTTTGTGTGTACCGATCGGTTTTAATGTCGAAAGTGTTGCAATTCGCAAAGACGAGATCAATGCATCGATTGCTCTCGTCCAATATATAGCTAAAAAATGGAATCGAATTAGCTCTTAAACTTATAGGATAATAAAGGGTTTTGGGCTGAAACAGAGTACAAAGATCAGCAATGCCAAGATTCCCAGGATAATTCGGCCTGCCCCCAGAGGTTTATTATCGTAGGTTTCCGGATGGGAAATTCCAAGGAATCTGCCCAAGAGGAATAAGAATAACAGGAACCCAGGATACCCGCTGATGTCGGGAAAGATGTAATTAATTCCGAATTGAACGAGTATAATACTGAGGCTAAGAATAACGGCGTTTAATGGGTTTTCGAACATCCTCCGGAAGCAAATGAAAAGAAAACCCGCATAAAGTGTTAGTGAAAATAGCCCACTATAAAATTCCTTTTCGGAGAATTTTGAAAATTCATCTAGGGTATAGAGACCTAGTCCGGCATAGGCTACAAACAAGGTAAATAGGGTGGGGGCTACCACGTCGAAATACTTTTTCCCTAGTAACCCATAGAGAATATGGCCACCGTCGAGTTGACCGATAGGTATTAGGTTCAAAGCGGTGAAGAACAAGGCCAAGTATCCGGCAAAAAGATAGGGGTAGTGAATGATTTCAAATTGGTGGGGTAGCAGCTCAGGATCTGCCACATAGTGCTTAAACCACCAAAAAATGATATTGTCACCCAATGCGATATTTCCAGCGGGGTTATCATAAACAAAATGAGGGTAGGCCAGTCCATGTTCCAAATATTCGGGATGGATCGTGAAAATATGTTCTGGTGGGGGCAGATGGGTGAACCCATACCACAGCAAACCTAATGCGGCTATAAAACCAGCCAACGGGCCTGACACCCCGATATCAAAAAATTTAATGCGGGAATAAACAGCATCCTTGATCCGAATAAAGGCACCCATAGTACCGATACTGGGTGATATCCCAAACCATAGAGGTATGTAGTAGGGTAAGGAAACTCTTACCTGGTGTTTTCGTGCAGTGAAGTAATGACCGAACTCATGAATAGTGAGTACACCCAGGAAGGGAATTGAGAAATGAAATCCTTGTAAAAATTCATCCCATCCTAACTTGTTCTCTACTAAGACGAATAGATTTCCAAACATCCATTCTGCACCTGCTAATGTTGTGGTAATCAGTGTTATAATAAACAATAGGAGTTGGGTCAGTAACGTGCGATTTTGATCAGACATAAGGAGTCAGATATTCGATAATGGTAGATGGTTTTTGAACATGGATTACTTTAATACCCAGTTCTTTTGCGGCGTTGGTATTGGCAAGATTATCATCCAGAAAAAGGGTCTGTTCGGGTATAATATCGGCCATTTCCAACACTTTTCGATAGATGTCGTGATCGGGCTTCATATACCCCAATTCGTAGGAAAGAAAGACCTTTTCGAACAGGTGGTTCAGTTGGGCGATCCCCGACACCTCCCTTATTATTTCATTGACCCGACGGATATGGATACTACTGGTATTGCTCAACAAGAAAAGACGGTATTTTTGAGCTAATTTATGTAACAGCTCAATGCGAGCGGGGGGAATGTCCAACAATAACGTATTCCATGCATTGTCGATCTCAAGGTCGGTCAGGTGAGGCATCTCCAAGATATCCCTGACGAGCTGACGAAATTGCGGCTCACTAAGTTTCCCGGTTTCGAATTTTCGGAATATTTCGTTTTCGTTAAATATTTTGCCTAGCTCCGCAATTGAAAGCCCACTCAGTTCTGCAAAAGCTTGAAAGGTTAATGGAATATCTATGTTGAGGATGACGTCTCCGAGATCGAAAATGATATTTTGGATATTTTCTTTTTTCATAGGGGATAATATAGTTCGGCCTTGAGCTAGTCGGCCTGTCATTTTTCAAAGCTAGGAACAATTATATAATTGTTTCAATGTATTTCAAGTTTTAGGAACAGGAAGATCGCTATTGCATACATTAAATTTATAAAAATAGGGATCTCCCCACGGAAAAGTGGTGGTTAGTCGCTTTTCATTAATTTAGCGTCATGATACCTTCGGTTGATAAAAATCCGTTGCGTATATCAAATGAACAAGGGAATGGATACAGTATTAGATATAGAGAAGTTGCCCGTAATGGAGGCATTTTATACCTTACAGGGAGAGGGTGCTTTCAGTGGGCATGCTGCCTATTTTATTCGGCTAGGGGGATGCGATGTCGGTTGTCATTGGTGTGATGTAAAAGAATCCTGGGATGCATCCTTACATGACCAATTAACTTTGGATGAAATCATCGCGGGTGCTTTGCAATATCCTGGTCGACTTGCAGTTATTACGGGAGGAGAACCCCTAATGTATAACCTGAATGCCCTGACAAATCGTTTACGCCAAGCGGGTTTCAAAACCAATATCGAAACTTCGGGGGTGTATCCCGTTAGCGGGCATTGGGACTGGATATGTTTTTCTCCCAAAAAATTTAAAGAACCCTGTGAAGACATTTACGCTAGGGCAAATGAATTAAAGGTAATCGTTTACAACCGAAGTGACTTTGACTTTGCTGAGCAACATGCGGAACGGGTAGGAAAGGATTGTCATCTGCTCTTGCAGCCCGAATGGAGTAGGCGGGACAAAATGATGGGAGAAATCATCGAATACATTAAGGGTCATCCGAAATGGAAAATGTCTTTACAAACCCATAAATACATGAATATTCCATGATGAGATGGATGGTGATTTGGCTTGGGGTCCTCGTTGCGCTTTCAGGAAATGTTTATGCGCAAAAAGGTTTGAGTCGAAAGGCACGGGATCTGGACGAAAAGGCATCCAAAGCCTGGGAAGCGCGAGATTTGAACAGTGCAAAAACCCATTATCAGCAACTCGTTAATCTTGAACCCCAGTGGGTACCAGCCCATATTCGTTTAGGGCAAATTTTTGAATGGGAAAAACAAACGGAGCTGGTCCAATTCCACTATAAGCAAGCCGTTGAATTAGCCCCGGACTCAGACGAAATAATACCCGCCCTCCAATGGCTTGCTAAGGATGCTCAGGCAAGGGAGGACTATAAAACGGCTGCTAATTACTGGAAAAGTTTATTGAATCGATTGGAAGGCCGCAAAAGCAATTCGCTCCAAAGGCTGGCCAAAAGTCAATTAGAATCGGTTGAATTCGCTCTTTCCGCTCTTGAAAATCCTGTACCCATTGAAAGAAAACCGCTGAGCGATACCGTCAATCGGATGCAGTTGCAATTCTTTCCGGTCCTTACAGCTGACCAGGAAACCCTTATTTTTACCGGGTTAAACGAAGGTGGAAACGAGGATATATACATTTCAAAATTTGAAAATGGTCGTTGGTCGCTACCAGCCTCTTTGTCACAGAACATAAACACCGACAGTAATGAGGGCACCTGTACCATTTCAGCCGATGGGCATACCCTGGTTTTCACCGGTTGTAACCGTCAAGATGGATACGGCAGCTGCGATCTCTATATTACTTATTGGAAAGGCGGAAAGTGGTCCGTACCAGAAAATATGGGTGAGAAGATTAGTACCCGCTACTGGGAATCCCAGCCTTCCTTATCAGCCGACGGCACTGTTCTTTATTTTGCCTCCGATCGACCCGGCGGACAGGGTAAGGCGGACCTATGGAAAACCGAACGCAATGAAAATGGAGAATGGGGGGAGCCAGTTAACCTGGGACCTACGATAAACACCCCTGAGGATGAAAATGCCCCCTTTATTCATGCAAACGGCTCAACTCTTTTTTATGCTTCAAAGGGGCTACCGGGTATGGGTGGTTTCGACATTTTTCTCGTCGAACTAGGCAGTGATTCGGAACCTAATCCGGTTAATCTGGGCTACCCTATTAATAATAGTGGCAACCAGGTGGGGTTGTTTATTACAGCTGATGGTACAAGAGCCTATTACACAGAAGATCGTACGGAACCCGGGAAAAAACGATCATCCCTCCTTTATACTTTTGATATTCCTGATACCCTAAAAACACTGTTCTTACCAACCCGATATGTAAAAGGTCGGGTTTTAGATAGTGAAACGGGAAAGCCGGTGATGGCTCAGCTGAAATTATACGATTTAAATACCCAACAAATGGTCAGTGGTTTCGTTTCCGATGAAGTAACAGGGGAATATTTAGCCATCGTGAACAAGGACAGTCACTATGCATTATACATCGAAAGTGAGGGTTATTTGTTTAAGAGTTTGACTTTCGATGTAGGTGATCAAGACTTATCGCTGAATAAAGATATCCTGGTTGAAAGGCTTCGTAAGGACAAAGTCGAGATTTTGAATCATGTTTTTTTTGAAACCGGGGATTACACCCTCACCGAAAAATCAAAACTGGAATTAGATAAGCTGGTTCAATTTATGACTGAAAATAAAACGGTTCGAATTGAAGTATCGGGACATACCGATGATATTGGCAATGACGATGACAACCAAGTGCTTTCGGAGAAGCGTGCCGAGTCGGTCTTCAACTACCTAACACGGAAGGGAATTGCGGCCGAACGGGTGGAGTATAGAGGGCTGGGAGAACGGAATCCCCTTGTTCCCAACGACAGTGATGAAAATAGGAAGATCAACCGACGTATCGAGTGGAGGATTCTGTAACGTAGTTGCTTTTTTTTATAAAAAGGCACACTTTTGCGCTGGATATTGTTCTTTGCTAGTAAGCTACCAACTCGTATCGATTGGAAGGGAAAAGGTAGAGGGGCTCCAGAAAATTTAGATCATCATTTAAAATTACCGACATAATGTCCATTGAAAAGGTTGAGTGTTTAATAATTGGTTCAGGTCCAGCGGGTTATACTGCAGCCATCTATGCAGCCCGAGCCGGTTTAAAACCTGTACTTTATAAAGGTCCCCAACCAGGGGGCCAACTTACGATTACCACCGACGTGGAGAATTTTCCAGGTTACCCCGATGGAATTGGTGGACCTGAGATGATGATAGACTTTGAAAAGCAAGCGGTCAGGTTTGATACCGACGTCCGCTATGGGATGGTCACTGCGGTGGATTTTTCGGGATACCCTCACCAAGTTGTAGTTGATGGTTCCAAGAAAATTGAAGCAAGTTCAGTCATTATTGCTACGGGGGCTTCCGCCAAGTGGTTAGGAATTCCGGGTGAGGAACGTTTAAATGGAAATGGTGTATCCGCCTGTGCGGTATGCGATGGTTTCTTCTTTAGAAAGCAAGAAGTAGTTGTAGTAGGAGGGGGCGACACCGCCTTGGAAGAAGCGTCTTACCTGGCAAAACTGTGTAGTAAAGTATACCTTCTCGTTCGCCGTGACGAATTAAGAGCTTCCAAAATTATGCAGAAAAGGTTGACTACACTTTCGAACGTGGAAATTCTTTGGAATACGGAAGCCGTCGAATTAGTAGGTGAACACACGTTGGAAGGCGTACGAATTAGAAACAACGTGACGGGTGAACAAAAAATGCTGAATGTCACCGGCTTCTTTGTAGCCATAGGCCATCAACCTAATACGGATATTTTCAAAGACTATCTGACCATGGATAGTCATGGATATATCAAAACCCTTCCAGGAAGTACAAAAACCAATGTGGAAGGTGTATTTGCCTGCGGTGATGCCCAAGATAACATTTATCGCCAGGCTGTTACGGCTGCCGGAACCGGTTGTATGGCCGCTTTGGATGCTGAACGCTTTCTTGCGGAAAAGGAAACACAGTTGTTAGATCAGGTATAATCAGATTGTTGAAGTTCTGCTGTAGCTCTTTGTCAACGGCTACCCCCCGGGCCGTCGTTTTTCTTTTATTTAAAAGAGCTACATAATTGGTTATGGAAAAACTGGATATTTTCAGCGTTATTATCAAAATCACACGATTCACGCTATTCATTTTATGCCTTTGGGGATACGATGCCCAGGGTCAGGAAAGGGGGCGTGTACGACAAGCTCCCCCGATCAATCAGGGTCCTGTTCGTACGCCTGAAACCCCTAAAAAAGAAGCCAACGAAGCCGATGATTTTGAAATTTTAAATCCCAACGTACGCTACAGAAACCAGTTTGAACCGGTTAAACCCGTCAATCCCGTCGTCAACGAAGACCCGGATACAATGTTTCCCATCGATCTGACCATTGTGGAAATTACCGACTCAATGCAGGTGGGCGACGATAAGGTGAAAGTAGCTGAATACTTTGAAATTTGGGACGAAAAAAACATCAATCCCTACAATATAGATCCACTGGAATTTGACGATAGTATTATCCTGGAATTGTATAACGAGGAGGAGGGAAGATACGCAGCCATGCCCTTAAAAGAAATAAGACCTACCTCCCAATTTGGTCTGCGTTGGGGGCGAAATCACACAGGTACTGACTTAAATCTAAACACAGGCGACACCATTGTATCCGTATTTGATGGCATGGTCCGTGTGGTCGGATCGGATGGACGAGGCTATGGTCGTTTTGTGGTGGTGAGGCACTACAATGGTCTGGAAACACTTTATGGCCATATGTCGAAACCACTCTCTAAATCCGGAATGGTGGTGAAGGCCGGGGACGTGATTGGATTGGGGGGAAGTACCGGACGTAGTACAGGTCCTCATTTACATTTTGAAGTTCGGTATGAAGGAAATCCCTTTGACCCTCGCCATATTTTCGACTGGTCAGTTCCGAAAGTGAGATCCAGAGAATTTGAGTTGACCAAATCGGTTTGGGATTACCGAAGGGGGGGGCGTAGTTATAAAAGTGAATTCGAAGCAGGGGACCAAGCAGCCGCCTATTCATCGGTCGTATGGCATAAAATCCGTAAAGGGGACACCCTGACTTCTATTGCACGAAAATATGGCACCACGGTAAATAAAATTGCCCGTATGAACAATTTAAGTGTTCGATCCGTGCTCAGAGTGGGTAATAGATTGAGGGTTCGGTAAGCTGAAAACGAGCAAATCTGTTAAAAGAAGCTGAATATGAAACTGGATATTTTGGCAATTGGCGTTCATCCCGATGATGTGGAATTGGGGTGTTCAGGCTCCTTATTAGCGGCAATATCACAGGGTAAAAAAGTGGGGATTTTAGATCTTACTAAAGGAGAACTTGGAACCCGAGGTACTCCGGAAGGGCGTTTGCAAGAAGCCCAAAGTGCTGCTCAAATTCTCGGCGTAGAATGCAGAGAAAATGTGGGTATGGCAGATGGTTTTTTCAAAAACGACGAAGAACATCAAAAACTGCTCATTTCCTATATTCGTAAATTCCGTCCCGACCTTGTATTAGCAAATGCCATTGATGATCGTCATCCCGATCACGGTAGAGCAGCCCAACTGATAAATGATGCTTGTTTCTATGCTGGTTTGAGAAAAGTAATTACGGTCAGTGAAGATGGTGTGGAGCAGGAAGCCTGGCGCCCGAAAAATGTATTCCATTATATTCAGGACCGATACATAAAACCTGACTTTATCGTCGATATTTCGGCCTTTATGGACAAGAAAATCGAAGCTATACGAGCGTTTAAAAGCCAGTTTTTTGTCCCTACTTATAATTCAAACGAACCACAGAGTTACATTTCTACTCCGGAATTTTTAGAATTTATTGAAGCCAGGGCTAAAGAGCTTGGGCACGCGATCGGCGTTAAATATGGGGAAGGATTTACTTCCTATAAAGCCCTGGGTGTCAGTGGATTCAACTTCCTTTAGATAGCCCGGTTTAAGGGGCTAAACGGAATATCTGCCAATTGCTTTCAACCGTATCACGGCGGTATACGATTCGGTCGTGCAAACGACTAGGCCGTCCTTGCCAAAACTCAATTTTCACAGGATTCAACACGAAACCGCCCCAATGGGGAGGTCGCGGCACCTTTTGGCCTTCAAACCGCAGCTCCAATTCCCTTTGATTATTGGCCAAGACTGCACGACTCTCGATGACCTCGCTCTGGTCAGAAGCCCAGGCACCAATCTGGCTTGGTCGGGGGCGGGATTCGAAATAGAGATCGGATGAGGCTGCATCCAATTTTGACACACTTCCTTGTACACGTACCTGTCTTTCGAGCTCAGCCCAAAAAAAAGTCAAGGATGCCCTTGGATTTGCGGCGAGTTCTCGCCCTTTTTGACCCTGGTAATTCGTAAAAAAAGTAAATCCTCGCACATCACAACTTTTCAATAATACAATTCGACCGTTGGGTTGATTATGGGCATCAACAGTCGCAAGATGCATGGCGTTAGGTTCATTTACGGCTGCATGTAGGGCTTCATTGAACCAAAGATTGAACTGATCGATGGGATTTTTTAGAACTTCTGCTTCATCCAGCGACTTTAGTGTGTATTCTTTGCGTATATCCGCTATATTGAGGTCCATTCGATGATTTTATTATTAACGTTAGGCAACAAAAATACTTGTTTCAATAGAAAGATTCTTACTTTTGTAATATTAGGGTATAGAATTGCAAAGAGTTATTTACGATGGCACAGGATGACATCACCGTAAACGGTGGAAATGCAGAACAGGAGCACGATAAGATAAAACCGCAAAATGGTTCGACCCAACCGGAGTCTACTCCAGAAACTCCCGATTCAATCGATTCGGATAAGCCTGTTGTAGATGCTGTTGGAGCACAGGAAGAACCCGTGGGAACTAATCTTACCAAGGAAGGAGGAGAATCGTCCGCTTCGTCGGACAATCCCGTTGATTCTGTGGAAACCCCGGATAATCAGGACAAAAATCCTGAACAAGAAGAATCGGAGGCGGAAGTTCCCGAACCCACGTCCAGTGAGTCAACATCAGGTGAGGAGGCAACGCCCGAGCAGGTTAAGGTGGAAAAAGAGGAGCCTGCTACCAGCCCCGTAAAATCGGAGCAAGCTTCCCAGGTGTCGGAGTCACAAGGTTCGGACGAGTCGGAAAGCTCTGAAGATGAAGAAGACAGCTCTGAAGAGGAAATGGATCTCACCGAGCTCGACAAAACTGCCTTGATTGCCTTGTTAACCAAAGAATTAAACTTCATAAAAAGCGATGAAAAGAATGCTACCCTAAAAGAATTTCGTCGCATTGATATCCTTCTGAAAGAGGTCAAACCCGTTATTGAACAGTTCCAGGAATCGGAGGAAAAAGCCGCACGGGAAAAGTACATCGAGGAAAACGGAACGGAGGAGGGTTTTGAATATCGTTCAGATCCCCAGACTGCTCAATTGAGTGAGCTCAAAAGTGAATTGCGAGCAGAGCGTAATAAATTCTTTAAACAACTCGATAAAGCGAAGGAAGATAACTTCAATTTGAAAACATCGCTTTTACAGCGTCTCCGTGAACTAGTCGAGGAAGAGGAAAGCAAGGAGTCGGATGATTCCAATATGAAAGCCAGCTGGCAGGATTTCAAAAAAATCCAAGAAGAATGGAGAGCCGCTGGAAATATCAATTCTCCGCACAATGGCACGCTTTGGGCGACTTATAATGCGTTGGTTGACCGCTACTTCAATATCCGGAACATGTTCTTTGAACTGAAAGAACTGGATCGTAAGCGCAACGCAGAGATGAAAATGGAGCTTTGTGAAAAGATAGAGGCGATCGTGGAACAGGTAAATCAAAACGGGTACACCCGCCAACATCTGGACGAAGCTCTCCATTTATTCGAGGAGTATAAACACGTTGGACCGGCACCCAAAGAAGAACAAGAGGCATTATGGCAACGGTTTAAGTCGGCTCTCGATAAACTTTACGATGCTAAACGTGCACTCTCGGGTGAACTGAAAAAACAGGCTGCAGAGGTATACGCAATAAAGTCTAAAATTTACGAGCAGATCGTTCCTTTTACCGTATTCTCTTCCGGTAGTATCAATGAATGGAATGCAAAAACCAAAGAATTATTGGCTTTGCAAGCGCAATGGGAGGAAGTAAAAGGCGGAATGCCCAGGGAAGAAGGGAAGGTGCTGAGCAAGAAATTTTGGACTGCTTTAAAAACCTTTTTCAACAATAAAGGAGAATTCTTCCGTCAGCTGGAAGCGAAACGGGAAGTGAACCTAAAAGCCAAATTAGAACTCTGTGAGCAAGCCGAGGAAATTCTGAACCAAGGTGAAGATACCCCGCAGAACACTCAAAAAATTATCGACCTCCAAAAGAAATGGAAGACGATAGGGCAGGTTCCGGAAAAATATAAGGACTCCATTTTCGCGCGTTTCAAAGGGGCATGCGACGCCTATTTTGACCGTAAAAGGGGTAAAAGCCAGGCCATGGAGCAGGAGTTTAAGGAGAATTTGGAGAAAAAACTGGAACTCTGCGAACGAATTGAAACAATGGCCGAAGAAGGCGAAGCCAATATTGAACAATTAAATGCCTTTAAAGCTGAATGGAAAGGGATAGGGTTTGTTCCGAGGAGCGAGATGCAGAACATTCAGAAGAAATACATCGCCGCCATCAATAAGTACGTTAGTGCCATTGGTAAACTATCGTCAAAAGAAAAGGAGATTGTGTTGTTGCAAAGTGAAATCGATGTCGTCAAGAGCAGCGATTCGGATCGCAATCTATACCGCAAGGAAATCGATCTTCGAAAGAAAGTCTCTCAATTGGAAGAGAACATTCTTTTGTGGCAAAACAATATCCAATTCTTTGCAAAGTCGAAAACTTCCGATAAGCTGAAGGCGGAATTCGAGAAAAAAATTGAGAAAGCCGAAGAGCAGCTCGCCGAGTTGAAACATCAGCTGAAGATTTTGCAGGAAGCGATCTGAGTTGACGGAAATTTATTAATATTGCCTAATAAAGTTTTGGTTTGGAAAGACTGAGAAAAAGACACTTGTGTAAATGCAGGTGTCTTTTTTAGTCTTAACCTTAGCTGAGCCAAATAGATAAAATACTGGATGCGTAAATTTCAGACGGTCGATTTTTACATCCCCGACGATAAGTTGGTCTTTTTTGCCTCCGATTTTCATTTGGGTTCGATGGGACGAGAAGCCGGCCACCGATTGGAAAGGGATATTGTCGCTTGGTTAAAATCGGTTAGGGACCGGGCTGCAGCCATTTTCTTAGTTGGCGATATTTTTGATTATTGGTTCGAATATAAATTTGTTGTACCCAAGGGCGGGATCCGTTTACTAGGTCAGTTGGGAGAAATAAGTGATCAGGGTATTCCGATCTATTATTTTACAGGCAATCACGACATGTGGATGCGCGATTATCTTGCCCAGGAATTAAATGCAACTGTTTCCCGAAATCCCATTAGTTTTAATTTTATTTCTAATCAGGCCTCCAAACGTATTTTGGTGGGTCATGGCGATGGGCTAGGGCCGGGTGACCAGACCTATAAGCTTCTTAAGGTCCTTTTTGAATCCCGTTTAGCTCGTTTCTTATATCGCCAAGTTCATCCCGACCTGGCAAGTCGAATCGCTTTGGCATGGTCTCGACACAGTCGTGCGGCCAATAATGAAAAGGCCGAAGATACTTTCAAAGGGGAGTTAGGGGAGTGGTTATATCAGTATTGTTTGGATCTCGAAAAAAGAACTCCTCACGACTATTACATATTTGGCCACCGGCACTTGCCCCTAGATTTGAAAGTAGGAGCGGAAAGTCGCTATATCAATTTGGGGGAATGGTTTAGTACTCATAGCCGATATCCATATGCCGAGTTTGATGGTCAGCGCTGTGTGTTAAAGAATTTCCGGTAGGAGAAGATGGAGAAAACCTTTTGGTTGATCTTAGAAAAATAGGATTGGCATCCTAGGTATGGGTCGTATTCGATATTAATCAAAATTCTTTCGTGGTACTTCGCCCGGATTGAGATAGTCCTGACGCGTGATATTCTCACGAGGTGCTTGGTTCAGCTCCTTTTGCCATTCTTTTCGCTTAAAGTCACCCTTTTTTACACTTTTAATAAAGTTTGCCCATGCAAAGGGATTTAGGAAGGGCATGGTGGTACTGAAGCCCCTGTTGGCATAGGATTCTCGTCCAAACAATTGTTGATCCATCGAATGGCGAAAATTGGTTTGCGCGTTATTCGGGACTAACATAGACATACGATTGATATAATCGGGGTCTGTGCTTTTGGCCAGTGCATCTCGATCGGCTTGATCGGGCAAGCGCATTTCCAAAAAGGCTTTTTTGAACTCTTCTTCTGTGCTATACGGCCAAACACGAACTTCTTGCAGCATTTGGACGTCCTCGCGCATGGCTATAATGGCCGAAAAAGTCTCTCCGTTAAAGCCTTTCGGAATTTTAAAATATTGGTTTTTATAACCTACATACGAAAAAACCAGGCTGTCGCCGGGAAATACGGGGACAACAAAATACCCGTCCGCATCGGCGATGGTACCTTTGCCCGCCTTCGGGATAATGATACTCGCCATGGGAAGACGTTCCTGATCAGCACCCACGACAATCCCCGTAAACATTATGGCCTTACGCTCTCCCTGACCCATAACTGATGGGCTGATTAGTACCGCTAGGCAAAGAAATATAAAGCTGATTAACAGACTTTTTCTCATTGTCATCTTCATTGTTTCCCCCTCATTCCCTTCTCCCTAAAGCAACACTACATATCGAACGGGGATTCAATATTAATATACCTTTTTTTTCAATAAGGCTACTCATAATCCTATAAAAGTAGCAGTTTACCTCCAAATTACCGAACGGATTACGAAAAAAGCTTGACAAAAGTGGCAATAAAAGGCATTGAAAGTAACAAACCATCAAAGCGATCGAGAAAGCCACCATGGCCGGGAATACTGTTCCCAGAGTCTTTAATCGAAATACTCCGTTTGAATAAGGACTCTACCAGGTCTCCATAAATTCCGGTTATAACGATAATCGCACCGATACAATACCACTGCCATGCCTGGTACGAGGTAAAGAAAATTCCGAGCAAAAAGGCAATCACCGCGGCGAATAAAGCACCCCCGATAGCGCCTTCCCATGACTTCTTCGGCGATACCCTTTCGAAAAGCTTTCTTTTTCCAAATTTAGTACCCGCAAAATAGCCTCCAATGTCGGAAGCCCAGAGTAAGAGCAAACTCCCTAATACGATCTGATAATTGTAAGTTCCTCCTTTTAACGCAATAACACTCAACAAAGCAAAGGGCAGTGCTACATAGATTAGACCTAAAAAGGTGAATCCGATATTCATAAAGGGTTTCAGATCGTTTTTCTTATACAATTTTATAAAGAAAATTAGCGACAATAGGGGGGACATGATAAAGTAATATTGCCCCGAAATCATACCCTTTTCGACAAAGAACGTGATCAAATTCAATACGACGCCACAGAGTGTACCGTAAGTGGAAAGAGGTTGATTCCCGTCCAGCCCCAATAATCGATAAAACTCATGTTGTGTAAATGCACATAAGATGCATACAAAGGCAAGAAAGGTTGCATCGCTATAGAGAACCATGGCCAGAATGATGAAAAAACCCACCAACGCGGCTATGACTCGCTGTTGCAAATTGCTTTTTTGTCTAATCCGTCGCATGCTGTTCGTCCAAAATTTTTCTAGCCAGGATTGCTTCTTCTTTAGGTACATAAACTTCAAATACACCCAACAAATAACTACTGTCCTTTTTATTTAGAATTACCGCGCTGATGTCGTTGCTCTCCAACAGCATACGGGTCAACTCCGCTTTGGAATTAACTTCTGTAACTAATATTTTGTCCCAATTTTCAAGCATTTTTAGTTGGTTTTACGACTCCCTCCTTTCGATTTTGGTTACGTTGGACTTGACTCAGGTGAAGCTTTGTAGATAATACGTAGTAACCAAATCGACACCACTAACGAAAGCAACGAAAGTCCCAATGGTATAGACTCGGTAGATGAAATGTCGATATTTATTAATTTTTGACGATTTGCCCACATCAACAAAACGGTAAAGGCATTGTTCACAAAATGGGCAAATATGGCCATACCCACTCTTCCAGTCCAAAAGTAGAGGTATCCGAATAAGGCACCTAAGAGGAGGCGGGGAAGAAACCCGTAAAATTGGAAATGAATGGCACTAAAAATGGCAGCACTAACCCATATGGCCAAATGGATATTGGCCCAATGTTCGGCTAATTTGCGTTGTAAAATTCCTCTAAATAAAATTTCTTCTCCAATTGCAGGTATGACGGCTATGACCAGGATGGCGATCACTAGTTCTCCCATGGAGTTAAACGACATGAGAAACTCGGTTAATCGGGCGAGTGCCGATTCGTTTTCTTTCATCCATTGCTCCACACCCGACAACCCTTCGGGTAATTTCATGGATTCATTCCACTCGGCCATCAAGCCCGTGAAGGGCATCAGTACGACGGTAAGAAAAAAAATAGGCACGAGTTCTTTCCAGGAGTCGCGTGTTTCTAGATAAAACGCACGTGTATTTTTACGTTCGACCCAACGCCAAAATAACAAGGACGGTAAAAGAAAGGTGAATACGTGAGATACAGCCTGTACGAGCATAATTTTCCCCCACGACCCCTCCGCATTCACATCGAATAAGTCAAGGTTCAATAGGAAGTCCCCATCACCCCAGATGAGCGACACGAGGGTCACACTGAGGATACTTCCGATGGCCATACCCACTAGTATGAACCCAAAAAGCGTTAATAGGGAACTCCAAGTACCTTGTACCAGGGGCTGTTTGGAAGGAAGGTGCGTTTCTGCCATAATTCCCGTAAATTTACGTCAAAATTTAACAGTAAGTGCTTTGGACGTTGTTTCGTGCGTATTAATCCAGCAAAAATGCCAAATATAGGAAATATAACCTTTCATGACTTTCCCTTGTTATTAGCGCCCATGGAGGATGTGAGCGACCCTCCTTTTCGCGCGGTTTGCAAGGAAAATGGTGCAGATTTGATGTATACGGAGTTTATTTCTTCCGAAGGGTTGATCAGGGATGCCGCTCAAAGTGTTAAAAAGTTGGATATTTTTGAATATGAACGACCGATTGGTATTCAACTTTTTGGAAGCGACATTGAAACCATGCGTTCTTGTACTGAAATCGCTACGGCGGCAGGCCCCGACTTGATCGATATCAATTATGGATGTCCCGTGAAAAACGTAGCTTGTAGAGGTGCAGGGGCTGCCCTTTTACAAGATATTCCCAAAATGGTTAAAATGACGGAAGCCGTCGTTAAGGCAACCCATTTGCCGGTAACCGTTAAGACACGGCTAGGTTGGGATACCAACACCCTCAATGTCCTCGAGGTTGCAGAACGATTACAAGATATCGGCATCAAGGCGTTGACCGTGCACGGAAGAACACGTATTCAAATGTATAAGGGTGAGGCGGATTGGACCTTGATTGGCAAAATCAAGGAAAACCCACGAATTACAATTCCCATATTTGGAAACGGGGATATCGATTCTCCTGAAAAAGCAGTTGAATATCGTGACCGATATGGCGTGGATGGGATCATGATTGGCCGAGCGTCCATTGGAAACCCCTGGATATTCAACCAAATTAAGCATTACATGAAGACCGGGACTCATTTGCCGCCGCCCAGTATCGAAGACCGGGTTAACGCTTGCCGTAAGCATTTGACTTTTTCAGTGCGATGGAAAGGGGACATAACCGGACTGCTTGAAATGCGTAGGCATTATTCAAATTATTTCAAAGGGCTGGAGAATTTTAAACCGTTTCGAATGCGTCTTGTACAAAGTTTATCATTGGAAGAAATCCAGTCTATTTTGGAAGAAATTATCTATACTTATCAAGTTGAACAAGATCTGATTGCATCGGATATACATTAAAAACATTGACCATAGGCTAAAGAAGGGCTTGTTTTTGTTTGTATTTTCGCAGAGTCGGGTTTATTATTGCCACGTCAATTGCTAAAAACAGTTTTATGGCGCAGATCGCTTACCAACGTATATTATTAAAACTCAGCGGAGAAGCTCTAAACGGGGGAGATAAGACACAAGTTATAGATTTCAACATTCTGGAAAAATATGCGCTGGAAGTGAAGAGCGCGGTAGATCTGGGCGTACAGGTGGCGATTGTCATCGGAGGAGGAAATATTTTCAGAGGAGCGTCGGTTGAAAATTCTGGTATCGACCGTGTCCAAGGCGATCACATGGGAATGTTGGCTACCGTTATCAATGGGATGGCCATTCAAAGCGCGTTAGAAAAACACGGAATTATAACCCGCCTCATGTCAGCTATCAATATGGAGCAGGTTTGTGAGCCCTTAATTCGGCGGAGGGCGATTCGACATTTGGAAAAAGGTCGTGTAGTTATCTTCGGTGCCGGAACGGGTAATCCTTATTTTACCACAGATACAACAGCCGGTCTTAGAGCGAAGGAAATCGAAGCAAATGTCGTTTTGAAGGGGACCCGAGTGGATGGTGTATACGACAAAGATCCAGAGAAGGATCCGACAGCTGTGAAGTATGATTCGTTGACCTTTGACGAAGCGATTTCAAAGAAGTTGAAAGTAATGGATCAAACGGCCTTTACGTTATGCCATGAGAATGAATTACCCATTGTTGTATTTGATATGAATAAACCCGGAAACCTGTATCGACTGGTGACGGGCGAAAAAGTCGGGACTAGAATTGGATAGCCAAATTCTTATCGAATTTATATAAAACAAATATGGAAGAAATAGAATTTTATCTCGAAGAAGCTAAAGAAACCATGGAGGGAGCGATAAAGCACCTCAACATAGAACTTGCGAAAATAAGGGCAGGAAAGGCTTCTCCTCAGATGCTGGATGGCATTAAAATTGAGTACTATGGCTCCCTTTCACCCCTTAACAACGTCGCAACCATAACCACTCCTGACACGAGAACGATCACCATCAAACCTTTTGAGAGAAAGTTAATCAGCGATATCGAGAGAGCTATCGTCAATAGCAACCTGGGATTATCACCGGCAAATGATGGAGAAGTCATACGTCTGTCGATCCCGCCATTGACAGAAGAGCGACGGAAAGAATTGGCGAAGCGGGCTAAAGGTGAGATAGAAACCGCAAAAATTAATGTTCGGAATATCCGTCAGGATGCAAATAATTCAATTCGTAAATTAGCAAAAGAGGGGGTAGCCGAAGATTTGATCAAGCTTGGAGAAGAGCGGGTCCAAAAAATAACCGACAGCTTTATAGCCCGAATTGACCAAATCTATATTGCGAAAGAAAAAGATATTATGGAAGTATAGGGGGAAATTACTCCTTCCTTTCAGAAATTTTTGCCCTTGTATTCTAAGTCCATGCTGAAATACAAGGGCAATTTTATGGGTCTTAAGCTTCGATCAGGGAAGCACTTTCACGATCCAAAAACAGGGTAGCGTCAGGGTGCTCTCTTAAAATGGTAGAAGGATATTCTGGGGAAATTTCGTCTTCCAATGTATGTTTCACGGCTTGTGCCTTAAGAGGACCGGGTACGATACAATAAAGATGAGGCGGTGAGACGAGCGTGGGAACGGTGAGTGTTAATGCGTGCGTAGGTACTAAATCAAGTGACTCAAAGCAGCCGTCATTAACTTGTTGTACCCGACTCGTTTGATCTAAGGATACGATTTTTACGGTTGCTGGGTCGTTAAAATCGGCGACGTGCGGGTCGTTGAACGCTATATGGCAGTTTTCTCCAATTCCCATACAGATGATGTCCACGGGGTTTTCTCGGAGAAGAGAAGTATATCTTTCGATTTCGTCTTCGATACGGGAAGCATTCCCATTGATTCGGTAAAAATTGTTGATCGGAACGTGGTCAAAGAGTCGATCTTGTAAAAATGTCGCAAAATTCTGTGGGGCGTTGCTATCCAGGCCAATATATTCGTCCATATGAAACGCATTGATTTGCGACCAGTCGATCTCCTCTGCTTGGCGTAGATGGTAAAGAAACTCATTTTGAGAAGGTGCAGAAGCGAAAATGATGTTAACTCTTCCTTTCTCGTGTTGCAATTCACGAATTTTTTGACTCACCGCCCGGGCTGCTTCTTTTCCCATCTGATCACGGGTGTCGGAGATGACGACGGCTAAGTTACCAACTTCTAGGGTTGGTTTGAATGAATTATCTAAGTTCATGATTCCGATTTAGAAATGTAGATCGAATTACCTCCGACCATGGTGTGTTTGATAGTTATATTCTGATCAAATAGGACGATATCGGCGTCCTTACCTACTTGTAAAGTTCCTTTTTCATTTAAAACGCCCATGATACGAGCGGGTGTGGTGCTGGCCATTCGGATGGCTTCCGGAAGGTTCACCCCACCTAATTGAATAATATTTCTGACCAGTCGGTCGAAGGTCGCCACGCTGCCAGCAAATGAGGTTCGATCCGGAAGTTTAGCCACCCCATCTTCAACAATAACTTTTAGTCCATTTTTCAAAGAACCTAATATACTTTCCCCTTCCGACATCCCTGCGGCTCGCATAGCGTCGGTGATAAGGGCGGTTTTATCGGCACCTTTGATTTTGTAAATCAGTTGTAAGAGGGGTGCTGGTAAATGGATGCCGTCGCCAATAATTTCCACATCCATATCCAATAAGAAAGCACTTTCAATCGTGCCTGCATAGCGGAAAGCGTTTTGGCGTGTGACCCCTGACATGGCTGAATACAAATGGGTTGCCAAGGTATAACCATTGTCCCATGCTTCCACTACATGTTCGTATTTTGCATCGGTATGGGCTACGGCGGCGAGTATACCTTTTTCCCTCAACCTTCTGCCAAAAGCGATAGCACCTTCAAGTTCGGGTGCGGCACTCCACCGTACGATGTCGGACGAATAAGCTAGAATCTCTTCATATTCTGCCGGGTCTGGGTTTCGAATATAGCGGGGGTCCTGGGCTCCACGCTGGCTCATGGCAAAATAAGGCCCTTCCAGATGTATACCTAAAAATGCAGCCCCTTCCGTATTCTTTACCTTTGCTTCTTTATAGATGTCGAGCGTTTGTAATAAGTCTTCTTTTTCAGCAGTCAATGTGGTAGGGACCATCGAGGTAGTCCCGTATTGTGCGTGGGTTTTAGCAATTTGTAAAAAAGCTTCAAGGGTCCCGTCCATAAAATCGGCACCACCCCCTCCGTGTACATGAATATCGATAAACCCAGGAGAAATATAATTCCCTGCCGCGTCGATGACTTCAGCGTCCGGTATTTCGACAGGTCGATCGTGTACACCTACGATCTTACCGTCTTCAATCACTACCGAACCGTTAGGAAGTTGGCGGTACGGCGTGATCACCGTACCGTTTTTAATCACTTTTTTCATATGTACTTAAGAAAATGTCCACTTCCGGATTTTATGTCCTTTCACAGCATAAAATACCAGGTAGAGGTAACAAGGGATTAACACCCAATATGCTAGGCGCTCATCGTATAAGTCGGCATAGTGGCCATAAACGAGGGGCATAATGGCATTTCCGCAAAGCCCCATGATCATAATGGACGATCCTAATTTTGTAAAACGACCTAACCCGTCAAGCGCTAGAGGCCAGATGCCTGCCCATACCAACGAATTAGCTAAACCGAGTAAAACAATAAACCAAATTGAGATGTCACTGGTATGGCCTAGAATGGAAACTTCACCTGATATATAGATGATGCCTAGTGTAAACAGAGTTCCCAATAGGGTACAGATTCGCAAAGCTGTTACCTGGCTAATGAGTTTTGGAATGGTAATAATTCCGATACAATAACCGACGATGGTGAAGAACAACGTATACGATGGGAAGGTTTTAGCTTCTAGCAGGCTAATACCCAGCGAGTTAGCATATGGGATGATCGTGTCAATGGCGATTACTTGCGTTCCAACGTGCAAGAATATAGCTACAGCACCCAGGATCAAATGTGGGAACTCAAAAATGCTCTTTTTGTTGGAATTGACCGAAGCCACCTCTTCGCTTTCGTGTTCTGTATCAATCTCAGGAAGGGGAGAGCGGAAAACCAAATAACCCAGCGTTAAAAGAAAGATACCTAAGGCTGTATACGGGGTGATAACCCTACGAATCAATTCATCCAGAGCGGCGGCTCGCTCTACATCACCCATATGTTGCAATTGCTCAAATAAAGCCGTATCGGTAGGTCTTAAAATAACAGCCGCAAAAATTAGAGGCGATAGGATCCCCGCGGCTTTGTTACAAATCCCCATGATACTGATGCGTTGGGCGGCCCGTTCTTGAGGACCTAAGATGGTAATATAGGGGTTGGCAGCAGTCTGTAAAATAGCCAAACCTATACCAATTGTAAATAACCCCATCAAAAAGATGCTGTAAGTTCGGGTGAGAGCCGCAGGTACGAAAATGAAAGCCCCTAAAGCCATCATCCAAAACCCAAACATCATTCCCTTTTTAAAGCCATGCTTCTTCAACAAGAAAGAAGACGGTACCGACATCACGAAGTAGGCGATATAAAATGCGAAAGCCACCAGATACGACTGAAAACTAGTCAGTTCGCAGGCAATTTTAAAATAGGGGATCAGGATTGCATTTACCCATGAGATAAACCCAAAGATAAAGAACATGACCCCGATGAGAAAGATAGATAAATTAGTCTGCTTTTTGGTCAGGCTTTCCACCGTGACCAGTTCCGTACTATTCTTCATGTTAGATTTTAATATCGGTTATACTGTGGGTTCCCAGCCTTTTTGATAGTCGCGCTTCCATAATTTTTGAGCCGCTTTGTTGTTTTTGATCCGGCCATTGGAAGGATCAATTTCGAGCGTACTTTGGGTTCTGAGCGCGATATTACCCAATTGACAGAGGAGTGTACTTTGGTGCCCCCCGATAATATCCGATGCTAACGGTGTTCCCTTTTTAATGGCATCGAAAAAGTTTTGAAAATGGAAAGAATCTAACATTTGAGACGGATTCATTCGGTCACGAGCATTGATCGCAATATCGTTTTTGACTTCTTTAACGACCTTATTATCCAGACTGTATATTTTATAGGAATTACCTCCATCGATTTGAAGTGCTCCCTTATCACCATAGAAAATAACACCGACACTACTACCTTCGATAGTCCGACCGTTGCAACTTCTACCTTCCCAAGTCATGGCACCTTTGTCCCCAAATTCGAGATTGATGACTTGCGTATCGGGTGTTTCCCAGTCGTCTTGATAGTGGTAACGGCCGCCGTTGGACGACACGCGGGTTGGGTATTCAACTTGCATACCCCAGCGCATCAAATCCAGCATATGGGTACCATTGTTCAGGGCTTCACCGGTTCCCCAATGCCAGAACCAATGCCAGTTGTAATGAATGAGATTGTCACGGAAGGGTCTTCTCGGAGCAGGTCCTTGCCAAAGTTCGTAATCCAGCCAGGAGGGCACTGCCGTTTCCTTGCCTTTTCCGATCGAAGCACGATTGTTGGTATACCAACCTTTGGCAAAATAAACCCTACCAATGGCTCCGTCATGTACTTCTTTAATTCCTTTAGCGACATTGGGCCAGGATCTCCGTTGGTTACCCATCTGGATAACATTTTTATATTTTTTTACGGCAGCGATAAGGAGTTCACCTTCATGGGGGTTGTGACTGCATGGCTTTTCCAGATAGACGTGTTTTCCGGCCTGAGAAGCTAATAATGCGGCTGGTGCATGCCAATGGTCGGGGGCTGCAACGACGAGCGCATCCAAATCTTTGCTTTCGAGGGCTTTCCGGAAATCAGGCGTATTTTCGGGCTTTTTGTTTTGTATTTTCGTGACTAAATCAATGGCTTTCTCTGCCGCACGGCTGTCCACATCGCTAATAAAATTCACCTGGCTGTTCGGCTGTAAAGCAAAGTTCTGGGCTAACGCAAGTCCACGGCTGTTGACTCCCATCACACCGATCGAAATTTTTTCATTGGAACCCAGGATTTGACCATAACTCTTTGCACTAAATCCGGGTAAAATTCCTCCAAAGGAAGCCAATGCTGTACCTGCCAGCGTGGTCTTAAGGAAATCTCTTCTTCCTGAATCTTTTTTACTATTGGTTTTCATTGACGGATCTGGGATATGTTTTAATGATTATCTTAGTCCTAATTAGTTCTTTGTCTACTTGTCCAGTTAGTTCTATATCTATAAAGAATACATTCTCATAAAGAATATACCCACATTTTCAGAAATTAGACCTTAAAAGCGTTGTAACTCGGTGGGTAAAGCTACCCTGACTGAGCATACTATGGAATAGAATTTTGCCTTTAATTCGCTGAATTACAGCGGTTTGTTTGTCAAGGATCTACAGTTGGTTCGGGTTGGGCTCTTCGGGGTAAAGGCAGAAAAAAGAGAACTTTACTTATGCATCCGGTAGGGCTTCTTCATACAACACCTGCAAAACAGTCTGTCCTACCGCTTTAAGGGTAGCCGGATCGATATGTTCCATGGTATCGTTGGTAGTATGCCAATGTTCGAAGAACGTTCCGGATTCGGGTTCAAGATGAATTATATCTATCATCGGTATACGGGCAATTTTGTTGACGGCGACGTGGTCATCGACACCGACTCCTAAACCTGTTTTGTTAATAAAATAATTTCCATAACCCAGGGATTGACCTGTACGCCAGACTTTGTCAACAATTTCGGAAGCGAACTGCATGGAAAGCGTTTCCTTAGGGAATTTTGCATTTTTAGCCCCCACCATATCAAGTAAAATTCCGTAGTAAGCCGAGTAATTCGGAATATGCTTATGGGTAGCCCAATGTCTAGAACCCAGACAAAAGCCTCCAAGATATTCATCGCCTGGTTCACTACTTCTACTATTCCCCCAGTCTTCGGCATCAAAGAAAATGATGTCCACTCCGATATTCAATCGCCCCGAATCGGCTGTGATAGCTCTAGCAATTTCCATTAATACGCCGACACCACTGGCTCCATCGTTGGCGCCCAAAACGGCTTGGGTTATGTGATCGGGGTCCTCATCGGCATAAGGCCGGGAATCCCAATGGGCGGCGAGGAGAATCCTGGGTCGTGCATCCGGGTTATAAGTGCTGATGATATTTCTTCCGTTCAATTTTATCCCGTCATAGGTGGTAGCGACAAAGGGCTGTTCTATGACCTCCCAACCGAAGGATTTCATTTTGTTTACCAGGTAATCACCACATTTTCGGTGTGCTGCGCTATTGGGCACCCGAGGTCCGAATTTAACCTGTTGTTCAACATAGGAATAGGCTGAATCCGGCTGAAAATTCGGAACGATAAGGTCGACTTTTGTTTTGGTATCCGCCTTATCTTCTTCCGAATGCTGAGACGTGCAGGCCACAAATAGGAATGCGAAACCAATTAGCCCAGAACAGAGTTGGAGAATAGGGTTACGCAGGAAACTACAATAGGAAAGAATAATTTGGTGCAAAACTCTAAGACGTAAATAACTTATGGGATATCGAAAGTAAGGCTGTCGCCCGGTTTGATTTTGTAGAGGTCGGTATAACCGGCATTTACTTCGATTACATATTGGGCTGGGCCTTTCGATAGCAAACTTTCCTCCGACATAGGTACAGCGTTTTTATGGATGGATACGATTTTATATTTATCGTCAACGAAAATGATGTCCAAAGCGATACGAGTATTTCGCATCCAGAAACTTCTTTGACCCATTTCTTCAAAAATAAATAGCATTCCCTGGTTATGGGGAAGGCTGGTTCGGTCCATTAGCCCTTTACTATGTTCGTAAGCACTGCGCGCAACTTCCACGTCAACAGCACGATCACCATCTTCCGTATGGAAGATTACCCTACCTTGAATTTCCGGGTTTTGCTCTGTTATGACTACCTCGTCCGGTTTACTGGTTCCGGACTCACTATTTTTCCAAAAATAATAAGCGGCAATAGCAGCAACGACAAGCGCTATCACCCAAAAAACTCTTTTTTTCATCGTGTGGGTATGTGCCTTTTATTCATCGTATGCCCAGTCGATCCGGTGTTTCATATCCCTAATCACCAATCCCTGGTTTTTAAAATAGGTTCTTATTTCGTCTACCTTATCGTATTGTTTTTCGGCTTTGTATTCTTTGTACAAATTTAACATTCCATTAATAATGCTTTCACCGGTTGGTTTCTCCTCGATGAGGCCGAGAATATCGTGGAAGAAGTAGAGAAATTTGGTTTCCAGTTGTTTAAATGTATCTTCCCCAATGGCTGCATATTTTAGCTGACCGGTGTAAAGCATGTTGATATATTTCAGCAAATTGAACAACTGTGCGATTGCCACGGCCGTATTAATGTCGTCGTTCATGGCGTCATAGAAGCGACGAATCGACTGTTCAATATCATTTTTAGCTTTTTCGTTTATCTCGCTTTCGGGTTGGGATTCATATTCCATGGTTTTGATAATGCGGGCGCCGTTGGCTAGCTTTCGATACCCTTTTTGAGCAGCCCGTAATGCTTCATTCGAAAAATCGAGTGTAGAACGATAATGGCTTTGGAGCATGAAAAACCGTACAGTCATAGGGCTGAATGCCTGTTCCAGCAGGGGGTGATTACCGGTGAACAATTCCTTGGGAAGAAAGGAATTGTTCAGGGATTTCGACATTTTTTGTCCATTCACGGTCAACATGTTCGAGTGCATCCAGTAGCGTACCGGTTCTTTCCCGTTTAAGGCTGTTCCCTGTGCGATTTCGCATTCATGGTGGGGGAACTTTAGATCCATTCCGCCCCCGTGTATATCAAAGGATGTACCGAGATATTTTGAACTCATGCAGGTACATTCCAAATGCCACCCAGGAAAGCCCATTCCCCAGGGTGAATTCCATTGCATGATATGCTCGGGCGCGGCTTTTTTCCATAAGGCAAAATCCAGAGGATTGCGCTTTTCATCTTGTCCTTCCAGTTCCCGTGTTTCGACCCGGAGTTCATCTAAAACCCTTCCCGACAGTTTTCCGTAATTATTCCCGAATTCGTTGTAGCGGGCAATATCAAAGTAAACAGACCCATTGGATTCGTAAGCCAGGCCTTTATCGATTAGTTTTTGAACCGCTTCGATCTGTTCGATCAAATGACCGGTTGCAGTAGGTTCAATGCTGGGTGGGAGAATATTAAAAGTCGCCATTACTTCATGAAAATCGTTCGTATACCGTTGAACAATTTCCATGGGTTCGAGTTTTTCCAGTTTGGCTATTCTACCGATTTTGTCTTCCCCTTCGTCACCGTCTCCAACTAAATGACCCACGTCAGTGATATTTCTTACATATCGGACCTTATACCCAATATGCGTCAAGTAGCGGAAGAGTATGTCGAAATTCAAAAAGGTTCTCACATTGCCCAGGTGCACATTGCTATACACCGTCGGGCCACAGACGTACATGCCCACGTACGGCGGATTATAGGGAACAAAGGGTTCCTTCTTTCGGGTAAGCGTATTGAACAGTACTAGCGGTTCGAATTCCTGTAAACTCATGTAGTTTAAATTAAAAAAGCCCCCGCTGGAAGGGAGGTTATTAGCTCGCCAGGGGCGTTTTACTCTGATCCAAACACAAAAATAGCAAAACCCGGCTTACTGTCTTCAAATTTTACAAATTCCAGAAGAAGGAAATAGGCAACCAAGGTCGGTGCATCGTTTAATGGGCAGTCCAACCTGCGTCGATCGATAGGGTAGTCCCGGTAATAAAAGGTGCAGCCTCACTGTCGGCCAGGAATAAGACGGCAGCTGCGACGGCCTGGGGTGTCACAAAATCTTTGATCAGGTGATCTTTCAAGAAAACTTGTTCGATCACTTCCTTTTTTGAAAGTTGGTGTACTTGCATCTGTGCAGGGATTTGCGCCTCGACAAGCGGAGTTAGTACATAGCCGGGGCAAACGGCATTGGACGTAATTCGATAAGGGGCTCCTTCCGTTGCAACAGCTTTGGTTAAGCCTATTAAGGCATGTTTGGCTGCGATGTAGGCGCTTTTATAGGGGGATGCTATGAGCCCGTGAGCAGAAGCCATGTTGATGATTCGACCCATTTGTTTTTTCTTCATTGCCGGAAGCAGTGCTTTCACCAAGACAAAAGCGGCATTTACGTGGACTGCAAACAGTTCGTTCCATTTTTCTAGGGGCATATCTTCTACGGGGCGGACAAATTGAATGCCGGCATTATTCACCAGAACGTCAATATTTTCAAACGCTCCTAGACAGCTTTCCGCCATGGCCTTTACTTCATCCGCATTTCGTAAATCGGTTGTGAAATGCAGATAGTCGACCTGTGCGGCTGTGGCAACTTCTTTTGCAATTGTTGCACCTTCTTCTTCCAATCCGTGAAAGATGAGGTTGTACCCTCTGTCGGCAAACGACTTAGCTATGGCGAGTCCGATGCCGCTGGTACTACCTGTTATCATTGCAGTTTTCTTCATGAGTATTGGCAACAATTTATGCCTTAAGTATATAAATGAACGTTAATGTGAAAATTACCGAAAACGAAAGGGTCCGGTTCAAATTTTAAACTAATAGGAACACTTTTTTTACTCATTCCGGTAATGGTTTGAATAGTTCACCCAGGAATTTTTTACGGAGGACTATACCCAGTGGCTAAAAATTATCTAACGGTAAGAAATACTAAGCGGAATCACTTTTTAGCCCAAAAAGAAAATCTTAATTTTGCTCTCAATAAAAAATTATATTTTGATATTTATTCCAGCCAATATATGCCCTGGATCAAAAAAGGAGTAATCTATAAGCCTGAGGGGAATTTACCCCATAGTAGAACACATGCTCAAGCTCCATTTGCCATCGAAATGGACGGGTCTCTACGAATTTATTTTTCCTCAAGGGATGAAAAAGTACAAACACGTCCCACCTTCATCGAAGTCGACCCGGAAGACCTTTCTAGGGTTATCTATATTCATTCCAAACCCGTTATGGATGTGGGGTTGCCTGGGGAATGTGATGAAACCGGTGTAATGCCATCGTGGTTTGTCAAACGCCCTAATGGAGAAATTTGGCTTTACTATACCGGCTGGAACAAAGTGCCCAATACCTATAGGCTATCCATAGGATTGGCTGTGAGTGATGACGGAGGTTTGACCTTTAAAAAAATGTTCAGAGGACCGGTTTTGGATAGGAATATACACGATCCGATCTGGGCAGCCATGCCTTCGGTCATGGTAGAAGACGACGGGAGCTGGAAAATGTGGTATATATCTTGCCAGAAATGGGAATTTATCCATGGAATTCCTGAGCCTTATTATCGATGTCATTCCGCTATTTCACAGGACGGCATCCATTGGGAAGTGAATGAGACACCTGCTATTGAATTTGACGAATTCCTAGATGCGGTGGGTCGACCCAGTGTGATCAAAGAAGATGGAATCTATAAAATGTACTATTCGTATCGCAATGCCTTAGATTATAGAACAGATCCTAAATACAGTTATCGTCTGGGCTATGCTGAATCGAATGATGGGATTAATTGGGTTCGAAAGGATCATTTGGTCGGAATTGCGCGTTCTGAAAACCCAGAAGACTTCGATTATCAGATGATGAATTATGCGCATTACTACCCGATGGGAAATAAAAAGTATTTATTTTACAACGGGAATGGCTTTGGAAAATCGGGATTCGGCTATGCCATTTGGGAGGAGTAAACGAAAACCGAGCGTGTAAAGTTGGACTCTTAAACTTATTATCATGAAAAGCACACTTAACGATTTTCGAAGTAACGGTTACATAATATTGAGAGGGTTTTTTAATAAAGATGAAATCGAATCCCTCTACAGAGAAGCCCGAATGATCTTTGCCACGCAGATGAGACGAGTTCTTGGGCGAGATGTAGACATCGAAGATCGAGCTACGTTCGACAAAGCAATGTATGAATTCTTTGAAAAAGATTTTGATGCATTTGTTAACACCGGGAAAACGGTACAGCATTCTATTCAGTTGCATCGACTAGGCACCGACCCGAGGATAGTCGCCTTATTAAAAGATTTGGGACTTACTTCTCCGGTCATTGGAGTGAGACCGGCCATGCAGTTTAACAGTCGCTTCTTATCAAAAAATGGAAGTAAACATTGGAAATTAGATCCTCATCAAGATTGGCGATCCGGACAAGGTTCGTTGGATAGTGTCGTGATATGGTTTCCCTTAGTTCCTGCCGATAAAGATTTGGGAAGCATACAGGTGATGCCGGGTAGCCATGTTAGAGGCCTTTTGAAAGCGGATACCTCAGGCTATCAAGGCGGAATTATGGAAGAATTAAATCAGGATGACTTCATTCAAACGGAACTAGAAGTAGGGGACGCGGTTGTTTTCTCCACACTCCTGATCCATCAGTCGGGACTAAATTCCACGGATCTGATTAGATGGTCGGTTCAATTTCGATTTAATAATCTGGATGAGCCCACATTTATCCAAAGAGCTTATCCAATGGTGTATATCTATAAACCAGAAGAAAAGTTAGTAACCCCCGGATTTCCTACGCAAGACGATGTCGCGAAGATTTTTGGCATTACAGCGCCAATTGATTGAGTAAATAAAGTATGTTGAAAGTATCGGTCGTTATTCTCACTTATAATCAAAAAAACTTTATAGGTGAAGCCATTGAAAGTGCGGTTAATCAAATTACCGATTTCGAATACGAGATTTTGGTAGGAGACGACTGTTCTACGGATGGAACTACGGAAGTCATCCGAACCTATCAGCAAAAATATCCGGATAAGGTTCGGCTTATTTTACACCCTAAAAATCTTGGTCAAAATGGCTTTTTTAATACGGTCGAAACACTAAAGCACGCCCGGGGAAAATACATTGCCCCGATGGATGGGGACGACTATTGGACCGATCCCCATAAATTACAATTAATGGTGGACCATCTGGATCAGCATCCTCATCAATCCGCCGTTTTTCATAATGCATTGATTACCCACGACGACGGTACGCCTTCGTATGAACTGAACTCCCCCGAACAGAAGACCGAAGTCACATTGAGGGATTTGATCGGGGAAAATGAGGTTTGGTTCATCGCTACCTCTGCTGTTCTTTTTAAAGGGGATCTTATGTACTACCCAGATTGGTTCAGAAAATCATCCAGCGGCGATATTCCTCGCTATATCATTCTAGCTAAACAAGGCCCCATTGGCTATATTCCAAGGGTCATGTCGGTGTATCGCAAGAATAGGGGTGGGGTAAGTAATAAAGACCATTATCGGGACGCACGGTTCCTGAAAAATCGAATCATGATGTACGAGGGGATCGATCGAGAAACCAATTTCCAATATTCGGATATGGTGCGTCGAAACGTTTCCAGGTATTACAGAATGCTGTTGGACGCTCGACAATATTCTAAAAGCTACTTTAGAAAAGCTTGGTTAGCGTTGAAATATCTCTGGATGCGTAAGCCTCCGATGACCGAATGTAGGGTCATTCTAAGAGATTATGTTGTGCCTAAATGGATCATGTCGATCTATAGTTTTTTTGCGCTACTACCACATCGCTTGAAACAGAGTTCCGGAAGTTGAAGCCGACCACACCAAATCAACCTCACGCATGAGCATATGGGATGTATTTCGACGTCTTCGACCATTTGTACAGCCCTACAAATCCCTGATTATTTTTGCCCTGATACTCACTATGTTGGGTGCCCTGACAGCCCAGGTCAATCCCATCATTTTACGCTATACTGTCGATACAATCGAAGAAATGCAAAACAAAGGGTGGGGCATTTCGGAGGGCGCATCCATGTTGCTGATCGTTAGCTTGATCCTTTTTTCAAAAGAAATCGTCAATTCCTTCATCGTTTTCGGCCAACGTTTTTATGGCGAAAAAATCAGGATCAGTATTTCCGGTGACCTAGCCAATACGGCGGTTAACCGAATCCTACAATATGACCTGGGTTTTTACAGTAGTAGCACCAATGAAAAGGGAAAACTACAAACGAGGGTAGATCGGGGCGTAGAATACCTCACACGCTTAGTGCAAAACTTTTTTATTGATATTCTTCCGCTCTTTGCCAATTCCATTGTAGCGTTGGTAATTATGTTTTCAGCTAATCTCTATGTGGGATTGGTGGCGCTCAGTATCATGCCTCTTTACTTTTGGGTGAGCTATCGGCAGGCTCGCAAACTTGCAGGCGTGAGGCGTACCTTAAAAGGCCAACGGGAGGATAAAAGTAATGGGATGATCAACCTGATTGAATCCATACAGGTTATCAAGTCTTTTGTGAGGGAAAAATATGAGGCCGCTAAGCAGCATAATCTTCAAATGTTGCTGATGAATTCTCAGTTGAAAACGAGGAGAACGAATTTTCTTTTTGATGGACTAAAGAGTTTTTTGGAACAAATAGGGGTGGTGCTCATTATCATTTTAACAGCCTACCTAGTACTTGATCAACAGATGTCGATCGGGGCGATCATGTTTCATATCTTATTGTTTAATAACGTTTCGGCTCCCATCCGTCAACTCCATCGAATTTACGATGAAATGAACGACGCGCTAACCTATTCGGAAAGTTTCTTTGATATACTCGACGCGGAAGAGGCCGTAGAACAAAGTGGAATGCATAAACCCAAGGCTATTGAAGGGGAATATTGGTTGGAAAATGTAAGTTTCACTTATCCGAATGGAAACAAAGCCCTTTTTAATGTATCGTTAAACATTCCAAAAAATCAGACTACCGCGTTGGTGGGACTTTCAGGTGCAGGAAAAAGTACGTTAATCAATCTTTTAACACGGTTTTATCTTCCTGATTCGGGAAAATTATTGCTAGACGGGGTCCCCATAGAAGCATACGACATCGACTTTTTAAGGGAAAATCTCGGCATGGTTTTTCAAAAAAATCACATTTTTAAAGGTTCTATTGAAGAAAATATCCGTTATGGGAAGATGAATGCAACCACCGAAGAGATTCGAGAAGCCGCAAAAAAGGCTTATTTGCACGATCAAGTAATGAATCTTCCCCTGCAATATGAAACCGATGCACAACTGCTTTCCGGTGGTCAACAACAGCGCATCGCTATTGCCCGTCTGTTTTTAAAAGACCCTGCCGTCATATTTTTGGACGAACCCACGGCGAGTCTCGATGCTATCGCAACCGAACAGATCAAAAACAGTTTGGATGCCATTAAAAAAGGTCGTACAGTCGTGATTATTTCCCATAGCCTTTCCCAAATTATCGATTCAGATCAAATTTATGTGATGGAAAATGGCAGGGTAGCAGAACGGGGAACGCACCAAGAGCTATACGATATGAATGGAGCTTATCGTCGGATTTTTGAAGCTTCCGCACGCAGCCTAAACCTTGACAAAATGTTGGAATCTTATCGAAATTCATCGAAATAAATTCCGTTCTTGCCACAAAACATTTTCCTTTTTTTTCCATTATCCCCGATCCAGCACCGCGAGCATATTGCAGTTGAACGGGTATTGTTCTAACCAATGCAAGTCTTACAACGGGAAAGGGAGTAGAATGCCCCTTAGTTCAATTGAAAATACAATTGGAAAATACGATTGAAACATTACGATTAATTAGGGGGTATTGAACGTCGGTATGTAGAGGGAAATAGCCTATCTATTTACCTCGAAGAAATGGCACATAGGGTTGATAGTTGCTTGTATGGAGTCGTGAAAATCCTGTGCGATTGAATAGCGGTTTTTACACTTATTATCTTTAGAATAGTGTTAAACCAGCTATTCCCTTAGAATGTAAGTCGATTCATAGAATCCCTGGGAAAGTATGACCGATGGAATTTCAGTTAATTCGCTATAAAACGTTTAGTAATGCAAGGGCGATATCTATTTTTTGATACGGAGACTTGCGGACTTCCGAGGAATTTTAATGCACCCGTTTCCGATTTAGGTAATTGGCCAAGGTTAGTTCAATTAGCCTACATATACACCGAAAGTGATGGAATTCAAATCAGCAGAGGCAACTTTATCATTCGACCTGAAGGTTTTACGATTCCCCCTGAAGCTTCCCGTATACACGGTATTACACATGAAAAAGCTAGCCGCGAGGGGCATCCCCTCTTACCCGTACTGGAACATTTCCATACCCTGGTAGAACGGTCTGATTATCTGGTTGCGCATAACATATATTTTGATGAGAAAATCATAGTAGCCGAATTCCTGAGAAATCATCTTTCGAATAATTTACTAGGAAGGAAGCGAATTTGTACCATGAGGGGTGCGGTCGAGTATTGCGCTTTGCCCGGCCCCTACGGTTATAAATGGCCTAAACTAATCGATTTACACAAAAGGCTTTTCGGTACGGGATTCTCCCATGCACATGATGCCATGACCGACGTCGAAATGACCACAAAATGTTTTTGGGAACTCAAAAGGCGTGGAGTAAATATCATTTCCAGTTGAAACCTACCATGTAACGGTAAATTCGTCGGGTACGTCATTAGTAATCGTGGTGGGTGATTTTGCATTCTTCCTCAATGGGAATGATTATTACGAAGCCACCCTCGAATGCATTGAATCCGCTAAAACGAAGATAAAAGAAATCGCTGAAAGCTTATATTAATTCCTACGGATTTGCGAGAAAATACCTCATCTACGTCCTGAATATTTCAGTAAGCGTGCTGTAAATGGTAAGGATTCTTCCGGTCGATTTTCATAAATTTCTTTTCCTGCATGTATCACTTCGGGGTATATTTCACCCAAGGCAAACCATTGATAAACGGATCGAAAATAGGCAGGATAGGTACCAGTTCCGTCTACCAATCGAGCAATATCTCTACGGTCGGGACTGAGCACATTGTTTAAAAAGGTATTGGCAAACCTACGAACGTCGGTACTATCGAAACCGACCCCCATTTTAAAAGCTTCTACGACCATGGCGATGTCATGTCCACCGTGAGAAACATCCTCTATCCTCGCTTTTCCCGGATAATATTTTACATTAAAAGAAATTTCATCTTCTGGTTTCCAGCCTACAGTAGTCATTGGTTCGTACCAATAATTCCATACATAGAGGTCTTTCTCAATGTCTAAGATCAATCTATTTTTAAACAGATTAACCATTTTTCGGGAGCGATTTAGATATTCGGTTTTACCCGTTAACCGGTAAAGGGCGAGTTGAACGCACACATGTCGGGCTAGATAGTTAAAAGGTTGTCCCACATTATCGGCCGGCATCGACTCCCCTTTTTCACACATCAAATAGAAACCTTCATCAATGCCCGGCGTTTCCCGCCACAATCTTTTACCCACATCTTCATACGATTCTTCAGCGGCCTGGATGAATTGGTTGGCAACGGGCAACCACTCCGTTAGTTCCCTATCATTCTTGACGATTTCCGCGAATCGGATTAGCGGATCATAGATGACTCCCAAATATCCAGCAAAAGCCAGCGGTATAGGCTCCAGCCGTATTTTTTGTGCCGGGATGAAACCCTGTCCTGCAAATTCAATCCGAATTAAATTCGACGGTCCGGTGTAGTTTCCACGTCGTGTCGAATAGGGAGCCATGGGGTCATTAACCACCGTCGGTAGATAACGTTCATCGTTTTGATCCAGGCTCAGATTTTCAAAAAACTCAAAACGTTGGTGGTGTTCGTTCGATACGCGAATAGCATAGCGGTTTTCTAACATCGGTAAAATTTCTACCTCTGTTAAATTGTTATAAGCTGAGGGGGTAGAACGTACGAGAAGGATCGTTTTCCCATTCCTATCTTTTATTTCTCCTTGCGCGACAACGTATTTGCTCCCCACACTCCATGCCGGTCTGCTTTGTCCGGAACCGTCGGTCACTCCTCTACGATCGTCCCGATGCGCGATCAATTGTAAACCTCTTTGGGCGAGGAGATTCAGCAAATGGCGGTCATGGGTGGTCTCATACAAATCCATCAAAGCACCCAGGGTATAGGATTCTCCCCAAGCAAGTGTACTCCCCTCTGGATTCTTTAACCAAGGATCTCCCTTTGGTAAATTTTCAATTAGCTGATAAGCTCGGGAAAGATCGACTTTCGTCGGTTTGTCGAAAAGCACAGTCCACCCACTTCCGATGGGAGAGAGGAGTAGGAATAAAAATAGGATCATCATTTGAGAACGGGTAGTAACGGTAGGAAATTCAAATACGATAACTCCACAAATGTGACTCACATACGAACCACAAGGATCCATCCAAATAGGCACCACCCGCACGGATGGGCTGAGGAGCTTCGGCAATCAATTCAAGCTGATAATTGCGGGGGTTAAGAAGGGCAATTCCCTTCCTAAACAGCACATAAATGAGGTTGTTAGGTGCTTTTACAAATATTCTAGGTCCCTGCTCCAGTACTGTTCGACCTAAATTCAAATCTTTTTCAGTATCTATTTGGTACTCGATGGTACGAGTTGGGTAATCGAATACGAAGAATTGGCGTTGGTCGGCAAAACCAGCAATTTTTCCATTGGGTAATTGAATTAAGTCATTATACTGCTGTGCTCCTGGAATGAGCGCCTTATTCCAGGTGATTTGATCTTTTTCAAATAGATAAAGAACAGCTTCCTGTGCCTTTTTCTCTCCTCCCGTACCCGGCTGCGTGGTCGTACCTCCGAGTAGTACACGCTTATTGAGTGCGACCAAACTCATGGTCGATTGATTTGGTATGAGTTGCCGGTCGTTCAAAACCCTCATTTCACCCAATTTTTTATTCCAGATCATCATACCCCCTCCAGTTTGGCCATAAGCCGGACTTCCGGTACAAATAACCGTATCGTCGTAAGGATGGATCAGGATACGAAAGGGACGGTATACATCAGGTTTTGCGGATCCTAAATAACGGGGGTTACCTTCTATGACATCGGGTTTGGTCGTTTGGAAAGGAAGTTTCGGATCCCATTGTAACAAAAAACCGCCGGGATATCCCCCGATATAGAGCTGTTTCTCATCACTTTCAAGTGTGTTAAACTGACCATAGGCCTCAAAATTTTTCCACTCTCCAGAGGATGGATTGAAACTAAATTGCCGCATGGGAAAGGTCGTTCCCCCATATATTTTTTTGTCGGGTCCTGCTGCAACCCCCATGATGATAGCCCCCTCACTTTTATAGTTAAATGGGACCGATTTAAAGGCTTGTCCTGTGGTGTCAGCAATCGTCAGCGTACTATTGATTAAATCGAGATCTTTTATCTTCTTACCGCTTTTGAAATTCCTATGAAACAAGGTTTGGCTACCGGCGATGTAGGGTACCGGATCCTGTGTATGGCGGTCAATTACTTGGACTTTACCCGACGAAATTTTCAGCCAAGGCTCAGCATCAGACGAAAGACTTTGTCCGTAAACATTACCGTCTTGGTTACGATACACAAGGGCAGCTCCTTGCTTTCGTTGGTCATCCTGTAACAGGTGGCGGGTTTCCTTTGTACGGGGATTAAACGCTATGATCTGACTATTGGTATAGCCAATGCCCGTGTAAACCCATCCCTCTTTGTCACAAGCAATTGTTCTTGGATATTGAAGCCAATTTTCGTCGTTAATGAACCCATAATCTGTGAATGTTGCCTTTTCAGGGTCGTAGGCGGTCAATCCACATTTGGGATACGTGGTAGCCCATATTACCCCCTGATCGTCTTCAGTCAGAGCCATCGCAGCCCCATGGGTTGGATAGGCCGCGGTGAACTTCTTTTTAAAAGGGTCGAATTCAACAAAATGCCCCTTAAAAAGCGTATAAAATTTGTTAGTTGAAGACAGGAGGGATGCATAAGGGGCATCACCCGGCGGAAATGGCATATCAAATTGTTCACTTTCACCCGTTTCCGCATCGATCCATAACAAACCGTAACCACCCCGATGATCGAAAAGCCACAAGAGTACTATGTCTCTACCATTTGCATCGGTAGTTGCGACTATACCCCGATGTTGTCCGATGGGCGATGCCACGCCGTGATCCGTAAACCGATTGGCAGTGAAATGTTCCGATAATAGTCCAGGGGCAATCCCCAACCCAATACCAGTTAGGGTGTTTTGTTTAAGAAAGGTTCTCCGGGACACCAAATGTTGCATGGGAAGAGTTATTTAGGAAAACTTTTAACGGTTAAGAATGAGCTTTTTACACGATGCGGCCCTGGGTAGTTAAAAAAGGGAAATGCTGACATAGTCAAAGCGCCGTTTTGGGTCAATTGGTATATGGAAGGTTCGAAGGTTGCCAGTATAGTGCGACCATTTTCCTGCTTTATCGCTTCGATTTGAAAAGCAGAAGTTGCTCCGTTACGATGTTCTACAATGACAACTTCTCCCTGTTGTAAATTCATGTTTCCCGCAACTACGAGTTGATTATCTTTAATTTCTAGAAGTTCTGTGGACGGGTTAGGGTGATTAATGGTGAAATTCCCCCACGACAACGTTGAACCATCCACCATTTTTAATGTAACATGCTCGTCTTGAACACTGATTAAGGCAACCCTTCCATCAAATTTCAAGGGTTTCTTGTCCAATTTAATCAAAAGGTTTTGTCCATTCTCTGATTGGAAAATTAGATAGTCGGTTCTTCCACTGGCTGTCTCAATTTTGAGAACCGATACAGTCTCATCTTCGATTACCGACGAAACCTTAGAAACGGGGATAGCAGATTTAAAAGGTACATGGACTGCACAAAAGCGTGAATATTCACTGGAATCCGTTAGAATTAGAGCGGGTCGTAGGTAGTCGTCCAATTTACCCTGATTTTCCCTAGTATTTCGCACGCTCCACGCTTCGGCCATATGCACAGGGGTTTGGGAATGGGTAGGAAACCAACTTTGGAGGCCTAAATCAGGTTCGTTTTTATAGCGAAATGTCGCCTTAAAAGTTTCGATGTTAGAAGCTTGCCTTACGTTTTTGAAATTGCTGTGCCCCCAAAAAGGCTCACGAAGTAGCCTCATATCCACCAAGCCGCTCAGTTCTCGAAATGTCAATCCCACTGGAATCAAGCTTGGTATCGTTTTTAGTTTGAGGGCTCTCCCTTGCCCATCTTCCAGGATCAGGTCTTGATTTTCATCGGCTGAACCATGGATGATCCAATCTTTACGGGCATTGCCGTTGGCGGTAAAAAAGTCGACGATATAATGGTCATTTTCGTTAATACCTACCGAAATCAACGTTCTACGGTAATCTGTGATATTTTCATTTTCGTAAACGTGTGTTGCTTCTGATTCAACAACTTGAAAAGTTGGGTCCTGCACGTTGTACAAGCGTAGGTTGCCCCGCCCGGAATAGGGTACATCACGACCACGCTGGCTTTTACCATTGACGACCACTAGGTTATGGGCAGTAGAGCTAGTAGCCCAGGTACGGGCTATGGTATGTGTATAGCCTATGTCACTCAGCATTTCTTTTCCCTTTGCAAAGAGGGTCAGGTTTAATGCCCCAAAGTGATCATGACCAAAATGACCGTTGTAATTCAGATGGGCTTGTAGTTGATTTACACCCGATCCCATACCGAGTACGGCATACCCTGTTCCCGTTAGTAACTGGGGTGTAGATTTAGCCAGCGGGGGCTGGTATTGGTCATAAAACCAGGTATCGTTAATACTGGCAAAGTGACCATTGGGAAGTCGGAAAGCATAGTCGGCTTCTATGGCTTTGGAAAGGGTAGGGTGTACCTCTTTCATCTTTTGTGTTTTTTCTTCTTCCGTAAGGCTAGGATATAGTTTATTAAAGACATTTTGAAGTCCAAATGCGGTTTGTCGATGATAAGACACCGTGGTTTCTTTCCAGAATCCATCTTGTGTGAATTCATTATTGAGCATTTGACTAATTCCACGGTTGACCAATTCAATCAAGTTGGGCAGTTCAAATAGGTTTGCGGCAACCGCTTGAGCACGCCATAGGGTGGGGTGCATGTTGGTTAACGATAAATTCGAATAGCGATCCACGTAATTGAGCATAGCCCGGAAAAGTTGGTTTTCGACCAGGTTTTTTTCATCGGTGGAGAACAAATGCGTAGATCTCAGAAGGTCATATGCCAATAATAAACTCTCGGAAACGTCGGCATAAGCCCACCAGGTCCACTTAGCGAGCCGCCAAGCGTTTTCTCCCATTCGTTCGACTTCTTCTGGATAGGATTTATGGCTGATAAACTTTTTGGGTTGACTCGGATATTCAAAGGTTACGATATAATCGGGATAAACTTGTGCGAAACGGGTGAGGATTAAACGGGAATAATGCCCCGCTTTGAAATAACGTTTTGGGTCTAAATGATAGAGTTGTGCTAACTGATAAGCGCCGCGCTCGAGGAAAATGCGTTGCTCGAACCAGCGTCTGGCCTGATACCAGTAGCGATTTCCCTGATCATCTTCATGAAATAAATAGCGCTGTATCTTTCCCGAAGGGGTTTCGACATCAACGTACCCATTTTCGGGATAGGTTTCATTAGGAAAAAAGGTTTTGGTGAATTGGCATTGGACTTTGTCTCCGAATTCCGGTTTCCAAATAAAATTATTCTCCTGTGCCCCCTCTTGACTTTCCGGACTGGCACTGAATCGGAATCCGCTTTGAACCGGCACTAGATTCAAGAGCTCTTTTTCACTAAGCGTTAGAATCGGTTGACAACTTCTCAACAACTGTTGTTCATTTCGATCTGGAACCTGGTATAATTGGGCTTTTATCGAGCTACTGATACCCATTAATAAAAGGCAAGCGACCAGTCGTTTCATGCGTAAATCAAGGTCAGGTTATGGGGTGAGAATGCATTAGAAACAACAGGCTACCGTGAAGGAAAAACCTGTTGTTTCTAAGCGAATTAGTACTGTGTTTGAGTCAATCAGAATGCAAATAGGCGTTTTTGATAGTTTAAATCAGACGCCGTCATTAACACTACTTAGGGGTTGACTGTGACATTTACTTTTTGCACGATTTCTTTTTTATCGTGAATGGTATTGTTGCTAGCTACAAATACCACCTCGTAGTTTCCTGGGTTGGCGAATGTATAGGCGTATTCGACCAATTTAGGGTTACGAATCCCTTTGATACCTATTGGGCGATCAGGGCCTAAGTCCACCTTATCCGTATAGATTGGAGCACTTACAGCCCAAGTTTCCCGAGTGGGGTCATTATAAGGATTATTGGGGTCGTAAGGCTCGTAGACTGGCACTTCGCGTGTGGGGTCATAATCCGGATGCGTGGGATCGTAGATCGGATTATTGGGATCATAGATCGGATTAGTCGGATCATATTTCGGGTCATCGGGATTTTCGTAAGCATTTCCACGAAGCGACAACCGGGTGGTTGTTTTGGTCGAACGAGAAGGCGTATTTTCGGGATCTTCGTCTACAATGGTGAATCCGGCAAACAACTGATTTACAATCTGTAAACTATTGTTATTGTATTTTTCAATACTATTTACCGTAAAGTTTTCAATCATCCATGTTCGTACCTCTCCATTTTCAAGTTGGGGTCGGGTAAGGTATTTGAAGGCGACATATACGGGTCCACCTGCCTCTGTAAACCGAGAAATATCCAATACACCTGCCGATACAAATGTGGCGTTCGTCGCTAAAGTTAGCGAGTCTGTAATGTCGGTCCAGGTAGCCGATTTAATAGCCGACAGACTGGAGTAATCCCCACTGAAATTATTGGAGATCAGCACCCTAAGTTGATCTTCCTGCGTTCCGTCTGTCACTCCTGAAGAGAATGACATGGTAGCACCTTTATAGGAAAATTCGACAACACGTCCGTCCTTAAAATTATAATCACGGCCGGGTTCACCGGTGTACATGGCAATGATATCGGCATACCCCGACATATTGAAAAGTACCTCTTCACCTGCTCTTACACTGGGTGTGGCTACCGCAACTTCGAAATCCGGAGCCGCATCCACCTTCAGATCCTTTTCACAAGACGAAAAGAGCAATAATGCGATGGGTATTAGAAAAATAAATCGTTTCATCTGCAAAATTTCTTGTTTATAATGTTTGATCTACCAACCCGGATTTTGCTCCATCAGCAAATTCACTGACATTTCCCCGGCAGGAATTGGAGAGTACAGGTCTCTTTCGCTGACATTGCTATAGTAGCGTCCATAGAATGCACCGGGTACATCTTGTTCGATGGTATTGGCCATATCTTGCGATACTTGAAGGAAAATACCCCACCGTAGTAAATCAGCTTTACGTTCTCCTTCACCGGTGAATTCACGCATTCTTTCATCGATAATCACCTGGAGCATGCTGGCTTTGGAAGCTGTCTTTTCGGGCGAAAGCTTAGCATCTTCCGGCGTGTAAATCGTTGCTTCTGCTGTAGCCCCAGTACCGCCACCTCCTTGTATGGTGATGGTGGGAGGATCGTTATATATACCGTGTTGATAAAAATCAACTCCCGTTGGATCCCGATCCAGATTGATGGCTACCACCTGACCATTTTGCACCACTGCGGTTGCTTTGGCCGTTTGTCCATCTACGCCATTCGAGAAAATGACCTCCGGTGCTGAAGTATAGCCACTACCACCGTTGGTAACGGTAATGGTTTTAACTCCTTTAGCCCATCCCCTCCAACGAACAGAATTAACGATATCGATGACTTCCTGAGTAGGACCGTTTAAGGCGTTTTCAGCTTCGGCATACATTAGAAGAACATCGGTATAGCGAAGGATTGGCACGTTTTCAGGAGTGGTACGAGTGTCAGCTTTAGGTAAGAAGGTTTCGTATTCCCTTCTCCATTTAGCCGGACGTAGGCTGTATTTAGCCGCTTCTGTTGTAGGGGGATTGTTGAGTGTTTTGGAACCGTTAATTTGCGTATTGGTATAGGCAAAATGCGCGATATTCCAAAATTTACGCGAGTCACCTGGCTCAAAGATATTGTAAAACTTAGCCGTGATGCTCATGTAGGAGTCACCCCGACCTGTAGCCGATCCTGCTGCCGATACCGGCCCGTTGATCCATCCTTGGTTACCGGCCTCGGCGGCATACTGGTCTAACCCGTTTCCACGAAACTCTACCTCAAAGATACTCTCTTTGATATCGTATACATCCCCCGCCAAATTCATGAAAATTTTGGGATAATTGGGGTTCATGCTATGATTGGCAATGGGATCGTCCATTACTTTTTTAGCCCATTTCTTGGCCTCCGCATAGCGACTTTCGTCTCTCAATGGGTGGCCAGCCATGGTTAGATTAACTCTTGCCAACATGCCTCTCACGGCCGACTTACTCACGGCTCCACTGAAACCTAAATCGGTAATATCAGCTACCAACGGTTCGGCCGCTTCCAAATCTTGAATAATTTGATCGTAAACCTCCTTTACGGAGTTTCGAGCCTGGTCCACTTCATTCACCGAAGCGGTAGGTTCGATTTTTAGCGGAACTCCACCATAGTAGCGTACTAACATAAAATAATAGTAAGCTCTCAAAAATAGAACCTCACCTCTAATCCTATCCCGAAATTCGATGTTAATTTCCGGATTTCTATCCACGTTGGCCAATAATACATTGGCGCGGTTCACACCTTGCCAAAGTGCAGCCCAAAACCCGTTGTTGTAGGGGTCAGCGGTTGAATAGAAGTAGTTCCAAGGGCCTGTTGTTAACGTGGCACGGTTCATATAGGCGGCGTCGCCATCCCAGGCCAGCAAATACAACCCGTAACTTCCATAGGTGGCTCCGTTACCCAAAATGTCATAGACACTGGCTTTGGCAAAATTGAGCTGTTCCTCGGTCTGATAATAATTGGTCGGACTTAAGAAATCAGTGGGGTTTTTCTCTAAAAAGTCACTACACGAAGTTAGACCCCAGACAAAAACGGATAATATCAAATATTTTGCTTTCATAAATTTTCAACTTTGATGTTAAAAGTTTGCCCTAACTCCAAAAGTGATCGTCTTAACTTGAGGATAGGCAGAGAAATCAAATCCAGGAGCCAGAATAGCATTCAGGACTGAAACCTCAGGATCTAGTCCGGTATACTTGGTCCAGGTCCACAGGTTTTGCGCAGCTACCGATAGGGTCAGGTCTTTCATGTATAATTTGCTGACCCAGTTACGGGGAAGTGAATAGTCCAGAGAAAGCGTTTTCAGCCTGAGGTAAGACCCATCCTCCACTTGTTTAGAAGAATAGAAACCAATCGGTCCTTGTCCTCTCGTACGGTAATTCTCGTTCGTAGGATTTTCAGGAGACCAACGGTTAACGTAGCTGGCAAACTGATTTACCAATGCTCTACCATTACTGTTTCCTTCCAACGCTAGACGGTTCGCATTGTAGATGTTATTGCCGTAGGACCACTGGAAGAATAGGTTTAGCGTCAGGCTTTTGTAACGGAAATTATTGTTGAATCCACCTGTATGGATGGGCTGACCACGGCCGATCGTCGTCAAATCGTTATCATCAATAATTCCGTCATTATTGAGGTCTCTATATTTGATATCTCCTGGTTGAATCGTATTGCGAACAGCGCCGTTCGTAGGTACATTTTCTTTGAGAATATAAACTCCTTCAGCAGGATTGTGGAAATCGTCGAACTGATAATTACCTTCCCAAATAAAACCGATCATTTGACCAGCAGGTTTGCCAATTTCCGATACATATAACGGTTTATTGAACTGAGATTCGTAACGTCCGTTGGTCAAAATACTTTGTTGGCCATAGGTTAGCTCGACAACGGTATTGCGGTTGAAAGCAATGTTAAAGCTACTGTTCCAGTCGAAATTACCTGTTTCAACATTCACTGTGTTCAAGGTAAATTCCAAACCACGGTTTCTCAGTTTACCAATATTTTTGGTAGCGCTGGAAAAACCGGTAGAGGTTGGTAGCTGAGCACTCAATAAGAGGTCGGTCGTCAATTTATTGTAGGCATCCACCTCTAAGCTAATCCGATCGTTAAAGGCTGCTACTTCCAGACCTACGTCTGTAATGTTTACTTTTTCCCAACGAAGCCCCATATTTCCTACATTGGATACATAAGTCATCTGTAACGGAATCTCGTTGTTAAAGGAGTATCCACTTAAGGATTGGGTTAAACTAGGAAAGCGCGAATAGTCTCCCACCCGGTTGTTCCCGGTACTTCCGTAACTTCCTCTGATTTTGAAAGTTGAGAAATAGGGGAATGCCCGTTTAAAAAACTCTTCCTTATCCAGGTTCCACCCTGCGGCTGCTCCTGGGAAATAACCCCATGGATCTTGAAACTTAGAGGAAGCATCTGCGCGATAGGTAAGGGTCAACAAATATTTTGAAGCAAAGGTATAGTCGACCCGTGCCGCGTAAGACACCATTGAGTTTTCAGAGGATGATGAACCCGGGTTGTAAATCACCCCTTGATCCAAGCCATTCATTCCGAGGTTTTCATTGGGTAGCAATCGACCGGCGTATCCGTTCGAAAGTGACTTAGAGCCATTCACCCCGAATAGACCCATGGCAGTAAGGTTATGTTCCCCAAAGCTCTTCTTATAGGTCAATGTGTTTTCATTCGAAAAGGCGTAGGCATACGTATTGGCAATAGAGCCGTTGACGCCATTTACGTTTAAGGGGTTATGGGGGCTACCTTGAGAAGTTTTGCTATTGAAAAACTGCTCTCGAAGGGTGTTGGCATGCCTGATTCCACCGACTGACCGGAACGTCAAACCATCGATAATATTGACATTCAGCGAAACGTTAGCATCCAATGTGTTGACATAATTGTACTGATGCTGGTTTTCCATGTCGACGAAGGGGTTCACCCGGAAGTCGGAGTTGTTAACCGCATCTGCGTCAGCTTCTTCGAATGCTAAATCCACGTCTTGCCCGATGGGGACAACTGGACGATAAACCCATGTCCGGAAAAGCGTATAAGTCGAGGGACTAGAGTTTCCAGCTGCAGCATTGATTTGCTGACCAAAGGTTTTCACGCGGGTATAGTTAACTGTACCGCCCACATTGATATTTTTGGCTAGCTTTTGATCCAACGTAAGTCGACCAGAATAGCGGCTATACCCGGTGTTGATAATTACACCGTCTTGGTCATAGGCCGAACCCGAAATTGAATATTTGGTTTGGTCATTTCCACCGCGCACAGAGACGTTATAAATTTTAACTGCTCCTGTTCTAAAAACGAGGTCCTGGAAATCCAACCCTTCCATGTCACGATAGTCCTCCAACGTAACACCGTCACGGAAATAGGCCAGCGTAGTAGACGTATTTGGATTTAATTCCATCTGGTATTTAACGAACTCATAAGGGCTCATCAAATCCATTTTCTCAGGTTGCCCTTGAAAACCGATCGATGTGGAGATGTTAATATCGGGTCTGCCGGCTTTACCACGTTTTGTCTTAATCAAAACGACCCCATTGGCCGCTCTAGATCCATAGATTGAGGCAGACGACGCATCTTTCAAGATTGAAATCGACTCAATATCTTCGGGATTGAGGGTGGATGGGTTGAAGTTTTCAATGGGGAAGTCGTCGATAACGTAGAGGGGAGCTGTACTTTGGGTCAGTGATCCAGCCCCACGAATCATGATGTTGACACCGCCTCCGGGTTGACCATCGTTGGAAAACACCCGTACACCCGCTGCTCTACCGGCAAGGGCGTCGGCGAAATTCCCAACGGGAGCTTTAATCATATCACTAACCTGTAGGGTACTCACCGATCCGGTAAGGTCACTCTTTTTAACTGTTCCGTAACCCACGACCACGAGTTCTTCAAGTGATTTCGCATCGACTTCCATTTGGACGTCAATGGTCGTTTGATTACCAACGGCTACTTCTTTGGTGACATAACCGACAAATGAAAATACTAGGATATCATTGGAAGATGGAACATCAATACGGTAGGTTCCATCCAAAGAAGTAGTCGTACCCTGGGTTTTTCCTTTCACCAGAATACTCACACCTGGGAGTCCTTCTCCCTTTTCATCCGTCACGAGCCCCGTTACCGTAGCGGCCGCCTGATGAGGCGTTAAAGAACCATCGGGGGACGATAATAATCCGGGCAAGGCCGGGTAGCTTTGAGCTGAATGGGACATCGTCATAACCGCCAAAACACAGAGTTTCATACCGAAACCTGCCGATTGCCGGAATGCCCGAATCAGATGGGTAGTTTTGTTCATGTAATTTTTTGATTGGTTAAAAAAAGGTGCTATTCACTAAAACAACTTAACCAAGCTGGTTAACAAGAGTGCGTATAAGTACCCGTTTGAGGGGAAAAACAAGTAACAGATTCATCAAAAGGGGTTATAAATTAATTTGGATAATTTGGTATTATCTTGTCATAGGCAATTATTTAGTTTGAATTATATAATTTGGTGAAAATCAAATTTGTACTAATAATATCCTGTCAAGTAGGCTGTATACTCACAGAATTGACTATAAAATGCAAGGAAAGAAAATATTTTTTTAAAGGGAATTTTGGGTAATAGAGGGGTTCTTAGATTATGTTTTTTGTTTGACTCAACGAAATAACCTGATACTAAATTTGCCTTTGGAAAATGAGGAAGGTTTTATCTATACAACGAGCTGGTCGTAGTAAAAAACGCCCCAGAAGCTACCTTGTCATTTAAACCAATTTCTTAAAGGCTTAGAAATTTTTTTGCATTTTCACTATAAAGCATCTTTCGTTCCTGGTCGGTTATTTCTCCCGATCGAAGGGTTTCAATGCGCAGTAAACCTGTTACCGGGTCTAGAATCGGATAATGAGAACCGAAAGCAAACTTGTTACTACCGTAGTTCTTCATCATATCGGCCAGTTCCAAGACCATGCGACCCGACGTATCCATCAACATATTAGTTTGGCGAACCAAGCTTAACTCTTCCCGGTTAAACGCCGTGAAATTAGAGTTGTTAGCCAGGTTTAGTATCAAATATTTTGCATCGGGAACGGCTTTTATCAGTGGTAATACATCTTTCAAAGCCCATTCTTTCATGATATCCAACCAGGAACTCGGCCGGTTGTCGACGATGCGCAACGACATAGCTATGGGTAAATTGTGCTCCTTTGCCATTTGGGCTAACTCAACTACAGCCGGATTGGTTAGTTCATACCCGTGATAGAGGGGGTGGAGCCGTATTCCCTTTGCTCCTTGCCGTTTTACACTTTCTTCGAAATCGTGTTTCCAACCGCTGTAAATGGGGTTGATCGTGGCAAAAGGAATAAATCTTCGGCGATAGGCAGGGTCCTCCTGAATCGCTTCGTACAGTTCGTCATTGGCCGACTGCACATTCTTATAAAAAACGCCGTTCAGATTGAACAACACTGCTTGCTCAATGCCAGCTGCATCCATCCGCGCCAATTGTTCTTTACAAGTATTCCCTTTCAATCTCCGGAAAGGCCAATGACCGATATAGCTGTTTACATCAATTAACATTCCTACCTATCGACTTTAAATAGTTATTGTAATTTTCAAAATAGATTTTCCGACGATCTGCTTCGCTGAGATCGGCGGCTAAAACATGGCCTACCCCTTGGTAGAAGCTGTTGTCACATCCGAAAAATAACCGGTCTACACCCACACATTTAACCGCAAAATCAATCATATGGGCGAAGTTGTTGCTGCCCGATACGTCTACAAAAATGTTTGGGACGCCCCTGACCGCCTTGCAAGCCGCCTCCCAGTCTATTCCCCCACCGATGTGTGCTAACTGAAACTTAGCTTCCGGATAGCGCAGGGCTGCCTCCACCATGTCCTCTGGAATTGATACCCCCTTGGGTTCTCTTGGATTATACTCAATCCGGGCAATGCCAATTCCCATGTGCATCAGGATCATCATCTTTAAATCGATAAATTTTTCGATGATCGGATAAAAAAGGGGATCATTGATTTTTACATGGTTATAGAGCTTTACCCCGATCATCCCTTCGCCGATGCAGCGATTTATTTCCTCCATCGACTCTTTAGGATATTGAGGGTTTAGTGTCAATTGCCCGAAAAACCGATTCGGATACTGTTTCATCGCAGCAAGAACCAAATTATTGCATTCGATGAATTCGGAGGGTTCCCCTTTACCGCCAGGTACCATAGGCCGCGAAATCACCAGCTTTTCGATGTGCAAACGATCTGCAATATCGATAACCTGTTCAAAATTTCCTTTGGTGAAATAAACGTGCGCATGGGAGTCTATCTTACGGTATTTTTTTACCTCTTCGCCTAAGTTCCAAGGCGCTGGGGGCTGCGACGATGGTTGCGAATGCCCCACAAAGGGTAGGTTGGAAAGGGCAATTGCTGCTGCCGATTTTGTTAGAAAATCACGACGACTTTGAGTGCTCATTTAGCTGTAAATAAGGTGATTCTAAACGATGTTCGCTTATAACTTGAATAATTTTCGTGCATTCTCGTAAAAGATTTTTCGGGCAATTATGGGGCTACCAGCAAGTTCCCTAATCTTAGCGATGGTTTGACTACCCGAACAGCCCTGTCCGGCACCGTCATGGTCATTACAATCGCTACCGTAAAGGATCTTATCTTGATGGCGTTCAAGAAAACCACGGGCATGCTCTTCGTCTCGGATCAAAGCATTTAATCCTGACCCGGCCGACATATCGGCAAACATGTTCGGGTAATCACTTAATAGCCGATCGGTCAATCCTCCAGGCGTTACCTTGCCTTTAGGATACAATACGGACTGATCCTTGTGATCCCGATCAATATTAGCCCACCAAGATTGGGCATGGCCTATGAAATTGACCCTCGGAAACTTTTTCAATACCTTATGAAATTCCTCATAACCATAGGAATACATACCGAATTGCCAATGTAGTAAGACGGGAACATCATATTCTTCCGCTAATTTGTAAATCCGACGCATTGGCTTACTATCTACCGACACCCCAAACTTCAATTCACCAATGATTTTGGCCCCTTTTTTAAGGTACTTTTCAATTTCTTTGTCTGCGTCTTCAAGGTCCGGTACCTCATTAGCTCCGAAATAAAATTCTCCGGGGTATTGTTGAGCCAGTTCAAAACAAACATCGTTCCCTGAACTATTTACCTGCAACCCATTCGACTTACCAAAATGCGTAGAAGCCCCGAAAGACGGTGTACCAGCCGGCAATAATAGGGTTTGGGTTACTCCCATCTTACGTTGGTGCTTGACCAAATCCGCATGACTTCGCCCCGCATAGTCGGTATGCTGATGAATATCAATGATTTTTTCATCGTCCGAAAAGGGCAATTCACCCAGCATGAGTGCGGTACATGCTGCAGAACTTTTGATTAGAAATTCACGGCGATCCAACATTGGTCCGGTTTCATTAAGGGAAAAGGATCGGTTAAATCTTAGTTTCAGTAGAATAATACGTAGGGTAGGGTTGTTATACTCAGACGAGTTAGTAAAAATAACTATTCGTTTTTCTGTAGGGACTGCCTCAATTTCATTACAGATCCTGCTATAAGGTCTTCCACCTCACCGGACCAGCGCCATGCCGGCCGGCCGTATTCGTCCAAATGAGGTCCCCCTTCATATCCACCTTCCTCCCATACCCGCCTGGAGGGAATATAGGCTGCCATTTCATGCGTATATCCGCTTACCCAAGTATTCGGAAAGGCTGCTTTGAACCGAAGTGCATAATCGACTACGGCTTCCCCACCCAATCCAATTATTTGAAGGCCTTCACCAAACTTCCATACCTGTACGGGATACTCGTAAAAAGCACTAAAAACCTCACCTTTATCTAATTTCCTTATCATTCGTGAAGCCCAACGTGCTTGAATCGGTCGCTCACTACGTGCAATTGGTTCCAGTTGCTCACGCGTGACCACTTCTTCATAGGGTAAGTGCACATATTCAAAGGCCGTTGCCAAGGTCGGGGGTAAGTTGATCAGCGGCTTATCCAGCGCTTCGACGACCGCATCGGAAAGCATTTGTCCATATTTTTGACAAAGTTCGATCGTTCTCCGCGGCAAAGGATTTTGGTCACCCCCACAAGTATTGAAAAACATAGCCTGGATACCAGGATACCTTTGTTCCAGATTCAGTTGAGCAAAACCCGGATAATCGCCCGACCAATAGTTAATGGATAGGGTAGTGGGATGACAGGCATAACCAAAAAGCACCGCCACTAGCTCTCCATGCTCATTTTTTACGGCCAATACCGGTACGGAATGGTCAACAGGGCCCTTCAATGGAACTCCTTGCGCCAGCATTTGGGGAACTTCTATTTCCTTATTTTCCCGTCGATTCACAGCAAAAGTACATAAGCCTTCGCCTTTGGATAAATAGGCGGGTTGGCGTCGATGCCAAGCCTCATCGATCGCCTCTATGATACGATCCTCCATCCAATGGGTATATTCGAGCACCCGTTCCGTTTGGACCGAATCGACAGGATAATAATCGACCAAATCGTCTTCCAAACGAGGCCCGGTATGCGTATGCGAAAAAGTCAGCATAAAGTCAGCCCGTTCTACCCCGAATTTTGACTTGACCTTGCGAAATAACCTTTCTGAAATGGTCTTAGACATTCCCTGGTGGTCGGTGGTGGCTAATATACGTTTCCGTCCGGCCGCATCTTCCAACACCATCACCTTTACCCAAAGATCGTGAAGCTTACCTTCCGGTTCTCGACGCGTTCCGTAACCAGCGAGCCATACATCTGTTTCCGGGGTTATGACTTTACGCCCCAATCCAATTTTCCAAGGCGAGGTAGCTTTCGACGGAACGGGAGCCATAGCCTTTGTCACGCTAGGGAAAAATAACATAATACCTATAACAGCCGGTAAGATCAGGAGCCGTTTACAAATAATTCGGATCGGTAACCGGGGCTGTTTAGTCATTCATTAAGGTCACGGTCTTTCCTGTGCGAGCACTTTCATAAATGGCTTCAATGATTGCCACCGACTTTAAGCCTTCTTCACCGTTTACCAGTGGGTCCTTCTCACCTTCGATTGACGCTATAAAGTCCTCGATTTGTTTTTGATGACCTATAAAACTGATGGCTGCAGGGTCGGAGACCCCTCCTTTTGACAGTTGTTTACCTCCAAATCGTTCCCGGATTTCGTCGTCATTTTCAGCAGATTGCTGAAACTCCCAAGTCAGTAGATCATTTTCTTCAACGATGGCCGTACCTTCTGTGCCAATTACTTCCATACGTTTGAAGGATCCGGGGTAGGTGGCTGTGGAGCATTCGATCGTGCCTAGGGCTCCACTTTCAAACTGGATTGCCGCCACGATAGTGTCTTCCACTTCAATGTTTTTATGTCGGCGATTAGCGGCAAAAGCATGTACGGTTTTAACAGGTCCCATAAACCATTGGAGCAGATCCACGGAGTGAATTCCCTGGTTCATCAGAGCACCGCCTCCATCCAATGCCCATGTTCCGCGCCAGGCAGCGGATTCATAATAAGCCTGGCTTCGATTCCATTTAACATAGGCATTTCCAATTACCGGTTCACCCATGCGGCCTTGTTCAATAGCCTTTTTTACAGTTTGGTTAACTTCATGAAAGCGGGAGGGAAATATTACACCCAAATGTACCTGATGGTCTTTCGCAGCCTGAATAAGCTGATTGCAGCGTTCGACCGTTATTTCCAAGGGCTTTTCGATCAAACAATGTTTCCCAGCACGAATAGCCGCTAACCCACCTTCTAAATGGGCACCGGATGCCGTACATATGCACACCAGATCAATGGCCGGATTATTTACCATCTCTTCGAGTGTTTCAAAGACCTGGCATTGAAATCGTTCCGCAAAATCCTTAGCCCGGGCAACATTACGGTTATAAGCACCTATCAATCGGGCATGGGGAATTTGTTGAATGGCTTTAGCATGAAAATCGGCAATAAGTCCGGTACCGATGATACCAATACCTTGTATTTTTTTACTCATTCAAACTGAATTTTTTATGATGCATAGGTGACCACCGGATTTTGAGGCCACATTTCCCGAACCTTGTGAAAAGCCCGCTGGATTATATTACTGACTGATTGCGGGTTTATGCAAAGTTGTGACGCAATTTCTTCGACCCCTAAATTATGAAAAAAACGTAAATATATGACTTCTTGCTGGCGGGGTGACAGCGAAGCAATCAATTGCTGCACTTGATAATTGACGATTTGCTCCGATTCCAATTCAATGAAATTATCTTCGATGGAGTATTCGAAAAATGCAAATTCGCTTACTTCACTAATGTCGGTAGTAGCTTTGAGCTTCCTGAACATTTTGAAAAGTTGATGCCGGAAGGCTTTCATCAGGTAATACTTCACATAATCGGTTTGGTTAATGGTATTTCGGTATAACCAAAGATGAATGTAGAGTTCCTGAATGGCATCTTCCACCAGCTGAACATTGGGCGTAAATTTCAATCCATAGTGAAGGAGTTTGCGATAGTAACGTCGCGACAGTTCTGTGAAGGCCTCCTGGTCCGCATCACGGTACCTTTGCCAAAGTATTTCATCAGGAATTTTCTTCATGGTTTCCGACATTTAGTGGTTTTTAATGGTTTCTCAAGCAAGCTTTTTATGGTTTCCTTTGGTCTGGCATCGGGAGGCTTATCAGGTCCATACAGGTCTGACCTTCCTGTCCAAATCGGGCCAAAGCATAAATCCGACGGTCTTTACCAATGGCTATGGAATTGACCTGCGTAGGCACCGTACCATCATCAAAAACAATATAGCCATGGTCCGTGTACGTACCCGAAGGCAGGTGAAAAGTAATTAAGTGCAGATTTTCCAAACCGTGTGCTGCTCCTTTATTTTTATGAGCAGCGTCATACAGGTGTTTTCCCACTGAAAGCCTAGGACCACCCGTGAGGTAATAAATCGTTTCCTGATCGGGGCCTAGTATAAAGCCCAAATAACCGTAACCAAACTGATCGAACATACCCATTCTTCGGGAAGGTTGGGAGGTAATACGTTCCACAAGGTCTATTTTTTTCTGTGAAGGATCGAAGCGGAATAGATAACCCGATCGTCCATGAACACCATACGCGACATTCTCTTTTTCGTGCCAGCAAATTTTCCGCCAATTGTACCCCATGCTTCCCGGGCGGGTAGGGTCATATTGCCCAAAATAATCTAAGCGTAGATCCACACCTTCCAAAGGGGTAATCGCATCATTATCAGGGTGATAGCCCAATATATCTCCATCGGCTATCGAAAAGTAAACCCACCCCGTACGAGGATCAACCACCAGGGACCGGCACAAGACCCGAAAATCTTCACCGGGTGCACCGGCTTCTCCGTTATGGGAAATCTTACCTAGATTTTTCAGGCTACGATTATTTACATCATAGTGAATAAATTGACCCGATGGCCAGGTTATCACATAGATCTGCCGGCGCTGTAAGTCCATGGTCATCGACAGTACGCCTTCTTGATTCGGTATTCTGGCCAAAGACTCCGAAACCCCGGTATTCAGATCATACGAAAGGATATGCCCACCCGGATAAAGAGCGTAGCCTTCCGGCGCTGAAACAGGCATGCGAAACATCCCATCTATCAACTGATAATAACCAGTATGCGTGGCGAAGTAAAGCTTGTTGTCAGCCTCAAAAAAGCGTACATGACTTTTTCCTTGAGGGATGGCTTTGCCCAATTCCTCCCCGCATAGCTCGGTCAAATCGCCAATCCATTGAATACTTTCGGTTTGGGGATCGAAAACATACATCTGTCCCCCACGGTCCAATTGTTTTGACGTGAGTATATAAAAGAGCTTACCGTCACGGGTAGTCGATAACGAATTAAACGTATCGTCTGCCGACGGAAAACCTGAATCATATCGTTTTGCGATAATCGCCATCGTCAAGGGGTTGCTATACCAACCTTTTTACTCAATTCATATACTTTCAACAGAATCTCGGCTTCCAACGAAGGTTCCCATTTAGCGGGCATACCGTATACTTTTTGGGAAGTATCACCCTCATAACCCCCTTCACGCCAAACGGTCAGGGAAGGAATATAGGCCATCACGTCGTTGTTATAGGCACTGACAAAGACGTTGTTACCCAACATATTTTTGATTTTCAAGGTATACTCGATGGTTACCTCCCCGCCTAAGCTGACCAAAGGTTGTTCACCGATCTTCCAAACCTGGACCGGATAAGGATAGGTCGTGATATAGTTTTTTCCGGCTTTCTGGTTGGCAAGCATCCGCTCTGCCCATCTTTTAATATAGCCCGATTGCGTGGAAATCATTTTTTCAAGCTCCTGGGCAGCAGGTCCTGGTAACAAGCCTAAATTAATTTCGTAGTAAGCAGTTTCGAGCTTGGCAGAGAGCGGTTTCATCGGCTCTTCCAGCACCCGGGTTACTGCATTGGCTAAGTCGTGTCCGTATTGTTCGGCAATTCCACGCGTACGTCGAGGTAAAGGGTTTAGGTCGCCGGCAGCCCCTTGAAAAAACATGGCGGTCGCACCCGGGTATCTTTTTTCCAATTCGATTTGGGTGAAACCGGGGTAATCGCCAGACCATTCATAACCCGACAAAACCGTGGGGTGACAGGCGTAGCCAAATACGATGGCAATGGGCTGATTATCGGAACCGGTGACTTTCAGTACCGGGACCGAATGATCATTTGGGCCTTTAAGTTCGAAGACCTCCGTAATTTGAGCTTCTACATTATTGCGTCGGTTCACTTGGAAACGGGCTATACCCGAACCGGTAAACACTTGGGCTGGTTTTAAATTGCGTAAAGCTTCGTTACTAATTTTGATGATTTCTTGTTGAAATTGAGCCGTATAGCGTTCAATTTTTGAGGTTTCCTCTGGTGTAAGGGGATAAATATCGACCAGGGCATTGCTCAAAACCGGTCCTGAATGGGTATGAGAACTACTTAGAAGAACCTGGGCAGGTGCAAGGTTGTGTTGACGCTGTAATTCTTTTCGGACATTGTCAGCAACTTCCTTCGAAAATCCAAGTATATCGGTCGTGATTAATAATGCTTTATTCCCTTGTTCGTCTTCGATGGCTAGAGCTTTTGCCCACAGCTCATGCATTTTACCCTCAGCCGGCTTGGTTCTGCCCCCATAACCCGCCATCCACATGGATTCCTTGGGGGTGATGATTGCTCGTGCTGTACCTGCCTTCCAGCCTGTTTGTGCAAAGAGAAGGCTAGAACAAAAAAAGGTTGCTATAAGGGTAGAAATGATACGCATTATCGAAGGGAAGCTTTGAGTTTATCCGCGTTTTGGTACGTCTTACGAATGGCTGCTGCTATGTATTCCATATCGCTTTTCTCGGCGAGTAACATGTTTTGGGTAAACCAAACTGCCTCTTCGCAAAGTAGGTCATTCTCAGGGCATCGATTGTTTTTATTATACGTTTCGATGTTTAAATCTTTTTTAGAATAGATTTTTCGATAGGTTGGTGTTTCGAATGTACTGGCAAGGAATGGCTGCGTGTTGAGCGGTGTATAACCACTTGAACAGGGTACGCCTTCGGCACGTAAAGCTTTTAGGAAGTCATTTCGACTCAACCCTTTAAAGTCATTTGCTTTAAAACGGAATCCGTAAAGATGGTAGGCACCTCGGGTCGTATCTGGATACATTTTCTGCGGAATTATGCCCGGGATATCCGCTACCAATTTTGTTAGATACGCTGCGTTTTCGTTTCGCGTGGTTGTTTCGGCGTCGAGGCGCTTTAGCATAGCTAAGCCCACGGCGGCCTGGTATTCCGAAAAACGAATCTTAGTGCCCTGCATGACACTTCCTGTGCCTACTGTCCCGACCGCAGACCCGTAAGGGAAACCCAGGTTAGAATAGGAGAAGCATTTATCAATAAAGTGATCGTCGTCAGATACAATGGCGCCACCTTCCCCGATGGGCAAATTCTTAGAATTTTGAAAACTAAAACACCCGGCGTCCCCCCAGGAGCCCACTCTTTTGCCATCTATTTCGGCAAAATGCGCCTGACACGCGTCTTCTATGACTTTTAGATTGTGTTTTTTAGCGATGGCATTGATCCGCTTCATATCAACCGGTAATCCGAGGATATGAACGGGTAGGATGACCTTGGTTCGCGGAGTAATCTTTTCTTCGATTTTAGCCGGATCCATTTGGTAGGTCAAAGGGTCAATATCGACAAATACAGGAACCGCATTATTGCTTAAAACAGCGGTAACGGTAGCTATAAACGTATAGGGCGGAACCAGCACTTCATCACCAGCACCTACGCCCGATTGTGCTAAGGCTGTTACTAAAGAATTAGTACCATTGACTAAGGCGAGGCATCGTTTCGTTCCGATCGCACTGGCCCATTCTTTCTCGAATTCAGTTACCACGCCCGCTCTGGACCAAACCCCGCTCCTTAAAACTTCCAACACCCGTGGTTCATCGGTTTCCGGTACCCAACGTGGCCATTTAGGCCACCTGCTTTTCGACCAAGCCGGAGTACCCCCTAATAGGGCAGGCTTCTCAGAAAGGGTAGAGGCGATTGTCAGGGAATGTGCGGACAATAGGGAAGGGGCAAGCACTGCTCCCAATCCGCCGGCAGCGTTCTTCAAAAGAAATTCTCTTCTCGACTGCTTTTTAGTGGCCATTTTTGCGAAATTTTATTTTCTGCGAAACTTTCCGGGTACGTACCCGGAATTATTAGCTAATGTAGTAGATTGTGTTTTATTATCCAAATTTTAAAGAATAATCATCGTTAAAAAATATGATTTGCCGGTCAGGATTAGGGGGTATGGGGGAGATAACCAAATAGTATTTTATTTATGAATATGCTTTTAAAAATGGATAAAAAGTCATCATATATTGGATTTAATTTATAAGGCAGAAATGCCTAGCGAACGTGCCTGACGTACCACTTCTTCGATAATATTCGACTCGATGGCCTGATGCCAGGGGGTAGTAAAAAGAGGAGAACGACTACCTTCGTAACCACCCTCCTGCAAAACCTTAAGCGAAGGGATATAAGCCATCAAATCATTGCTATATCCCATCACGATCGTTTGGGGTCCAAGACGTTTTTTGACCGCTAATGCGTATTCCACCACGATTTCACCTCCCAGGGTAACTATAACCTGCTTGCCCATTTGCCAAATTTGAACAGGGTAGGGGTAACTCCCCGGTAGTTTTTCCCCACGGCCAAGACGATCCAATAAAACCCGAGCCTGGTTTACAATCCAATTCGGATGGGTTAGGGTGTCGGAGGCAACTTTTTCCAGTTCAGCTCGGCTAGGAGGGGCTTTTTCGTAGGGTAAGTCGATTTCACGATAACTGTAATTAAGGGTAGGTTCTAATTCCGTCATCGGACTGTTACACGCGGCTTCGACGGCAAGTGCGAGTTCTTCCCCATATTTAATAGCTAAGGGAACACTTCGTCGGGGCAACGGATTTTGATCACCCGCAGCACCAATGAAAAACATGGCTTGTGCTCCCGGGAATTTTTTTTCAAGACTCATCTGCGCATAAGCCGGATAGTCACCAGAAATTAGATAATCGGATAAAACGGTGGGATGACATGCATATCCGAAAACGAATGCCCGAACGGAATTACTTTGATCTACGATTTTAAGCACAGGTACACTGTGATCGAAGGGGCCTTTTAATTCAGCCAGGTTTAAGATCTCCGATTCTTTGTTATTGCGTCTATTAACAGCAAAGCGTGCGATACCACTGCCGCTCCAAATTTTTGCTTCAAATGGATTCTTCATGGCAGCATCCACGGCTTGTAGTGTAGCCTTATAAAGGATCCCTGAAAATTCGGCTACCTTTTTCAGCTCCTCAGCCGTAGCCATGTATTGGAGATTATGGACATTTATTTCTGGCCCTGAATGGGTATGGGAGCCATTTAAGATGATTTGACTCTTTTCCAGCTTATACCGTCGGAGCAATTCATTTCGAATGGAATCACTGATAAACCTAGGATAACGAATAATATCGGCTGTTACCAATACGGCTTTTTTCCCCTTTGCATCAGTCACCATTAGGGCTTTCACCCAAAGTGGCGTTCGTATTCCCTCAGAGGGTTTGTTCCGGGCAGCGTAGCCGCCCTGACGTATGGGATCTTGTGGGGTAATATCAACTTTACCCAAACCCACTTTCCAGGTTGCCGCTTCTGCAGTCCAAGGAAAGCAAATCAAACAAATAATGAGTAGTGTCCTCATGGTTACCGGTATATAGCCGAAAAAATAGGGTTTAGTGGTAGAGGAATCATTCACCTTCAACTCTACTATATCCACCTAAAAGTCGTAACTACTGCCTAATTATCAAATTTTTATAGTAGGAATATGGTCCGAACGGAGTTAAAAAAAAGAATCCCCATCAGTTAGAGCAATGGGGATTCCTTATCAATTAGGTATGTTTTTGTATTAGAATTACCTTAGGAAATAGAAAGGCGTAGGGAGATCTTTCCTCGCTTCCCCCTTTATTTAATGATCTTATATAAGATGGAACTATCGTAATTGGTATAATGGATATACGAACGATTTTGCATCCATACCAATACATTTTTCTGATTTTTTGTACGATGGCGAGGAACAAACGGACGAACATTGTCGTAGCTCGAATTCTGTGTGACGGGTGTAAGTTTCCATTTTTTACCTCCTTTTTTCTTTTGAGCTTTACTGATTTCAAAGCGCCCATTGACTTGGTGTGACAGATATAAAACAGAAGGTTTGGCAGGGTCAAATGTCAGCCCTCCCGAATAATTTACCTCTCGCTCTTCCGTATTCGGTTGGGTGTGGGGAAACCAACGCCCGGATTCTATGATTTTATGGTGTACCCACTGACCCTTCTCATATATTGCGTAATAATAATGGTGTAGGGTATCATTTGGGTAACGCGTATAGGCTACCACCGGTTTTTCCTGGTCGATGGCCAGGTCAAATATCCATGCCTTACCGAGTTCTGGGGTTGCTTGGTAAACCACACTGGCATCACTGGGGTGAAAAGGCAATTCATCAATAGTGCAAATTTTGCTACCGTCGGCTTTCCAAAATGCTTCATTTTCATAATAGCAATAGTATACCGAATTGGTGGGTTCCACACGTGGGTGTCCATCGGTAAAGATCATATGGATTTTAGAAATTCCGTCGGAATAATATTTCACATAAGGTCTGTTCTGAACATCCAACGTGGGCGACGTTACCACAACCTTGGGATCCGACCATGTTTTACCCTGATCGTCAGAAGTGACCATGTTGGGCTTGAAGCCAATCCACCGGCCGAAACAATACAATCGATTGTTTTCTTTTTCGAGCCGAAACGGATTAGCATAGGTGTAGGTTTCTCTGACAAATTTCTGAACGAGCTCATCGGTTCTTGGCACAAATACGGTCGGTTCACTAAAACTCGTCACATCTCCGGGTTTCGTCGTTGTATTTTGGATTACGCCCCATTTTCCGGGTTTCCCCCCATGCCAGGTATACATGGCCAATAGATTCCCATCCGGTAGCGCTAAAAAAGCCGGATTATCGTGATCGTCTATTTCTAATTGAGGGTAAAGAACTTTTTTTTCTGTTTTTCCCGACTGCAGATCCAGGGACGCCGCCTCTACGCTACCGTCTTTAGTTACCCATCCGGTGATAATTTGGTTTTTATCGGGACCGGCATAAATTACCCTCGGATCGCTGAACCAGCACCAAGCCCCGTCGTTAGTGATGACCTGAGCATTCATTCCTTGGAAAGCCAAGAAAATAAAGCCAATGGTGAGAAGTGATTTTTTCATTTAAGAAGTGTATCAGTTTACAAGTACAAGTAACGTGATCGTTGACCTCTTTCCTTTATAGTTTAAAAGAAGGGGACACCCAATTATAAACGAATTTTTCATTCTACTAAAATTTCCAACAGTTCTTAAGCTGACATTATGGCCTGCATTTCTCGTGATAGGAAGTTGGAAATCAGCAGGGTAGGTGGTGGAGCTGGAGCTAAAAAAAATAGTTCGGACCCTAGGTTTTTTTCATCGATAAAAAAAATTTTGTTTTTATATAAAGGTACGATAGTACTTTTAGGGGAGGTGAGTAGTAGTATGATTTAGGTACAGAATAATGAATTTTTATAAGCTTTCAATGGTATGCAGGCATAACAACATAGCAGGCTGACATTAATACTCAAAACCCGTTTTGTATGAAAAAAAAATCTATTCAACTAAAACTGTTTCGTACTTGCATTGCGGCAGCGGTGCCAATTACGATCGGAATGCTCGTGATCTCCCCGGTGGGCGTCAGTGCCCATCCGGCTAAAGCTGCGACGTTAAAAATGGAGGCACTGGACCGGACCATTCGTGGGCGGGTCGTTTCCGGTGAGGATGGATCACCCTTACCGGGTGTCAATATCCTTTTAAAGGGAACGCAGACCGGTACAACGACCGATGCTTCTGGGAACTTTACGTTACGCATCGGGGACGGTCCCGACCAGGTATTGGTGGTTTCATACATTGGTTTTGAGACGCAAGAAGTCCTGGTAGGGAATCGGGAAGTACTTGAAATTTCAATGGCTGAAAGTGCTGAATTATTGCAAGAAGCTGTGGTTACGGCCTTGGGTATAAAAAGAGAGGAGCGTAGCCTGGGTTACTCCATTGCCAAAGTAGATGGAAATGAGTTTGTAAGAGTATCGCAAGAGAATATTCTCAATGCGATGTCGGGGAAAGTCGCCGGTGTTACCATTAATCAAACTGGCGGTACCGGCTCATCGGTGAGTATGGTCATTCGGGGGGCTACGTCATTGAATAATGATAACCAGCCACTTTTTGTCATTGACGGGGTGCCCGTTGCTAACTCGTTGAACAACGTCGGTCAAATCGGTCGGGACAACCGTGTGGACTACGGAAACGCAATCTCCAGCCTTAACCCTGAAGATATTGAAAGCGTAACCGTCTTGAAAGGTCCGAGTGCGGCGGCCCTTTATGGCTCAAGAGCAGGTAATGGGGTGGTGTTGATCACCACCAAAAGCGGGCAAGGAGTTGATAAAATGACCGTAACGGTTTCGTCCAATACAGTGTTCGACCGGCCTTACAAATATTTGAGATGGCACCATAAATTTGGTCCCGGACAGTTTTCGGCAATTCCCGTAGAAATTTCCGGAAACCCATTGACGAATCCTCTGGGTTCGCTCATCCAAGAATCAGCTGGCTACCTATTTGGGGCTGAACTTGACAAAGGTTATACCGCCGTACAATGGAATAGCCCCGTCGGAGCAGACGGAAAAAAAATTCCTACACCCTTGGTATCCTATCCCGATAACATCAAAAATTTTGTTCGAACCGGAATCACAACTACCAATGGTCTATCAGTAGCTAATAGTTCTGCTAACTATAACTATCGTATTTCTTATTCCAATATGAGTCACCGGGGTATTGTACCCAACTCAGACTTGTATCGAAATACGCTTAATATTAACTCCGGTATTAAGGTTGCAAAGAACTTAAGCCTGAGCACAAATCTGGATTTCAGCCGGAATAACTCGAATAACCGCCCGGCTTCGGAACGGGGTACCAACCCATTGGAATGGGCTTACAAAGTCTCACCTCACATGAATATCCTGGATTTCAAAGATTATTGGGTTCCAGGACAGGAAGGCTTACAGCAATTTGTAGCACTACCCGGTATGAATAACCCCTATTTCCTGGCTTATGAGGTGAATAACAGCTTTGTACGGGATCGTATTTACGGGAATATCAAAGCCGATTGGCAGATTTCAAACGATTTCAGTTTGATGGTGCGCTATGGTCTCGACACGTATAACGAGCAAAGAGAGACCAAAATCGCTAATAGTTATAGCGAAGACGGTCGGGGCGTTTACGGATTGATGAATATCAAGAATTTCGAAAGCAATGCCGATTTCTTGGCGACCTACAAAAAGAATTTGTCTGACTTCCATATCTCAGTGTCTGCGGGAGGAAACATCCGCTACCAAAATGGGAACAATGCGTTTGTAGGTTCTAAAGAGCAGGCGGGTCTGATTGTACCCGGTGTTTATACCATTCAAAACATCCTTCCCGCCAACCTTAACTACTCTAACAGCCGTTTTGAACGGGGCGTCCACAGCATTTATGGGATGGCAACCTTTGGGTTCAAAGATATGGTGTATTTAGATGTGAGTGGTCGTAACGACTGGTCTAGTACACTCCCAGACGCAAAACCTTATTTTTATCCATCAGCATCGTTGAGCGTTCTTGCAAACGAGATCTTCAATATGCCAAATCAGGTGAACTTGCTTAAAATAAGAGCCGGGTTTGCACAGGTGGGTAACGATGCGGCTCCTTACCAATTGCAACAGGTATTGGGCAATGCAGGTGCTTGGGGCGACATTCCCCGTTTGACCACCTCAGGAACTTTGTTAAATGCGAATTTGAAGCCTGAGATTGCCACCTCTTACGAAGGCGGTATTGACCTGATGATGTATAACAATCGTTTGAACTTCAGTGCAACCGCTTATGTGGTGGATAACCGTAACCAGATTTTCGGGACTGCCATGGTTCCCTCTACTGGTTACTCTTCGCAAAATATCAATGCCGGATTACTCCGTAGCCGTGGTTTAGAATTAACATTAGGAGGCTCTCCGGTACGGAGCGGGAACTTTAATTGGGATATCGATTTCAATTGGACTCGTAACCGCACGCGCATTATGGAATTGCCCGACGAGATGCCCTTCTTCACGTTCTGGGAAGACGCTAAAGGTGGTGCTTGGACTTACCCCGGTGAAGATGTGGGTGATATTTACGGACCCGAAATCGCTATGGTTAAAGATCCCAACTCACCCTACTACGAATGGCCTATTTTGCAAAGAGATCCCGATTACGGATGGGCTGTGCATAAGGTTGCTGTCGAGGGGCAGGCCAGTAAAAATAAGATCGGGAACTTCAACCCTAAGTTCATAATGGGTATGCAGAACTCCCTGTCTTATAAAAACGTTCGTTTATCCTTCACATTGGATTGGAGACACGGAGGACATTTCGTTTCACAAACCTACCGTTACGGCTTGAGCAACGGTCAAACCCAATTGGCACTCGATCGCCTGATCGACGCAGAGGGTCGACAAGGGAAAGAACTTGCTGATTGGTTGAAGGCGAATGAGGAAACCATGATCAAAATCAAAGGTAATAATCTACCGGCCGTCGGCTATCCAACGCCAGAATATACTTCCTTCCCCACCTATTTCGGGGTAGTACTTCCTTATGGTGGTATTATCATTCCAGGCGTTTATCAACGTCTTGATGGCAGTGGTAACCTTGTATACGATGAGCAGGGGAACCCAGTCTATGAGGAAAACTTGGGCGAAAATATCAACCCCAGCCGCCGTGGCGACGGAACACAACCTGTACCGTATGCAGCAGCTAACCCTTGGGACTTAATTCAGCCTACTCTTTTTGATGCTTCCTACATCAAATTGAGAGAAATCGCAATTTCGTATAGCCTCCCTGCCAGTCTGGTCAAATCATGGAAAATTCAAGATGCTACCATCGGTGTGTACAGCAGGAATATTCTACTTTGGACGGCGTCGAAAATCAATATAGACCCTGAGAACGCTTATCAGCCTTCTGCGGGCGCACAGGCGGGCACACAGTTCAAACAAGGTATTGAGCGCTATAATGTCAATCCTTTGGTAATTCCTGTGGGTGTAAAATTGAATTTGACATTCTGATAGGCTACTTAAATCGCTGAAAATTAGATTATGAAAATGATAAAGAGCTTCTATAAAATAGGGATGGTCTGCGGATTGCTCACCACCTTATCCTGTACCGATCAGCTGATCGAAATGAACAAAAACCCGAACGGTTCAGACCCTTCAACAGCCAACCCTAACATGGTATTGAGTACGGTGCTTACTGAAACCGGGCGTTTGATCGTCAACATGGGTTACCAGGACATGGCTGGATTAATGCAACACACGCAAAAGGACGGATGGGGCGGTGGCCACAACTCACAAGAATGGGGTGGAAGCAACGATTGGTCGGGCTATTACTCCATTCTTCGGAATAATAAGTTTGTTTACGAAAAAGCGGTAGAGCTGGAGCAGCCGGCGTTGCAAGGCGTTACGATGGTTATGAAGTCCTTACTGTTTGGCATGATCGCCGACCTGTGGGGGGATGCGCCTTATACCCAAGCCCTCCAAGGCGACAAAGGGGATCTGAACTATATATTTCCGTCGTACGATCCTCAACAACAAATTTACGAGGGCATCCTAGCTGAATTGGAAACAGCCAATAGTCTGCTTGCCTCTACTACTACCAGTAATCTCGGATCTGCGGATGTATATTTTCAAGGTAATGTCTTAAAATGGAGACGTTTTGCCAATTCTTTAGCGCTTCGATATTACATGCGTTTGGCAGAAAAGCTCCCCAGCGTCGCCAAAGCAGGAATCGAAAAGATAGTGTCCAATCCAACGCAGTACCCGATTATCACCGCTGTTGCGGATGATGTAACCATGGCCTTCCCCGGAAACAGTAATGCAGATTCATGGCCATCTAATGCAACCTACGATAACGATAGTACAAACTATCGCCGGATTAAAATGTGCGATACCTTTGTGCGTGCGCTTCTCGAACGCGACGATCCTCGGATAGGCGTTTGGGCGAACAAGGTTCAAATCTTCCTACAAGTAAACCCTGCCTTTCCTCCTGGAACGGATCGGATTGCGGATACTGTCGTAAATGGTGAAAACAGAAAAGTTCGGTATTTATCACCCGATAAATTAACACCTACTGGAACGCCTATTGAAAGTGTCAACCAGCATCCTGATTATGTGGGAATACCTATAAAAACATCCGTTCCCTACAATTACAACCAGAATGCAGGTGGGGTCCAATCTGCGCGTAATCCGCATGTTTCCTGGGTGAATACCCGATTTGCGGATGCAAAAAGCGGCATTCCTGCGCGTTTACTTTCAGCTGCTGAAGTAAACTTTATTTTAGCGGAAGCTTCAGCTGTATATGGCTGGAATGCCGGAGATGCAGAAACACATTACAAAAACGGAATCCGGGCTTCCTTCCAGGCTTGGGGCTTAGCCAGTGCCGCCGATGCCTACTTAGAGCACCCGAACGTGGTATTTGACGGTACTCAGGAACAAATCATTACACAGAAATGGATTGCGAGCTGGACGGTAGCTACAGAAGCTTGGATGGATTGGAGAAGAACTGGATTCCCTCGCCTCGAAGGGGCTAGTTTTGCGCCTGTTGTACCGGTTCGGTTCTATTATCCTCTGGCAGAAAGAGATCGTAATAATGAAAACCTACAATCGGCTTTAAAAAATCTAGAGCAAACTCAATACTCACCATTTGGTGAAGACGGGGCTGTGAATAGTATTTGGTCCAAACCCTGGATTATACAGGGAACTGGTAAACCATGGTGATATTAAGACCCTCCATGTTTGTGATTTCTAGGGTTCTGGTATTTTTGGTGTGGATATGCTTTACGGGCATGTCCACACCTTCTCCAGGACAAAATTTTAAAGCGGGTGCGGCTAAGCGCGTCATCACGCCCGACCCTTTATTACCTGTTTCGGGTGGAATGGGTATCCCCCATCCTGCTACGAAAAAAGCAGGTGATCTATTTGTCAGAGCTTTGGTTTTGGAAAATAATGGGGTGAAAATTGCTTTAGTAAGTATTGATAATCTTGGTTGGCCTTCTGCTCTGGGTGATCGTTCCCGAAAATTAATAAAAAATATCCCTCCTGAAAATATTCTTATTGGCGCAACCCATACCCATAGCGCCCCCGATGCGTACGGTTTTCCCGACGAAACGGGTAAGTCTAATGTAAACCTGGACTACCTTGACTGGTGTGTAAAAATGGTTGCAGAAGCGGTTAATGAAGCGCAGGAAAAAATGGTACCCGCGGTTTTAAAAGTGGCTGCAGGTGAAGCGAAAGGGAATATTTCATACAATTATTATGCCGAGCGTCTATACGACCCTCAATGCAGTGTCCTGCAAGTTTTAACGTCTCAAACTCCGCAACGACCTATCGCTACGATGGTCAATTATGCAATTCATCCTGAAGTTATTGGTTCAAAAAAAGGAATCCTAAGTCCTGATTTGTGCGGTCCTCTTTATGATCGAATCGAAAAAGAAGTAGGTGGACTGGCTTTGTTCTTTAATGGTGCTTTAGGCGGAATGGTGACGGCTGATAATCGTACGTCTAACAGTTCCGAACGAAACGATTGGGAAGAATGTGTTCGGATCGGGAATTTACTAGCCGAGCAAGCTTTACAAATTATTCAACCCGCGCCTATTCTCACCGACCCAACGTTGTCTATCCTGACCGATAAGTTATCTCTTCCCGTCGATAACCAGGTCATGAAATCCGTCCTTAAAAATTCACCGGTTAACTTAATGGGGAGTTCTGTAGACAGCGTGGTCACGCAAATCAATCTAGTGACCGTCGGACCAGCCCGAATGTTGACCATACCCGGCGAAGCATTACCGAATATTGGCTATTTCTTAAAGAGAAAGTTGCCGACCGAATTTCCGTTTTTATTGGGTTTGACTAACGATGCTTTCGGTTACATCATGACACCGGAAGACTTTGGGAGTTTTAAGGTATACAACTATATCACCCGTACTTCATTGGGGGAAAATACCTATGAACTCTACAAGGAAAAAGTCCTTAAAATGATTGAGCAATTATAATTGGTTATTACACTTAAAATTTTTCATACCCTAAAAAGATCGATAGTTAAATGCGAACGATAAAAAAGCAATTAAGCGCCGTCCTTGTTCTACTTGCTAGTTTTGTACATGCACAAATAACGCCTGATACCGCGCTAGATAGTTATATCCATAATGGGGATAAAACGTATAAGTGGGAAGAAAAAGAATCATTTACGGAGAATGGACTTACTGTCAATCAGATACTTCTCACGTCCCAAACCTGGCGTGGAATTGTATGGAAACACCAACTTACCGTTATTACCCCCGACGAACGTAAGTACGATGGGGCACTTTTATTTGTTACTGGTGGCGGTATTAAAAATGGAGAACCCAATTGGAATACTAAAACCAATGACCCCGTTCTCCGAGGTTTAATGGGCCTGGCCTTAGAAAACCATGCCACTGTAGCAGTAATTCAACAGGTTCCTAATCAGCCACTTTTTGATAACCTCAAAGAAGATGCGTTGATATCCTACACGCTTCACAACTTCAAAAACGATAAGGATTATACCTGGCCTGCCTTATTTCCCATGGTTAAGAGCGCTGTAAAAGCGATGGATGCCGTGCAGGAGTTTTCAAAAAAGAAATTTAACCATACAATTAGCCGATTTACCGTTTCCGGAGCTTCAAAACGCGGGTGGACCTCTTGGTTGACTGGGGCTATTAAAGACCCTAGGGTGGAAGCGATCGGTCCTATGGTGATCGATATTTTAAATATGCCTGCAAGTCTTGATTACCAAATCAAAACTTGGGGAGACTATAGTGAAGAGATCAATGATTACGTCAAATTAGGTATTCCTCAAACCCATGGCACTCCTGACGGACAAGCCATTACGACCATGATCGATCCCTATTCCTATCGCAAGCGACTTACTATCCCAAAAATGATTTTTATGGGTACGAATGATCCCTATTGGGTGGTCGACAATGTTAAAAACTATTATAACGATATCCCCGGACGGAATATGCTGCACTATGTCCCCAACGCCGGCCACAACTTAGGGGGAGGTGCGCAAGCCATTCAAGCACTGGGCGGCTTTTGGGCTCATACCCTGCAGAAAGTTCCCTATCCCGAATGTAGTTGGGATTTAAAAATGAAAGGGAAAGCTACTCATATGACCATCCAAACCTCTCCCGATTTGTTGGTGGAGGCTACCCTATGGACGGCACAGTCGCCCGATATCGATTTCCGGGATGATAAATGGACTTCTACCCCCCTGAAAGTCTCAAAAAATAAAGTTCTCAAAGTGAAAAGGTCTTTACCTAAACAAGGCTATGAAGCTTTTTATGTGGATTTGAAATACCGGGCTCCCAACGGAACCGAATATTTAACCAGTACGCGTGTGGTCGTTGCGGATACGCAGACCGCCTATCTGGATTGATCCGGGTAGGCTCCCTTCATTTATTACGGGATTAAAATAAAAAGAAGCTAAAATATAGTGGCCTTTATTGAAAAAATCCAGTAATAAATTCGAAGCTACTATTCTCATCAGATCATGGAGATCTCGCGTATCAAATATTTGGTAGAAGCGTTGATTAATAACAAACTTTCGCGGTCCGAACTGGATGACTTTCTAAACGGACTGGAAGATGAGAAGACATTGAGAGCCTATTCTGAAATGTTTGAGGCGTACTTCTTGACCATGTTGGAAGAAAGAAATAAGAATCTGGATAAACGAGACTAATTTATTGATCAGTAACCCCCGTAAATCGGGTTAGTCATAGACGCTAACCCGATTTATGCTATAAGAACTTGTATGCAAAAAAAACGTTTTGTGGGCATAGCATTGCTTCTAGGAGCTTTGTTTGGCGGTATGTCGAGTTGCACACCCCAGCCCGAGAAAGAACTGACGATTAAGGAAGTAGTCGATGGTTTGGTAACCCGCATCTATGAAACCTACACGCCTGAACAAATGGACACGCTGAGTCATGAATTTGTTCTGAGTATGCTGAATGACCGAGAGCGACATGCCTTAGCCACACGTTACTGGGTATTTGATGTAAATGTACCCGTCCGTGTTTCGTTAATGCGGCATATCGACCAAGCGGTGGTTCCATTTTGGCTCCAGGAAAGTGGATTTGTCAAAACTGACTTCGTCGTTAAAAACGAAAATTATACCTACGAAGTTTGGCAAAAGGACTTCCCCATGGGTGAGGTAAATTTGGGTATCAATGGTTTTGACAAACATCGGCCGGTGTATTTTGTCAGTATTCAACCGCAATCGCCCGATGATAGTGTGGTTATCAAACCACTGATACCTGCCCAACAACACTTTGAAATAATGGATAGGGGAGCCTTCACCTATCATGATTGGGACGGGCTAAAACTAACTGAAGTTCCGGTTGAACTGCAAGGAGGAGTCTTATTGACGACTATTCGTGGAAGAGCCCGTGAGGCTCACCTTGTAAATGCTTTCCGGGATACCCCTTTCCCATCGTCTGAGCAGGCCGATCAAGTTGTGCTTACCTTAAGTGGAGACCCTTCTTCTACTCGGGATGTACAATGGAGAACCAATGTCAAATTCGACGAGGGTCATTTGCAATTTTGGAAGGAGGGGAGTAATGATACCCTGGAAAAAAACTCATCGGTCTTTTTAATGGAGGACAGGCTATTGAGAAACGACCGCTATGTACACCGGCATACTGTGCAATTAAGAGACCTCGAACCGGGTTCAAAATATTATTACCGGGTGGGAAATCGCTTCTCAGGATGGAGTAAAACCTATTCCTTTCAAACATTACCGCGGCATACCGACCATTTTTCCTTCATCTGGTTCGGAGATACGCACAATTCACCCATTTTTGGTGAAATGGCTCAGAAGACCCTTGAACGCCATCCGGATATCCACTTTTATCAAATTGCCGGAGATTTGGTTTCTACCGGGTTGCACCGTGACGATTGGGATAAATTATTCGGGTATACGGGTGATGTGTTTGCTCAAAAAACCTTGTTGACCATTCCCGGGAATCATGATAATCAAGACGGACTGGGCGCCTGGATGTACAAGGAAATGTTTAGCTATCCGGAAAATGGACCGGAGGGGATTCCTTCTGAAATGACCTATGCCTATGAATACGGTAACGCTCTTTTTTTGATGATCGACGCTACCCAACCCATTGAAGCACAAACGGCATGGATTGAAAAGCAACTTTCCAATACCAAAGCTACCTGGAAATTCGCGATGTTTCATTTCCCTCCCTATAACTTCGTTGAACCCTACCCGGAAATTATCAATGCTTGGGGGCCCCTGTTTGATCAATACCATGTCGATATGGTAATGAGTGGCCATATGCATTATTACCTTAGAACCAAGCCCATCTATGGTGATCAAGTGGTAGGCGATTTTGCAAAGGGCACGGTTTACACCATGTCTATCAGTATCGGCGGTAAACAAAAAGAATGGCCTAAAGAAGATTATGCAGTGATTCGCTATCCTGGCGGGCCTTTATATCAACATATTACCATCGACCGCAATACGCTCCATTACAAATGTTATGATCCCGAAGGGAATATCAAAGATGAACTGAGTATTACAAAGTAGCAAAATGGATAGAGCTAATAAACCATTTTACCAGGATTAATAAATTGTAATTGGATGTCTAAAGAACTTTTAGCCCTGAATGGCGGATCCAAATCGATAAATAAAAATTTTGATTGGCCTATTTTTGATGAGAATGAAATTAATGCCGTGGAGGAAGTGCTCCGAAGCGGAAATTGGGGTAGTCCAAATTGCCAGGATAAAGTAGCCGCCTTTGAACGGGCATACGCTGAATTCTGTGGTACAAAATATGCGGTTAGCTGTGTAAACGGTTCCGTTTCCCTCCGTATTGCGTTAATCGCCAGTGGCATTCAGCCTGGGGATGAGGTAATTGTCCCACCCTATACGTTTATTGCGACTGCTTCGACGGTGATTGAATGTAATGCGGTTCCTGTTTTCGTAGATATATCGCTTGATACCTTTAACATGGATCCCGATAAAATTGAAGCCGCCATTACACCCCGTACGAAAGCAATCGTTCCGGTTCATTTTGGCGGTCTTGCTTGTGACATGGATCGGATTCTTTCTATTGCTGAAAAACATGGCCTTACCGTTATTGAAGATGCGGCTCATGCCCATGGTGCCGCTTACAAAGGTAAAATGTTGGGAAGTCTTGGAAAAGCAGGAAGCTTTAGTTTTCAATCCTCCAAAAATATGACCAGTGGGGAAGGTGGGGTAGTCGTTACGAATGACGAAAAAATGTATAAAATGATGTCCTCGCTCCGAAATGTTGGTAGAGAGGAACACGGACAATGGTACGATCATTTCAATGCAGGCTGTAATTATCGTATCACGCAGATGCAAGCGGTCCTATTATCGGAGCAGTTGAAACGGCTGGAATCGCAGACCCAAAAACGCCACAACAACGGTAACTATCTCGCTGGTCTGCTGGAAAATATCGAAGGTATAACCCCTTTAAAGCGAAATATAGGAGAAACCATTAATAGTTACCATCTCTTTATTTTTCGGTATGACCCGGCAGGATTTGGCGGTTTAAGCCGGGACGAATTTGTAGCCCATCTTAACGCAGAAGGAGTTCCTTGTATTAAAGGTTACCCTTATCCTTTATATAAGCAACCCCTTTTTCAAGAGAAACGCTTTATGTGTTACGCGATTCCAGCGGAGGTTGACTACACCAATGTTTCTTGCCCAGTAGCAGAACAAGTATGTAACGAGTCGGTATGGATTTTACAAAATGCACTCTTGGGGGAAAAGGAAGATATGGACGCTTTTGCTGAAGCCATCTTAAAAATTCAAAATGCCTATCGATAGCACGGATAATTCTTCTAATTAGATAAGTTTAGAAAATTTGATAGAAAG